>OBLU010004032.1_pt1 | contig 13275 bp, 6 predicted proteins | sample 1518681 | NCBI WGS metagenome assembly OBLU01 (sample SAMEA3539304, study PRJEB22396) | soil metagenome | biome: tundra; feature: field; material: soil | place: USA | collected 2010-05 | depth 0.15 m | reverse complement strand
TCGCCCGGGTCGCGTGATCGACCGTCTGCCAGTCCTTGTAGAACACCGCGAGGGCATTGATGTAGTCGCGCTCGCGGCCGGTCTTCGCATCCATGGCCAAAGCCCGATCGAGAGCCGCCGCGCCTGCCTTCAGTTCATCGGGCGATGGTGGCGGCCATATCGGGTGATACCAGGTCCGCGCCACGCCCCAGTAGGCCATGGCGCAGGCCGGGTCTGCCTTCGCGGCATCGTTGAACGTCAGGCGCGCTTCCTCGTAGCCGAATGAATGGAGTAGAGCCGCTCCGCGGGAGATCAATTCTTGCGCCGTGGCGCTGCAGGAGGTCGGAAAGTCCACCGTGCCGAGGCCGGCAACGGCGTGTTGGTGTTGCGAGTGATCTTCCTGTGCCGTGGCGAGTACAGCGTAGAGAATCAATAGCCAGAGTCGCACACATCCTCCTAGAACGGCGTAAGCAGTCCCACAGTTTGCCCAGTTCGGTCGTCTCAACCCACTAAATTTGATTGGGTGTGCCTGCGGACATTTTAACCCAAACCCCACCATCCTCATCGATCCACTTTACGGATTGTCGCCAAACCGCGGAATGGACACGTTATGTGCCGATATCGGTAGCGCTCGCGCGGGCAATGTTGACAGCCTGCGCAGTGGGCTGAACGAGTGCAGAAGCCGCTTGAGCGATATCCGGGGGCCACTCTCCGGGAAGCCGCCAAGTGGACCTCGAACTGGTAAACACTGCGGCGTCAGGCGGGATTAAACTGATATTGGAATCCCATTTCCCACCAGGAAACGCGATGATCCGGCCTGTGCTCTTCGTCATCGGTTCCACTGCCATCGTCGGGCTGTCATGGCGGTCTCTAGGGGACCTGTACGCACACGGCTTCTATCGTTTCTTCGCGTTCGAATTCCTGTTGGAACCCAGCCGGCAGAGTCTCTCAGGGCTGGATCGGCAGCACCAACTGGCCCGGCGGGCTCGAATTGATGGTGGTTGGTGAAGAGACGCCGTTCAAAGAAATGGAGATCGGATAGTTCCCCGCTGGCATCGTCGCGAATTGCTGGGGTACGGTGAAGTTGATCTGGAACTCGCCCACGTACGGCGTCTGCCCGGCGAAATCCGCAGGGATGGTCACACTGCCGATTGTGACTGTGACACCGTTGATGCTCTGCGCGGCCGGGATCACCCCTCCCGGTTCAGATACCAACCCCGTAGCGTAGAGCTCAATATGGTAGCCGGGCGAGGCGGCGAGATAGCCTGGGACGCCGGATGGGCCGACGAAGAACTGGCCGCTTGCGTAGACGGCTGCCGGGTAGTTCACTCCGTTGACTGTATTCGGAAACAGGCCCGGAGCGCTCGCCGCGGCGGAGGCGGTAAGGGTGTTGCTTATTGTGCCGTTGTTGATCACTTGCACGGACGCTGTTCCGGTAATCCCGGTCGGCACCTGAAAATCGACTTGCGTTGGCGAGACGTAATACACTGCCGCAAGCGTGTTGTTCACCATCACCTGCACTCCGCTCAAACTCGTCGGCAGATTGTTGTTGAGGCCCAGGAAGTCGTAACCGGTCCAAATTCGATTTACGTTGGCCATGCCAGTGCCTTTGACTTGCGCCCACGACCCTGGCACCAATCCGCCTGAAACATAGGTCGCGCCGTTGGCCAGAGATCCTGAAGTCAGCACCGGCGCGGGTTGCGGCTGCGGCGTAATGGTAAACGTTCGGGATACGAACGTGCGCGCTCCGAGCAGACAGCCGTTTGTGAGAAATACAGTGCCTGTGAGTTTAATGTGACCGGTATCGGCACCTGGGGACATGAACGACGGATAGGAGCCGTCGAACAGATTCACGCTGCAGGAACTGGAGGCGGTGGTAGGAAACTGGGAGTTTTGGATCAACTGCGGCGCGCTCCAATCCTGAAGGTCGAGGCTAGTGGCAGTCGAATAATACCAAGCCTCCATCGCCGACGCGCCCGAGCCACTCGAACACACGAACGTCAAAAGATAGAGACTGATGTCGTCCACATAGTAGAGGGAAGCCTGCCCGTGATGTCCTCCGCAGGCCTTTGACACGACGGGCGTGTCCGTTCCGCCGATCCCGGGCTGGCTAAAGGAGCCGTTGGACCATTTCATAAAGCTGACGGTGCTTTGGCCGAGTTGCCCTCGGGCGACCCGGAACTGCGGCTCAGAAGTGTTGGGATCTTGGTAGGTTGCGTGAAGGTAATAGTTGCCGTCGAGGCTTTTGTCCACCAACCCCGCTCCGGCCAGGTTGCCAACGCCCGCCGTGAGGGTCGTCGGTGGCGTGGAGATCGTTTGCAGAACGGGATAACGATTCGGACCACCCTGAGGACTGTTCTGTGGGCCTGGCCATGTCTTGCCATTGTCTGAAGACCGCGCAAAGCCGGTTGAGAAGTAGCCGTCCCCGCTGTTATAGACTCCGTTCACGCAGTGGTTCTCGGCCTCATACAGCATGACCAGATTTCCCGCCGGCAAGGTCGGGTCCTGGGCTACAAAACCGGGTGCGGCATAATCCTCGTCAAATTCGCTCGCATAGCTCGCGCTACAAGTACCGGCGGGATTTGGAGTCGTCATAACCAAAGGGTTGTATCCCAGATCCGTCGCAAACTTGAACGTTTGCAAGTCAGTGGACTCCAGCACTACGGCTTGGCCATTGTCTCCACCTGCCACTGCGCTGGCTCCGAAGATCAGGTACGGCGAGGAACTCGACGCCGGAGGGAAGAACGTCATGTGTTCGTCGGGAAAGTAGTCCAAATAGGGGGTGGGCGAGGCATGCGGATACTTGAGCGTCTGGTCCGCGCTGACCGAGATCGACGCAATTTGCTGGTGAGTCGTCTGCTGGGCTCGGACGGGCCGCGGGTGATTGAGCAGCGCGAGCGCCGCGAAACAGAATGCGATTGTGAAAACCCTCCGCGTCGTCATATAGAGAGTGTACGGCAAGCTCGGCCCCAGTGTAAAACCGCAGGAGGTGGGTTGCCTGGATAGGGAATGGTTGGTCGGGCACTCGGAATGTTGGCCACCGCTTCGCAGATCACTCCCGGCTTGTAGGCCAGCGTTCCGTATTGGCGCCTGCACGCCGTCCCGCCACTGGCCGTGAAACGCCTTATCGTAGGTGGCCGAGGGTTCGAATCCCTCCGCCCACCCCAGCCTCCGAGGGGGCTCATATCCTTGCCAGCCGGCCTGCTATGCCATTATCCCGTGTTGGCGCGCCGCGCCTGACATCCACGCCCAGACGTCCCGGCTGCCCTGGGTATCGCTCTCCTTGGTCAGGGCGCGCGGTCAAAAGTGAAACCGGTACCTGACTTCGCCATGGACCTGGCGAGGGTTGATGTAGTGTGTCCCGCCGAAAGTATTGCTGGTGTCCAGCAAGACGATTGTCGTAGTGCTGCCCGATTCCGGGGAGCGCTACCTGAGCTCCGTTCTATTCGAAGGGATCGTCTAAGCCGGGCCCGAGATTCCAAGTATTCGCGAGACCGCGCGCCTTCCCGGCCGGCCCGCGCAGCCATCCATACTATCCTTGAAGTATTCGCCTTGGCTGGCACGATGAAGAGATTCGGCTGTCTTATCCCCGTTGCTCTTGCGTTTCTGGTGTGTCACTGCCCGGGCTTCGCTCAAGTCACTGCCGCGATTTCCGGACAGGTGGTGGATGCCTCCGGAGCCGCCGTGCATGGCGCTTCCATCAGCGTGAAGAGCCTCGAGACCGCCTCCACCCGCTCCGCCACCACCGATGAGGCCGGCCGCTTTACCTTGCTTTCCCTTCCCCTGGGACCGCAGGAGGTCAAAGCGGAAAAGGCCGGTTTCAAAACCGCCATCCGCACCGGCATCAATCTGCAGTTGGGCCAGAATGCGGTGGTGAACCTGCGGCTGGAAGTGGGCGAACTCTATCAGCCGGTGACGGTTTCCGGAGACGCTCCGCTGGTCAATACCACCACGGCATCGGTCTCCGGGTTGGTCGGGGAGCGTCAGTTGAAAGACCTGCCCCTCAATGGCCGCAGCTTTGACAACCTGATCGCGCTCAACCCCGCGGCCATCAACTATAGCGCCATGAAAAGCGCCAACACCAGCACCAGCGACGGCAACACGTTCTCGGTAGCCGGACGGCGCACCGGAGACAATTTGTTCCTGTTGAATGGCATCGAATACACCGGCTCGAGCCAGCTTGCCGTCACGCCCGGCGGCGCGAGCGGCGAACTGCTGGGCATCGACGCCGTCCGCGAGTTCAACGTCCTCACCGATACCTACCCCGCCGAATATGGAAAGCGCCCCGGAGCGCAGGTCGGCATCGTCACCCGCTCCGGAAGCAATGCGCTCCACGGCACGGTTTTCGAATTCCTGCGCAACAGCGCGCTGGACGCTCGCAATTTCTTCGACCAGGCCTCCGTCCCGCCGTTCCGCCGCAACCAGTTCGGAGGCGCCCTCGGCGGCGCGCCGCGCAAGGATCGCTTCTTCCTGTTCGGGAACTACGAAGGCTTCCGCCAGTCGCTGGCGCTCAGCAGTGTCAGCGTTGTCCCCGATTCGCAGGCGCGGCAGGGCCTGCTGCCGAATGCCGCCACCGGAAGGTATGCGCCGGTGGCGAATCTGAAAAGCTCCATCCTGCCCTACATGGCGTTCTGGCCCCAGCCCAACGGCCCGGAGCTGCTTTCGAACGGCATCGCGAGCGGCGCGGCGCTCTCCTACAACAATCCCAAGGAATCCATTCGCGAAGACTTTGCCACGGCGCGCGCGGACTACCTGATCCGCGCGCGCGACACGCTTTCGGCGGCCTACACGTTTGACGGCGGGCACAGCCTGATCCCTCTCGCCGATCCGCTCTTCGCTTCATACACCACCCTCGGCATGCAGGTCGCCAGCCTGGAGGAAACTCACATTTTTTCGCCGCGGGCGCTCAACACCGTCCGCCTGGGCTACTCGCGCGCGGCCTTCAATCTGGAATCCTCGCCGCTCGACTCCTTTCCGTCCGCCTTGTCATTCGTGGACGGAGCCTCGCCCGGAGGCATAGTCATCAACGGCGGCGTCTCGACCACCGGCAGCAACGGCGCCATCACTTCCGCCGGCCCCAACAACGCCGCCGGAGTCTGGAATCGCCGCAACCTCTTCACGGCTTCCGACACCGTGCAGATCACCCGGGGCACCCATCAGATCAGCGCCGGAGTCTGGCTCCAGCGGCTGCGCGACAATGAAGACACCGCGTCACGCCAGCTCGGGGTTGCCAGCTTTTCCAACCTGACCACTTTCCTCCAGGGAACCGTCACGACCTTTCAAGTGGTGCCCAACCCCAACGAACTCGGATGGCGCAGTCTCTACGGGGCCTGGTATTTCGAAGATGCCATCAGGCTGGCGCCCCATCTCAGCGTGCAGGCCGGCATCCGCCACGAATTCACTACTGGTTGGAATGAGATCTCCGGAAGGGCCGCCAATTACGTCACGGATTCCTCGGGCGTGCTGGCCACCGCTCCGCGCATCGGCGGCTCGGCGTTCACGAAGAACAACGCCAAGCTGCTGTTCAGTCCCAGAATCAGTTTGGCCTGGGACCCGTTTGGGAACGGTAAAACCGCCGTCCGCGCGGGATTCGGCACTTACTACTCTTTGATCGATGCGCTGAGCTTTCTCTTGAATTCGCTTCCTCCGGCCAACGGATCGGTGTCGTACGCCGGGGTACCCTTGTCTTCGCTCCTGCCCGTCGTGCCCGGTGTCCAGCCGGCGCCGTCGTGCAGCGCTGCCGTGACAGCGCCCTGCACCATTTACGCGCCGCAGGGCATCCAACCTGACGCCAAGACTCCCACGGTGGAAGAGTGGAATCTCACCATCGAGCGCCAGCTCTCCGCCGGCACGCTGGTTCGCGTGGCCTACGTCGGATCGCACGCGGTTCACGGCTTGCTCAGCGTCGATCCCAACACCATTCCGGCCGGGATCTGTGCCAGCGCGAGCGGTTGCCAATCGGGCGGCGTGGCCGCGTCATTACGCGGCCTGGTGCCGCAAGGCGCGCAGTACATCCCGGTGGGCGCCCGGCCGAATCCGTACTTATCCGCCGGCTTCTTCTGGTATACGGAGGGCAACAGCAGTTACAACGCGCTCGAAACGGAAATCTCCCGGCGCTTGAGTCAAGGCCTGGAGTTCCGCGCCAACTACACGTGGTCGAAAAACCTGGACATGAATTCGGGGCTCACCGGCGCGCAGTCGCAGAACCAGGCGCAAATGATTCTGGACGCCCGCGACCTGCCGCGCGATTGGGGATTATCCGCCCTGAACGTTGCGAGCGAAGCCGGCATCTCCGCTCACTATGAACTGCCCTTCGGCCGCGGCAAGCTGACCGGCGGCTGGCAGGTCAACGGAATCGCCACGCTGCTCTCGGGCTTTCCTTTCACGCCGCAGATCGGCGCCAACCGCTCCGAGGACGGAGACACTCGAAACCCGGACCGGCCTTCCATCAATCCTGCCTTTACCGGACCCGTCGTCTTGGGCAGCCCCAACCAGTGGTTCAATCCCAACGCCTTCATCCTGCCGTCTTTCGGCACTTATGGAAACCTGGGCAGAGCCACGCTGACCGGGCCGGCCCTCGCCACCCTGGATCTCTCGCTATTCAAGACCGCCGCCATCTCCGAAAAGGTCAGCCTGCAGTTTCGCGCGGAATTCTTCAACCTCCTGAACCATGCCAATTTCGGCCCTCCCAACGCCACCGTGTTCACCAACGGCACAACCACCGCATCCACCACCCCCGCCATCAGCCCCACCGCGGGACTCATCACGGCAACGGCCACCACTTCGCGCCAGATTCAACTCGGTCTCAAGCTGATTTTCTGAAGCCCTTGCCCACCAATGTGGGACAGACGCTTTCGTCTGTCAACCCGGCGATCTCAGCAATTCTTTCACTGCTCCCTTAGAGCCTGTCAGCAAATAACCACTCCATCTGGCCGCTCGCTGACGCTCGCGGTTCCGTGCCCTACGGGCACAGCACAGAACCACGAGCGTCAGCGAGTGGCAATGTCGATTCCTGACGAGCCCCTAGCGCGCGGCCTTGACATCACTGCCGGAATGTACATATAGTTCGAGTGTTAAACAAACTCTGGTTGAGCGCACACGCTGCGTCAGCCGCGCCCAACCGTGGAGTGAGGAGGAAGCTTTGTTCAAACCGCGATCGATTCAATGGCCGCTCGGCCTGCTTCTGCTAGGGTTCGCGATTGTCCCCCTGGCCAGCCTGGCTTTTCAAGCCGAGAAGCCGGCCGGCGGCACTTTGCCCCCGCCCGTGAAACTCAGCCCCCAGGACGATCACCAGAGGCTGATGGACGTGCTGCACATTACGGAAGTCCGCCGGGGAAGAGACGGGAATAATAAGGACTCGCCGTATTATGCGAACTACGATGAGTCCAAGGCCAACCCTTACCCGGACCTGCCTGACCCGCTGATGCTGAAGAACGGCAAGAAGGTCACCAAGGCCGCGGACTGGTGGAGCAAGCGCCGCCCTGAGATCGTGGAAGATTTCGATCGCGAAGTTTATGGCCGCGTTCCCAAGAACACACCCAAAGTGAAATGGGAAGTCACGAACACCACCAACGGCATGAACGGCGAAATTCCCATCATCACGAAGCAGCTTGTGGGCACGGTCGACAATTCCATCGATCCCGACATTGAAGTGAAGATTCAGTTGAGCGTGACCACTCCCGCGGATGCCAAGGGTCCCGTGCCGGTGATCATGCAATTCGGCGGCGGCTTTGGCTTCGGGCCTCCGGGAGCCGGACGCGGCGCGCCGGGTGTAGCCGCAACACCGCCTCCACCTCCCACACCGCCCTACGGGCCAAATGCTTTTGCGCCCCCGCCGCCCGCCATGCGGGGCGGACCCCCGGGTGCAGCCGGCCGCGGAGCACCGGGAGCAGCAGCACCAGGAGCTCCGGCCGCAGGAGCACCGGGAGCAGCAGCACCAGGCGCACCAGCCGCCGCCGCGCCACCTGCCGGCCGCGGAGCACCAGGGGCGGGCGGCCCGGGCCGTGGTCCCACTGGCCCCACCTGGCAGCAACAGGTTCTCGCCAAGGGCTGGGGTTACGCTACGTTGAACCCCGGCAGCATCCAGGCCGACAACGGCTGGGGTCTGACGCTCGGCATCATCGGTCTGATGAACAAGGGCCAGCCCCGCAAGCCGGACGACTGGGGCTCCCTACGCGCCTGGGCCTGGGGTGCCAGCCGCGCCATTGACTACTTTGAGACCGACAAGGCCGTCGATGCCAAACACATCGCCATCGAAGGCCACTCCCGCTACGGCAAGGCCGCCCTCGTCGCCATGGCTTATGAGCCGCGCATGTGGACCGCTTACGTCAGTTCCTCCGGGGAAGGCGGCGCCAAGCTCCACCGCCGCGATTGGGGCGAGACCGTCGAGAACGTCGCCGGTTCCGGTGAATATCATTGGATGGCCGGCAACTTCATCAAGTACTCCGGTCCGCTGCACTGGAACGATCTGCCCGTCGATTCCCACGAGCTGATCGCGATGTGCGCCCCGCGCCCCGTCTTCATCAGCGGCGGCGCCACCAACGGCGATGGCTGGGTCGACGCCAAAGGTATGTTCATGGCTGCCGCCGCTGCCGGTCCGGTATACAAGCTGCTCGGCAAAAAGGACCTGGGCACTACCGAGTTTCCGCCCATGGAGACGCCCCTGACGGATGGCGACATCGCCTTCCGCCAACATAGCTCTGGACACACCGACGGCCCCAACTGGCCGGTATTTATAGAATTCGCCAGCCGCTATGTGCAGAGTGGGCCGTCGAAGTAATCAAGACTCTAAGTTAGACCCAATGCCATTCAGTTAAGTGGGACATCCTGGCCTGTCGGCCTTTTTCCGCTCCCTACTTGGGATAGCTCCCGAAAATCTTGCGGCAGCAGGCATGCAAGCGATGGGGCCACTGAGTACCGGGGAAAAACATAAAGGGGCATTCGCCGGCCACCACCGGTATGCCGCGATCCTGGCAGAGTTTGAGCGCGCCGGGGCTTACGGCGCCGGCGCCCGTGGCACGGTACAACCAGACGCAGCGCACGCCGGCGGCGTCGCATTCGCGCACGATCCGCTCGCTCTTGGCGGCGGGAGTCAACAGCACCGCTCCATCCACGCGCGGCTCGATATCCTGCACGTTGGCATAACAGCGGACGCCTTCCACGTCCGCCACGCCGGGGTTGACCGGGATGGCGTCATAGCCGCGCCGGCGAAATTCGCGGAAAAGGCTGCGGGTGAAGTCCTTGGGATTGCGCGAAACGCCGATTACGGCGACGCGTTTCGCCGCCAGAAAGCCGTCAATCTCTTTGTGAGCGGTCATATTCAACCTCTGATATCGGACTACTAACTCTTAAATAGCACAGGAGTGATGGTGGCGTAAAGCAGAGGCTGTAGGAAGGAAGGGCAGGAAAACGAAAAAGGTGGGGCAGGCGTGAACCTGCCCCACCGGTTATTGGATCGGTTAGAAGCTAAACTTCGCGGTCACGACGATCACGCGTCCGGTAACGATCGCGCCCTGGCCCGAACCGTAGGGGCTGGTGGGCGGGGCGATATCGCTGGAGGTGGTGCCGAGCGAGCCCGACGTGATGGATGCGGTCGGGTTCCCGAAATTCGGATGGTTGAGGACATTGAAGAACTGGCTTCCGATTTCGAACGCATAGCGCTCCTTGATGAAGAACTTCTTGCTGACCTGCGTGTCGAGATCGAAATAGCCGGGGCCTTCGAAGACGCCCGGTCCGGTTGCACCGAAACCCGTCTGGATCGGTGTTGCCACGCCCGAGGTCGAATTGTAGGTCTCGAACATGGCGGTGGTAAAGCACGGCGGCGTGCTGCTGCCGTGAATCGCGGTGCAGACCGTGGGGATAGTGGGGTCGATGACGGTGGCATAGGGGGCCGTGCCGGTTCCACCGCCGGAATTGATCTGCGCGGCGATCTTGCTGTCGCCCGACGTGAAGTGTCTTCCCGTGTAGATATACATCTTCAAACCGAAATTCCAGCCGCCCAGCACCGTCCGGAGAATGCCGTTGGTGAACCTGTGCGGATCGGTCCAGACCAGGTCGCTGACGATGGCATGCCGCGCGTCGAAGGTCGCGTTACCATAGCCCATGCCCAGGTTGTACGGGTCGATGACCGTGGCGTCGTCCAATGCGTGCGCCCACGTCCAGCCGATCTGGCCCTGGAAGCCCCACATCATGCCGTGGCGGAGTTGCACCGTCATGGCGTCGTAGTTCGAGTAGCCCGCGGTTAGCACCTGGGTGACGGTCAGGAACCGGGGATCCGGCGCGGCCGTCGGAAGTGGAGTTGCCCCCCCGAAGTCGGTGCCGTAATACTTGTTCAAGCCGTTGCTGGCCAGCAGCAGGTAGGAGTTGGACCAGGTGTTGGACAGCGATTGATCGAAGCCGTGATTGCCGGTGTAGGTGACGGCCAGGACGTCGTGCGAATCCAGTGTGCGCTCCAATTCGAGGCTCCACTCGGTGGTTTTCGGCGCGACGAAACTGTTCGGCGGCGAATAGTAGCTGGGCAGCGCGTATGCAATCGGGGCCAACGCCGCCACCATCTGGGTGTAATCATAGCCCTTCGCGAATCCGGAGGCGAAAGTGGCGTGGGCCGCGGCGCCCGCATATGCCGAGCTGGCGGTATCGGTCGGCAGTCCGACTTCACCGAAATGGACGCTGGCGCTAAACACGCTGGGGGGATTGCGGTACACGCTCGATGCCACGCTGCCCGAGAACAGAGTGGCAAACAGGCCGATGCCGCCGCGCACCACGGTCTTGGAATTGGGGCTCCAGGCGAAGCCAAAGCGCGGTTCCGGAATGATGGATTCCAGGCTCTGGTACATGTTGTGCAACCCCGTGGTGATGGTCTGGTTGTAGGGGACGCTGGCGCCGCCCGTGTAGCCCGACGTGCCGAACTGGGTGTTCATGCGGGCGAAGCAGTTATCCAGACAGGCCGGGTTGCCGTCGTGCTCGATGCGGAAACCCAGCGTCAGGGTCAGATTGCGCTTGACCTTCCATTCATCCTGCACATAAGCGCCCAGCGAGCTCATACGGAGGTGGACCTGCAACAAATTGGGGAAGCTCTGGCTGAAGGAATCGCCCAGACCCGTGGCGTTGATCTGGCCGGTGGTAAAATCGGTCAAATCGGCGAAGCTGTAGGTTCCGGCATAAGCGCCTTCGGAGTTAGTGAAATCGGTGATCTTGTTGTACCGGTAATTGATGCCAACCTTAAAGCTGTGCTTGCCCTTGATCCAGGTGAGGTCATCCACCAACTGAGCCTGGCCCACGTTGCGGCCCTGGGGGAAACTGCTGGACGTGCCCACTGCTGAGCAGCAGCCGTCTCCCGGACTTATAGTTTCTGGCATCGCCGCGACGGCCGCTGTCTCGCTGGCGTAACCGAAAATCGCCTGGTACCAGGAGCCCGAACCGATGAAGTTATTCACCAGGGTAGGCGAAATGGCGTATGTATACGTCAACTGGCCCTGATCGGCGGGTTGGTTGCTCTCCTCATTGTAAATCGGGCTGATCAAGCTCGGCCCGGTGGCCTGAAGGCCCCAATCGTAGTTGAAGCGCGCGCTGAGCTTCTGCTTATCGGTGATGTTGTAGTCCGCGCGAATGGTGATCAGGCTCTCTTTGTTCGTCTCGCTGGCGTTTTCGGCGAAGACATAGGTGCAAGGCACGGTGGTGCCGAAGACGCCGCCGCCGCCGGGCGCGGCAATACCGGCGTTCCAGAAGGTGCCGGTGCCGCAACCCAGGTGGTTGTTGCCATCCTGTAAGGGGCCGTTGCCGTTGGTTGTGGGGATGGCGTTCTTGGCGCCGGATGCGCCGGCCCACAGCGCAAACGCATCATTATAGAGAGGCAAGGCGCCCGCGTCGGCGTGGGCCAGGGTATAGGTCTGGAGTTGCGGAGACGGAATGTGTACCACCCCCGAAGTCGGCAGGGCGTACCGCAAGCTCTCGTAATTGAAGAAGAAGAAGAGTTTGTTCTTCTTGATGGGACCGCCGAAGTTGCCGCCGAAGTTATGGGAATCGGACCGCGGTTGCTGCAGGCCCGCCTGGTTGTTGAAAAAGTCGTTGGCGTTGAACTCCTTGTCGTTGTAGTTGTGGAACAGGTTGCCGTGGAACGTGTTGCTGCCGGTCTTGCCGATCCAGTTGACCTGCGCGCCGCTCATGCGTCCGAAATCGGCGCTGTAGGCGTTGAGGACCACGGCCGCCTCGGCCAGTTCATTGGCCCCGAGCGTGTTGTTGCTGGCCCCGGAGTTGTTGATGTTGAGGAAGGGGTCCATATCGTCGGCGCCGTTGAGGGTGTACAGGGTCGCGGCTCCGGGAATTCCGTTGACGACAAAATTGCCACTCCCGCCGCCGGCGCCTAGCAGGACGCCCGGAACGGTGAAAGCCAGCGTTGTGATATCGCCGCCATTAGCCGGCATTTGGATAACCTGGTTGCTGTTGAAGCCGCTCGCCAGGTTGGCGTTTTCGGTCTGCAGGATGGCAGCCTGGGCCTCAACTATAACCACTTCCTGCGTGCCTTGCACGGCCAGCGTGAGGTTGATGGCAGTTTCCTGGCCCGCAATCAGTGTGAACTTTTCTATTTTGGATTTCAGGCCGGTGGTTTCGCCCGACACGTAGTAATCGCCCGGTTGCATCAGCGTGAAGCGATACCCCCCGCTCGAGTTGGCGGTCTGCAAATGGGTTTCGTTGGTGTCGGCGAATTTGGCGGTCACCTTGGCGTTGGGCACGACGGCCCCGCTGGAGTCCGTGACGACGCCCACGATATCGCCCGTAGTTGCTGTCTGGCTGTGCGCGGCAGGCACGCCCAGCAGCAGAAGCATTACAGCTAGGCTGGCCAATGCCAGCCAGGAACGCCTCAAGTGCGTTGATCCCTTCATGTTGAAGACCCTCCTCGGTCTCGAAACTAACCTTAGATGTTTAACGTAATCCCACAAACAGAAACAAGAAGCCGTCAGCGCAAAAAAAACTTACTGGACTCTAGATGATTCCCTTTGCAACCCCAATTGTGCAGCCACCAGGCCGGCGACCCTCAACCCGGAAGGCAGCTTGCGATAGACCCCGATCCCCGGGTCTCCCGCAGTTAACAAATGTGCGTATGGGTATTATGGATACCACTGTTTCAATCGGATTGCAACTGGTGGGTTACCTGTTGGGTTAATCGGCGCATTAGGGAGGGGACGGACCAATCTGTCCCAAGGCACCGTTTTTGCGCCTCCATAGACAGATCTGTCTGTCCGCGGCGCCCATGGCAAGGTGGGGCAGGCGCTTTCGCCTGCCAACTATTTTGTCTTC
>OBLU010004030.1_pt1 | contig 13279 bp, 12 predicted proteins | sample 1518681 | NCBI WGS metagenome assembly OBLU01 (sample SAMEA3539304, study PRJEB22396) | soil metagenome | biome: tundra; feature: field; material: soil | place: USA | collected 2010-05 | depth 0.15 m | reverse complement strand
CGGCGAGATCCTCATCGCCGCCGACCGGTTCCGGCTCCGCTACCGGATCCCTGTCACCCCGGGCCCTGATCAGCGTGGCTCGGATCAGCGTGGCTCGGATCAGCGTGGCTCGGATCAGCGTGGCTCGGATCAGAACGGCCCTGGCCGGCCGGGTACGGGTACGGGTGACCGGTACACCGCGGAAGGCCAGGGCGGTGCTGGCGCCGCTCTCCCGGTAGGCGCCGGCGTGAGCCGTTGATTCGGCCGGCCCGGGCCGGCGATGTGCCCGCGATCTACCAGCTTGTCCGCGACCTCGCCGAAAACCAGAGGGCGCTGCAACACGTCAGCGCGACCGAGGACGACCTGCTCAAGTCGCTGACGGCGGACCCGCCGGCCGTGTTCGCGCACGTGGCCGAGCATGACGGCGAGGTCGTCGGGTTCGCGCTCTGGTTCCTCAGCTTCTCGACCTGGGAAGGCAAGCACGGGATCTACCTTGAGGATCTGTATGTCCGGCCCGACATGCGCGGCGGCGGCCACGGCCGGGCGCTGCTGGCCGGACTGGCCCGGATCTGCGTCCAGCGCGGATATCCGCGGCTGGAGTGGGCCGTACTGAACTGGAACGCCGCCGCGCTCGGCTTCTACGCGTCGCTGGGCGCAGTCCCCATGGACGAATCGTCGGTGCACCGGCTGGGCGGGCCCGCCCTGCGCGCCCTGATCGCGGCCGGAGGCGGCTGATCCGGAAGCCACCTTGCCCCAGGTCGCCCGAGATGCAATGGTTTGCATAGCGACGAGTGAATGAGGCGATGCGTGGCCGGGAACGCGGACATCGTGGTGGCGGGGGCCGGGCACAACAGCCTGCTTACCGCCTGCTACCTGGCCAAGGCGGGATACCGCTGCCTGGTCCTGGATGCACGGCACATTCCCGGCGGCGGCGCGGCCACCGAGGAACTGCTGCTGCCCGGCTTCGGCATCGACACCTGCGCCACCGGCCACACCATGATCCGGGTCAACCCGGCCCTGCTGCATGACGAGCTGGGCCTGCTGGCCGACTACGGGCTGCGCTATGTCGAGCCAGACCCGGTGGAGCACGTGGCGTTTCCGGACGGTGAGCAGTTCACCATGTGGCTGGACCGGGAGCGGACCGCGGCCGAGGTGGCGCGCTTCTCCCGCGCCGACGCGACCGCCTACCTGCGCCTGCTGGATGAGTACGACGAGGTTAAGACGGTATTCAGCCGGGCGCAGTTCACGCCGGTGGGGTTCGGCCCCTCGCTGGACCAGATGCTCGCCGACCATCCGAAAGGCCGGATCTGGGCCCGGCGGCGTCAGATGAGCGCGGTGGACGTGGTCCGCAGCGAGTTCACCAGCCGGCACATTCAGGCCTTCCTGCTCTGGATGTCGTTCCAGGTCTTCCAGCTGGTGGACGAGCCAGGCTCGGGCGTGCTGCCGTACGCACAGGTCTTCGGACGGCAGCAGCGCAGCTGGTCCATCCCGGTTGGCGGCTCAGCGGCGCTGACCGACGCGCTGACCGGCTACCTGGCCGACCATGGCGGTCGCGTGCTCTGTGACCGACGGGTGACCAGGCTGCTGCTGTCCGGCGGCCGCTGCGCCGGCGTGGAGACCGGCGACGGGGAGCAGTACCTGGCGAGCACGGCCGTGGTCTCGACGATCCACATCAAGCACCTGCGGGACATGGCGCCAGCAGATTCCTGGCCTGCGGATTTCCACTACGGCGTGGACACCTACGACGTGGGAGTGCCTGGGTTCGCGACCTACTACGCCACGACCGCGCCCCCGGAGTTCGAGACCGCCGACGGCCCGCGCACCGCCGTATCGGCCGGGTTCGCCGGCTGGCCGGAGGACATGATCCAGCTCGGCTCGGACTTGCGGGCCGGCCGGTTCATTTCCGACTCACCGTGGCTGCTGGTGGCCACGCCGACGCTCGCGGACCCGGGACGCGCCCCGGCCGGGATGCACACGGTGAAGGTGCTGAGCCCGCAGGTGTACCGGCTTCCGGACGGCATGCCGGACTGGGAGACTGTGAAGGAGCAGCACGCCCGGCGTCAGCTGGAGTGCCTGCGCCGGTTCGCGCCGGGATTCACGGACGAGAAGATCCTCGCTCACCTGGTCAAGTCCCCCGCCGACATCGAGCAGCTGAACCCGCACATGATCCACGGTGCGTTCCATGGGGGAAGCCGCAGCCCGGCGTTCAGTGGCCCGCTGCGGCCGGTGCCTGGCTGGGCGTCGCACCGGATGCCGATCCCCGGCCTTTACCAGACCGGCGGGAGCACCCATCCGGGTGGGTCCATTACTGGTGCACCGGGGCGTAACGCGGCCACCGTGCTGCTGCACGATCTCGGCCACGACCCGGCGGAAGTCATGACAGCACCGGGCAGTCCGCAGCTGGCCCGTCAGCGGCTGGCCAGCCCGTGACCGTTCAGGCCGGCCCGTACCGGTAAGGCGTCGGTATTCAGCAGGCCGACAGCGGCCAGGTCGGCGGCCAGGTCCGCCTGCTCGGCCGGGGTGTGCGCGATGAGCGGCGCCCTGACCGGGCCGCCTGACATGCCGACCAGGCCGGCCCAGGCCTTGATGGAGGCGAGTGAGTCCGCCAGCCGTGCCTTGCCATGCAGCCACTTGGCCGCCACGGCCCGCATCGGGTCAAGCGTGGCGGCGAGCTTCGCGGCCCCGGCGAAATCACCGCCGAGCGCCAGTCCCGTGTACTCGCGCATCGGCCGCCGGCCCGGTGTCTGATACAGGTAAGGCGCCGCCGATGACATGAAGGCGCGCTGGCCGTGGTCGCGCATGTTCTCCAGCCAGGTTCCCTCGTTCGGCTCGCAGACGAGGATCCTGTCCCCCACCCGGCGCAGTACCTCCAGGTACGTGGCGTGGTCCCGGCCTACCTTGATCCCGCACACGTTTTCAAGGTCCGCCAGGCGCTCGATGAGGTCCAGGGAGAGCGACACGCCCGAATAGGCGGTGTCGAACAGCCACACCCCGATGTCCACGTTCCGGCACACCTGCTCGAACCACCGGAAAAGGCCCTCATCCGAGGCTGACGGGTAGTAGGGATTGATCAGCGCGACGAAGTCCGCGCCCACCTTCTGGGCGTGCTTGGTCAACTCGATGGCCTGCCCCGCCGAGTGATGGCCGGTGTGGGCCAGCACCGGGCATTTCCCCCGGGTCTCGTCCACGATGACCTCGACGAGGCGCCGTCGCTCAGTTCCGGTCAGGGACCAGAACTCGCTCATCACGCCGGTGCAGAAGACCCCGTCCACTTGCAGGTCGCCGGTGAGCCGGTCGAGATCACGCAAGAGAGCGTCGTAGTCCACCGCACCGGTGGCATCGAACGGCGTGGTGACCGCCGCCCAGAGGCCACTGACCTGCTCGCGGGCCGCCTGCTTGGCTTCCGCCTTCATGTAGTCCATAGATGTCCTCCGCGTCAAGGGTTCCGCCGCCCGTCAGGCCGGCTCCCGTGCGGCCAGAGCACTGTCCGGATCAGTGAGCCGGGGACCAGGTACAGCGGTCCCCCGCCACCGTCCAGACCGTCTCGGTCGGCGGAGGTGCCCAGAACTCCACGAATGAGAAGTCCGCGCTGGTGTCGTTCTCGAACCAGTGGACCTCACCCGGGCCCACCAGAGCACTCATTCCCGCGTCCAGCCGCGCCGCCTGCTGGCCAGTGCGCAGCAGCCCCGATCCGCCCAGCACGCAGAACACGTGGTGACAGTCGGTGTGATAGTGGGCGGCGGCGGTGTCGCCGGGGTGGTAAATGATCCGGTCAGCCCGGATCCGCCGCGCGCCGACCGGTACGTCATCGGTCACCAGGTCGAGCCGGTCGCGGGTGTCCCGGGTGGAGACCAGATGCGGAAGCTCCCCGGCCGCGAAAACCTTCGCCAATGCGGGTCCCCCGGGCGCGTCCGGGCCGGTGGACTCCGCGATCAGGGCATCCAGCCCGGCCTCGTCGGCCCGCAGCGTGACGGCGTCAGTGCCGGCCAGCCACAGCACGGATTCGTGGCTCAGCGTGAACACCTCACCGGCCGCCTCGGCCGTGCCTGATCCCGACGCCACGTACACCATGGCCTCCCGCGACCCTAGCGGGATCTCGGGCCTGCCCGCGCCCGGGTCGAGGACCATCCTGCGGGCCGTCATCGGGACGGGTGCGCCGAAGGTATCCGGGCCGGCCCAGTCCCATTCGACCCAGCCTGCCGCCCGCCGGGCCGGAAGTGTGTCAACGGTGCGGACAACTGGCATAAGGCCTCCTTGGTCTCCTTGCTGCGCGGGGCGGGCGCACGGGCATGCCTGTACCCGGCGATGGCCGGGCTACATGGTGATGATCGGGCGGATGGCCTCGCGCCGCGCGAGCGCGTCGAAGGCCGCGGCGACGTCGGCAAGAGGGTAGAGGTCTGTGGTGAGGGGCTCGGTGCGGATCGCGCCCGAGGCTAGTAGGGCGATCATGGCCGGATAGGCATTGGGACTTGACCGTACCCCGAGAACATTCAGCTCGTCGAGGGTCACCAGATCGACGGGAAGTTCCGCCGTGGCCCCGCCGGCCAGGCCGAGCAGGGCCACGGAACCGCCGCGCCGGACCGAGCGGAGCGCCTGGGGGATGACTGAGGTGTTGCCTGAGCAATCGAACACGCAGTCCGCCCCGCGGCCGCCGGTCGCGGCCCGGACCCCGGCGACGGGGTCGGTCTCCTCGTAATCGACGATGCCGGTGCTGCCGAGTTCCCGTGCCACCGCCAGCCGCTTGCCCCGGCCGACCATGATTACCGTGCTTGCCCCTGCGGCCCGTGCGACCTGCAGCATAAGCAGCCCCAGCAGCCCCGGCCCGAACACCGCGACGCTGTCTCCTGGGCCGAGCCGGGCCCGGCGGGCCGCGTGCACGGTGAGCGCGCCCTGGTTGACCAGTGCCGCGGCCACGTCGGTGACGTGCGAGGGGACCTTGTGCAGGGCGATCGCGGGCCGCACAGCGTACTCGGCGAGGGCGCCAGGCGCGGTGTGCCCGTACAGCTTGAACCCCGGTTCGCGCACCCGCTCACACAGGTTGTAGCGGCCGGCCCGGCACATCGGGCAGGCGCCGCATCCGGTGTGGTTCTCCGCCACCACCCGGTCACCCGGCGCGAGGCCGCTGCGCTCGGTATCCGGGCCACCGGCGGCGACCTCGCCGGACCACTCGTGGCCGATGATGAAGGGCAGCGCGGGAGGCCAGGTGCCGCGGAAACCGCCACTGACGATCTTCAGATCGGTGCCGCACAGGCCGCAGGCACGGACCCGGACCAGCACCTCGCCGGGTCCCGGTTCCGGTACCGGCATGGACTCGAGCGTGAGCTGGCCGAAGTCGCGCAGCACGGCCGCCTGCATCTGGGACGGAACCTGCAGCGGTGTCACTGGGCTGCTCCGCTCTCGGTCAGCCGCGTCTCGCTCGGGCCTGCGTTGCCGTTCGGGCTCACGTCGCCATTCGGGCCGTCGTTCTCGCTCAGCGCGGCCCAGATCTGCCTGGCGTGGCCGACCACGCGGTCGGCCACGGCCTCGGCGATCTCCTCCGCCCGGCCGACCTCCGCCAGCTCGGGCCGCCCGTACCAGCCGGTGGCGGCGATCTGGTGGAAGTCACGCAGGACCGGATAGACATCGGGCCGGCGGAACAGCCCGTGTGCTGCCTCGCCCGCGGCGCGCTCGCTGGGCGGCGTTGCCTTGTCCAGGTGCACCAGCGAAGGGTCGTATGCGAGCACGGCCGCGGTCTCCATCGACCCGGCGTGGGTGAATTCCATCTCCTCCGGGTAGAGCGTGTGGGTGATCACGTGCGACTCGGCGATCACCACCTGCACCCCGTGCCGGCGCTGGGCTTCGTCTGCGCCCAGCCGGAGGGTGGGCGAGTTGCCTTCATGCCAGTTCACCACCAGGATCCGGTGCGCGCCCGCGCTGCGAAGGCCACCGCAGATGTCCACCAGGACCGCGGCGAGCGTGCTGGGACTCAGCGAGAGCGTCCCCGGCCACGGCAGGTGATAATGGGCGACGCCCACTGGGCCGAGTTGGATAACCGCGGTATCCAGGCGGTCGGCGACCCGCTCGGCGATGGAAAGCGCGGCGAACGCGTCCGTGCCGAGCGGCAGGTGCCCGCCGTGCTGCTCGACGCTGCCGGTAGCGACCACGGCGACGCCGCTCGCGGAGAGCAGCCGCGCCGCCTCCGGCTGGGCCAGGCGCTCGAGGTGACGCTCGGGGTGACGGGGCATCTGTCAGCCTCCATATCCAGCGGCCGGCGCGGGCTGGGTGCCCGTGCTTTGCTCGGCGGCCTGGTCGCCGGCGTGCTGCACGGCCTGCCGGTGCGCTCTGATGGGCGTCTGCCAGGCCTCGGTCACCACGTCCAGCAGGGCTGGCTTCCCGCTGAGAGCGGCCCGCAGCGCTGGCGCGAGCCGGGCCGGCTCGGTGACCCGCTCACCGTGCAGCCCGAACCCCCGGGCGACGTCGGCGAAGGCCACATCGGCGAAGTCGTTGTCCTCCCAGCCGCGGCCGAAGGTGATCCGCCGGTACCAGCGGATCCAGCCGAACGACCGGTTGTTCAGGACCACGACGGTGACCGGCAGCCCGTGCTCGACCACCGTGGCCAGCTCGCCAGCCGCATAGCCGAGGGCACCGTCGCCGGTGAGCACGATGGTCCGCCCGCCAGGGTGAGCGGTGGCCACGCCAATGGCGGCGGGCAGCGCGTAGCCGAGGCCGGCCTGCCCCCGTGGGCACAGCACCCGCCGTCCCGGCAGGCGCTGTTCAAGGTAGACGCCACCCCAGCCGCTGGCCAGGCTCGCGTCGCAGACCAGAACGTCCTCCGGGCCCAGCGCGGCCTCGATGTCGGCGAGCACCCGCTGTGGCGCGATGGGGATGGCGTCGCTGGCCCGTTCGCTGTCCCGCTCGGCTCGCCATGCGGAGGTGAGCTCGCCGATCCGGGCCCGCCAGCGGGCCCGGTCGGGCACCCGGCTATCAGCCGGCTGCTGGCCAGGTGCCGCAGGCCCGGCCAGTGCTGCCGTCAGGGCCTGCAGGCCGGGCCGGGCGTCGCCGAGCAGCGCCGCGCGCAGCGGGAACGCCCGGCCTAGCTCGGCCGGGTCAATGTCGAGCTGCAGCACCGCCTGGTCGGCCCGGGGCAGCGTCCAGCTGAACGTGGCGCCGCCGCTCGCCTTGGTCCCGGCGAGCAGCACCACATCGGCCTCGGCCAGGGCAGCGGCCGCGGCCGAGGTGCCCATCGACCCGGTCACCCCGACGCTCAGCGGGTGGTCCTCGGCGATCGCCCCCTTGCCGGATAGCGTGGTGCCCACCGCCGCCGAGGTCTGCTCGGCGAGGGAGGTCAGTTCCGCGCCCGCCCCGGAATGCATGATGCCGCCGCCGGCGAGGATGAATGGCCGCTGCGCCCGGCGGAGTACGTCGGCGGCGGCCGCCACATCACCTGCCTCGGGCGGTGGCCGGAACGCCGGAAAGCGGCCGAACCTGGCGCTCGTGCCCGGCGGGCCGCCGAAGGGTGCGTCCCCGGTCTCTCCCGCTGCGGGGTCCGCAGCGGGGCCGTCCAGGACGTCCTGCGGCAGGAAGAGCACCACTGGCCCCGGGCGGCCGGTCGTCGCCTCGCGGAACGCCTGCCGGACCAGCGCCGGCATCGTCACCGGGTCGGCGACGGTGGCATGCCACTTGGTGACCGGTGCCAGCATGGCCGACTGGTCGAGAGCCTGTGAGGCGGCACTGCGGTAGCGGTGCGGGTCGAGCCGGGCTGGCAGGTCACTGACCAGCGCGACGACCGGAACCGAGGCGCCGAGCGCTTCAGCCAGGCCGGACGGCAGCTTCGCCGCGCCAGGTCCCACGGTGGCGTCGCAGACTCCGGCCCGGCCGGTAATCCGTGCGTAGCTGTCGGCGGCGTAAGCCGCGGAACGCTCGTCGCGGGTGAGCACGTGCTGCAGCATGGGTGCGCGGTCCAGGATGCCGTCGTACAGGGCGAGCGTCTGACCCCCGGGAACGCCGAAGACGTGCCGCACGCCGTGCTCGATCAGCAGATCGGCGAGCAGGGCTCCGCCGTGCCGCCGGGGACTGCCAGCTGTCTCAGTCATGTGCCATCCCAATCAGCCGCGCTGCGTTACCGCCAAGGACAAGCTCTTCTTCACCAGCGCCGAGCCGCAACGCCCGCACCTCCTCGACAGGATCGTCGGTGCCCATGTCGAAGGGCCGATCCGAGCCGAGCAGGACGTGCTCAGGGCCCGCGTAGCGGACCAGGTCCGCGAGCAGGTCGTGGTCGTGGGTCACCGTGTCGTAGTAGAACCTGCGCAGCGACTGGTCCGGTCCGGCTGTCGCTTTAGCCCTGGCTTCCGCGCGGACAGCGAAGGCCCGCCGCAGCCGCCCGCGGACCACTGGGAGGGCACCTCCGCCGTGCGCCAGCAGCACCCGGAGCCGAGGGCAGCGTTCCAGCACCCCGGCCACGGCGATGTGCGCCGCGGTCACGGCCGTTTCCAGCGGGTTGCCTACCGAGTTCCAGAGGTAATAGCTGTCGAGGGCGGGCAGGCCGAAACCGTGGGTGGACGGGTGGATGAACACCAGGGCGCCGGCGGCCTCGGCCGCCTCCCAGAACGGCAGGAAGTAGTCGTCCCCGAGGTACCGCCCGGCCACGCTGGACGGGATCTCCACCCCGCACATGCCCGGGATCGTCACGAGCTCGGCGATCTCCCGCGCGGCCAGCGCGGGATCCTGCACGGTGACCGCGCCGACCGCGCTGACCTGCCCGGGGCGGGCGGCGGTGAGCTTGGCCAGGGCCTCGTTCTGGACCCGGCACACGGTGCGTGCCTCGTCTGCTGGCGCGTCGACGGGGACCAGGTTGATCCACGGGGACAGCAGCAGGTGCTCGACACCGGCCGGCGCGGCCTCGGCGAGCATGGCATCCACGTCGGTGAACTCGCCCACGGCGGAGCGGATCTGCTTGCCGCGGAAGCCGATCACCTGGCGGCCATCCTCGCGCGTGACGGCCGGCCGCCAGTCCGCCGGCACCGCACTGGACGTCATCTCCGCCGCGATGACGTGACAGTGCGCGTCGATGATCAAAGCGATGTGCCCGGCGCTGTGCCGTTCGCCGTGCTGTTCGCTGTACCGTTCACCGCGCCAGGGGCGCTGCCCGGGGCCGCCCCATCCCCGCCGGGGGTGACGGCGCCGCCCAGGTAGAGGGCGCCGATCTCCGGGTGCTCCAGCACCTCGCGGCCGGTGCCCGCCAGGCGGACCTGCCCGTTCTCCAGGACCACCCCGTGCGTGGACAGGCGAAGCCCGGCCCGCGCGTTCTGCTCCACCAGCAGAAGCGTCTTGCCCTGGGCGTTCATCATCCGCACCGCGTCGAATACGGACTTGAGGACCTTGGGAGACAGGCCCATGGACGGCTCGTCCAGGATGACCAGAGTCGGGTCCAGCATCAGGCAGCGGGCGAACTCGACCAGGCGCTGCTGGCCGCCGGACAGGCTGCCCGCCTTCTTCCCCAGCCACTCGGTCACCTGGGGGAACATCTCCAGGACCGCGGCGAGCCTGCGCTCGGGCAGTCCCCGCTCGCGCAGGATGTACCCGCCGAGCACGATGTTCTCGCGTACCGTCATCTCACGGAACAGGCTGTGGTTCTGCGGCACCTGCACCACGCCCATGCTCAGGATCTCGCGCGGGGTCTTCCCGCTCAGCCGCTCCCCGCGCAGCGAGACGTGGCCGAGGCGGGGACGCAGCAGCCCGCTGATGGCTCCGAGCAGTGTCGACTTGCCGGCTCCGTTCGGCCCTACGACGCAGGTGATGCCACCCTCCGCCACCTGCATGGTCACTCCGCGCAGCACGTCACCGCCGCCGTAGCCGACCACCACGTCCTGTACCTCAAGCGCCGCCGCGGCGGCAGGTGACGTCACAGCCGACCCACTCTGCGGCGTCCCGGCCTCATGCCGCGGGGATGTCATCGTCTTCCTCCGCTGTTCCCAGGTAGGCGTCGAGTACCCGGTGGTCACTCCTGATTACCTCGGGCGGCCCGGTCACCACGGCCGTGCCGTAATCGAGAACGGTGACCCGTTGGCACAGGCCCATCACGAAGTCCATGTTGTGCTCCACGATAAGAAACGTCGTGCCCTGGGCGTTCAGCTCACGGATCCGGTCGGCGAGCAGGGCGATCAGCGTGGGGTTGATCCCGCCGGCCGGCTCGTCGAGGAGCACGATCTCGGGGTCGGCGATCAGCACGTACGACAGTTCGAGCAGCTTGCGCTGGCCGTAGGACAGCGTCTCGGCGCGGGCACCGGCGTGGTTGGCGATGCCGGTGAACTCCAGCAGTTCCATGGCGCGGCGCCGGGTGGCGGGGCCGCCCGCGCGGGCCAGCGGATTCCAGCTGCGGCCCGCCCGTGAGCGTTCTCCGTGGTGCGCGGCGACGATCATGTTCTCCATCACGGTGAGCCGCGCGAAGACCCGGGTCAGCTGGAAGGTCCGGCCGATGCCCGCGGTGAACACCTTGTCCGGCGGGGCGTTCGTGATCCGCCTGGCCCCCAGGTACACCTCGCCCGAGTCGACACGCTCATATCCGGTGATGACGTTGAACAGCGTGGTCTTGCCCGAGCCGTTAGGCCCGATGAGCCCGGTGATGCTGCCCTCTTCGACTTCGATCGTGCAGTCGCTGAGCGCCTGCACTCCGCCGAAGGCCTTCGAGACGCCCTCGGTTCTCAGCAGCGCTGTCATCGCACGCTCCCCGTGCTGGTCTCTGTGGCCCCGGCCGCCTGCGGCTGCGCCACGGCTGGCACTCCTATGCCGGGCGGCGGCTGGCCCCGCCGTTCCCGCCTGGCCCGCAAGGCTGTAATCCGCTCGCTGGAGGTGGGCACGATCCCGCGTGGCAGGAGCAGGATCACCGCGAGGAACAGCAGGCCGAGGAACACCTCGCCGATGTAGCCGTTGGTGAACTGGATCGAGACGTACTGCTGCAGCGGCTCGAGGATCAGCGCGCCGAGCACTGGCCCCGCGATCGTGCCGAAGCCGCCGAGGAAGGCCATCAGGGCGACGGACAGGTCAAAGACCGGGCTGAAGGCCGTCTCGGGGAGTGCCTGCCCGATGAAGATGAACCAGAGCCCGCCGACCGACCCGACCACCGCCGCGGAGATCATGAACGCGGTGAGTTTCACCAGCCACGTCCGGACGCCCAGGCCGCGCGCCCGGTCCTCGTCGTCCCGGATGGCCAGCAGCTGCAGGCCGAACCTGGATCCCCGGATCGCCCAGCCCAGCAGGACAGCGCCCACCGCGAGGATGAACGCGACGTAATAGAAGGGGTTGTTGTAGGTGGCCGGCGACCAGGAGAAGAACGGCGTGGAGATCCCGTTGCTCCCGCCGGTGAAGCCGAGGTTGTAGGCCATCAGCTGGAAGATGAAGAAGACCGCGATCGTGATCACGACGAACGTGTGCCGGCGCACCCGCAGCGCGATCAGCCCGACCGGCACCGCGAACAGGGCGGCGACCACCGCCCCGAGCGGGATCAGCGCGAAGATCTGGCCCCCGTTCAGATGCTGGTGCTCGGTCACCAGGGCCACCGTGTACGCGCCCACCCCGAAGAACACCGCGTGCCCGAGCGAGATGTAGCCGGAGTAGCCGGAGAACAGGTTCCAGCCGGCCACCGCCGCGACGAACATCAGCGTCAGGACGGCGAACTGGGTGTCCAGTTGGTTCGTGACCACCAGGGGAAATATGGCGATCAGGGCTAGAGCACCCGCGATGCCGGCCCCGAGCAGGGCTGTCCTGGGCTTCACTGTCCTGGGCTTCGCTCGGCTGGGCTTCCCTGTGCTGGCCATCACTGGGCCCTCGCGGCCTTGTGGCCGAGCAGGCCGGCCGGGCGGAAGGCGAGCACCAAGACAAGCGCGGCGTAGAACACCACGACCGACCAGCTTGGGGACCAGAACCAATCCACGACGCCCTCCAGAGTGATCATGAATATGGCGGCCACCATGGCGCCGCCGATGCTGCCAAGACCACCGAGAATGATGATCGCGAGAAGCCGGGAGATGAGGTCATATCCGGTGTTCGGGTTGAACCCGCCGCCGGTGGCGCCGAACACCATGCCCCCGGCCGCGGTGACCGCGACCCCGATCCCGAACGTGATCGCGGCGACCCGGTTCACGTCGATGCCGATGAGCCGCGCGGCGGTGCGGTCCTGCATGGTCGCCCGGACGCTGCGGCCGAACTGGGTCCGGTACAGCGTCAGGTAGAGCGCCAGCACCAGGACGACGGCGAGGCCGAATCCGAACAGGTAGATGTACGGGAGGTAGAACCCGAACACCTTCACCGCCGACGTGACGTACCAGGCATGCAGGTTCACGTAGTTGGAGCCGAAGATCAGGTACAGCACGCCCTCGATGATGATCGCCACCGCGTAGCTGGCCAGCAGCGACATCGAGGTACGTTCCCGGCCGCGCAGCGGGCGGATGAACGCCCAGTAGATCCCGATGCCAATGACGAACATGGCCGGGGTGGTGACCAGCAGCCCCAGGAACAGGTCGAGATGCAGGTGCACGCTGAGCGCGTAGCTGAGATAGGCGGCCAGCACCACCAGGATGCCCTGGGCGATGTTGATGATGTCGAGCACGCCGAAGATCAGCGTCAGCCCGACGGCCATCAGCGCATAGACCCCACCGCCGAGTATCCCGTCGGTGATGGCCTCATAGAGTCCGCGTCCCATGTCAGCTCCGTGCTCTGCGTGCCTGCTGTTGCGGTTCTGCTGCTGTTGCGTACGGCCGGCTTACCCGGTGAGCCAGGGCTGCTTCGTGGCCTGGATTTGCGTCGAGCCCGCCGAGCCCAGGGGCAGGACCTGCACGAACTGGCTGCTCTGCCACTGGAAGATGAACGTGGAGGCCACGACATTCTGGCCGGTGCCGTCGAACTTCACCGGTCCCTGCACGGTCTGCAGGGTGACGCCACTGTGCAGGTAAGCGATGATCTTGGCGTTGTCGAGGCTGCCGGTCGCGGTGATCGCGGAGGCCAGGATCTCGCCTGCCGAGTAGGACTCGGCCACGTCCGCGTTGATGCCCGAGGCCGTGCCGCCGAACTTGGCGATGTAGTCCTGGACCATCACGTGGCTGAGCGCGTCAGGGAAGGCGCCGGACCAGCCGTCGGGCACCATGATCCCGGTCGCGTTCGCGGGCCCTACTGTGTTGAGGAAGGCCAGGCCCTGGTCCGGTCCGGACGCCGCGATGAACATCTTCGGCGTGTAGTTCTTCGCCTCGAACACGTGGATGAAGGCCAGCACGGTCGGCACGTCCACCGAGCCGAGCACCACGGCGTCCGGCTTCAGCGCCGCCACCGC
>OBLU010004029.1_pt1 | contig 13280 bp, 6 predicted proteins | sample 1518681 | NCBI WGS metagenome assembly OBLU01 (sample SAMEA3539304, study PRJEB22396) | soil metagenome | biome: tundra; feature: field; material: soil | place: USA | collected 2010-05 | depth 0.15 m | reverse complement strand
TCCGCTTCCACGCCGCACGACGTTCCGCTTCCGTAACGCCCTTCACCTGATTGAAGCGCGCAACAGCGTTGCGTACGTGAGAGGCATTTTCCAGCGGCTCCTTGCGTTGCTTGGGGAAAGCGAACTTGGTTGCGGATATGCGATCACGAACTGGCTTGGTTAGCTTTGCCATTATTTTTCTCCCTCGGGAGCATCCCCCTGCGCACGGACGGCCCGGGACTCTTGACCACGTTGGATTATGGCAGCTTTTCCAGTTCCTGCCGCGTGGTCTGGTTGACGTCTTCTTCCGGCGTGGATTCGGCCATGCGCGGCTCATCCATTTCCTTCTTGCGTGTCGGATCAAGCATCTGTTTCGATTGCTGCGATGTTGGAAGAAAAAAGGGAGCGTTGAGTCGCCATGAAGACCATGCGGATCAACTGGTCAGGCGTAGCTTGAAGTGAGTTTTCTGCCGGCCTCAACTTCTCAACTGACGGATTGCGCGTCATACTCCCAGGATGGAGTGGCTAGCTTTCATGGAACTACCCGTTTGCGCCAATGATCGGTAAACAGTGAGCGACAAGGCCCGGGTCCCTTGTCACTTCGCAGCACTGCCGTTTTCGGTCTTAACGAATCTCATCGGCCGGACCATGTCCGTGGCTAAGTCAAGACTGGTAACCCGGCCGATGCGGTCGCGATTAAAGTGCATCAGGAATTGCCCCTCACTCAAGTCGCCGATAAATCCATCAGGAAAAGCAGGCTCCAGTTCCTGGTCTTCAGCCATCCACTGTTGCCGGATCAGTTTGCCGTTTTGCACGACCAAGATCCACTTTGAGTTTAGTTCGTCGTTCGAATAGCTGCCGATGTAGTCCTTGAGGGCCGCTGGGCTCGGCGGTGTCCCATTGGCCGCTGTGTAGGTTACGGGAGCCCCGCCTTCCCAAGCCTCGAATCGTACGGCCGCAAGCGGGGCAAGGATGCTGCTCAGCATGTCCGGTTTGGATCCATCGCGTTCCAAATGTGGATAACGTTCGCCAGCATGATACTCCACACGGACCGTCAGGAAATCGTCTTGATTTGTAATGATCAGGTCCAGATCCGCCGGTGTGTCCTTCCCACGTTTCAACGCGTCACGAAGCACTTGCGGTGAAAAGCGGCGCCCGTTAACCGCGATCAGGCTCATGCCAGGGGCAAGCCCTGCTATGTCTGACGGAGTTCCGGGAAGTACATCCACGATTTTTCCGCTGATGCCGAGAAGCATGCCTGTCGAAAAGCGCATGTCGAGGCTATCGAGTTTTGCCTCCATCGCGTTATTCAGTTCGGAAGGGGTGTCCGTATATGTCAGCCGCCAACCCGCGGTATAAATGCCGTCGAGAGCGGCATGGGGCGACAAAGAGGTAAGCCGCGCGTGAAACAGTCCTCGCCAATCGTAGGGCACAACGCTGTTCAAGGCTGTAACGATGTCGTCGAAGGTATAGGGGATCATAACTGGTGGACTGCTTTCCCCACCTTCAAATACGCGGCAAAAATCATCAAGCGTCTTTGTGCCCTTACTCTGGGTTCGAATGATAGTATCCACTTCCAGCCACAGCAGGCTTCCTTCCCCGTAAAAGTCTGTGCTTCGCCGCCAGGCCTCCCATTCCGGTGAACTTCCGTAGAGGATGGGCGCCGACACAGCCGTATCCTGCAATGGCCGCCAGGAGCGGCCGGGACGGTTATCGAGCTCAGCTGCGATTAGAGCGAGCCTGTCACGGTAGTCATCAGGGGTCCACAGTCCACTGCGAGCCGCCAACACCTGGCCAAGATAATTGGTGAGACCCTCATAAACCCAGAGTAAATCACCTTTCATCGGTTCTTGATAATTTGGTGTAGCCAGCCCGGCAGGACGCCTGTACTTGCCATTCCAGGAATGCACCATTTCGTGGGCCAGCAGGTCCCCTTGAATACGCCGCCACTGGGCATCGGCTAATCCCATTTCCGGGAGGCGATTGTCGCTCGACTGATGATGCTCCAGCCCATCTTGATACGTGCCATGGAGCCACACCAGAAAGTTGTAATGTTCGTAGTGGCGGGCCTTGAAGAGCGCACCGGTTTCGGCGACCAGACGCCGGTAGGACGCAATCACGTCTTCTGGGATGTCGAGTGCAGCAGCAGATTCGGCGGCAAGATCCAACTTGTGTATCCGCGTTTCACCTGGCGGGGTGATGTCGATCTCCCGCAAACGGGCGCCGGCTAAGAGCGGAGAGTCCACAAGCATCGTCACGGAGACAGGCCTAAACGTGATTACCTGTCCTTCCTGTGAATCTACGGCCAGGGCTGTGCCAAATTTCCATGCTGCCGGTAACGTCAGTTGCGCTTGAATGGTTTGGGCGTCCGTAGGAACACCTAACGGATAAAGTACGACCTGATCCCAGTCGAGCATCATTTGCTGCTGTGCTGAGGAGTTCCCCAGGAGGTACCCACTCTCATCGCTTGTACCGGTCAGATAAAACTCGGCTTCTACCTCGCGGACTCCCAATGGCACCTGAAGGTGGAATGCGTACATATCGACATCGTCGCGCTGCCAAGGCACCGCGGTTCCGCCGCTGGTAAATTTGAGTCCAACAACATCGTTAATGGGACCCACCGGAGAATGCTGACCTGGAATCCACTTGGGGTAGACGAGCGTGATGGGGCCGGGCGCAGTGGGGACGGTCATTGTTACGTGGAGAATGCGGCGTGCAACTTGCCGGGCATCAACGGAGAGTTTGAGTGGTCCACTGACTGCCCCCGTTTTAGGCACGCAAATGAAAGCAAGGAAGATTACTGCCACCTGGCGCAGAAGGTGGAAATTGAGCTTCCAAGCGATTTTGGAATTTTTCTCGATCATTTTTGTCTTCTAGTCTTTCGAGTCTCGACGGAAACTCTGTCTGAAGTTAAATGGAAGAACGAGGACTCGCCTTGGTCGATCCTGAAGCACACACTCAGACACTGCTTCCGATCAGTTTTCAAAAGGTGATCCGTAATCCCCATTCGAAAGCACGCGGTGCACCCAAGGCGAATGTGCCGGTGCCGAGTCCCAGGCGATTGGTTGTGCAGTTGTTGTAAGTAGCGCCATTCACTGAACAGCTGCCACCATCCAGAGTTCCGCCCAAGCGCTGATTTGGACCGTCAAAATTGGCGAAATTCAAAATGTTGAACAGCGACAAACTCGGTTCGACAGTGAGGCGGTCGTGTATTTTGTATTCCCAGCCCACCTTCAGGTCCATTGTCTTCAACCAGCCGAGTCCCACATTTCCTGCAGGTGCAAGCGCAATCGGTTGCTGCACTGCGCCCAGTCCCTGTAGCTGCGTCAATGTCAAAAGTCCACTCTTGATAAGCTGTCTTCCCCTCCTTGATCCATTGCTCCTGCACGAAGTTTTGATGAGCGACAACCCATACCCGGTCTATTTGAGGGGAGAGGGTTATCTCATTAGCTTTGCGCCTGGATGTCTGGCCCCGCGGAATTGATCAGAACCTTATGGCCGTTCACCCGCTCCCGAAGCGTTTTTCCCTTCACCGTTCCGCGACACCGGGAATCTGTTTTTGAGCAGCACCCTTGGCTACTTTAATGAATTTCATGGGCCGGACCATGTCAGTGGACACGTCGAAATCAGTCACATGGTTGGCGCGGTCGCGATTAAAGTGGATAAGGAATTGACCTTCACTCAGGTCGCCAATAAAACCATCGGTGAAGGCGGGTTCGAGTTCTTCATCTTCAGTAATCCACTGCTGCCGGATGAGCTTGCCGTTTTGCACGACAAGTGTCCACGTGGCACGAAGCTCATCATTGGTGTACGCACCGGCGTAATCCGCAAGGCGTGACGCCTCCGGAACCGGCCCTTTCACCGCTTCGTAAATTGCGGGCGTTCCGCCCTCCCAGGCCTCCAGTTGCAGTGCACTTCCGGTTCCAGCGGTGCGAAAGACATACCTATCCTTATGCTCCGAATCCGGTTCAACCGCTTCGAATTGCCCGTCCCCAACGGGGACCATATCGTAGGTAATTCCCGGCGCCTCCATGACCAATTTGCCGGCGCGCACCATGAATTTTCGCAACGCTCCGTTTTTTTCGCTCCAATACGTGCCCGCATACTGCCTGAGGGTAGCAGCCGGCATGGCCGTTCCGCTCTGCGCAGAGCTCATCTTTTCCGCTTTCGCAAGTTCATTCGCGAGATAGACGTCTGCGACTTGCTCAGCCATGGTCATAGGATTCATGCTGCCCACACAATTGCAAGTAATCAGGGTTGAGAAATGCTGGTCAGGAAAGCGACTCAGAGCTGCCCGGTAGCCGACCCATTCCCCGCTGTGATGAATCCAATTGAGCCCGCGGTAGCGATCAATGAACAGACCCATGCCGTAGGGGATGGGTTGACCGTTATTGAGAGTTCCTGGCGTCGTGAGCTGATGAATGGCTTCCCGTCCGCCGACCAGCGGGTCGTCGAAGTTGTGCTCCCACTTGTAAAGGTCCTCCACGGTGGTCATCACCGAGCCGTCGCCCAACTGTTCGAAATTGGACATGTCGATCTCAAATCCGCCCCCCTTGCGCGGTGCATAGCCGGTAGCCCGGCGCGCCACGATCATGGTGTGGTCGTCGTGGAAATGCGTGCTGGTCATCCCTAAAGGGCCGAAGATCCGTTCTTGAGCGAACTGCCGCAGCGTCCGCCCGGTAATGCGTTTCACAATCTGAGACATCAGAAAAAAATTCGTATCGCTGTAGAGGAATTCTTCTCCCGGCTTGAAGTTCACTCCCTTCTGGCGCACGATCAGATCCATTGCATCGCGATCGGTGGTGAGGTCGGCCTCCGGTATGCCCTCGAGGTCAAACAAGTCATCGTAGTTACGCAACCCACTGGTATGGTGGAGCAGGTGTCGTATCGTGATTCGCGAGCCGTAGTCGGGGATTTCCGGCAGGTATTTCCGCATGTCATCGTCGAGCGACAGCTTTCCATCTTGTGTCAGCAGGATGATCGCCATCGCGGTGATCTGCTTTGACACCGATCCGATGTCAAACACCGACTGCGGGGTGATTGCCACCCCGAGTTCGAGGTTGGCCATCCCGTATCCATGCTCGTAGACGATCCGCCCGTCCTTCACAACCGCCAAGGCGCAGCCGGGAGAGCTGGTCGTATTCCATTCCGCAAAGATGCGGTCGATTTTCTCGTTGAGTCTGTCCTGCGCCGAAGAAAATCTGCCGGCAACGAGTAAACACACAAAGAGTGTAACCGCAGCGCGTCTCATCGGTTCTTTTTCCTCAGAAGCTGTACCGCAGCGCGAACTGCATGACGCGCGGGCTGGTTAAGGTAGACGTGTAGTTGCCGAAGCTGGAGCTGTTCGACAGGCTCAAATTCCCCGAGGCATTGCTTCCTGCGAGCGGTTCCAGCGCGGCCGCATCGAACCGTACGGAGTTCGTTATGTTGAACGTCTCCCAGCTGAAGCGGAGCGTCGATGATTCTGTAATGGCCAAGGTTTTCCCCAGCCCCATGTCGATGCCAAAATATCCCGCGCCGCGGATGAGGTTCCGCGCTCCAGATTCGCCCGGATACGCGTAACGGAACTGGCCAATCGCTGAACCTGGATCCTTAAATATATTGGGGCTCCCGTTGATCATGAACGTTCCACTCTTCGGCTTGGGACCGATAAGAACCGCATTGGCCGTGTTCTCCCAGTTCGTGGGCCAATAGTTCCCGTCGTTCACGGTTGTCGGGAAACCGCTGGTCATCCGGAAAATTCCGGTGAGTTCCCAGTTGCCGAATATCGCATCCAGTGCCCCATGAGTGGCGAAATGCTTTCCTTTGCCAACCGGTAACTGATACATCCCGCTCGCATTGAACTGGTGGGTCGCGTCAAAATCCGATACGGCCCGGTTTTGTTTCGGCGACCAGGTGTTCATAATGTAGCTGGCGAATCCGCCGCCTTCGTATTGACTGACGCGCTCCGCGTCAGATCCCAAATCAATCGATTTGGAATACGCGTAGTTAAGGTCAAACTGCAGCCCGCCTGACATTTTGTGCCGCAGGCTGGCTTGCAGCGCGTTATAGCTGCTATTGCCGATCGTGCTCCACACGTAAAGCGAGGAAAACTGCGGAGCGAAGAACTGGAACGGCTTCGTGACCCCATTCACGGTCGCGCAGGTGGGGATGCAGTACCAGTCAGCCTGAAGGAGTTCCGTGGTCATGTCGATTCCGCCATTGCAGCTGAACAACTGATACATGTTTTGCGTAGCCGTAGGATTCGCAGGGGAAGTCCCCGGCGCACAGGCAAGGGTGTTGTTCTGGAGGGTCGCGAAAGCCGCCGGGCCGGCTGCACCCGGAAAGAGATGCTCAAAGTAAGCAATCGGCTGCATGTTCTGTACCTGCGTGGGACTGTTACTCTGCAGAGTGGTTGCAAACATTTTCGCCGCGGTATACAGGTCCATGCCCGACGCCTTGTCACGCAAATTCATCGGCTGCGCCACATCCAACTGTTGCAGCAGGCGATGGCCAAAACGTCCCACATAGGACGTCTCCAGAACGAATCCGCGGCCCACCTCGCGCGTGAAGGAAAGATCAACCACGTGGGAATACGGAGTCCGTAACCCATTGTCCAGCCCCCAGCTGATGGCCTCTCCACCGGTCCCCGGTGTGGACGGGGGTGAATACGGAAAGCCGCCCGTAGGCGCCGGCGGGAGCAGTTGACAGGGTGGAGAGCCGCAACCGGCATACGTGGATGGGATGTTGTATAGCGAATCGAAACGCGGCGCTTGATCCGGCGTCACCAGACCGGCAGGGTCCCCGATGAGGCTGGTCAACCCGAACGAGCCCTGGCGATCGAAAGTGTTAACTACCCCTTCCCCAAAGTGATCGTAGTACATCCCGTAGCCTCCACGGATCGAACTCTTGCCCGACTCGCCAAACATCCTTCCCAACCAACTTGATTTGGAAAAATTGGGCGACCACGCGAAGGCAAAACGTGGAGCAGCATTCTTGTAATCCCAGTTCCAGATCGGCGCTTTACCGTTGGCCTGGCCTGACAGAGCAAAGCTCAGGAGAGGCTGGATGCTTTGCCCGTTTGCCATTCCGATGGCGCGATTCCGAAACCACTGGCTGATGCCCGGAACCGGTGCAACCTGGGCCCCCGTAGTCTCGTACGGCGGCTGCAGCAAGCTGTAACGCAATCCGAATGTCAGCGTCAGATTGGGTTTGACCCGCCAGGCATCTTGCGCGTACCACTCGGCCTCATGCGCGCGGAAATGACGCGGAACCATGGCGCCTTCCGGCAGAAGCGTGAAATTCTTGGTCTCCTGGTAGGCGGCAACCACCTCGGGCACCATGCCGGTCAGGGCAGTCGCAGCGAAATCGTAAGACGCAGAAAACGATCCCGAAACCTCCGGGAATCCGAGAGAAGCGAATTGCAGAGCGCCGGGATCCAGGCTGGTCCCGGTTCCGGCGATCCCTCCGGCCGCAAGCCATGTCGGATTCGATGACCCCGTGATAAACGATTGCCCATTGGATTGCCGAAGGTTGTTAATGATTCTCAAGTTCGTGCCGAACTGCAGCGTATGCTTACCCTTCGTCCAGCTCAGGTCATCCACAAAGTTATGGAGCGGTACGCGCACGTTGGTGGTGGGCGATTCTCCTATCGGGTTGGAAATTCCTCCCGCATAAAAACTAATGTATCCCTGCGTTTGCAGTCCGGCTTGCCCAACTCCTTCACGGATGTACCCGTACCGGAAATTGTTAATCAAGGAATTGCTGATGACGGTCGTGTAGCCAGCCGCCCAGCCTTTGTTGTTGGCGGTCGAAATCTGGTTTGAAGGCTGGCCCGGGAATTGTGCCCCGCTTGTCGTCACGTGATCGTTCTGCAGGTTTCCGCGCAAAAATAGGTGATGGCTTCCATTCGATGTCACGTTGTAGTCGAGTTTGACGATGTACGTATCGAGTTTGGTTGGAGTGGGATCGGCGAAGGTGAATCCGGAGATGTTCAAGCCGTCGCCCACGGTCGGATTGTTCGGCATCGGATAACTGTTAAAGACCGTCAGGGCTGCCGGATCAACCCCGGGCTGTTGCGGACAGTTCCCGAGTCCAAAGCATAAAGGGTCCAGATTCGCGAGATCGGTCTGATTGAGTGTGAACAGACCGTTAGACGGACAAGTCGCATTCTGACCATTGTCACATTGATAAGTCAGAAGCCCGCTGCGGAAGCTGGCGGTAGGCACAAACCTGGTAACAATCGCTGTTTCGTGCGTCCGCTGTCCCTCGTAAGTGGCGAAGAAAAACAGCCGGTTCTTGATGATGGGGCCGCCGACGGAAGCTCCGAATGTATTCCGCACCAGATGGGGAGGCACGTTGGGATTGCCCGCCTGCAGCTGCGCCAGCCTGTTAAAAAAGCTATTGGCCTCGCCAATTTTCGACCGGTTGTATCCATAGAGCGATCCATGGAATCTGTTGGTTCCGCCCTTGGTCACCAATGACACCTGCGCACCCGACGAGCGCCCGGCCTCTGCGTTCGAATTCGTAGTCGTGACTCGAAATTCTTCCAGCGAGTCCAGGGTTGACCGTAATGCGCCTTGAAACGCATAGCCCAAAACAGGATCGTTGTCGTCGAGCCCATCGACAGTGATAGCAGTCTGATCGCTGCGCGCGCCGCTCACCGCTCCGCTGCGACTATCCGCATCCCGATTGACGTCCGAACTATTGCCCGTGTACAGCACTCCTGGTTGCAGGCTTAGGATGGACACCGGGTCGCGCCCCTCCAGCGGAAGTGCCGTCATCTGGTCCGCAGTGAACGCGTTGCCGATGCTGGCGTCCTCGGTGTTCACCAGCGGAGCCTGACTCCGCACCTCGACCTTCTCGGATGCAGCCTGGACGCGCAACGCTTGATTGAGAGTGGCGGGAGTGTTCACCAGCAAACGAACATCCTCCACTTGAAGAATGCCGAACCCGGCCGCCTTGAGGGTGACCGTGTAAGTAGCCGGCGGGACTTCGAGAAATTGATAGAACCCTTGACCATCGGTCTTGGTGGTTCGAGAAAAGGCGGTGGCGGAGTTTGTGATCGTCACTTCCGCTCCCGGAACTACCGCTCCGTTGGGATCCACAACAGTTCCGCGCAGCGAAGTAGAGGAAGTTTGCGCCCCGCCGAGAGCAGCCCCCAGGACAGCAATCACAATCAACAACGCGATGCATCGCTCGCTGCTCTTCATGGCGCCCCCTCTTTGCGAACTGCAGCCAGTCACATACGTGACACCTTGTAGCAAAACTATTGCATACTGTCAATGGTTAAATACGGGTCCCGCACTCCCGAAGCCCAGGTAAAGGATTGGCGGGGTGTCACAAATGTGACAAGATGCTTGACACCGCCCGCTTTGTTGGCTGATGCTAGACCCTGTTTGTGCCCGACCACAAAACAAACCGGCATTCGATCGCGCCCAGCTGGCTTGAGCGAATCGCTGGCCTCTCGCCAAAACGACAAGAGTTGATACGCTCCGTACTCGAAGATCCGCGCAGTTTCTTATTCCTGAGTATCCGCGTTATGGCCGAAAGGCTGCGCACAGACACCGCCACGATGCTGCGCGTGGTCCGCGGGATGGGGTTTTCCGGGTACCCGGAGTTTCGCCGCTACCTGCACGAGCTCACGATCGCGCATGCGACTTCCCTCGACTCCATGCTGGGGAGTGTGGCGACGGATTCCGACATTCCGTCTCATGTCCGCGACTCGCTCGACCGTGACCAGAAGAACTTCGCCAGCTTGCGCAACTCGCTGGACACGAGACAACTTGCAAGACTCGCACAGCGTATCTGGTCGGCTCGCCGCGTCATTTTGCTGGGCGGTGATTTGGCGTCAGCCCTTATCTTCTATCTCGAGCACCACCTGGTGATCCTGGGTTTGCCCGTGTTCTCCGCCACCAGTCCGGGCCGGGTGGTTCATCTGGTGCGCACGGCAGGCAAACGGGACCTGGTGCTGGCCATCAGCTTCCATCGCGCCTTACGGCAGACTGTGGAAGGCATGCGCCAGGCCAAGGCGAAGGGCGCACACTGCGTTGGAATTACAGACACCTTCGTGTCTCCAATCGCCCGTTTTGCGGACGAGTGTTTCATTGTTTCGGTCGAGACCTGCCATTTCGGAGATTCCTACGTGGGGCCAATGGCGCTGTTGGATGTAATGCTCGTGGCTTGCGCCAATTATCGTCGCAAACATGCACTGGCCATTGTCCGCGAGGCGGCGCAAGAGCAGCAGCGCGGATTCCGCTGGTATGACGACTGAGAGCACGTCGGATTGGCCGTTTCTTCTTCGATAAGAAAAACTGCGAATACGCTCTAACCAGGAGGGTTCAATATGCGAATCGAAAGCATCGTGCTGCGAGAACTCAAGATGCGGTTAAAGGCCCCTTTCGAGACCAGTTCGGAAGTGACCTGGGACCGCCGGATCTTATTGGTCGAGGTGGCTGTGGATGGACTCCGTGGGTGGGGTGAGATTACAGCCGCTGAAGATCCTTTCTACAATGGCGAAACCACAGATACCGCCTGGCACATTGTGAAAGACTTCATTGTGCCTTCGGTACTGGGGAAAACCGTCGAGTACGCTGCTGAGATCGCGAACCTGCTTGATCCGATTCGCGGACACGAGATGGCAAAGGCAGGGGTGGAGAACGCAGTCTGGGATATCGAAGCGCAGCAAAAAGGGCTCTCCCTGGCGAAGTTGCTTGGCGGAACTCAACAAGAAATCCCCGCCGGAGTGTCCATCGGAATCCAAGACTCGATTTCAATCCTCCTTGCCAAGATTGAGACCGAACTGCGCGCGGGATATCAGAGGATCAAGCTCAAAATCAAGCCCGGCAAGGATCTCGAGATCGTGGCCGCAGTTCGACGCCAGTATCCTGACATCAAACTAATGGTTGATGCCAACTCGGCGTATCGACTCGAGCATTTGGAGCAACTCAAGGCGTTGGATCAGCATGACCTTATGATGATCGAGCAGCCGCTGGCCTGGGACGACATTTACCAGCATTCACTGCTGCAAGCTCGACTAAGCACACCCATCTGCCTGGACGAATGCATTCACAATCCCTCCCACGCTGAAGCGGCCATCAAACTGGGTGCCTGCAGGATAATCAACATCAAACTGGGACGAGTGGGAGGGCATACGCGGGCCAAGCAAGTCCATGACGTCAGTGTGCGGCATTCGATTCCAGTGTGGTGCGGGGGGATGCATGAATCTGGCATCGGCCGTGCCCACAACATTGCCATGTCTGCGTTGCCAGGATTCGTGCTGCCAGGAGACGTCTCTGCAAGCCAGCGCTATTGGGATGAAGACATTATCGAACCTGAGGTTGAGGTAAGTGCGACCGGCACGATTCGAATTCCCACAACGCCCGGCCTGGGTTTCTCCGTGCGCCGCGAAAGAGTCGACGCGCTCACAGTTCGCCAGGAACGCTGGGTGGCCAGCAAGTCTGTTGAGGTCGGAAAACAAACCGAAGAGCCGAACTGCTTCGTTTCGACGCAGGAGGCGCGATCTCAGGAACATAACACCTCCACTTCAGCTGGGGGCGAAATCGTTATCAGAGATGTGGAAGGAATTGTGGAGCTCGAACAAGTTGAAGCTCTAGAACAGGAGGTTTGGGGCGTCAGGGAACGTGATGTCGTTCCGGCCTCTCTCCTCATACCTGCGAAAGAAGTAGGCGCACTGATCCTGGGTGCTTTCGCCGGAGTGCGGCTGGTCGGATTCGCATTTGGATTTCTCGGCCAAGAAGGGGGTGATCTCACCGTTCACTCGCACATTCTCGCGGTCCGGGCCGAATATAGGGACCAAAACCTGGGGTTCCGGCTCAAACTGGCTCAACGTGAGAGGGCGCTCCGACTCGGTGTGCGACAGATAACGTGGACGTTTGATCCTCTGCGGAGCCGAAATGCGCACTTGAACTTCGCAAAACTCGGGGTTCTCTGCGACACCTACAAGATCGACTTCTACGGCGAGCAATCCGGCAGCTTCCTGCACCAAAATGGCACCGATCGTCTGTGGGTGCGCTGGTACATCGACAGCAAACGCGTGCGCGAACGAACTTCGGACAACCGCGACAAAGAGCGCGCTGTCGCCCCGCCCAATGCCCCTCCAATCCTCCGGATGGGCCACGATGGTGAGCCCTGCCCTTGCACGGATGTGGGTGTATTCCAAACAGGAAGTCCGCTGATCTTAGAGATACCGATTGACCGCGGGACGGAGGAGTCTAAACACGGAAGAGAGTGGCGGAGAGAAACGCGGTACGCTTTTACTCGTGCTCTTCGTGCAGGCCTGATGACCGCAGAATTCTACCGCGTCCGCCGTGACGGACTCGACGTAGGAACCTACGTGCTATATCCCCGTTCTGGAATGCCGAGTAAGGGATGAGAGTCCGAGCTTTTTGGTTGGTTTCAGTACCACTACTTGGGCGTTGGATCCGACATCGGTTATGTAATCAATTTCCCGTCGTTGGAGTATCGTGAACCCGTACCTATGTTGTACTTTCACGCTCACGGTTATGTGCCCATCAGTTTGTAGACTTGGACGGGATCGATCCTGCCGTATCGTGTCTCCCGATTTCGGATACGACGCGCGACGTGGATGACCACTTACAGCCCGAAAGGTTTTTTTGGGAGAGTGAACAACTCTGCACACGGCCCCCAGGCCTTTTTCCCAAAGCGATGTCGTTGTTTCGCACCTTTGCAGCCAATCGGGCGATTCCGGACGGGTTGTCGCTAGCCTTGATCGGAAACGCCTCGGGGCAGTCTGCAGGGGATGGAGCGAGATCTCGATCCGAGGCGTTTTCGATAAGGAGACTAGGAGGAAGCCGCTGGCGTTTGCGGCGGACGCGGTGCGCTATGGGATTTGAACGGCAGCCTGGATCTGAACAGAGCTTGGGGAGAGCGGCGAGGCGTGGTGGGAATGTCATCCGGATGGTCGGATTGGCGGCTGAGATGAGCAAGAGCGCATGCGGAGAGTTGCTTGCGAGGCAGTGGAGAGGAAGTGGACACACGCGTGCGTGCGCGTGCCTGAGCACATCCTCGGGTCGAGAGCGGTAGAGGGGTTATGAAGAATCGAAGTAAGAGCATGTTGATAATTCCGCAGCCGTAAATCTCTGAACCACGATCATGGTCGCGCCGCAGCGTGGGCAATGCCAAACAGAAGAACTCTCCACCGAAGCTTTGCAGGGTCCAGTTTCGACTAGCGTGGAGGAATTGCTCGACAGCAGATGTCGGGATAGGGCCAAGCGGGAAGCACGAAAGCGATTGGCGAGGAAGCCAAAGTGACGGATGCGCACGAATCCCCTGGGGAGCAC
>OBLU010004028.1_pt1 | contig 13280 bp, 13 predicted proteins | sample 1518681 | NCBI WGS metagenome assembly OBLU01 (sample SAMEA3539304, study PRJEB22396) | soil metagenome | biome: tundra; feature: field; material: soil | place: USA | collected 2010-05 | depth 0.15 m | reverse complement strand
AGACAGCTCGTCTCCCTCGGCCTGCCCGATCAACGCCGCCGGCCAGAGCCGCGGGATCGGGCCGAACTCTACTACGGACTCGCGAATACCGTCAGCCAGGCCCAGTCGGTGCCTTTCGATAATTTCTCTGCGGATTTCTTCGGCCTGATCGGGGTAGCCGCGAATACACCGTGGAATGAGGCCGTCACTTCCCTGCAGAGCGCCGGCGACGCGATGCTCTATGCGATCATCTTCCATAGTGATCACCTCGAACTCAACGAGCAGTTCGACGGGACCACTGGATATGAGAAAAGCGCGCGCGATCTGACTTGGAGTTACGCATCCTTCCTCTCTGCCGCCTGGGTGAAGACCGGCCAGGGTGTCCTGGGCTGAGCGCGCCTTGGGGCCCGCTGGCTACCCCTGGGCCCAGTAGATGATGGTCGCGTCGTCGCGGGTCTTGGTGCGCGGCCAGCGGGCGCAGTCGGGGTCGGCGTCCTCGGCGGCGCGGACCTGGCGGATGAGCTCGGCAGGGCCATGGTCGCGGATGACGGCGAGGGTGGCGGGCCAGGAGAGGATCCCGTAAAGGTCGGTGATACGGGTGGCGCCGTCGCTGAGCAACGCGGCGCCGCGCAGCCCGCGCCTGGTGAGAGTGCCGGTGCGGGCGTGCTGTGCGACGCCTGGGCTGGTGCTGGCGGGCGGGCTGGTGCCGGTGATGATGAGCGGCGGGCGGGCGTCGCCGTAGTCAGCGACGATGGACGAATCGGAGACGGCCAGGTAGTCAATGCTGTCAGGGGCTGACCGGGCAGCGGTGACGGTGGCGGCCGGGGTGGCCGGGTCGTCCAGGTCGCAAGTGTGCTCATGCAGGCCGCGGACGGTAGTGATGGCGGCCGCGAGGGCCCGGGGGAGCGGGGCCGGGGGGTCGGCGAGGATCTCCGCGAGAAGCGCGCTGCCGAGAGTGCGGGCGTACCAGGCCACGCCGTGCAGGCATCCGGTGGGAGCGCGGCGGGGCAACGTGGTGGCGCCATCCAGGAGCACGGCGGCGCCGGGCGCGGTGGCGGCGAAGTCCTCGTTGGGCCAGCCGGGCGTGCCAGCGTCGGTGGCCAGCATCACCCGCACCGGCACTCCCCTGGCCTGTTCGTGGCGGGCGCCCTTCCTGCTCGTGAGTCCTGGCTGCCAGAATAGCCACGCTGCGGAGCCGGCGAGGTTACGGCACCGCGTTGCTGATCGGTACCGGGCATGGATGAAGCCGCCCGGCGTGGGCAGGTCGCCTGAAGGTACATTCCAGCCAAGCGCGATTCAGCCCAGCGCCGGAGGAGAGTATCGGTCGTGAGCGCAGTACCTGACATCATGCTGGACAACGGCAACACGATTCCCCAGTTCGGCTTCGGTGTGTTCCAGATCAAGCCAGCGGACACCGCCGAGGCTGTGGCCACAGCACTGCAGGCCGGCTACCGGCACATCGATACCGCCGAGATGTACGGCAATGAGAAGCAGGTCGGCGAGGCCGTCGGCAGGTCCGGCCTGGACCGCGCCGATGTGTTTGTCACCAGCAAGCTGAGCAACGCCTGTCATCGCCCCGATGACGCCCGCAGCGCATTCGGCGACTCACTGAAGGCGCTCGGCTTCGACTACATCGACCTCTTCCTGATCCACTGGCCGCTGCCTACCAGGTATGACGGCGACTACGTGTCGACCTGGAAGGCTCTCGAGGAGTTCTACCGGGACGGGCGGGCCCGCTCGATCGGCGTGTCCAACTTCCAGCCGCAGCACCTGCGGCGGCTGCACGCGGAATGCGACATACCTCCGGCGGTCAACCAGATCGAGGTCCACCCTTACCTGACCCAGGACGAGGTACGCGGGTTCTGCGCCGAGCATCAGATCGCCATCGAGGCGTGGTCCCCAATCGCGCAGGGCAAGGTCCTCGGCGACCCGACTATCGTCTCGATCGCCCGCAGCATGGGCAAGAGCCCCGCCCAGGTCGTCCTGCGCTGGCACATCGAGCGCGGCCACATCATCTTCCCGAAGTCGGTGACTCCCGCGCGCATTAAGGAGAACATCGACATCTTCGACTTCGAACTGTCCCGCGAGGACGTGGAGGCGATCAGCGCGCTGAACAAGAACGAGCGGACCGGGCCCGACCCGGAAAAGTTCGACCTGATCCCTGACTAGCCGCTACGCCTCGCTTCGGGTGGACGGCGCACTCATCCGCTGTGCCCGCCGCGCACTTGGCGAGCTGCGGCTTGTCATCCGCAGCGCGGCCAGGGCGGCGGTGGCAAGGTAGAGGACGGCCTGGGCATTGAGCAGTGTCATGAGGCCGAGGGTCGTGGTGAGCAGCCCGCCCGCCGATCAGGATGAACAGCGCAACGTAGAGCGCAATCGAAGTGCTGAGCGCGGGCGCGTTCCAGAGCGAGGCCGCCGGCGATCGCACCGACCGCCTGCACGCCACGCAGCAGCCCGATCTCGCCGGAACCGCCATGCAGGCGCTCCGCCACGAACAGGATGAACGGTACAACGAAGATGTCCCGGACCATCTGGCCGGTGAACGCGACGAGCAGGCTGCCGCGGACGGGCCGGTCCCGAAGCGCCAGAACGCCGGGAGCAGCGCCGCCTCGGCGACGATCACTGCGTAGACGACCGGCAGGTCACCGCGGGTGTACACGATGACCAGCGGCAGGAGCGCCGATGCTTGCAGCAAGGACACCGCGATGAACGGCAGCCAATCGCCGGTGTCGGACACTAGGCCAGCCAGAGCGACCGGAAGTCAGCACGCCGCAGGAGCGCTGGCGCAATCACGGCAGCTCCGGCCGAGGAAGGCAGGCAGTCCGAGATGAACCAGCCCGGCGCCGGCGGGGGCGTCATCTCGCATGGCCGCGCTGAGCGGGCGGCCGCTGGACATCAGGTAGTCCAGGACATCCAGCCGCACCGGATGGGCCAGCGCCTCAACCACCCTGGGATCGGTCAGTACCGGCCGTGCCCGCGGCGACCCAACCGGGTAGAACTGAGACATGCCGCCCGGCCACGCTGGTGAACCCAGGTTCTCAAGCTCCGCTCGCTACGGGGCGAGCGCCGGGACCGCTGGAAGCCCAGGACCCCGGGTCGGCCTGGTCCTGGGGGCGGGCGGGGTGGCCGGTAGCGCATTCCACGCCGGCGTGCTGGCCGCCATCGAGGAAGTGACGGGCTGGGATCCCCGCCGCGCCACCGTTATTGTCGGCACGTCGGCCGGCTCTATCACCGCGACCTCGCTGCGGGCCGGGCTCTCGGCGGCTGATCTGCTCGCTCGCGCCGAGGACCGGCCGATGTCCGCTGCCGGGATCCGGCTGATGGCGAGGGTCGGGCCGCCGCGCACGCCGCCGCCATTGCGTTCCGGCGGCCTGCCTCGCCGGCCTGCCGATATCGCCGCCAGGCTGGCGCGCGCCGCCGTCCGCCCGCTGGAGGCCCGGCCGCTCGCGCTGGTCGCCGGGCTCCTGCCAGAGGGGACGATCGGCACCGATCTCATCGCTGCGGGAATCGCCGGGCTGGCTCTGGGATCGTGGCCTGGCCAGCCACTGTGGGTGTGTGCCGTCCGGGCGCGCGACGGGCGCCTGGTGGTGTTCGGGCGCGACAGCCGGCCGCCGCTCCCCGAGGCCGTGGCGGCGTCGTGCGCCATCCCGGGCTTCTTCCGGCCGGTGAGCATTGACGGGGACTCCTACCTGGATGGCGGGGCGCATTCGCCGACCAACGCGGACGTGCTGGGCGACGTCGACCTGGACCTGGTCCTGGTGAGTTCGCCCATGTCGCTGGTCGGGCCCGGCCTCCGGCTGGCCATGGACCAGCCGGTGCGCCGATGGTCCCGCCTGGTCCTTGAAGCCGAGGCGCAGCGGCTCCGCCGGCGGGGCAAGCACGTGCTCGCGTTCCAGCCGACGGCGGCGGACGCCGCAGTCATCGGCCCCAACCCGATGGACCCCGAGCGTCGTGCCGCGATCGCGCGTCAGGCGCGGGAGTCGACGCTGCACCGCCTGGCGCGCGCCGACACCCGGGGCCGCCTGAAGGCCATCTGGACGTGATCCGGCGGGCCGCCCGCGAACCAGCCATCGGCTACGGTTGGCTTGTGGCTGAGGCCCCGTCCGGTATCAGCACTGGCCGGCAATCGCGTCCGGCGGCCGCGGACCTGGCGGCGGCAAGGAACCGGACGATTGCCGATGTCGCCGCGCCTGGCATGCGTGTGTTGTTCTCGGGTATCAACCCCGGCCTATATTCCGCCGCCACTGGCTACCATTTCGCCCGCCCGGGGAACCGCTTCTGGCCGGCTCTGCATGCGGCCGGGTTCACCGGGCGCCTGCTTCGCCCGTGCGAGCAGAACGAGCTCTTGCGCCTCGGGCTTGGCATCACCAACGTCGTCGCACGCGCGACTGCCCGCGCCGATGAACTCAGCCAGGAGGAGCTGCGTGAGGGCGGCCGCATGCTGCGCGCCAAGGTCGTTCAGCTGCGTCCCCGGTGGCTGGCCGTTGTCGGCGTCACCGCGTACCGGACCGCGTTCGGCTGCGTCCGAGCCACGGTTGGAGCGCAACAGGAGACCTTAGACCGTACCCGCCTGTGGGTGTTGCCCAATCCCAGTGGGCTCAATGCCCACTGGAACGCCGATGCGCTCGCAGCGGAGTTCGCGCGGCTACGTGCCGCGGCCGGCTGATGCCTGCGCCACCTCGGGCGCGTTAGGGGCAGTCTCCCAGCATGACCAGCGCGATCGCAGCACGCCACGCGCCAGCGCGCGCAGGGCTTGGCTGGTCAGGTCGCCGCTGAACGGACTCTTCGTACTGGCTCCGGGGCGGGTCAGCGGCCTTGCCGGAAGATCAGGTCAGCGGCGCTGCGGGTATTGAGGACCCGATCGGGCCGGATACCGAAACTCTCGGCTCGGGTGCAGCCCTTGTCCAGCCAGTCGAGCTGGCCGGGCGCATGCGCGTCGGTGTCGATGGCGAATATGCAGCCGGCGTCGACGGCCAGGCGCAGCAGCCGGTCAGGCGGGTCCTGGCGCTCGGGGCGGCAGTTGATCTCGACCGCGACGCCGTTGTCGCGGCAGGCGGTGAACACCTTCTCGGGATCGAACGCCGATTCCGGCCGGCCCCGGCCGGTGAGCAGCTGGCCGGTGCAGTGCCCCAGCACGTCAACGTGCGGGTTGCGCACGGCAGCCACCATGCGGTCGGTCATCGGCCCGGCGGCCATCCGCAGCTTCGAATGCACGCTCGCGACGACCACGTCGAGCTGGCCGAGCAAGTCTTCGCTCTGGTCGAGTGCGCCGTCGTCGAGGATGTCGACCTCAATTCCGGTCAGTATCCGGAACGGCGCTAGCCCTGCGTTGAGCCGGCTGACGAGATCAAGCTGCGCGTAAAGGCGCTGCGCTGAAAGTCCGCCGGCCACGGTCAGCCGTGGCGAGTGATCCGTCAGCGCAATCCATTCGTGACCGAGATCACGAGCTGACTCGGCCATCTCGTGCGGCGGGCTGCCGCCGTCGGACCAGTCTGAATGGGTATGGCAGTCCCCGCGCAGCGCCGCGCGCAGGGCCGTCCGCTCCGCCGGCTGTGCCTCACCGAGCAGCTTGACCAGGTAGGCAGGCTGCTGGCCATCAGCCACCTGCGTGATGATCTCGGCGGTCACCGGGCCTAGCCCGGGCAGTTCCTGGAGTGTTCCCGCGCCGACACGGTCCTTTAGTTCAGCCGCCGGGAGATTCTCGACGACCTGGGCGGCGTAGCGGAATGCCCGCACCCGGTAGGTCGGCGCGGCAGCCCGTTCTAGCTGAAACGCGATCTGCCGCAACGCCTGTACCGGGTCCACGGTCATCCACTACCCGGCCACGCGGCTGGCAGGCATGACCGCGGTCGCCGGGCCAGTTTCGGCGGCAGGATCGTCAGCGTCGGCGCGACCAGCAGATCGAATTGGCCGAAGATCCTCGATGGCAGGCGCGGCGCGGATCTGCAGCCGGCCGACCCGGGGATGGCCGGCTGCGGGCACGGCGGCGAATCCAGGCTCCAGGAGCTGCATGCCGAAGATCAAGCCAGCCACGTCCGCCGCCGTCAGTTCCTGGTCCAGGGCAGCCACGTTGCGCATGATCTTGTTCAGCTCCGCGGACGGCGGAGGATCTCCGTCAGGCTGGTCGATGCTGAGCAGGTGGTGCTTCATCGGGTGCTCCTGGCCTGCTGTGTCGGACACTTGGCGGTCAGGTCGAGCGGTGCAGGTCAGGCGTGGCAGGTCAGCGGCTTGCCCCCGTTGTAGGCCACCATGTCGGTCACCGCGGCGATCAGGTCGATGGGCGCGCCCCGCTCGGCGCCGTCGAGCTCCGCGTAGGCGCGGTGCAGGTTCCCCACGAGGCGTTCGGCGTCAAGCAGGTCCGCGTAGCGGCCGAGATCGGTCTCGCGCGCGGCCTCCAGCGGGGACAGCCCGGCGTCCTTACTGCGGCGCGCGATGTCCTGAACGAAATACAGGTAACCGAGGACATCGTCGATCACGCCCGGCCCGCAGACCGGGCCATGGCCCGGCACGATGGTCTGCGCGCCGAGTGGCCGGACGACCTGCTCCAGCACCTCGATCGCACCGGTGATCGAGCCCATCAGCAGGAACGGGGTGACCCCGCTCATGAGGAGGTCGCCGGCGAACAGCACGCCGCGGTCCGGGACGGCGATGATCGAGTCGTTCGTCGTGTGTGCCGGAGTTCCCGCATAACGGATTTCGCACCGCAGGTCATCGGCCCAGAGGGTCACCCCCGTCTCGTAGGTGAGGAACGGCGGCGCCACTTCCAGATCGCCCCACTCGACGTCGGTCCAGATGCCGAGGTTGGCCGGGGGCCCGCTGGCCAGCACCTCGTCCCGGCACCTCGCATGGCCGACGATGGTCGCCCCGGGCAGCAGGCAGTTGCCGTAGGTGTGGTCACCGTGGTGGTGGGTGTTGACGAGCGTGCGTACCGGCTGGCGGGTCACTGAGGCGATGGCATCGAGGTAGGCGCGGGTGCGCCGCTGCGTCGAGCAGGTATCGATGCTGATCACGCCGCGCCTGCCGACGATGAACCCGGTGTTGCTGATGTACCAGCCCCCGTCGGGCTGGACGTAGGCGTAGATGTCCTCGCTCACCGCCACGGCGCGCGCGGCGGCCGCGGCGCCGGTTCGGTCCTGAGTGTCCATATCTGAGTCCCCGGATCCTGGTGATCCCATCCGACGCCGCCATCATGCCCAGGAATGCGCGGCGGGATCGCGGTTGTTGGGGCGGCTATGCCAGCTGTCGTGATCGCCGCCGCGTTCGGCGGCCCCGAAGCCCTGTCAGTCATCGATGAGCCGACCGGGGAACCCGGACCGGGTGAGGCGCGCATCGAGGTCCGGGCGGCGGGTGTCAACCCGGTCGACTACAAGGTCTACAGCGGGGCGTTCGGCACCGATCCCGCTCAGCTGCCGATCCGTCTCGGGTCGGAGGCCGCTGGCGTGGTGACAGCGGTGGGACCCGGCGCGGTGGGCCCGGCTGGGCAGATCGCCGCAGGCGATGAGGTGATCGCGTATCGCGCGCCAGGCGCCTATGCGGCCGAGCTTGTCGTGCGGGCGCAGGCGCTGGTCCCGAAGCCGGCCGCGCTGGACTGGCCACAGGCCGCCGGGCTGATGCTCACCGGGGCGACGGCCTGGCATGCTCTCGTAGTCACCGATACGCATGACGGCGACGTAGTGCTGATCCACGGCGGGTCCGGCGGCGTCGGCGTCATGGCGGTGCAGCTCGCAGTTGGCCGCGGAGCGACGGTGATAGCAACGGCGAGCCCGGCCCGGCACGACTTCCTGCGCGATATCGGCGCTACTCCGGTGGCCTATGGTCCCGGCCTCGCCGACCGGATCCGCGCCGCGGCGCCCGGCGGTGTCGACGTGGCACTAGATCTTGCCGGAACCGACGAGGCGGTCGACGTCTCGCTCGCCCTCGTCGGCGACCGGGCCCGGATCGTCACCATCGCCGCGTTCGCGCGCGGGCTGGCGGCCGGCATCAAAGTGGTGGGCGGCGCGCCCGGCGCGGACCCGGGCACCGAGATCCGCGATGCTGCGCGCCTGGAACTTGCCCGGCTCGCCGAGGACGGCACCCTGCGGGTCTTCGTCACCCAGACCTTCCCGCTCACCGAGGTGGCGGCAGCGCACCGTGCGATCTTGAACGGTCACGTAACCGGCAAGATCGCGCTCATCCCGTAATTCCGGGCCACGCTCCCCTCGACGCTGCCGCCCTCGCAGCGTGTTTCGGCGATGTCTTCCTCGCAGCCGACGCCACCGGTGCCAAGGCGGTACCCCGGCGCAAACGACCGCCGACACCGCCCGGCCTGCGTGATTGTTAAGTGGGCGACAGGACGCCGGGGGCCGGCCGGGCTCGAAGGGCGGCGGTAGTCTGCGACTTGTGCATCCTCGGATTGCGCTACGTCAGGTCGCGGTGGTCGTGTCGCGCGGGCGGGTGAGCGGCTGACCATGGCATCGCGTGGCCAGAAGCCGACGGCAGCCGCCGAACGGCTGGCGCTGTATCAGCGCAAGCGGGACTTCGCGCGCACCCCGGAGCCGGCCGGCGGACGCCCCCCCGAACGCGCGGGTGGCAGCCGGCGGTTTGTCGTCCAGCGGCACCGGGCTCGCCGGCTCCACTACGACCTGCGGTTCGAGATCGACGGCGTGCTGGTGAGCTGGGCGGTGCCTCGAGGCCCGACGCTCGACCCGAAAGCCAAGCGCGCCGCGATCCACGTCGAGGACCATCCCCTTGAGTACATCGACTTCGAGGGCGTGATCCCGGCCAGGGAGTACGGCGGGGGCGATGTGATCGTGTGGGACAGCGGCACGTGGGAACCACACGCCACCGACGACCCAGCCGCCGCGGTGGCAGCCGGAGAGCTGCACGCTGACGTCGATGGCCAGAAGCTGCACGGCCGCCTGGTCCTGGTGCGCCGTGAACAGGACCGGTCCGGCCAGGAGCAGTGGCTGCTGCTGCATAAGAATGACGAGTACGCGGTCGGCGGCTGGGACCCGGAGGATCATCCGAGGTCAGTGCTCAGCGGACGGACCAACGATGAGGTCAAGGCCGATCCGCACCGGATGTGGCGATCCGATCTGCCCGCCGCCCAGGCGTCGGTCGCCGTGGGCGGGCCTAGCGGTGCGGAGCTTGAGGCGCTTGATGGCCTGGGAGCTGGCGGTACGTGGGAAGTGCTCGGCCGTAAGCTGCGGGTGACCAACCTGGACAAGGTCCTCTTCCCCGGCCGGCCCGGCGAAACAGCGGTGACCAAGCGGGAGTTTATCCGTTATGCCGCCGTCATCGCCCCCATCGTGCTGCCTTATCTGGCTGGCCGGCCCCTGAACATGCACCGGTTCCCCAATGGGGCCGGCGCGAGCGGCTTCTGGCATAAGCAGCTGCCCGAGCACGCACCCGGCTGGGTGCCCCGATGGGACAGGCCCGACGCCGACCCCGGAGAAGCCGCCACCTATCTGGTGGTCGACGAGGCGGCCGCGCTGGTCTGGGCCGCTAATTTCGGCGCGCTCGAGTGGCACGCCTGGACCTCCCGCGCCAGCGAGCCGCGCCGCCCGACGTACGCGCTCATTGACATCGATCCCGGTCCGGCGACCTCGTGGGACGACGTGCTCGTGCTGGCCCGGCTGCACCGCGCCGCGCTAGAGCACCTGGGAGTGCGGGCCCGTGCCAAGGTCACCGGCCAGCGAGGCATCCAGATCTGGGTGCCCATCGCAACCGGGCCCGGCTTCGACGAGACCCGCGCGTGGGTGGAGCAGCTGTCCCGGGCCATCGGCGCGGTGGTGCCTGACCTGGTCAGCTGGGAATGGGACGTCAATGCGCGCGGGGGCCGCGCGCGGCTCGATTACACGCAGAACGTGGTCAACAAGACGCTCGTCGCGCCCTACAGTCCCCGCCCCGCTGCCGGAGGACCCGTGTCCGCCCCGATCGACTGGGCCGAGCTCGATGATCCGGCGCTGCGGCCAGATGCGTTCACCATCCGCACGGTACTGGACCGCGTGGCCAAGCGGGGCGACCCGTTCCGGGAGGTGCTGATCCCCAATCAAAGCCTCCCGGCGGTCCGCTGACGGACGTCTACCCTCCTGCGGGCTCGTCTTGGAGCAGGGCCAGGAGCCGCCCGGACGGGCCCCGGCGTTATGAAATCGCAACGCCGATCGCTCCGCGCCCGACCGGCACCGTGGCCTGGAGCTGGCCGGTGGTGGCGCCGATGGTGGTTCCTGATGGCTCCTGCGTGAAGTCTCCGCTGACCGCCAGCAGGCCGCCGAGCTGGACGGTCCCGGCGTTGTCCACCGATCCCGGGCTGATCGTCAGGTGCTCGCCGCTGTCGACGGCAATCGTTCCGCCGGCGTTGTCCACCGTCCCCGAGATCGTCCGGCTTCCTCGTGGGCTCTTTCCCGCGGCGGCCTGAGTCTCGCCGCGATTGGTGATCACGCCGCCCGCCGGCACCGTCAGCGCGGAATTCGCGGCGGGACAGCTCGGATCGCTGGTCAGGAACATGGAGATGGTCCCGTTGTTGGTGAAGCTTCCTGTCGCGTTGACAATTCCGTCCTGCGCGGCGCAAGCCGACCCGTATCCGCCAGTTGTCCCGGCGATGTCCAATGCCTGGCCTGGCTGAAGGTCACCGGTCATCGAGACCGTGTCGAACGCGAAGAACTCCGCTGCCCCCGGCCCGGTGACGTCGAGGCTCCCTCCGTCCAGCTCGGCGAACCCGCTGAGGCCGCCCGACTGCGACACGATGCCGCTGTCCTGGATGAAGGTCGTCCCGGCGCCCATGCCGACGTAGCTGCCAGCCGTGATATTCCCGCCCGCGTTGTTGGCGAACGTCGATCCGGTCGTGCCCAGCTGGCCGATGGTGGCGAAGTAAAAGGTGACGGCACCCTGGATTGATCCTTCATTCGTGAAACCGCAAGGAAGGAGCGAATGCGGCTGCTGTTTTCGATGACCATTGCCCATGACTCCTCGGGACGCATGCCGCCCGCAAGCCGAAGATCCTGCGGGTCCGCGCGACGTCAACCTACGGGCCGAGGCGAGCTCGCGTGAACGCGGAAATCCACACATTGGACTGCGCGCCAAGGGGCGCCCAGCTGAGGCAAGGCTCCCGGCCGCCGCGATCGCGGACTGCCTGGCTGCGAGGGGCGCGGGAGCCTACGCCGCCGTTTCGCGCTTTCGCGCCTGGCCGGCCAGGTCGGGCAGCCGGCCGAAGATCTCTCGTGCCTCGGCGGCGCCGCGGTCCTCGATGTCCGCCGTAACGCGCCGTCCCGCGACGTCAAGCCGCACCGATGCCAGGCCGAGCCGGCGCTGGACCGGGCCTTGCATCCAGCGGACGCTCTGCACCTTCTCGAGCGGCACCCAGGTCGTCGTCCGGCAGACCCGGCCGTGCGAGGCGGCCACATAGCGATCGTCGCCGCCCCACGCCAGGAAGTGGTAGGTCAGCGGGGCCTTCCAGCGGGCGCTTCGCGGCGCCCGCTGTGACGGCGCCGGCTGGGACCGCAGCAGCTCGCCGATCATCTGCTGCGCCTGGGCGCGCGAGCCAACCGGGATGAGCGCGCGCAGGCGTTGCGCCTCCGCCCGGTTCTCCCGTCGCTGGCGCGGCCCGGCGACGTCAACTTCCAGGCGGCACCAGCCGAAGGCCCGCCAGGCCAGCGGCTCGACGAGGCGCACTGCCTGAACTCGCCCGGGGCGGATGGTCTCCGCGGTGGTCTGGATAAGCCCGGACCGCAGCCGCAGCCCGTCGGGTGCCGCGACGACGACGGTCCCGAAGTCGCTGTTGAACTGACGCCAGACGGTGACCACGATTCCGAACGCCACTGGAATGAACGAGGCGACAATGGCGGGCTTGCCGGTGAAGGCGACCACCGCGGCCATCGCGGCGATCACGATCGCCGCGTAAGCGCCTGCCCTGCTCAGGGCTATGGCCCCGGCCAGGCGACTGGACTGCACCCGGAACAGCAGCCGCTCGGAGCTGCCGGTGCCCGCTGGCTGACCGGCTGCCACGCAGCTCCCGGCTGCCACGCTGCGGGCCGTCCCGGCCATCGTCAGCAGCCGTTGCCGGAGCCCCTCGGCGTCGGCGAGCGGCAGTGAGGCCAGCCGGCCCCCGGATGAGTCGGCGCCCGCCATCCGGAGGCGGAGCTCGGCCAGCCCCAGCACGCGCGCCAGGCCGGTCTGGACCACGTCGATCGCCTGGACCTGGGTCAGCGGGAACCGCAGGGACTGGCGCCGGATGAGGCCGGTTTCGATGCGCAGCACGCCGTCAGCGACCTGCCAGCGGGTGACAAGCCAGCTCACCACGCCGCCGATGAGCACCACCACGACGATCCCGAGGTTGCCGACAAGGTCGCTGCCGGTCCCGTGCTGGTTGGCGAAGAACAGCACGAGCACGAGGGTGACGACGCTGACCACATGACGTCCGGCGCGGACGAGCGGCGATAGCGGATGCAGGCGATGCCAGCCCGCGACGTCACCCGCCGGGCCGGGCGGGGGACCGGCCGTCACAGCCCGGCTGCCTGGGCTTCGCCGAGCACGGCGAGCTGGTCGCGCAGCTTCGCGGCGGCCGCCCGCTCGAGCCCGGGGATGCGCGCATCGCTAGCCGCGGCCGCGGTGTGCATCCGCACGGTCGCAAGCCCCAGGCTCCGCTCGACCGGGCCGGCGGTCACGTCGATGAACTGCATGCGGCCGTAGGGGATGACCGACTCGCGGCGGATCAGTACGCCGCGGCGGACCATCAGGTCCTCGTGCCGCTCGGCATAACCCCATGCGGCAACGCGGCGGGCCAGGAACCGCTCCCAGAGCAGGCCGGCCAGCACCAGCCCGAGCCCGACGCCGAGACCGAGCGCTGCCGATCCGCTGAGCCCGCCAATCAGGCCGCCGACCAGGGCGACCGGCGTGGTGGTCAGCCCGACCTGAATCCGCCTGGCGCGCAGCAGGCGCGGCGAGGGGTGCTGCCAGCTGACGGCGCTGTCGGCAGGATCCGGTTGCGCGCCATATTCCGTGCCCGGCGTGGCCGGGGGAGGCGGCTCGCCGCCGACAGGCTCTAACCGGGTCACCGCGGGCCCCTGCCTCTCTGCGTAGGCGCGGCAGCTGAGACATTTGACGTTATCAGTTTTATTCAGCCCGAAACGGGGAGCTGGTGGCTCGCCGTCCGGCCGGCTTTCCGCGGCTGAACCAGGCTGTCCTGGCCGGCGTCGCGTCGGCAGCGGCGCCGCGCCGTTAGCTGCTGCTCCCGCCCGCCCTGCGCCGCCACAGCAGCCAGCCGGTCCCGCCAACCACCACAACTGCGGCGAGGGCGATGCCGGCGACAGCGCCGGCCGGGATGC
>OBLU010004027.1_pt1 | contig 13281 bp, 16 predicted proteins | sample 1518681 | NCBI WGS metagenome assembly OBLU01 (sample SAMEA3539304, study PRJEB22396) | soil metagenome | biome: tundra; feature: field; material: soil | place: USA | collected 2010-05 | depth 0.15 m | reverse complement strand
ATTCAACGTTCGAACGATGGTGGGGTGACGTGGGAGCCGGTCGGCAATCAGTTCAACTACGACGGCGTGCCCGGCACGCACCAGTGGTACGACGGCACACCCCACCCGTGGGAGTTCGCGAGGGTCTGGCATCTCGAACCGTCGTTGACGGATCCCGACGCCGTGTTGGCCGGTGTCGAGGACGCCGCACTCTTTCAATCAACTGATGGTGGACAGATCTGGAGCGAACTGTCCGGCGTACGCAATCAAGACTCCGGTTCGTCGTGGCAGCCCGGAGCCGGCGGGATGTGTCTGCACTCGATCATCGTGAGTCCGAAGGATCCGGATCGAATCTTCGTGGCGATTTCTTCCGCGGGGGCCTTTCGCACCGATGACGGTGGCAAGAGTTGGCGTCCGATCAACAAGGGTCTGCACTCCGAGGGCATTCCCGACGAGGACGCCGCGGTCGGGCACTGCGTTCACCACATCACGATGCACCCCTCAAAGCCCGACACGTTGTTCATGCAAAAGCACTGGGACGTGATGCGAACCGACAACGCGGGCGATTCGTGGGTGGAGATCAGTGGCAATCTGCCGACGGACTTTGGATTCGCGATCGACGTCCACGCCCACGAACCCGAGACGGTGTACGTCGTACCGATCAAGAGCGACTCCGAGCACTATCCACTCGACGGGCAGCTTCGCGTGTACCGAAGTCGAAGCGGTGGCAATGAGTGGGAGCCCCTTACCAAGGGTCTCCCGCAAAGCAACTGTTACGTCGACGTGTTGCGCGACGCGATGAGCGTGGACTCGCTGGATCGCTGCGGCCTCTACTTCGGCACTACCGGTGGTCAGGTCTACGCATCGAACGACGAAGGCGACAGCTGGGAAGCAATCGTTCGTGACCTGCCCGCGGTCTTGTCGGTCGAGGTCCAGACGCTGGCATGATTCGAGTCGTCTTACCAGCACATTTGAAGACCCTCGTGAATGTACGAAGCGAGGTCCAGCTCGAGGTCGTTGGCGTCGCCAGCCAACGTTCGGTGGTCGACGCTCTGGAAAGTCGCTACCCGGTATTGCTGGGAACGATTCGAGACCCCACTACCAAGAGGCGTCGCCCCTTCGTCCGTTTCTTCGCCTGCGAAGAAGACATTTCTCACGATGATCCCGAAGCACCGCTCCCGGCGGCCGTGGTCTCGGGAGACGAACCGTTTTTCGTGATTGGGGCAATGGCGGGCGGCTAGCGGCGTGGTGTCCGTCGGCGAATGGGCCAATCCTCAAAGTACGGCTCTCAATGAGAGACGACGCGTTAAATTTCAATCCCCTACGCTCGATGGAATGGAGCTCGCGGCCAAGATCCTTATCGTCTCGGATTCGGCGGCGGCCGGAACGCGAGCGGATTTGGCGGGGCCGCTACTGCGGACGCGACTCGGCGAGGCTGGATTCGACGTGGCCGAAGTAAAAATCGTGGGCGACGGAGTGCCGTCAGTGGAGAGCGCTCTTCGAGCAATGGTTCAAGATTTCTGCGGAGTCGTCGTGACTTCAGGAGGAACGGGCTTCTCACCGCGAGATCTCACTCCGGAGGCGACGTTGCGAGTCATCGACCGCGAAGCGCCAGGATTCAGCGAAGCCATGCGACTGGTCAATCCGCTCGGTCGACTCTCTCGTGCGCGAGCCGGCACCGCAGGTCGAAGCGTGGTCGTGAACTGCCCTGGTTCACCGAAGGGAGCGATTGAGTGCCTCGAATCGATACTGGACGTCTTGCCCCACGCTCTTGAACTACTCCAAGGAGAGGCCTCGCCTCATCCTCCGGAGACCGGTGGGAGCACCATAATTTCGTCGTGAGAATCGACAAGGGTGGTTGGTGCGGCGGGCTCGCCGTTGAGCCAGACCTGACTGATTTCAAGAAGTGCCCTGAATTCCGCTCCGTATCGAGTGACAGCCTCTTGAAGAACATCACCCAGCGTCGGGCCATCAAAGCTGTCTTCGCGTCTTCCGGCCGCTTCGTGAGCGGGGCCGAGCAGAATGAGCTTGGCCATGTCACACTCCGTTCAGGCGTTCGGTGTCGATGATCATCGCGGCCACCTCTTGTCCCGTTTCGAGACCGTCGCCGTCGGGAACCACGGCGATGGCGTTGGCGTCGGCGATGGCGTTAAGAAGGTGAGACCCTAGGCGACTGACGCTCTTCACGTGCAGTCGTCCGTCACCTGCCAATTGGGCGGTCACGTGAACGAGATTGAGTTTGCCGTCACGACGCCGGGGCAGGGGACAGTCGAGAATCATCGATGCGGTCGGACGGTCCAACTCACTCTGCCCGGCGAGCCGGCGCAGTGCCGGTCGCACGAACAGTTCGAAACCTACGAGGGTCGAGACCGGATTGCCGGCGAGGCCGAAAAATGGCGTGCCCGAAGACGGGTCGATGGCGAACGCGAAGGGCTTCCCGGGTCTGATCGCCACTTGCATCGATCGAGCACTGTCACCGACGAGGTCCGCGAGCACCGACTTGACGAAGTCGGCGTCGCCGACACTCACGCCCCCAGTGGAAACGATCGCGTCACACGTGCGCAGACCGCGCTCGAGGGCCTCGGTAATGTCGCCGGGCGTGTCCCCGGCGATGCCCAGGTCTACGGGCGTGAATCCGGACCGCGCGAGCGAGGCGAGAAGAGAAGGGCGATTGGCGTCTCGGATCATCCCGGCTCCGAGGTCGTCGTAGGAATCCGAGAGTTCGTTACCGGTGGAAAGGACGCCCACGCGCGGTCGCGGATGCGCGAAGACCGACGCAATGCCCTGACTGGCGAGCACGCCTAACAACGCCGGCCCAATGACGGTCCCGATTCCGACGAGTTCTTGACCAACGCTCACGTCGTCGCCCACGAGACGCACGTACTCGCCGAGTTTTACCGTTCTTTGAATTAGCACGGTTTTTCCCTCGGTATCGACCGAAGCTTCTTCTCTCATGCAGACACTGTCGGCGCCGTCGGGCAGTGGCGCGCCCGTCATGATGCGCGCCGCCTCACCCGTTTCTACCGCCGTAGTGGCTACGTCACCGGCGAAGATGGTGTCCACAATCTCGAGACGGACCTCGCCGTTCGCGGTGTCCTCGGCGCGCAAGGCGAAGCCGTCCATCGAGGAGTTCGCGAAGCGGGGCGACGGCTCGCGCGCGCGTACCGTGCTCGCGGTCACCAATCCGAGCGCGTCTTTGAGTTCGAATTCCGTCGGCGCCAGGGGCCGTAGGTCCTTGAGGACATATTCACGGGCTTCGTCGTACGAGATCATTGACCGGCGCTCGTTCGGTTTATCGTCCACGGTTGCATTGTCATTGGTCGCGAGCCTTGACGATGGGGGACGTCTCGTCACTCCAGGCCGATCCGCCTTCCCACAGTTCTCGTTTCCACATCGGCACGCTGGCTTTCAATGCATCGATGCAAAAGCGAGCAGCCTCGAACGCCACGTCACGGTGCGGCGCCGATACCGCTACCACGACCGTCGACACCGAGAGTTCAACTCGGCCGATTCGGTGGTGGACGGCGACTCGTTCGAGTGCGGGCCAACGTTTCCGCGCCTCATCGACGACGTCTTGGAGCCGCTGCCGCGCCATTGCGGCGTTGGTTTCGTACTCGAGCGCGATCACGTTCTCTCTGGAACTCGAATGATCTCGGACAATGCCGGAGAAGGTCACGACGGCTCCGCAGTTGGGACGAACGACCCAATTGGAAAGTTCGTCGGTCGACAACGGGTGCTCCGTGATCGAAATCCAGTCAGAAGTTGGAGCCGACGACATTCGCCACATCCTATTGTCGAGTCGAGAATCAACCGAGTCGACCTCATCGCGTCGATCGCTCTGCGTTTGGCGAACGTCGTATCGGTACTAATTCGCATGACATCTCAGGACGCATTCACGTGGAAACTGGCCTTGTATGACAATATTCACGTCGAATAGTGCGCACGAGTACTGTATTCGCAACGTACGGGAGGAGCGATAATGTCACGCAAATCTGTTCATTCCAGAGTCCATCGTGGTCCCAGGGTCGTCGGGCGCCTTCTCGTCGCGTCGATGGTTGGGGCCGGTCTTGTTGTCCCGCTCGCGGGCGTGTCGTCGGGCGCCGCGAACACGAAGAAGGCGTCGGGCACCGTCAACGTTCTCTACGCCGGTTCCTTTCTCGATCTGATGGAGCAACATCTGAGCCCGGCCTTCCACAAGGCGACGGGCTACACGGTGAGTGGCTATTCGGCTGGTTCTTCGGCCCTCGCGAGCGAAATTGCCGGAAAGACGATAGTGGGAGACGTCTTTATCAGCGCCTCGCCGACGGTGAACGCTTCGCTCGAGGGCGCGAGCAATGGCAACTGGGTTTCGTCGTACCGCGAATTTGGAATATCTCCGCTCGTACTCGGCTACTATGCGAAGTCGAAGTTCGCGAAAGATCTCCAGTCGAAATCGTGGTTCAACGTCGTGGACCTTCCGGGATTCTTGCTCGGCCGGACTGACCCCGCCACCGATCCCAAGGGCGTGCTCGCGGTCGACGCCCTGGAGGGCACTGCGTTGACGCACAACATCCCGGCGCTCAACGCCCGCACCACGTCGACGTCGAACGTCTTTCCCGAGACCGCGCTCGTAGGTGACCTCCAAGCGGGCCAACTCGACGCCGGATTCTTCTACGGCGTGGAAGCCGCGGCGGCCCACCTCAAGACGGTGCCCCTTACGGGGACCGACCTGTTCGCTCAGTACACGGTGGCGATCCTTAACCGGGCCCCGCACCAGGCCGCGGCGAAAGCGTTCGTGAAGTTCTTGCTCAGTTCGGCCGGTCGATCGATTCTGAAGAAGTACGGCGTCACGCCGGTGGTTCCGCCCATTGTGACGAAGGCGTCGAGTACCACGAGCACAGCGACCACCTCATCTGTGACCACGACCACGTCGTGACATTCTCTAGGGCCCACAAAAGCCCTCTCCTCTGGTTGGGCGGATTACTGGTGGTCTATCTGGGCTATCCCCTCGTCGCCTTCGTCGTTCGATTCATAACGTCGCCTCGACGGGGCTTTCACGTGCCGGGGCTTTTTCCGGCCCTTTGGATTTCGGTGAGCGGCGCCACCGTTTCTCTGGCGATCGTCACGGTCCTCGGCGTGCCACTGGCGTACCTCCTGGCACGCTCGTCGGGACCGATCGCGACGATCGTGGGCACGATCGTGCAGATTCCCTTAGCGTTGCCCCCGCTGATGAGTGGCATCGTGCTGGTCTATCTCATTGGCCCGTACACGTTCTTGGGACAGCTCTTCGGCGAGCATCTCACGGATTCGTTCGTGGGCGTCGTCATTGCCATGTCCTTCGTATCTTCGCCATTCTTAATTGTCGCGTCACGTGCGGCCTTCGCCTCGCTCGATACGGGAATGCTCGACGTCGCCGCGACCCTGGGACACTCCGACGCGTCACGCTTTGTGCGCGTGGCAATACCGACGGCGGGACACGGGATACGGGCGGGCATGCTGCTGACGTGGCTTCGCGCCTTTGGGGAGTACGGGGCCGTCGTAATCTTGGCCTACAACCCCGCGTCGTTGCCGATCTACACCGAAAACCAGTTCAGTGGCCGAGGTCTACCCACGACGTTGGCACCCACGGCGCTGGCGCTGGGGGTCGCCGTCATCGTCGTACTCCTCAGTCGGGTCCAGGTCGCCAGGCCCGCGTCTCGTCGCCCGAGTGCGCCCGAGCCCCGCGCGCCCGAGACGGTGACCCCAAGGCCCGTGCGCTTCGACATCGACCATCACCTGGGAACGTTCCATCTCGCTCTCGCGCACGAGTCGGCCACGACGCACCTGGGGATTCTCGGACCCTCCGGTTCTGGGAAGACCGCGTTGCTGCGTTGCCTCGCCGGTCTTAATGGAGCCAGCCCGGGACCCGTTTGGTACGGCGACGAGATGATGCAACACGTACCCGTCGAGCGCCGAGGCGTCGGCTACGTGGCCCAGGGTTTTTCGCTGTACCCGCGAATGTCGGTGTGGCGACACATGGCGTTTGCCGGCGCCACGCCCGAGCTGAGTGCCTACTGGATCGAACACCTCCGTTTACAGGGACTCGAAGACCGACTCCCGGCCGATCTATCCGGGGGACAGCGCCAACGAGTCGGTCTGGCCCAAGTGCTCTGCTCCTCGCCCAAAGTGCTGTTGCTCGACGAGCCGTTCTCCGCCCTGGACATGCCGGTACGACTCGAATTGCGTCGCGAACTTCGTCGTCTCCAAAAAGAGACCGGACTCGCGACCGTTCTGGTAACGCACGATCCCGAAGAGGCCGCGTTCTTGTCCGACGAATTGATTGTTCTCGCCGATGGCGCCGTGTTGCAATCGGGATCAAGCCGATCGGTCTTTTCTCGACCGGCGTCGGCGGAAGTCGCAAGGCTGCTCGGGGTAGAGAATATGAACGTCGCAACCATGAGCACGTCGAGCACGATCGACGTGGGTGGGGGACTGTTGCCAGTTCCCGTCACCGAGATCGCCGTGGGTACGGCGGTGTGGTGGAGCATCGCGCCCGAGCGCGTTCGAGTGTCATCGGCGATCGATGACCCATCAAGTGACACGGCCGATGCGCTACTGGGCACCGTCGTCGACGTGGCGGACATGGGATCCACCTACGACATCTTCGTCCATGTCGTCGACGGCGTGGAGGTGCTGGCGCGCACCAGGGGGGCGCTCGAGGTCGAGGTCGGCTCACGATGCCGTATCGAATTAGACCGATCCGCCATCTCACTTTGGGAGGCGCCGAGTGATCTCACCGGACGTTCAGTCATCGCCGCTGCCACGCACTAGTCGCCCGTGCTCGATGTCACTGGGAAAGACGCCCTAGAACCTGTCGGGAATCTCCACGCTGACACTCGTGGCCTTAATGACGGCGTCAACGACCACACCGGGGGCGAGCTCGAGTTCGTCGGCCGCTTCACGGGTGATGAGCGAGACGAATCGGTGGGGACCAGCTTGAATCTCGATCTGCGCGACGACTTTGTCCTTGACGACTTTGGTGACGATGCCGACGAACCGATTTCGAGTGGACTGCGCGCGCGGACTCTTGGGCTTTGCGCTGGCCGAGGTGGTGACCGCGATCTCGGCCAGGTCTTCACCGTCGAAATAGCGTCGACCGTCTTCTCCGACGGTTGAGGCCAAGCGTCCCGATTCGGCCCAGCGCCGCATCGTGTCAGGGCTCACGCCGAGCAACTCAGCCGCCTGCGCGGTGCGGTACGTCGCCATGGTCAAAGACTAGCCATGAGCCCGATCGAGTGCCGGGGAGTTGAAAGGGTACGACCACGATGAAGTGCACGTTGGAAAGGCTCCCTTCGAATCGACGACTCACCCACCGATCATGGACATCGAGCGAGAGGGTTTTAGGAACCCGGGTTCGTTGATCGCGTGGCCGGGGTACTTATCCCATACGGCGCTTCGAAGCGCGAGCGCGATCACGTCGTCGTCGGCTCCGGCGCGCATCAAGTCTCGTAACGAATGTTCGTCATCTGAGAACAGACAGTTTCGTATTGCGCCATCGGCCGTGAGCCGAAGCCGATTACACGTGCCACAGAAAGGTTGCGTGACGCTGGAGATGAGACCGATCTCCCCTTGACCGTCGGCGAACCTGAAGCGTTCGGCGGGCGCCGAGCTGTGGTTGTCGATGGCTTCGAGCGGCCAACGCGCCGAAATCAGTTCGAAGATCTCTCGTCCCGCCACGAGTTGGGAGTGGTCCCATTGACCTTGCGCGTCAAGGGGCATGAATTCGATGAATCGAACGACGCGGCCCGTGTCACGGGCGAACGCGGCGAAGTCCAAGATCTCGTCGTCGTTTTGCCCCCGCAGGATGACCACGTTCAACTTAAGCGGTGTGAGTCCCGCGGCTTCAGCGACGTCCATGGCCTCGAGGACCGTCTTGAGGTTGCCCCGACGGCGAATCGAGTTGAATCGCTCCGGTATCAACGAGTCGCAACTGATGTTGACTCTCTTCAGTCCGGCGTTTTTGAGCGACCGCACCATTGGCGCCAGCAACATGGCGTTGGTCGTAAGGGCCAAATCATCGAAGCCCAGCGCCGACAGTTGTTGGACCAGCGTCGGCAGATTCTTTCGAACGAGTGGTTCGCCGCCCGTGAGGCGCAGAGCAGTGACGCCCAGTTCGCGAGCGACGCGTGCCACCCGCACCATTTCTTCGAAGGTCAATAGAGCGTCACGGGGCTGGAATGTCATACCCACTTCGGGCATGCAGTAGACGCAGCGCAGGTTGCATCGGTCGGTAACCGAAATGCGAAGGTCGTTGTGGATGCGATCGTAACGATCGACCAACGGGCCGCTCTCGGGCATGACAAGCGGTTCGCTGCTCTGGGGCGAATTGCCGCTCCCAGAACCTCGGAGGTGTGGCCGCACCGAGACGAAGACTGGTTTTGGAGCGTCCTCGTTCAAGGGCGTCACGCGCACGCCCCGGGTCGGTACCCGACGTAAACGCATTGAATCTCCACGTGCTCCACGGAACATCACCTTAATGGCCGCTGGTTGGCAAATCGGGGGCGCCTTCGACGTCGCTTTGCAAATGACCAGGAGTCTTAAGCGCTAGTGGAGGGCTTCTTGTCGGCATCCTCCACGAGGCGTCCCCAGTTGCCCGACTTACCGCCCTCTTTCTTCAACAACTCGAGTTCATCGATCAACGCGATGGGATCCGCTATTAGAAGGGTGTTCAAGATACTGAGAGCAGCGAACGCGCAGGCGGTCAGGGCTTCCATCTCCACGCCCGTGCGTTGGGTGGCGGTGACCGTTGTCGTCACTTCAATGCCTCGGTCATGAGGAGTCAACTCGACGTTGACGTCGTTCAAGTTAAGTGTGTGGCACAAAGGGATAAGTTCCGACGTCCTCTTGGCGGCTGAGACGCCCGCTATACGCGCGCAAATCACGGGATCGATTTCGTCCTCTCGTGGTTCGAGAGCGCCCATCTCCGCCGAGGTAACAACCAGACACCGAGCCATGGCTGAACGTCGCGTGATGCGTTTGCTTGTGACGTCGACCATACGCAGTTTTCCCATGGCGTTGATGTGGGAGAACTCACGTTCCATGATGTTCATCTCCCTTCGCCAAACTGAACGGCAAATGCCATTTCGGGTTTCGGACAGACGCTCGAGTCACCAGGCCCGTGCGCGTTGCTCGTATTGACAGGAAGTGTACTTGGCGACTTTGGGTCGCCGAGTGGTGCGTTGATTCCACAGTTCGACTCCTACAGCCGTCGTCGGCGTGAAATCAAGACGATTAACGACGTTCAAAGAATTGCCACATTGCCCGTAACGCTTTCTCCCCGCGTAAGACGGTAGTGGTGAAGGGGTTCGTCCGAAGTGCCGACATCACTGCGCGCGCGCAGGAAGGAAGAGACCGATGAAGAGAATGTTGCTCGCCCTCGTTTTACTCGTCGCACTCGCCGTGGGGTCCTTGGGACTCGGAGTCACGCTCGCGAGCGCCCCTGCCGGGGCTGCTGTGCACGAGCACACGACCAGGCAGCACACGTGGCACGGAAAGATTTCGAAGATCAACGCCAGGATGGGTACCACTAATTCGTTCAGCTTTGTGTCGGGTTCAAAGAATTACGTCGCACACTGGGACGCCATGACCCACTTCACCATGGGTACCGCGAAGAACATCAAAGTGGGTGCGTTGGTGTCGGTGACCGGTACCTTAAAGGGCATGATCATAACGGGTACCAAACTCGACGTGTAACTCCGTGGCGCGGGGCTCGTGACGGATAAGGCGTCACGCGTCAGGCGAATTCCATCAATGATGATGACTCAGAAAGGAAGCGAATGACCCAGTCCGACAGCGCGCTGGTTCCGGGCGTCGTATCTGACGTGTCTTCGTTCACCGGACACGTCAGACTTGAGATAATGCTTCGTACGCGGCGTGCACCGGAGTTGCTTCCTAGGGAACATGGCATATCGGAATCGAGCGTCGATGTCGTTTGAGTCTCATCGCGGAGCCCCCAAAGAACCTCAGAACGGAGTCAACGTTGGACGACGGGTGTTCCTGGGCCTCGCGGCACTTGGTGCGTTGGGTGTGGCGTTTGGCAATAGCGTCCAAAACTTCGTCGGCGATGCCATCGGCTCGGGTCTGGGAGGGCTGTTGCCCGGCGGCGATCGCTTCCGCATTTACTCGATCTCCGGCACCTATCCGAAGATCAAAAGGGATAAGTATCGCTTGAAAGTGAGCGGACTCGTCGATCATCCGACGACCTTCACCCTGGCCGACCTTCAGTCAATGCCGAAGACTTCGTTCACCAAGGCCTTTCAGTGCGTGACGGGATGGCGAGTGCCTGACGTGCACTGGGAGGGAGTCAAGCTGTCGGACCTCTTGGATCGCGTGGGAGTTAAGTCGGGTGCGGTCGCGGTGAGTTTCGATTCGTACGACAATGCCGACACAGAGAGCCTCACGTTGGAACAGGCTCATCTGTCGGACGTGATCGTGGCCTATTCGATGCTTGGTGCTCCCGTCACGACCGAACACGGCGGACCCGTGCGCCTCTACGTCGCGCCGATGTTTGGTTACAAGTCACTGAAGTGGCTCTCGGGTATTCGAGTGGTCGACGCGATTGAACCCGGCTTTTGGGAGCAAAATGGCTACCCGGTGAATGGTTGGCTGGACGGCACGACCGGTCCGAACAATCCCGATCCCGGTCTGACCTGAAATGTCGATCGCCCAAGCCCCGGCCACGTCGCTTCGAGTGTTGCGTTTTGACCGAGTTCAGCGCGACGCCCACTGGGCGAATGCGCTGCTGTTCTTTTCACTGATGTTCACAGCGATTCCGCTCTACTTTGGTTCATTCTTTGGCATCGTGTTGCCGCGGCATTTGATTGAAATGATTCATCTTTGGAGCGGTCTCGCGCTACCGCTGCCGATCATCATTTCGTTGATTGGACCGTGGGGCAAAGCGATGCGTCGCGACGTTCGACGAATCAACTATTGGACCCGTGAGGAGATTCGTTGGATGCGCACGCTCGGCAGGTCGAGGCTCGAGGCCGACAAGTTCAACCCCGGCCAAAAGCTCAACGCCATCTTCGTGGGTGCGTCAATACTCGTGATGCTCGTCACGGGAGTGATGTTGCAGTGGTTCAGGTTCTTTCCCGTGCCGTGGCGATCCGGAGCGACCTTCGTCCACGACCTCTTCGCGTACGCGATCTTCTTCATGGTCGTAGGTCATATCGTCATGGCCCTCACCCACCGCGATACGTTGCGCTCAATCTTTAAGGGCTGGGTGAGCCGAAGCTGGGCCGAGCGCCACGCCGCACGATGGCTTCGTGAGGAACAACCGGACCTCACCGAGCTTTAGCGAACGCCCCGACATCGACTGGATCCGAATAATGAAAGTCGGGCTTGGTGTTCGTACTAAGCGAACAACGTTGCTGCTGACGATGCACCCAAAGCAACTCTCATGAATCTGCACATTTCCACGATCGAACCTTGAGGAACTTGTACAAGAAATGCAAGAGTCCTAGAACCAAAAAGTAGGCTGGTTGCGTGCACAAAACCGCTGACAGCGGAAAGGCCAACCTAACCCTGGCAACCTCGAGAATTGTGATCGTCGATGACGTCGAATTGAACAACACACTTTTACGGCGGATCCTTGTGAGCGCTGGTTGGAACAGAGTCGATGCATTCACGGACCCGAAGGCGGGGCTGGAGAGCTGCCTCGTGTCGCCTCCGGATCTGTTGTTACTAGACCTTCACATGCCTCAAATGGACGGATACGCCTTTCTCGAGCAACTCCATGATCGGCTTGCTCACGATGTCTTTCTCCCCATAATTGTCATATCGGGCGACGTCACAACAAAGACGAAACGTCGAGTCCTGGCCGCGGGTGCGAAGGACTTCCTCACCAAGCCCCTCGATCGGTTCGAGGTCGTCTTTCGCGTCCGCAACACACTGGAAACCGCGCAGTTCTACAAAGCGGTTAGCGAACGTAATTCGTTCCTGCAGGGATTCATTCAGGACCGGACTATCTCTGAGCGAGAGCAGGGAGCGCGAACAAAGGAGCAGCACGAAAGAATTGAACAAGTCCTTCTCAACGACGCGCTGTCCATCGTGTTTCAACCGATTTGTGAGCTCGGATCGGATCGGATCGTGGGCTTTGAAGCGCTGTCCCGATTCACCGAAGAAACACAGCAATCTCCTGACCGGTGGTTTGCGGACGCTGCCGAAGTGGGCTTGGGCGCGGAACTGGAACTTTTGGCGGTAAGCAAAGCCCTCGATTTCCTTCAATTTTTGCCACAGAAGCACTTCATGTCAGTTAACGCTTCACCTGCCGTGACGATGGAACCAAAGTTCATCTCGCTTTGTTCTGTCGACCCTCGGCGGGTCGTCGTCGAATTAACTGAACACAACCCCGTGGACGATTTTCCCGCCATCATTGAGAACCTGAAGAGATTCCGGAGTCTGGGAATCAGGGTTGCGGTCGACGACGCCGGTGCAGGATTCGCTGGGCTTGAGTTTCTAGTCCGTCTGCGTCCTGATGTGATCAAACTGGATCGCACGTTGGTCGCCGGCATAGATAGCGATCCCGCAAAACGAGCGATGGCCGCCGCACTAGTTCTGTTCGCCCGAGACATTGGCGCCACCGTTATCGGAGAGGGCATCGAGAGAATTGACGAACTTGAGACCTTAACGGAGCTCGGATGCGAATGGGGACAGGGCTTCCTACTTGGCAGGCCGTCCACCTTGTCGTCGTCGCCCTGGCCAGAACATTGGTCGATTTCGAACGACTGACGCACCAATGTCCACGCAGTCAGTATTCAAATTTCAATTCAGAATTCCACAATCAAGATTCTGTTGAAAGGTGAAAGGCTACAGCGACACAGCATCCGTACGGACGGGCTGACGTCTCAATTCGAGAACCAGAAGTCTCGCCATCCGCGGGCACGGTGTCAGTCTCAATTTCATCGTTCTGCTACCTCTCCCGAGAGGCACATCGACGTACCGTCGTCTCATCGATGGTAAAGCGAATCGGAGATGGCCCACGCTGCATGGAGTTGCGATGAGTTTCTGCGTAACATGCGAGTTCGGTCGTTACACTCCGAATTAGGACGTCAAGACCCCGCATCCCTGTCAGCTGACACTTCGTCAGGGACGATACGAGGCGGTGTGGTGTGGGTCTCTCCGGAATGGTGCTCGGCGCCACCGCAACTGCCGAAGGGAAGGACGCTGCGCGTCACAAATAATTATCGATGTCTGCACGAGTCCGTTGGAAGCGGCGAACTCGCGGCGGTCGACATTATGAACATTTAGGTATTAGCAATGGAGGCATTGTGATTATTTTCGGAT
>OBLU010004026.1_pt1 | contig 13287 bp, 13 predicted proteins | sample 1518681 | NCBI WGS metagenome assembly OBLU01 (sample SAMEA3539304, study PRJEB22396) | soil metagenome | biome: tundra; feature: field; material: soil | place: USA | collected 2010-05 | depth 0.15 m | reverse complement strand
GCCATTTTTTTGGCAGGGACCGAGAAGGTGGGCGCGGTCATTACCTCGGTCGCGCCGGTTCGCGACACCTGCCCGTGAATGGAAAGATCGGCTTGGCTCAAGTTGCCTCCTACCTTTGAATGGGTTCGAGCGTCGTTTTTCAGAGCTTCATGTTCAGAGCTTCATCCAAAGCAGCAAAAGCAGATACAGCCACAGGGCGCCCATGAAATGCCAGTAGCGCGACGTGGCGTCCAGCGTACTCCGTCGCAGCACAGACCTGTTCAGTTTCGCGATCACGCGGATTAAGCCGCCGAGGCCTCCGAACACATGGAAAGCATGGGCTGCCGTCAGCACATAGAAAAACGAGTAGCTCACATTGCTGGCAAGTCCGAAGCCCTGCGACCTGAGCTGCATCCAGGCCAAAGTCTGCCCGGCAACAAAGAGCAGTCCCAGGAAGAGGGTCACGTAAAGCCAGCGCGCTGGACTGGCGTGACCTTTATCCTGCAGGCTTCCCATGGAGGTTGCGATCTGGCGGCGTGCCATTTCCAGGGTAATGCTGCTGGCAACGATCATCAGCGTGTTCAGGTAAAGCACTGGGGGGAGAGTGAAGTGCCGCCAATCCGTCGCACCGCCTTGACGAACGATCAAAGCGCTGGTGAAGGCGGCAAACGTCATGGTGATGGACGCCAGGATCACCCAGATGCCAGTACTCGCGGGAGGGGGAGAGGAGCCCTTCACTCGGCGCAGATCTCCGCCAGCGGGAACAAGATTCCGCCAGCCACCACTGCCGGAGCCTTGGCTGGGCAAACGTTCCTCGATTTTCGGCGGTTCGTGGACTGTAGTCGCCATACTGCTACCTCTTCTTAGAAACCCGGTGCGCCCTCAGGGGCTAAAGCCCAGATCCTCTGGATCCCCTTTACGGCACGGCTGAAGCCGTGCCCTTCCCGACCCACCCTTCCGAACCCGCCCTTCACGACCCATCCATAAGAAGGCTCCCTATTTCTCGTCGGTCGCGTTCTTAAGTTGTTCCGGCGAGGTCTGCATCACGTAGTCGGCGCTTGCACCCTCCACGCTGTACTGATACGGATCGTGATAAACCACAGGCATCTTGTCGCCAAAGTTGTTGTGGGGCGGCGGCGTGGCCGTGCTCCATTCCAGCGATGTGCCTTGCCACGGATTGTCGTTTGGAGCCATCTCGCCCTTGAACCGACTGTGGATCAGGTTATAAACGAAAATGAGCTGGGCTAAGCCCGTGAACAGTGCCGCGATCGTGATGAACTTGTGCACCGGGATCAGCGGGATAAGGTAATCGTCGGTGAACGCCTGGTAGCGGCGCACGTTGGCGGCGATTCCCAGGTAGTGGAACGGCATAAAGAGGCAGTAGGCGCCCACGAAGCTCATCCAGAAGTGGACCTTGCCCAGAGTGTCGTTCATCATGCGGCCGGTCATCTTGGGGAACCAGAAATAAGTTCCGGCGAAGATGCCAAACATGGCCGCGACGCCCATCACCAGGTGGAAGTGGCCGACCACGAAATACGTGGCGTGCAGCATGATATCGATCGAAGGTTGGGCCAGGAAAAATCCGCTGATGCCGCCGCTGATGAACATCGAAATGAAGCCCAGCGAAAATAGTGAGGCCGAGTTGATCCGCAACTTGGCGCCATACAGACTACCCAGCCACATCAGCACGACGATGGTGGATGGAATCGTAATCACCAGCGTGGGGAACGAGAAGGCGAGTGAGGAGAGGGGATTCATCCCGCTGACGAACATGTGGTGCCCGTAAACCATGTAACTCAAAACAGCCAAAGCTCCCATGGAATAAATGAGCACTCGGTGGCTGAGCATCGGCCGGCGCATGTTGGTAATCAGGACGTGGGAAACGATGCCCATGCCGGGCACGATTGCGATGTAAACCTCGGGATGACCGAAGAACCAAAACAGGTGCTGCCATAACAGAGTGGAACCTCCGGAGCCAGGCAGTACCTGATCATTGATCACCGCGTTGCCGGGTTTGAAGAAGCTGGTTCCGGCAACATGGTCGAGAATAAGCAGGATGCAGGCGGGCATCAGCACGGCGAACGCCGTCAAGCCCATGAGCGAAGTAATGAACCAGCCCCAGGCGCTGAGCGGGAGCCGCATCAGGGACATGCCTTTGCAGCGCATGTCGAGCGTGGTAGTGATGAAGTTCAGCGAACCCAGCAATTGGCCAATGCAGAAAATGCCAATCGAACTTGCCCAAAGAACCACGCCCAGACCCTGGCCCGGACCGCCCACGTCGCCGATGGCGCTCAACGGGGCATATTGCGTCCATCCACCCAGGGTTGGCCCTGTGCCTACGAAAAACGACGCAACCAGAACCAGGAAGGCCACGAACGTGATCCAGAACGACATCATGTTGAAATGGGGGAAGGGCATGTCTTCGGCGCCGGTCTGGATGGGCAGGAAGAAATTGCCGAACGCGGCGAACGGCGCGGTGGTGAGCACAAAGAAGACCATGATCGTGCCGTGCATGGTCATCAGTTGCAGGTAATACTCGGGCGTCATCACGTCGCCCGGCGCGCCGGTCTTCGAGAGCAGGTGCAGGCCGGGTATGGCGTAGCTGCCGAATCCCAGATGGATGCGCATGATCCAGGAAAGCACCATCCCGACCAGGGCGGCGAGCAAGGCCAGCGCGTAATACTGCTTGCCGATAACTTTATGGTCGATGCTGAAGACGTGCTTCCGAATGAAGCTTGTAGGGGCTCCGTGATGCACCTCATGGGCCGACATATCGTGCATTGCGCTCACCTCAAACGAGATGTATTGTCCAAATCGTGCAGGGGCTAAAGCCCCATTCTCTCTTCGACAGCTACGGCGGGGCTGAAGCCGCGCCCTTTCAAAACCCGAGCAGCCAGGCGTGCCCTTCCGAAAATCATTCTGAAACAAGTTCTACTGCAGCGCTGCCTGTTGCTTAATCCAGGTATCGTAATCTTCTTGCGACATCACTTCGAGATACGCCTTCATGTTGTAATGCCCGAGGCCGCAAAGCTGGGTACAGACGATTTCGTACTTGCCGATTTTCGTGGCCGTGAAATGAATCGAGACGTCCAATCCCGGGACGAAATCCTGCTGGACGCGCAATTCGGGGACGAAGAAGGAGTGTCCGACGTCCTTCGAGTGCATCAGCAGGTGGATCTCCCGGTTCACCGGAATGGCCATCTCAGCGGCTACGATGTCGTCTTTCGAATCCGGGTCGTTGGTGGTATCGAGGCCAAAGAAGTTCGCGTTCGCCTCACTGATCTTGTCGGGGTGCAGCGGGCCGAACGTGCCGTCCGGGCCGGGGTAGCGGAAATAGAATGCGAACTGTCCTGCTTGCACCTGGACCGGCAACGCATTTGCCGCGGGCGGAGTGAGATACACGCTAGCCCATGCCTTCACTCCAAACACACCCAAAGCCAAGCACTCCGTGCCTACCAGCAGGAAAGCGGCAATTACCAATCCCGCGGCGCCGCCGGGGAAACTCTTAACTTTGTCGCCGGGCTTGGGGCTGGAGAACTTCCAGATGAAGAAAGCCAGCAGAAACTGAGAAGCCAGGAAAGAAATCCCGGCCTCCAGCATCGTATCGGCGTACTGCTCATCGATCAGATGACCGTGGACCGAGATGTCTTGCGGCATAGGCCACATGTGCATCACGATGGGAATCGCCGAAGCAATTGCGATCAGAATGATCGTCACTGCGAATATCTTCGCCATATCGCCCCGCCTTTTGGCCGGCGTTAGCACGGCCCTGTCTAAAATCGCCGCAGTCCTTAAACTGCGGCGAGTGCTACGGATGTCCGGCAACCGCGCTGAACGTCCTCTGTTTCTCTACTTTGCCTTGAAAGTGAAATCCGCCTTCGCCGACCCGCCGGCGGCAACCGTCACCTTCTGGTTTTGTGTACCGGCAGCTTCCTGCCATGCCGTCACCGTGTAGTTTCCCGGCGGCACGCCGTTGATGGTGTAATTGCCGTTCGCGTCGGTGGTCGCGTAAGGCCCTTTGACCACGACGAACCAGCCGTGCATCCAGGGATGGATGTTGCACTTCACTTCGATAAACTCCGGAGCCTTCCAGCTCTTTTCAACCGGCGGCGCTCCCGGCGGCTGAGACTGATTCCACGGGATGTTGCCGGTCATCGGGTTGGGGTTGGGGTGAATGTTGTGCGCCGTCTGATCGCTGGTCGTCACCTTAAAAGTTTCACCCACATCCATGGCCAACACATGCGGCGTATATACGCAGTTCTTTTGATCAAATACCAGGACCGCGCTTGATACCTGGGCGCTGCCGCTCCAGCCGTCGATGTAGAGCACCACGTTCTCCAGTCCTCCGTTGGCTCCAGCCACGTATGTCTCGAGGTGCGCGGGGTCAGTGGCGTGAGCCTTGGAGCAGTAAGGGTCTTTCGACATGTCGATGCCCTTCATGTGCGGAGCGGCGCCGTCGAGTTTGACGGTTCCAGTAATCTTGCCTTCACCGGCCGCGTTGACTCCCTGGCTCAAGATCAACGCCGCACAACAGACTAGAACTACTGCCGACAGTACAACTGCGAGATTGTATCGATTCCTCATAAAAACTCCTCTCCTTAAAGAACTACGCACGTAAAACGTCTGCGATCCTCTCCCTTTTTATTGCTGGCCGGCCGGAGCATTTGGATCAACCGGCTTCAGGTTTAGTTGTTTCGCCATTTCTTTTTCCTTGCTCTTCTGGGCCATAAACGTTCGCAGATAGAAAACCAGGTCCCAGGCTTCGTCGGGTTTGAGGTTGTCGGCAAAGGACGGCATGGGAGTGCCGTCCAATCCGGTCATGAAGATCCTGTAGATATCCTGATCGGTTTCGCCGCACTTTGGCCGGGTTCCGTCGGTAAAGTTGAAGGCAGTGATGGGACGGCCTTGATCGTCGGCGAGAGTCGAAGCCGACGGTCCATTGGCCATGCCCTGCACTCCATGGCACTTCCAGCACTGCACTCGAGCAAATACATCGCGCCCCGCTTTGATGCGCTCCGCCGTGACTTCCGGCTCGGGAGGAATCGTGATGGGCGTTCCCGGTTTTTCGTTGACCCAGCGCGGCGAAAAGTGCTTCACCCACGCAACCAGATCAGCGCGTTCCTGCTTGGTGAAGGTGCTCCATTGCGGCATGTTGGAGCGGTCGAGGCCGCGCGCGAGGGTGTCGAAAAGATCCTGGTCAGTAGGCAAAGTTCCGGTCGGCGTGGAGCGGCACTTGAATATACCCAACTGAAAGTCGCGGGGCTTGGGGTCGACCCAAGGGAAGCTCTCGCCATTTCCGTCACCCAGCGTGCCATGGCAACTGACGCAGTACCGGCGGTAGGGAGCCTTGCCGTCCTGGGCATGACCGGTGATATTCCCGATGTGGCTTTCCGTGCCCATGCGCGTTTCCAAGTCAAATGTCGAGAGCTGCGCCGATGAAGGCAGCGTGAGCGCCAAAACCGCAGCCGCGCCCAGTAGAAGCGACCAATTCTGCAATCTTGTCCGCATGTCTATCCCTTTCTAGAAATCGAAGTCAAAGCCGATCAACAATTCGCTGGTGTTGATGTTGGCGCTGGTTAGACCAACCATTGGGCCCGTGCCGTCCTGGTGGAGCCAGTTGTATTCGTTGTGCCAGGCAAAGCCAGCCCGGCTGGTCATGAACGGGTTGTAGCGGTAGCCAATGGTATAGGTCGAAATATTGCCCAGATTCGACGCAGTCCCCGGGGTCGACTGCTGCGACATCCGGATCGTTTCAAACCGCCCGATGAAGATGAGTTGTGGGCTGTAAACGTAGTGAGGTTCGAAAAGAACACCGTTCCAACTCGGCGCCCTCGACCCAGGGGTCAGCGTTGTTCCCGTCGTGTTGTTACCTGTAGCGACTCCATCGATCAAATCGCCGTACCCCTGCCCAAACCAAACGCTGTCTTGCCCATGCTGGGTTACAACCTGCAGATCGACATGCTGGCCAAAGTAGAATTGTCCAACGAATCCCTCGCGACTGAAACCTTTGTTACCTATCGCGGCACTGCCGAGGAGTGTGCCGCCGGAGGTGAGCCATGTAGTCGGCGCCTCGCCGAGCATGGCATAGAAGCCAATGCGCTGTACCCCGGCTTTACCGGTATCGAAGGCTTGGCTGGCCGTGAAGAATCCGGTGTAGGCATTGCCGTAGGGCAAGCCGGGCTGGCCATCATTGGTGCTGAGGATAGCGGCGGAGTAGCGCGTCCGATCATTCCAGGAGTGGCCCATCACCTCCGCGCCGAGTTGATTGTCGCCCATTTTGCCCCAGATGTTGCCGTCGCCCACCGGCGAGAAGTGATAAAGCTGGTAGATGCCGCCGTTACCGGTGAGCGTCAGGATACGCTTTTCGGACAGCAGATTGTCGAGTTCGAACTTGCCGAACTTCACGTTGAGCCAGGGGCTGCCAAACAAGTTGTCGAGCCGCGCCATCACGGTTTCGAAGTGGAAGGAAGCCGTATTGTCGGAAGACGGAAGTAGATAGAACGAAAAATTCTTTTCCAGCGTGCCGCCGGTGTGGAAGTCGAGGCCGCTGAGGTCAAAGCCGGAACTGGTGACGCGTTGGATGACCTGGTTGCCAGTGGGCTGGGAACCTCCCTCCCCGTTCGACTGGTATGTATCAATCGGCACCTTGCCGACGCTCACGCGGTGCCAGATCGGCGTAATGCGGAACGTGACCGGCCAGTAGCCCGGGTTCTGCCAGATCGGAGCATCGCGATCGTTCATGAGCTGGTAGCCGTTGTCTTTGAACTTTTGTCCAAAGTAGTTCAGCATCGGCCAGGACTCATGGCAGGCTGAGCAGCGCAGGCCATACTTTCGGGCGAAGGCGGGCAGCGCGTTCGCGGGCTGGCTGCAGCTGAGAATTACAGATGCGAGAACCAGAGCGACAGCCGCGAACGAAGTCGCCAGCTGCAAGATGTTGCGGAGACGAAAACGACTAAAAACGTGCATGGCCGTACTCCTCGGCAAGATCAAATCAAGATCTGGTTTGTGGGACGGGACTCCCGAAGAAGGGAACTGGTGTTGTGGCGAGCCCCGACGTGGAGAACGCCAGTCCGGCGAACAATGAGACTCGAACGTGGAGCCTTTCCCCATGTTTTCTTGCGGAACTAGGTGGACCTTTCCCCATGTTTGCTTGCGGAACTAAAATGCCAGCAAAGGTCCTACCATCGTACCGGGGCCGAATCCTACTACGAGCGAAAGGCGGAGTGCAAGAAGTTTTGACAAATTTTTTACAATGTCAATTCCGCCGCGTCCGGTTGGGTGCCCGTCTGCTTTGCCAGAGGTTGACAGGCTTGCGCGCACCGTATGAGACTCTGTCTGGAGTCCGGGGCCGAAATTATGTTGGGTTGGCGGTTGGGTGTTCGAGGGGGCAGGCGGCCGCATTGGCCAGTTGTCCGCGTTAGTTTGCCCGCGGCAAGCTTGTTTCTTCTCGTGCTCTTCCAGACAGCCCTTCCTCTGGCAGGGCGCGGAAAAGACAAACTGGCCTACGGCGAGGGCTTGATCGTGAACATCCCTTTGCAGGAGAGCGAAGTAGAGCAGGTCGTCGCAGATATCGCACAGAACGGCGTGATCCGGGGAACCAGGGAGTACAACAAAGACGAGTTCGTCAGCGGAGCGAAGCCTGCCACTTCCTGCCGCGTGTTTCCGGCGTGGAACGAGGGTGGGAAGGTTTTCTACAAGGTTCGCGAGCAGGCCATCGACCCCCGCAACTTCAAGGATAGCGGCGACGTCGGCACGCTGGCCGTGCGCTATGTGGTGTCAGCTCAAGGCGAGAAAAACACTGTCCTGCGCATCGACGCGCTTTTCCAGGAAGACTTCCGCCGCACCGTTCATCCCTCGAACGGATCGGTCGAAAGCGCCGAATATAAGGACATTCAGGAACACATTGAAGCCATCGAGGTGATGAAGAAGCAGGACATCGAATCCGAAAAAGAGCGCCAGGAACAACGGGCGCGGAAACAGAAGCCTGCCGCGCCGACCTATGCACCCGCAGACAATGTGCCTCAGGCGCTCCCTCAGGCTACTCAACCCCAGGAGGACCCCGTTTCGCAGACCGCGACCGCCGCAGTGCAGTCTCAGGGCGAGGTGTCGTCTATTCGAAGCGCTCCCAGCCCAACCCCATCCGGCCAGACGCTGGAAGAGCGGGTTAAGGAACTCCGCAGGCAGGTCGAGCGCCTGGTGAAGGCTCCGGGCGCGCCGCTCAAATCCGCGCCTTTCCACACCGCGAGCACTTTGCAGACGCTGACTACTGGCACGGAAGTCCTGCTTCTGATTTCGACGCCCTACTGGTATGGCGTGGAAACGCACGAGGGGCAGCACGGATGGATCATGCGCGACCAGTTGGAGGAGCCATGAAGCGCAGCGCCTCAGACTTCACCGCGGCAAGGTTCCGTGCGGCGGGATTCCGCTGTTTCGCACTCGCGCTTTTTGCTATGGCCGTAGCTTTTTGCGGCGCGGCATGGTGCCAGGCTCAGGGCAGCGGACTCGAGCGTACTTTCCCGCAATCCAAAGCCAGCGTGGAAAAGGTCTTGAAAGAAATGCAAGCCGCTACGGCCGGACGTCTTCCTGTGCTGGATGGCTTCGCGACATCGGCGGATCATCCCCTGGATCGCTATCAGCGTGGGTACTATCAGTCCAAGTTCCAGGTCAACGCGGCGCCTTCTGGCGGATCGATCGTGCGGGTAAGCGTGCAGGTGACGGCTTGGTATGCCGACCCGGTTGCGTCGCGATCCGGATATCAGTTGTTGATCTCGAATGGCCGTCTGGAAGCGGACCTGCTCGATCAACTGGCAGATCATCTCGCCGGCAGAGTGCCCCAAGAAGTGCCGCAAGATGCCAGCTCTCCGGCAAGCCCTGCACGAAAGCCCTTTCCGTCAGAAAAATCTGCTTCGCGCGCATCCTCCTCTTCCGGACAGTCGTCCTCTCGGCAATCTTTTCCCGAGGAATCTTCCTCAGTACCGGCAGCGAAGACGCCAGATGCGACGGAGCCCACCATTTCCGCGCCGGTTCCGCAACTTCCGGAAACTGCGGGCGGTTTGTCGTCGTCCCTGGCTCAGGGCCGGGCCGAGCAGGAAAAGACCGGCCAGCAAACTGGGCAGAAGAAATTTTCCGACGAATACCCGAGCGCTCTGCGAGCTGAAGCCGAGAGCCTGGAAGAGATTCTAAAGAACCAGGCCCATCCCAAGAATCTGGTTGCGGTAAAAAAATCCGGAACCCCGGTGGTCGCGAGTGCCAGTTTGACGGCCAAGACTTTATTTCTGGCCAGCGCCCACGATGAGTTCGAGATGCTGGATTTCAATCGGGATTGGGTTCACGTGCGCATCTCTGGCTTGAACCGGGGATGGATCTGGCGCAACAGCCTGGAAATGCCCGACAGCGTTCCCTACAACGATGCGCCCGCAAGCGCAGCCCCGGGCCCTGTCGCGGCCGATCTGTTTCACGTAACTCGGGAAGAAACAGCGCCCTTCCCGGGAGATTGGGCGCCACTCCGCGGGAAAAGCGTGAAGATCGTTTCGGTGGAAAAAATAAACGAAGCCAAGGATGCGGGCCCGCAGCTCAGACTGGAATTTGCGAAATCCGTGCTCGACAAGGATTATGCGGAACTGGCGCAGAAGCCGCAGCAACTGGCAGGAATTGTGCTGATCTTCGATTCGGCTGACGGAGGAATGATTGCCGCCACCTTCCCGACGCTTCAGCAATGGAAGGCCGGGAAAATTTCGGACGCCGCACTATGGCATCAGTGTTTTTTTGATCCTCCCGAAACCTTCACTGAATCCGGGGTTTCGGCAAGCCAGTAACGAGTTCTTTGGAATCTGTGCGACATCTTAAGGTGAAGCCGTCGGAGGAACCCGCAAGCAAGAATCCCAGAACAAGAAACCTAAACCTTGAATCGCTCCTGCTCTGGGCTATTCGCGCTAAGCGCTAATTTTTGTATGGGCTTGCCTGCCAGATGTCTGTCTTGCAGACTACGCATCAATCGCTCATCTTCCGCGATCAGCTTTGGGCTTCGTCTTTCGCCACTTTGGATTTCAAGAAGCCTTTGCATCAAATCGGCGAAGTTTTCCATTACTTCCTCCAATGTTGGCCACGGCTGGTTGGTTGGCAGACATACTAGGTGACATCCCAGGCACAAAACTGGTCAAAAGTGATCAAGTTTTGTGTGGTTCGCCAAAGACGCAATTCAGTTTCGACTTGACTTTCGCAAGCCGTAATAGTACTTATGCAATCCTTGAGTATGTGGACGGTCTTGTGGGGGCCGTCCTCTTTGCTCGACTCGGCAAGAGTGTGCGAGTACTGCAAGCGGTACGACAACCACACCAATTGATCCTCTCATGAGCGCGATGACCCAACCGCTGGTTTTATTTCGCAGGCAGGCAACGTCTCTGCTGCGCGACTATGCCGAACTGATGAAGGCGCGCGTGACCACTCTCATCGTAATGACGGCGTGGTGTGGCTACTATTTCGGCGCGCAGAAAGCGGGAGTGTCTTCGTTATCCTGGGGCTTGTTCCACGCCCTGCTGGGAATCGGGCTGGTCTCCAGCGGAACCGCCGCGCTGAATGAAGTGATGGAGCACGAGGTGGACGCGCACATGCGCCGCACCGCGCAGCGTCCGCTGCCGGCGGGCCGCATGAGCCTGCTTCACGCCACCGTCGCCGGCCTGCTGGCCACTGTGGGAGGCTCCATCTATCTGGCGGTTTTCACCAATCCTCTAACCGGGCTGTTGACGTTTCTGACCTCGGTGGTATATCTGGCAGCTTATACACCGTTAAAGCGGGTCTCGCCGATCTGTACGTTCGTCGGAGCTTTTCCTGGAGCGATGCCGGGAGTTTTAGGTTGGACCGCGGCGCGTGGCCGGCTGGAGTGGGGTACGTTGATCCTGTTTGCGATTTTATTTGTGTGGCAGTTCCCGCATTTCTTTTCCATCGCGTGGCTCTACCGGGAAGATTATGCCAGCGGTGGAATTCGCATGTTGCCTGTGGTGGAAGAGGATGGACGATCGACAGCGCGGCGCATCGTAGGCTACTCGCTCCTGTTGATTCCGCTCAGCCTTTTGCCGAGTTTCTTCGGGATGGCAGGGAAGATCTATCTGGTAGGAGCAGTGGTGCTGGGCATTGCGCTCTTCTACTTCGGCGCGCGGCTCGCCTTTCTCAAGCTGCCCATTCAAAGCCCGCGATCGAAAATGCTGGCTCGTCACGTATTGCAGGCCACGGTCATCTATCTTCCACTATTGTTTGCGCTGATGATGGGCAACGCGACGCGGCCCTGAAACGCAGAACGCTCAAGAACGTCTCTACCAGAACCTTGCCTGCGTGGGCCGCTGATGCAACGCCAGACAGTGGGGACGAAAGACTCCTTGCTATCGTTCTGCATCAAGCCTTAATATTCGGCTCCGCGACATGCCCAATCCCGATCCCATTCGCTGCCCATATTGCGTAGAGGGAAACCACTTCAAAGTGATGAGCGACGCAGGAAATGGCCTGCCGCTCAAGTGCGATCATTGCGGCCACCTGGTGATGCCGAAAAATTCGTCGTTCAAATGCACCTGCGTCAAGTGCTTTGCACTTGACCATCCGAACCCTGTAATGGTCCGACCCAGGTCATCCCCTGCACTATTCGCAGGCCTGCGGCGGATATATTCTTGATTCGGTTATTCTCGTGATTCGAACGGTCCCGTTCCTCTGGAGTGAAAAACTTTCGCAGTTACCTCGGTTGATGATAGGAGACAAACCCGCGTTATACTTCCCCGTTAAGCTGGCCCACGCCAAGGATGATCAACCATGAATTTCCTCACGCGGTTTTTCGGCTCCCGTCCGCGGCGAACCCCGGCACCGGCAGGTGGCCGGACCGCAACGTGTCCGAAGATCGACACAACGGCCATTATTTGCGACTATCCGGAATTCCTCGTCGGCATAGAGGCCGATGACCTGAAATACCTGGTAACAAAGTTGATCTCGAAGACCGCACCCGCGCTCAGGGGCCCAGATGACGTGTCAGTTGAAACGGTACTACGATACCTGGCAGGTGACGTTGGAACGGATGTCGAGCGGCGTTTTGGCGCTCCCGCTCATCGGCAGATGATTGTAAGCGGGACGCCCGAAGTGACATTTTCGTTTGGCTTTCCTCAGGCGGAAAAACCGTTTGAGTTCCAGCAGGCTCTGGCAGCGCTAGTGGCTGATCGGTGGCGCTACTGGACCGGTGAGTATTCAGATAGTCTGGAAAAGCATAAGGCTTTACGAGGGCCGCAACGGTGACGTCAGCGTTGGCGAAGTCGAGGCGGCGGGTGGGCCACATCAATGAATGGAGGTGCTTACGATGAAGATCCGACCTCCGGCCGCGCAAGGCGGAGTGGAACGGTGTCGGCTCTTCGCAGGCCACTTCTCATAAAGCGCGAGAAGGGCGCACCTTCTTAGCTGCTTCTCCCTAGACGCGCGCCGCATCAGCCGGAACCGCGGCTCGCCGCAGCGGTTCGGCAATCGCCTTCATCACTTTCTCGAATCCGGCGAAATCCAGCGACTGTGGCCCATCCGAGAGCGCCCGCTCCGGGCAAGGATGCACCTCGATGATCAATCCATCCGCTCCCACCGCCACAGCTGCCCGCGAGACCGCGGCAATCAGACTCTGCTTGCCCGTCCCGTGCGAGGGATCGGCAATCACAGGCAAATGAGAAAGATCGCGCGCCAGCGCCACCGCCGCAAGATCGAAGGTGTTGCGCATTTCGGTTTCAAACGTCTTGATGCCGCGTTCGCAAAGCACCACCTGGCTGTTTCCCCCCGAGAGCAAATACTCCGCCGCCAGCAGCCACTCCTTCACCGTCGCCGACGGACCGCGCTTCAACAGCACCGGCATGCTTACGGTCGCCAGTCGCCGCAGCAGCGCGAAGTTCTGCATGTTGCGCGCACCCACCTGCAGCATGTCGACATGCTCACAAATGATGTCCACATCTTCCGTGCTCATCACTTCCGTCACCACTGGAAGGCCCGATTCTTCGCGGGCCTCGCGCAGAATCTTCAGCGCTTCCAGCCCGAGCCCCTGAAAATCGTACGGTGAAGTCCGCGGCTTATAGGCCCCACCGCGCAGCATGGTAGCCCCGGCCCGCTTCACCGCGTGAGCCGTGCTAAGCATCTGCTCCCGCGATTCCACCGAGCAAGGCCCGGCAATAATCACCACCCCCGGTCCGCCGATCGATACACCGCCCACGTTCACGACAGTCCGTTCCGGCTGCACCTGCCGGCTCACCAGCTTGAAAGGCTGCGCGATGGCGACCACATTGTCCACGCCGGGCGCCACTT
>OBLU010004025.1_pt1 | contig 13288 bp, 8 predicted proteins | sample 1518681 | NCBI WGS metagenome assembly OBLU01 (sample SAMEA3539304, study PRJEB22396) | soil metagenome | biome: tundra; feature: field; material: soil | place: USA | collected 2010-05 | depth 0.15 m | reverse complement strand
AGAACAGGCGATAATTCCTGGCCGCGAGCGCGCTGAATAATTGCGTCAACCGCATGGCCAAAAATTAACCGAAAAACGTCCGGAGCGCAGTTACACTTTTTTAATCCATAGGAAATCCTCCGGCTGTGCCGGAGGACTCCCGAAGTTTGACATCTCCGGGAATGTACCGTCTGGGCGCGATCCCCGCGGGACGATCAGCGATGATCTCCCTCTCCTCCGCGAAGTGGAGGACAGGGGTGGGGAGAGGAGGTGCTGGATTTTTTGCGAAGCCCCTCTCTCCGGCTCTCTCCCCGCTTCCCGCCATGCGGGACGGGGCGAGAGAGACGAGGTCTGAAGCTGTGGATTGATTAACCTTGACGAGCCGTGTTTGTTGTGGAGTAATAACGCCATCGCCATGAGATTGGGCAAAGTCAGATTTGTTACGCTCCTCGGAATTCTTGCTTCGACGACTCTCCAGCCGGCTTCAATTTGGGGTGTCACGATCCGGGATGACCAGCCGGACAGCAGTTATTTGGCCCTTGCCGCCAGCATGGAATACGCTCCGGTTGGAACGTTTGTTAGCAATTGGGGCTATACCGGCAGCGCCACGCTCATCGCGCCGGACTGGGTGCTGACTGCCGCACACATGCTGGTTGCCGCCAGTTCCGGGACTTTCACCATTAACGGGACTTCCTATGCCTCGACCCAACTCATTCGTAATCCGGGCTGGAATAGCAATCCGATGGACGGTTACGATTTTGGCTTGGTGCATCTCAGCTCACCGGTCGTGGGTATTACTCCGGCGACGCTCTACACCGGGTCATCGGATTTGGGGCAGATCGGAACATTTGTCGGATTCGGCTTCACGGGGACGGGCCTGACCGGCTGGCGAACCCTCGATAACCAGAAACGCGCAATGCAAAACGTCATTGATGGAAACTTCGGCAATCCATCCCTGGTGCTGGGCTGCGATTTTGACAACCCCCACTCGACAACGAACAACGTTTTCGGCGACGCAACGCCGCTGACGCTTGAGGGCTGCGTGGCGCCGGGCGACAGCGGTGGCGGTGTGTTTATTACGATTGACTCGCAAACCTATTTGGAAGGCGTGATCTCCTTCGTCGAGGCCACAAATGGCAATGCAAATTCCTATTATGGTGACACCAGTGGCTTCGGACGGGTCTCGGCCTTCATGCCTTGGATAACCAGCACGATCCCTGAACCCTCGGTATCCACGCTGCTGGTGGCCGGAGCTGGTCTGGGCATGCTTTTTTGGCGTCGACGTCGGCAAGTGAATCAATAGCCGCAGTCCCGATAATTTACAGTTTTCGCCTCTGCCTCGCTCGCGGACTACAAATTGTCGGGACCGCTCACGCTAATGGGTGACACGTTTGTGTGTTCTCTTAGGAGTGTCTTTTCTTTTCTTTCCCGCCGGCAAGCGGGCCGCATAATGGCGCCCGCAATGGCATGATGACAAAAGTTCCTCTCTCAGAGCTGACGGACCGGATGAAACGTTTCCGGGCGCGGATGGATGCGGAGAACCCGTATTGGGAACTGGCCACGTTCTTTGGCCGGGTCAACCAATACTATTTCACCGGCACGATGCAGGACAGCGTGCTGCTGGTTCCCCGCGACGGCGAAGCCGTGTTCTGGGTGCGCCGGAGTTTCGAGCGGGCCGGCGACGAATCGCTCTTTCCCGACATCCGCCCGATGAAAGGCTTTCGCGACGCGGTGCCCGCCGTGCTGGCGGCAGCGGCGCGGCAGGTCATTCACCTCGAGACCGAACTGGTCCCGCTCGCGCTGGTCCAGCGATTCCGAAAGCACTTTCCCTGCAAAGAGGTGGCGTCGCTGGATGCGCAGATCGCCCGGGTGCGGGCGGTCAAGAGTCCGTACGAGCTGGCCATCATGGAACGGTGCGGTGCCATGCACCGGCGCATCATGGAAGAGAACATGCCGGCGATGTTGCGCGAGGGAATGAACGAGGCGGAGTTCGCGTGCGATCTCTATTCGCTCATGGTGCGCGAGGAACATCAGGGAACCGTGCGCTTCGGCATGTTCAACGTGGACATCGCCGTGGCACAACTGGGCTTCGGGGAAAACTCGATTTATCCGACCAGCTTCAACGGACCGGGCGGGTGCGTGGGCATCTGCCCCGCAGCGCCGGTGCTGGGCAGCCGCGACCGGATGCTCCGGAAGGGCGATCTCGTGTTCTTGGACGTCGGCTGCGCCATGGACGGCTACTCGACTGACAAGACGATGGTTTACATGTTTGGCCGGGCGCTGCCGGACGACGTGATGGCCCTTCACCGGCGTTGTGTAGAGCTCGAACGCCGGCTGGCTTCACGGTTGAAACCCGGGGCGATACCTTCGGAGATTTATGCCCGGACCATGGAAAGTCTCGACCCGGAATTCCTGAAGAACTTCATGGGCTTCGGCAACCGGCGGGCGAATTTCCTCGGGCACGGGGTCGGCCTGCAGATTGACGAACCGCCGGTGCTGGCGGAGGGATTCGACGAGCCGCTGGCCGGGGGAATGGTGCTGGCGCTCGAACCCAAAAAAGGCGTGCCGGGCGTGGGCATGGTGGGCAGCGAAAACACCTACCTGGTCACGCCCGAAGGCGGACGGAGCTTTACAGGCAACCATCCCGGGCTGATTCTGGTTTGAAGCAGCGGTGTGAATCCCATGCCGCGTGCGATAATATACTCCACGGTCGTGGATTGATGCCCCTTTATGCGGCGTCCGCCATGTTCTCACGTCTGAGGCGGAGCGGGCAGTTGAAACGCCGCCGCCACTTTCAGGCGCAACATGAAGATGAGCAGCAGGACGGGATAAATCAGGCCGCAACATTAAAGCCGAATCAGTCTCCCCATACTTCCTTCCGTTTTTCCAGCGGCACCTCACGGCCAGAGGAATCGATCAACCTCCGACCCGTTTCTTTTCCGCTTTTATCGTAGGAATACACCATTTGCATGACTTCTCCGTTTGCTGTCGTTCGAAACACAGCGGTCAGTTTGCCGGAGGCGTTATAGGAAAAGCTGTCCTGCGATTTGAGCTTTCCGCTGGCATCAAAAGTCTGGGATTTATCTGGCCGCGCTCCGTTATAAGTGGTTTTACGCTTGAGGATCCCATCGTCGCCAAACTCGGTGCTTTCGGTGATATTACCGGACGAATCCTTTTTCAAAGCCACTTTTAAGTTCGAATTTATGGGCCGAATGGAACCCGGTTCGGGGGGCGGCGCTTGCCGTTTCGGATATGAAACCAGGATTCCGATGATCAGACAGAAACCGAGCAGTACCAGCACTTTAGTCTTCATTGCCGTTTACTATTGCGAAGAATAGGTAATGGAGTCTAGTGTGTGCCGTCGCTCTTGTCAGCTTCTTTTTCAGGCTTGTCGGATTTTTCTTGCAAACATTAAATCCTCACATTAAAACCTTTAGCAACCTAGAAAATGTTTATGAATCCACGCACCGCCTCAATCGCGCTGTTATGCGCCATATCTGTCGTGTCCACTGCTCACGGGCAAGTCACCATTCCATTGCCGAATCGGACTGTGAACAAGCTTTTGCCGGACTATTTGCGGCCGTGCGTCTATGCGCTCAACCAGGCGAACGGCTCCGTGCCGGGAACCCTGCTGGCGCTCAATTCCACCAACGGCGCCATCCTCGGCGAAATCTCGGTCAACCTGAATCCGACCGACATGGCGATGACTCCGGCGGGTGATGCGATTTACGTCATCAACGCGGGAAGCCGGACGATCTCCAAGGTGGACCTGAACTCGTTCGCGGTCGTTGCGGAAAAAACCATTTCCACACCCAATACCTACAGCCTTTCCAATCCTCTGCATCTGGCGGTGGGACGATCCAATCTGGTCTATTTCACCGATGGCGCGTGGGCGCCGAGCATCACGACATTTGATTACGCGAACGGCACGAACGTGACGGTTTACGATGACGGCAACGGCGCCGGCGGAATCAACGTCACGCGGAATGGAAATATGCTGTATCGCTGGCGGCAGTATGGCTGGGGCGCGGGCAACGTGAACTCCTGGGTGACGCGGTACGACGCGTTGACCAACGTCAATCTCACGCCGTTGGAAGATTCGTTTGTTTCCTGGCGGCGCGATCCGTATGACACGCCGATTCTTCTGGATGCCGCCGAACGATGGGTTTTCAACAAACAGCAAATGTTCGCAGCCACAAATGTGTCGGTTCTGCTGAATCAATTTGCCAATAACATTTACGGAGTTTCCCTGGATGGCACCATTGCGTTCGGCCCAATCGAAGTTTTCAACACCCAAACCGGCGCCACGCTCACCAACCTGCCATTTGCGACGACCGTCCAGACATTGTCCGGCGATCAGAAAAAACTCTTCCGCTACAACACCTCCACGACCAGCGTGGTGATTTATGACATGGCTGGCATCGCTTCAGTGAGCGGACCGGCGATCGTGCCCACGCCAGCCGATGGTTCGGTGGTCAGTCTGCCGTTGACGAATCTCACGTGGACAGTATCGCCGCTGGCGTTGTCGTATGATGTCTATTTTGGAACGAATCAGGCCGGCGTTGCGGGAGCGACTCAAGGTTCCGCGCAGTATTTGGGCCGCGTCACAACTCCCAGGCAGAATTTGTCCCAGGCGCTGCTGCCCGGGGCAACCTACTACTGGCGCGTGGATGTGGTCGGCTTCAATTCCACCAATACCGGCAGCGTGTGGTCGTTCACCGCCGCCACCATTTCGGTCAATCCCTCGCAACTGAATCTGAGCGCGATCGCCGGGTTCAATCCGGCAGCGATGACGTTGAGCCTGACGAGTTCGGCGCCGGTGACGTGGACCGCGGCCGTGACCGGACCGGGCTGGCTGTCGGTGAATCCGACGAGTGGAACTTCGCCATCCAACGTCACCCTCACGTTTAACACGTCGGGATTGGCCGCTGGTCAGTACACGAACAATATCGAATTCACGGCCGGCGCTTTGAAGCTGGAAGTGCCCGTGGCGGTAAACATCAAGGCGTTGGCCATCGTGAAAATGGCGGCGGACCGGCAGCGGCCTTACATTTACGCACTGCAAGCGCCGGCGCTCTCCGGGCAGAATGGTTTGTTGCTCTTCATCAATACGACCAACGGCAACATAGACAAGGCGCTCACCATCGGTCTCAATCCCACTGACCTGGCCATCCACTATCCTGAAGGAAAGTTGTATATCGCGAGTTGGACGGAAACCTGGACTTATGTGGTGGATTTGAACACGCAGACCCTGTTGCCTTCGTTAAATCTCGGAACCGACATTTATAAAATCAACGCGGGCCGAACGGGCAGAATCATTACTGAGGGAGAAGATCAGTGGATCGCCGTGAACCTTGTGGATACTTCCAATGGATCAGTCCTAAGCGGATTTCCGTATCCGGAACGCGAAGGCGATGGTGAATCCGATCCGAGCGGAACTGTTTATTATCATTGCGACAACAACATTTCCGACGCGTACGTTCACAAATTCATTTGCACGAACGACACGCCGGTGGAGGTGGCGGGCAGCAATCAACATCCCTACGGCACGCGGAATCTTGTCCTGTCGCCTGACGGCACCCGTCTTTTTTGGAACAGTTACATCTACGACACGAACCTCACCGAACTGGGAACGCTTGGCGCGGAGGTCTATGCCTGTTCGAGCAACGGCCTCGTTGCCTTCGGCAGCAGCCAGGCGTTTGACACCACCACCCGCCAAGCGATTTACAATCTGCCCGCGTCGAGCACCGTTTCGGTTGTGGACGGCAAGAATCAGCGATTTTGGTATTTCAACAGCACCACGGCGACTCTGGGCAGCGTTCCGATGATCGCGATCCAATCTCCGTCCATCACCCAGCAACCGGCTGCCAATACTTCCGTCCTGGCGGGCAACCCGGTTTACATGACCGTGACCGCCATGGGTTTGGCGCCGTTGTCGTATCAATGGACGTTGTCGGGCACCAATCTGCCCGGATCAACCAATTATTTCCTCTCCATCCCCGGCATCCAACCCGCGCAGCAGGGCGATTATCAGGTCATCGTCAGCAATCCATTTGGTTCCACCACCAGCACCGTGGCGCACGTGACCGTGCTGTTGCCGCCCACGATTCTCAGCCAGAGCCAGAGCACCAATGTTCTGGCCGGCCGATCCTTCAGCCTGTCCGTGACCGCAGGAGGGACGCCGCCTTTCACATACATTTGGATGTTTGAAAACTCGAGCATCAGCGGCGCGACAAGCTCCACGCTTACCATCGCCAACGCTCAATCTGTCAACGAAGGCATTTATCGCGCTGTCGTTTCCAACCCGGTCGGTTCAATTACCAGTGCGGTCATTTCCGTCCGCGTCATTCAATCGTCGCCGGTCATCCTGACCAATCCTGTTTCCTTGACGCTGCCGGCGTCATCCAACGCCACATTCACTGTCACCGCCGTCGGCAGCCAACCGCTCGCTTATCAGTGGTTCTTCAACAACTCACCCATCGCGGGAGCCGCCGCAGTGCAATACTCGTTGAGCGGCATTCAATCGAGCAATACCGGAAATTATCAGGTCGTGGTGACCAACTCGCTCGGAGCGGCGACCAGTTCCGTCGCCACCCTCACCGTGACGCCGCGCGCTCCGTATTTTGTCGTGCAACCTGTTGGCGCCTCGGTCAGCGCCGGTTCCAGCCGCACGTTCACCGGTTTGGCGAATGGCTCGCAACCGATCACCTATCAATGGCAGCACAGCGGCACCAATCTGCCGGGCGCCATGCTCACTGCTTTGACGCTCTCGAACCTCGGCTTGGCTGACAGCGGAGCTTACACCCTGACGGCGTCCAATATCGTTGGGGTCTCAACCAGCGCGGTCGCGCAACTCACGGTTTATCAAATCCCAACCATCCTCCAGCCGCTCACGAACCAGGTCGTGGACATCAGCAACACCGTGACTCTGTCCGTAACTGCCCTCGGCAGCCCGACACTGACCTACACCTGGCAATTGAACGGCGTGCCCATCGCTGGATCAAATCCGACTCTGATCCTCACCAACATTCAACTGTCACAATCCGGCTACTACAAAGTCACCGTCACGAACCAATTCGGCAGCGTCTCTTCAACCGGACGCGTGAGTGTCTTCGGGCCGCTATCCTATATCATTGCCTGGGGCGACAACTCCGGCGGGCAAACCAACGTGCCACCCAATCTCGACGACATTATTGCCGCGGCCGGCGGTGACTACCACAGTGTCGCGCTTCATCATGACGGAACGCTTGTTGCGTGGGGATACAACGGTGACGGCCAGACCACCGTTCCAACCAATGTCCTCCGCTTCGTTTCGATTGCTGCGGGTGCCGGGCATAACCTGGCCATCACCGAAATCGGGTCGGTGATTGCGTGGGGCAGAAACGACTGCGGCCAGACGATTGTGCCGTCCACCGCCACCAACGGTGTTCTTGCGGTTGCGGCCGGAGACGCTCATAGCCTTGCTCTGTTGAGCTTGGGCACCATCGTTGCCTGGGGCGACAATTCTCTCGGGCAAACCAGCGTGCCGCAAGGACTGAGCGGCGTCCGCGCCATCGCTGCCGGGCGCAACCACAATCTTGCTTTGCGGACCAATGGAACGGTCGTGGCGTGGGGATTTAATGTTTACGGTCAGGCCTCACCCCCCGGCAATCTTACCAACGCGATCGCCGTTGCCGGCGGATATCTGCACAGCGCCGCGTTGCTTGCCAACGGGTCGGTTGTCGCCTGGGGTGACAACACCTTCGGCCAGACCAACGTGCCCGCCAGCGTCTCCAACGTCATTGCCATCGCCGCCGGCGATTTCCACACTTTCGCCCTGCGCGCAGACGGTACGATTATCGGCTGGGGTAATGATGCCTATGGACAGATCGACGTGCCGGCTGGTGTCAGGAACGCCCTCAACGTCGCTTCGGGGAATTATCACGGCCTGGCACTCATTCCGGTCGTTCCCATATTGCAGGCGAGCATGGGCGGCTCTTCGCATTTGATCATCCAGTGGCATGGGTCGGGGGTGCTGCAATGGGCGCCAACTCCTGCCGGACCGTATACCGACGTTATCTGTTCGGGACGTTGCTACACCAACACCGACATGAACGCTCCGGCGAAATTCTTCCGGTTGCGACGTTAATCCCGGAGGTGGAGGCTGAAGCGGCTCCGCCCGTGCGGGACCGCTTCAACTCGCAAACTCCAAAGGAGCGCAGACAGTCTTGTCCGCGCGAAGCTGTCGTCTGGAAAATCCGGGCGCAATTCCCGCCATTGGTGAAACGAACGGACAAAGCTGTCCACGCTCCGAGCGATCATCCGATCGCTCTTGCACGACGGATTTTTTGGTTCAAATTAAGGCTGATTTTGGCGTAACGGAAAGGAAATGACATGAAACAGCGAACACTGGGAAAACAAGGATTGACCGTCCCGGCGCCCGGACTCGGGTGCATGGGCATGTCGGAATTCTACGGCGCGCGCGATGACCAGGAATCCATCGCCACCATCCACCGCGCGTTGGACCTCGGGGTGACCTTGCTCGACACGGCGGACATGTACGGGTGCGGCGAAAACGAGCGGCTGGTCGGACGCGCCATCAAAGGCCGCCGCCGCGAGGTGATCCTGGCCACGAAATTTGGAAACGTGCGCGACGAGCGGGGCAATTTTCTCGGCGTGAGCGGCCGGCCCGAATACGTCCGCGCGTGCTGCGACGCCAGCCTGCGGCGGCTGGGCGTGGATGCTATTGATCTGTACTACCAGCACCGGGTTGACCCGCAGGTGCCCATCGAGGAGACCGTCGGGGCGATGAGCGAACTGGTTCGCACCGGCAAGGTGCATTACCTCGGACTGTCCGAAGCGGCGCCCGCGACGATCCGCCGCGCGATGAAGATGCATCCGATCAGCGCGTTGCAGACGGAATACTCCCTGTGGACGCGCGACGTGGAGGCGGAAATTCTGCCGGTCTGCCGGGAACTGGGGATCGGCTTTGTGGCCTACAGCCCGCTGGGACGCGGCTTTCTCACGGCAAAATTCAAGAAACCCGGGGACCTGCCGCCGGACGATTGGCGGCGGAATAATCCGCGGTTCCAGGGCGGGAACTTCGAATGCAACCTGAAACTGGCCGAACGGATCGAAGCGCTGGCGAAGCGGAAGAAATGCACACCGGCGCAACTGGCTTTGGCCTGGGTGCTCGCGCAAGGCGACGACATCGTTCCCATTCCCGGCACCAAGCGAAGGAAATATCTCGAAGAAAACATGGCGGCATTGAACATCGAACTGACGCCGGCGGATTTGAAAGAGATCTCGGCCGCGGCGCCTTCCGGGGCTGCCGCCGGCACGCGCTACCCGGAACCGGCCATGCAGGCCGTCAATCGCTGAACACAAAGAAACGTTTTGACACGAATTTCACGAATTAACACGAATTTTGAACAACCAAGGAACAAAGACACAAAGAATTTCAAACCACGGATTTCTTAATGCTTCTTTGTTACTTCGTTTCTTTGTTGTTAAACCAGATTCGAGCAAACTTTCCCCCCCAAACAGGTTTGCCGTGACAAAATCCCGGCATGGCCGGCCGCAAAAGCTTTCCCGCGCAAAAACTTCTTCACGCGAATTGTCGCGAACAGTCCGAATTGATTCCTATCCCGTGGTGGCCTGTCCGCCCTTCAGGACCGGAACAACACTTCTTCGCGGTGGAACATCCATACCGCCGCGGCCAGGGCCGCGGCTGCGTACAGGCAGGCCGACCCGAAAATGAGCAGGATGTAATTCCAATGCCAGGTGCCGGAAATCATTTCCTTGCAGACGAGGCTGACATTCAACAGGGGCACCACGGCGAGCGAGGCATTGAGGTCCACTCCAGGCAGCATCGCGGCAATCGCGGGCACGATCACAACCAGCATCAGTGGGCCGCAATAGCTCTGCGCTTCGCGGAAACTCTTCGAAAACAACCCCACCATCAGCAGCGCCGCCGAGAGCATCACCGCTACCGGCAACAGCATCAGAAACACCCCGGCCAATCCCCCGATATCAATGGTGGCGACGTTCTGCAGGGCTCCCCGCGGCGCTGATCCCGCCAGGACCCGTTTGGCGAGCTGTAATGTTGCGCCCATGCTCAACAGCGACAGCACGACCGTGCCGACGGAGGCGGTGAGCACCATCAGAAATTTCCCCAACACCAGCTCGGTTCGCCCAACCGGACAACAAAGAATCGTTTCCATCGTCCCCCGTTCCTTCTCGCCGGCGGTGACGTCAATCGCCGGATACATGGCACCCGTCATGCACAGGATGATGATGATATAGGGAAGCATCCCGCCCAGCAGGCTCCCGGTGACCTTCGCCGGTGGCGCGACATTCTGCCGTTGGATCGTGAACGGTTTCAAAACTTCCACCGGAACACCTCTGCTTTCCAGACGTTCCCGCACCGTCGTGTCACGCAGATTTTGGAAAAAAGCGTTCAGGTTTCCGGCCGCAAAACCCGATTTTATCTCGCCTTGATACTCGTAAATCTCAACCTCGGCCTTGTCCCCGCGGGCGATCGTCGCGTCGAAATCCTGCGGCAGTTTCACCACGGCGCGAACCCGTTTCTCCACAATCTGATTCGTGAAGTCCTCCGTCGCTGGGACGATCTGGAGGTTCTTTGCCGCGTGCAGGGCCGAGAGTACCTTCGGCGAGTTTTCGCCGCCGATGATCATCACCCGCGGAATCTCCTGCCGCGCTTTCGTCATGGTTTTGAACATCAGCGTACCGACGCCGAACATCAACATCGGCATGACCAGCACGGGCACCACGATCATGGAAATGATTGTGCGCCGGTCACGCAGTGAATCGCGCAATTCCTTGCCATAGACGATCCGGATGGCGCGCCAGTTCATGGCCGGCCCTCCACAACCCGCACAAAAATGTCCTCCAGATCGGGCGCGCCGTATTGCGTCCGCAGTTCCGCCAGCGTGCCATCGACCAGCAGACGTCCGCGGTCAATGATGCCGATCCGGTCGCAAAGCTTCTCGGCCTCGCTCATCACGTGCGTGGAAACAATCACGGTCTTGCCCTTCTGCCGGCAATCGCGAATGAACTGAACGATCGTGCGCGCCGTCATCACATCCAGCCCCAGCGTTGGCTCGTCAAAGATCATTACCGGCGGATCGTGGACCAGTGTCCGGGCAATCGATACTTTCTGTTTCATTCCGCTGGAAAGCTTGTCGCAACGGCGATCTTCGAATTCGCCCATCCCCAGCGTGGAAAACACTTCACGAATGCGTCCCTGCAACAAATCCTCAGCGACGCCGTGCAGCCGTCCGAAATACTCGACCGTTTCCCGCGCCGTTAGCCGTCCGTACAACGCCGTGCCGGTGGAGAGAAACCCGATCCGGGCGCGAACTTTTTCCGGCTCACGAACGGCGTCGCAACCCGCGACCCAAACCGTCCCCGAGCTGGGTTTGAGCAAGGTGGCCAGCAGCCGCAACGTGGTGGTTTTGCCGGCCCCGTTGGCTCCCAGCAATCCGTAAATCCGCCCGGGTTCGCAGCGGAAATTTATGCCATCCACCGCGCGCACCTCCCCGCGCTTGCGGTCGCGGAACATTTTGGTTAGTTGGTGCGTTTCAATCACAAAGATGGGACAAGCCTCGCCGCGAACCATCACGGTCTGCATCCATTAAATGGGATAGTCATCGTAGAAAGCCGAGCCACCGCCGACCTGTGGCGCGAACCGCGACAGCCGAACTGACCGCGCCAACGGCGGTGCCGGCGACCTGGGCGTCATGGCTCTCATTCTGTGCGCGAAGACAAATAGGCGCACACCAAGCATAAAACGATGATGGAAGCGGCTCCAGTAATAAACACGATGCCACTCCCCGCTCCTTTGGCGGTCACGATGTGCAATGGAACAACCAATAATGCGATCAAAAGCAAAGTGATCGGGATAGCGCTCGGGCGCGCGAAATTCACCGTCCAGCCCATCCACTTGAAACGCCGCGGCACTATGGCTCGAGGATCTGCCTTGCAATAATAGACGCGCCACTTCCAATTGTGTGGGTCTTTCCAACAAGTTTCGATTTCTTCTCGTGTCATATATTTTCCTTTCTTTATGTTGTTGTGTCGAAGTGCGTGTTTTGGCACCTGACACCAAGGCAATCTCGTCATCAAACAAAGCCATGCAACGGTGCAACGGCTTGTCATTGTGAAATCGGCGCCATCATGCTTCGGTTCATGAGCAGCATCGTCTGGCTATTTTGGATCGCGTTGGTCCGGTATTCCTGAAACTTGTTCAGTTCGTCCGCGCTGAGAAAAGTGCTCGCATGCGCGGCTACCTGTCCGTAGATGCTGTCCAAAAGCTGGAGGCTTTGCGCGCCATCCTCTTCCGAAGCGATGTTGGCGAAATTAAGCATCGGCACCGTCTGATAATCGGCAGGCAGGTTGGCGGCGGCCAGTGCGGATTGGGTTGCCTCCTGCATGGCCTGCACCAACTGGCTTTTCTTTTCCGCCACCGTTGCCGGGTCGCCGGTCAGTTTTCCCGCAAATTGCGCCGCGGTCAGGGTGCTCGCGAGGTTCTTCGTGTAATCCAGATACTGCGCCATGCCGTCCGGACCGATGAGCGCCTGCAACTGGTCGCGCAAGGCCGCATCCTGGGCGGCAAACAACTGGTCAATCTGGCCACGTGTGTTTTTGTCATGCAGTGCCTGGGTGATGAGATCGATGCTGTCCATGATATGGTCGGCCAGCAGGTCATTCAATCGGCCCGTCTGGTCGGACGTCAGGCTCAAGCGTTTGGCCAGGTCGGCGTAGAGCGCGGTCACGCCAATTTTTTGCTGGTCGCGCAGGGCTTTCCGGGCCTCCGGATTGGCGGTTATCTTGCTGATGGGGCTCTTGCTGCCGGCGATGGCTTTTTCCTGGCGCAATGCCCCCACTTCGCCGCGCAGTTTTAACACCTCGCTCGGATTCTTTTTCGCGCTGGCCAGTTCCTCGGTCAAGGCCGCCACCCGGTTGATCGCGGCGTCGCGTTCACGTTGCAATTGCTGGATTTGCGCGGTCATCGGCGCTTGTTGCTCCTGGAGCGACCGGATCTGGCCGCGCAATTGCGCGCCTTGGTGGACGGCGTAAATCCCGGTTCCGACCGCGGCGGCGAGGGCCGCGGCAACGATGGTTTTTTGCAAGGTAGTCATAGCTATGGTTTTGGTTGCGACAATGAGGGTTGAAGCCTGAACTGCGCTGCCGGCAAAGGCAGCGGCGGAAATCGTGGCGGCCAGACCGGCAGGCGCGGCCTGGACGGCGTTTGCGGCCACCACGGCCGCGAGCGCTGCCGCGGTGGTGGTGATGCCGTGGCGGGCCA
>OBLU010004024.1_pt1 | contig 13289 bp, 13 predicted proteins | sample 1518681 | NCBI WGS metagenome assembly OBLU01 (sample SAMEA3539304, study PRJEB22396) | soil metagenome | biome: tundra; feature: field; material: soil | place: USA | collected 2010-05 | depth 0.15 m | reverse complement strand
CTTATCCCCGGTGTCACCATCGATACCCCGGCCATGGCCACAGCGGCGGGGGGCTTCGCCTCCTGCGTAGCGCTTGGGATCATCCTGGTACGCGCAAAGGGCATCGCCTCCCGGGCTCGACAGCTCCGGCTACTGGCTGTCCAGAGCGTGGTGTTCATCTACCAGTTCATCGTGGCCACCCAACTCATCGGCCATCCCGATCAGGTCTCCGCGGTCAGAACGCTGGCGATTCTTACGGTTGTCTTCTTCCTCGTCGGCATTGCTCGGGCCTGGGAATTGATCGGCGCACGGGACACGGGCCTGGTTCACGCCGTGCGCGAGGCGATCCGAGAGCACGCTGCAGCGCCGAAGGGCACCCAAACCGATTAGCCGCTCCGTAGGGAATCAGCCAGTCCGAAAACGCTGAACTGAAAGGCCGGTGACACGGTGCAGCCAACCAGGCTGAATGTACCCAGCGAGCGCGCCTCTTTCCTTCTGGATGACGCCACGGAGCCGGAGTTCGGACTCGATGGCGCCCCAACCATCGAGTCATGGGTCTCAGCGGCATTCCTGGGCGGGTCAGACCACGAGCTCGAGAGCGACGGTCGATGGTTTGCGGGTGAGATGTCGGGTGACTGCAGCGTCTATTGGGCCCTCGCCGGAATATCTAGACTCGCGTAGCCCGGCAACAGAACGACATGGCCGGGTCCGCTGTCATCGAGGGAGAACTCATGGGCTCTTTAGTGGAACCAGAAGAGGTCGATCCACTCGTGGCGGGACTGGTTGGAGGGATCGACGTCGGCGGCGGTCCAACGAATGAGCAATTAGTCGTTCTCCGCTCGCTCGTCTCGGAGTTGTGGAAGCGATCAGATGTCGAGTTGACCAATGTGACACCCCTTGGTCCACGCGATGCCGCCGCCGCGCTCCTCCACACTGACACACGGCTTCGCTTCTGCGAGATTCTGATGGCACTCGAACTCTGTCGTCATCCTCAGTCTGAGAGGCAGGTCGAAAGGGTCGAACAGTACGTCTCGGCGATGGAGGTGACCGACATTGAGCTCGAGACCACACGAGAGGCGCTCGAACAAGGAGCAGACAAAGCCTCGAAGGACCTGGAGCGCTTCTACGATGGGATCCTGCCGGAGATCTCTGAATTCTCCCTTCGGGACCACTACCTCCGGTTGAACGAGCCGGACCACGAGCTGGCAAAACGCCTGCGGTCCCTTCATGATCTGCCCGTGGGAACGCTCGGTCACGCTTACTTGAAGTTTTATAGTCGGAACAACATCACCTTGCCCGGTGACGACATTGACCTACCGGCGCACTATGTGAATCATGATATGAACCACGTGATCACTGGGTACGAGCCCACGGCTCCGGGGGAGATCGCCCGTTCTGGCTTCCTGTGGGCGGCCAATGACAGCCGCCACAACTGGCTCGAGCTCCTGCTCACCCTGTCGATTCACGAGACGGGTGTCCTCAACCACGGGGCCATCCGGGCGAAGGTTTCCACCTTGAACAGAGAAGGAGCTCCCGAACTGTTCGGGGAGGGTCTCGAACGCGGCTCTCAGTGCACCGTCGACTTGAGCCAAGTTGACCATCTGGCACTCGTCGAACGGCCACTCGAAGAGCTTCGCGAACAGTTCAACGTGGTCCCGTTCGTATCCCCAACCTTCTGAAACCGAAGCAGGCTCCCCGGCGTGGCCCGTCGTCTGAGCGTGTCGCGGGCCTCTTCTTTTGGTTGCTCACCGACGAGGTGCCTCCGGCCAAGCAGAACGAAACTGAGACGGGGGGAGGCCTCTCTACGGGATAGACCGTGACCGCTGCTTCGGCTTCGGTTGGTGGGACGCTTCCCGCCGGTACGTTCGCCTTCGTGGCGGCTGCCGACGCTGGCGACCTGCTCGGCACTATTCCGTGCATTCCACCAGGAAAATCCTCATTGGACGGTGTATGGTATCCTCACCTTCGGTGAAGGGGGCGACACGATGAGTGAGCGCCGACGGGGTTCCATATCACTTCTACTTACGAGGAGAACAACGTGGCGCCATTGATCAGCGATGCTGCAGTAGAACCGATCGTCGGCGCCCTCATGGGTGCGGCCAGTGTTGACGGCGGTCCGACCACCGAGCAGCGCTCGGTTATCGAAACGCTGGTGGTCGGTTGCTGGGGACGGGAGAGAGAGCTCGTTGACCAGGGAGTCATCTCGCCGACTGAGGTCGCCGAGCGCGTCACGAGCGAAGCGGACCGACGGAGACTGAGGGAGCTTCTCGTCATGGTTGAGTTCTGTGGCCACCCCGCCACTGAAGGCAGGCTTGCTTCGACCGAAGCGTACGCACGGGCTGTAGACCAGACTGGCCCGGGCCTGATCCTCGCCCGAGATCTCGTTCGATCGAGTGCGGACCGGACCTATCAGGACTACCTCCGCCTGTACGGCCTACCGTCCGATTTCGTCCTACCATCCGATTTCGGCGGGCCAACCGAAGAGCCTTCGCCGGGACACGACCCACTCCGAGAGAAGCTCGAGGCATACAAGGACCTCCCACCTACCACGTTGGGTTGGGCGTTCCTCGACTTCCATCTTCGCAACGGCTTCGAGTTGCCAGAGTCATCGTCTCCCACAGGAGAGACCTTCATGCGCCACGATGCGACGCATGTCATCGCTGGGTACGAACCGACCGGAGAAGGTGAGATCGCCCTGGGTGCGATGATGCTTTCGGCGGCCGACACAGACCGCAACTGGTTGGGATTCATAGGGAATTTGCTGGTGCACGAGGTAGGTCACATTTTCCCGGGGTACGAACAGGCCCGCTCGGCGTTGCTCGACCATGAGCTCGGCCGCTCGATGATGGCCGAGGCCCTGCGGCGCGGATCGAAGTGCAGTGCCGACATGTACGACGTCGACCTCTTGAGCATGGCGGAATGGGAACTGGAAGATGTGCGCCTCGAGTTCGGCGTTCCGCCGTTGGGATCTGTCTAGCCCCACCTGAACGGCTTCGACCGCCCATCGACGCCGTGACAAGCCGAAGCATCTGTCTAACCGATCAAGAGCTTGGGGGTACGGAGCCCTCCGAGCTCGCCAAACGTGCAGGTCACATGCTGTGTCGCTCGAGGCACCAAACCCTCGGGGAGGATCCGTCGGGTCGGCGAACAACTTCTACCTGGCCTACGACACGGAAGGTCAGGTCGATCCCACCGCTGTCGAGCGCAATAGGGAGACACAGGCCTTGAAGTGGGCCAGTACGACCCAGGCGTCGGATCTCATTTCCCTAACGACCTACAGCGGCCGTGAGCGGGACCTCCGGACCCTTCATGCTGCGTTCGACGAGTACCGCTCGATCGCTTCGGACAAACCGTGATTGGCTGACGAGCGGAAGACTCAAAAGTACATCGATGTCTTCGTCGACCTGCGGATACGCAGGCAAAAGTTCGCTCCGCTGTGGCGACCCAGGGGAATCGTGATCCCCCTCATGTGACATTGAGCGTCCACGTATCGGTCAAGTCTTTGACGTCTTTATCGAATCCACTGAATAGGACTAGCTGGCCGCTGCTCGCGTCGTAGTCCATCACCGCGTGCCAGCGGGGTGGAGGATTCGTCGCGGTGGCCAGTCGGGTCCACGTGGTGCCGTTCCAGGTCCAGGTGTCGTCTTGGAACGGGTGGGCCGCGTTCCCTCCTCCCACGAGCACGATCTGACCGATTTGCGGGTCATACGACATGTTGGCGTGGTCGCGACCGTATGGGTGGCCTTCAGGCTGGTGTTGCACCCAATCGGAGCCATTCCATGTGTTGATCACCTCGCCGACGCTGCCGAAGAGGACAAGTTCTTTGTTGGCTGCGTCGTAGGCCATCTCTCCATCGTTGTCGCGAGGGTTGGTGGCGTGGGTGTCCTTCCAATCGGTGCCATTCCAGGTCCAGGTATCGCCTTGGGGGTCGTTATAGGCAAACCCGCCGTAGAGCACTAGCTGATTGGTGTGTGCGTCGTAACCCATGAGGGACCGGCTCCGACGACCGGGCGAGTGCTGGGGATGGAGCTCTTGCCAAGTGGTGCCGTTCCAGGCCCACGTATCGGAAAGATCAGTGTTGTTCGTCCCCGAACCTCCGTAAAGAATGAGTTGGTTGGTCTGGGGGTCGAAGGCCATGGCCCCATTGCGTCGGGGCGGCGGGCTCGTGGCCGGGTGGAGTTGATTCCAATCCGATCCGGTCCAAACCCAGGTCTGGTCAGTTGGGTCGTGGTGATATCCGCCAAACAAGACAAGCTGTTTGCTGGCCGGGTCGTAGTTCATCGTGGCGTTCGTGACGCTCGGAGGAGTGGTCGATGGGTGGAGTTGCACCCAGTTCGCTGTCGGCGTTCCCGGAGCCGTGCTCGCTCCAGCTGATGGGGCCGCGAACACAAACAGGGCCCCACCTGCCAACGCTGTAAATATGAGGTGCCGTGTGCGAGGCAGCCGCTCGACCGGTGGTCGTCGCCCTTGAGTGGGTGTTCCGCCGGGACGCGATCTGATGAGGTTACACATTTCCCCCCAGGAGTTAATCGTTGGGCTGGACGCCCATCTGTCTGAACGGCTGTAGAAATGACACTGACTGTGTCGGGGCGACCACGCTATCAGGTAATTTCTACGGCAGGGGCATCGTCATTCCGAGGGAATGATGTAGAGGTGCACCACCGCGCCGATTGTTTAACCCTGGGATTCGTGGGATCACTCAGGGAATGGCTCGGGCTCGTTACTTGGCCGACGAGATCGCTGACGAGGGTGGAATGACGCCTGGGCCTGTCGCCAGGCATCCAGCCAACGCGGCGGCATTCGCCGGAGCAGGGAGGGTGGGCGGATGGAGGAAGTGGGGCTTGGATGAGAAGTCGACCATGTCCAAGAGGTTCGCGGCAGCCGCGTCCCGTCGGGTCATGGCAGGGAGGTTCCACTTCGTTTCCACGAGCTTCAGGATCGACGTGTGGTCGTAGGTGACATGCGAGACGTAGTCGGCCTTGGCGTAGGGGCTGACCAAACCGGCGGGGACCCGGAATCCGTACCGGTCGAAGCCTCCCGGTTGAAGAGCGCCCAGTCCGGCGGTGGCGACGGTGATGTTCGGCGGGACACCATCGGGGGCCACCGTTCGGGGTGGGGCCACGTGGTCGTAGTAGCCACCGTGCTCGTCGTAGGTCCACACCAACAACGTCTTCGGCCACTGCGGTCCTGAGGTCACCGCATTGACCACCGATGCCAGGAACTCGTCCCCGTATTGGATGTCCTGCGGGTCCTCCTCAGAGCTCTTACCGAAGTCGGGGTCAACCAGGCTGAATCCAGGCAGGGTTCCGGAGTTGCAGTCGGTGAAGAACTGGTCGATCTTGACGATGTTCTTGGTGATGGCGGGGTCCCTCGCCTGATCGATGTAGATGTATGCGGTTGGGAGCGAACTGTAGTAGTTCTTCCACGAGATGTTGTACTGATTGAGCGCGTTGAAGATCGTTCCGTTGGGAGGCAGCCCTCTCGGGAGTGTGTCGTTGATCAGCCCCAACGAGGTTCCGGACATCAGGTACCGCCTGTTCGGATAGGTCTGGGCCAACACCGAACCGAAGTAACGATCGGCGATGGGATAGGTCTGGGCCAGACCATTGGTGAAGGGCATATCGGCCTTGGTCCAATAACCCATGGCCACCGGGCCTGAAGGACTGGTTACGAACCCCTGGTTCGTCCCGTTGTCGTATTGGATGTGGGATGCATCCCAACTCTGGACCGGCTTTCCGCCCATCTGGCAGGGGGTGGGCATGTGGAAGGCGTGGACGAGGTTGCCTTGGCCATCCGGATTGGTTGCCCTCGGTACACCTCCTTTGTTCAACGTGAACCCGTCCCCTCGGCCGAGAGCGCCCAGGATGTTGTCAAACGAGTGATTCTCGAGCATGACGACGACGATGTGGTCGAAGGCTGGAAGTTGATCGGTACCCACAGCAGCTCGGAGATTGGGCCGCGACCCGACGCCGCTCACCCTCTTCGCCGTGAGCTTGGGTGGGCTCGCGGCTGAGGCTGGCGACGAGCGGATACCGGTTGCAGACAGTGCCACCCCGGCGGCGGCCACAACAGCCGATCCCAGAAACGCTCGCCGGCTGACCGGAGAGGAGACCCCGTTTTCCCGATCGGAGCCTCTGTGACCTGTTGGCTCCATGTCGTCCCCTCTTCGTGAGGCGGCTCGCCTCGGTCGGCTCGGATGAAAGCGTCAGATGGCTGTCCCATGAACCATCGAGACACCGACAATCTATGAACTCGGCGGCGGGACCACAACCCCGGCCATTCCGACCAAATCGACGATCGTCGCGTGCTCGATCATCCAGCGGTCATCGACCAGCACGGCGCGGCCTTCGTGCCCTTCGACGGCGGCGACGCGATTGCCACCGATCTCCAGGGAGAACCAGACAACGGCCTCGTCGGGCCTCAGAAACGTGATGTCGTCGACGATGAAGGTAGCTTCGCCCTTCGGCGATCCAGGGATACGCTGGCCGGCGAGCTCCAAGTAGGTTGCCAGTCCTCGGCCCTCCTGGATGTTGGTAAGGATTTCACCTGTCTCGTCCGCTTCCAGGTAATTGGCGTAGGCATACTCGATAGCTGAGCGGGCCGTGGCTTCGTCTGCCGGAGGGCTGTCCACAGCGACGTGTTTGGCCCTCCGCCTCTCCCGATGCGCCCCGGGCGGTGGATGGGGCGGACGTCCCCAGCTTTCGAATGCGGACCGAACGGCCTCGAGGTCCGAGCGGTCGATGTCGGTGAGGTCCACCCCGCGTATCTCGGCCATGCGGAGCATCGCGTCGACCTGACGCTCCACCACTGCATGAGGAGGTGGGGTGAACTGGAAGGTCTCGTCAGAGATCGGCTGGTTGATGACTACGTCCTTGAGCTCAGCGATGTTGCAGGGCTCGCCGCCGATCAGGCCGACGTGGCGCATGACGATTCCGGTATCTGCGTCGAACCAGAAAGTGTGGTCGATTCCGCCAAGTTCCATCACAAGAGGAATCAGCCAGTGACTGGGCCTCTCGTTGATCGATGCCTCCGTCTTCCAGCAGCGACGCCCATCGATCTCGCCCTCGACTGGTGTCCCGAATCGGAGTCCCCCGAGCAGATGGACGCCAAGCTCGAAAAGCACCCCCAGCTGGGTCTGATCGATGCGAGAGTCGTCGTGTTCGAAGGCCGTGACGTGGTGGAGACCGCCGGTCCATCGACGGTCACCATCCTTCAGGTCGAGCCGACCGGCCGACTGAATCCGCCACCGCTCTGGGAGGTCGAGCCAGAGTTGGAGATGCTCGTCCGTTGCCTCAAGGCGAGGGCCATTGCTGGCCGTCGCCCCCCAACTCATGGACCGTGCCCCACGGCGGTTGACTTCCTCGACGGCCCGGCGTGTGCGTTCGTGGTGGGTCCATCGCCAGAGCGTCCCACCCAGAGTGTGGACACCCAGAGGGGCGCTGTCGATCAGCTCCAAGAGGTCGCCGAGTCGGCCCATGGATGGAACACTATGGCCGCCAGTCCGAAGCCGCTCACCGGCAGGTGACCACTGCCTCGTTCGGACTATCGGCTGGTCCGGTTGGCGACGCGCCAGACGTAGCGTTGGCCTGACCAGTCGGCATCGATGGCCGCGACCTTGACGTCGACTACACCGAGAGCCAGGGCGTACTCGCGGATGATGGTGTCGGTGATGTCGCTTCGGTGGCCGCCAACCCGGCGAGGCCACGCAATCCAGAGAGCGCCGTCAGGGAAGATGCGCTGGGTCAGATCGGGCAGCCGGCCGGAGAGCTGATCTGCAGCGGTGAAGAAACTGATGACGAGGTCGCACGGTCCCGAAGCCTTTGCGTAGACGACATCGTGGGGCGGGTCACTGAGCTTCCATCGTGGTGGCCGATGGTCGAGGTAGATCCGCTGACCCGGTTTGATCCCCAGCTTGCGGGCCTGTGGGGTTCCTGAGTAGCCGGTTGTCATCGCTCACCCAACTGGCTACGAAGCCTTGTGGTCACAGGCGCTTCGTGGCAGGAGCGGAGAGAAGCTCTTCGATGCCGACACGGACCACGGGCTTGACCTCCCTCGAGTCTGACGACATCTGACCGGGTCATTGGCTGAAACTCGCAGTTGTCCGCCGATCAGCCTCATTGGATCTCAATGGTAACTGGGCATGCCTCGTTCTGGGTCGCCTACGCGGCCTCCTCATCCAGGGCTTCAGACTCGAAAGCCTGCAGGATCGTCGCGGCAGTCTTCTGGATTCGCTCGCAGGACCCCTTGATCCCTGCGATGGCCTGTTCGCCGCCACCGGCCCAGGTTGTGACGTATCCGAAGGAGTAGGCGCAGCTGTCGAATCCGATCCCCCGGCAGACGACGTATGCCACCGACTCAGCCTCCAGTTCGGCGAGTGCCCGGCTGTCGACATGCTCGTGGAGAAGGGCATGGGCAATCTCGTGGGCCAAAGTCTTGACTTGCTGAGCGGGAGTGTTCCGCCCTTCCACCCGGATGCGGTGATCACAATGTGAGCAGTCGCCATTGGTCGTGCCCTCGAACTCGTGTTGGACGACCGTGAACCCGATGCTCCGCGCCACTTCGAAGAGGATGTCGTAGGCGCCTTCGGGGTCATCCCCATCAAGCCGGTTGCAGACGGTCGGAGGCTCTTCGCCGTCGGTCTGGGCAATGTCAAACACGGAGACGAACTTGAAACCTCGGATAACCCGATCATCCTCGCCGCTGTCGGCGGCAGCGTTCTTGTACATCATCGGGGCGAGAATCCAGATGGCCTTCTCTCCTTTCCGGACGAAGCGGTTCATGGTCCGCCAGGCGTTGAATCCTGCAACCCGCGTCGCCGTGGCCCGCTGGGCGGCGATGAGGAGCGCGTTCCCGTAGGAGTAACGGTGAAAGCGGCTCTGGAAGCTCAAGTAGCGCTGCCAATCCTCGGACGTCGTGAGGTTGCTGATCCCCTTTGTCAGCGCGGCGATGAGTTCCGGGTGGTTGTTCTTGCTGGTCATCTACAGTCCCTTCAGGTGGTGCTGACGGTGCACCCGCGGGACTCGGAGGAGGCCGAGTGGCCTGAGGGAAGCGGAGGCCACTTCCTGGCTCACGGCTCGTCGGACGGTTCTCTGGCCGGGTGCACATCACGAGCAGGGCCCCAGGATCGGGGCGAGGGACCGCACGGACGCTTCGGAGGGCCCGGAGCGAGCGGTCAGTGGGGATCGCCGATGTCGGGATCCGATGAAACGGGACCCTACCGCGGGCCTGTGACGCCATCCCTCGCCCAGGTTGTCGCCCTTTGCAGCCGTGAGAAGGGAAGGTGCAGGTCGTCGGTGAAGGCCTGAGTCGGTACCATCCACCCTGGTTGCGTCGATCAGACTTGGAGGGGGAAAACCTGTGAGCCTCGAGTTTTGGACCCATGCCCGGACCCTGCCACGGCTGGTCGGTCCGGCAGTTCGCCGTGCCGAATCGGAGGGCTGGACGGGTGTGACCCTGGGAGACTCTCAGAACATGTCGGGGGATCCGTACGTAGCGTTGGGGACGGCGATCGCCACCACGAACACGATCAGGATGAGTACGGGCGTCACGAACCCGCTTACCCGGCACCCGGTGGTCACTGCGTCGGCCATCATGTCGGCGAACATCGAGTCGGGCGGTCGGGTCGAGTTGGGTGTCGGTCGGGGAGATTCGGCATTGGCTCACATCGGCATTCCGCCCGTCTCGGTGGAGACGCTGGAGGAGTTCCTCGAAGTGACCCGGCTGTACCTTCAGGGCGCTGCGGTGCCGATCGAGCGCGCCGCACAGGGGAGCGCCCGCCGGATTGACGACGACCTACCTCTGGGGACTGTTCCCGAGGAGAGCAGGCTCATGTGGCTCGACGAGCTGACCGAGACGGGCGTGATCCACGGTCAGCCGTCGGTACCGATTTGGATCGTGGCCAGCGGCCCACGCACGATCAAGCTGGCAGCCCGCCTCGGCGATCGGGTGACGTTCGCGGTTGGCGCAAACCCCGAGCGAGTGCGCTGGGCGATCGAGATGGCGCGAGCGATCAATCCCAACGTTGCCATCGGAGCCTACGTCACCGTCGTGGTTGACGACGACCCCGATCGGGCCCTCGCCCTGAGCAAGGGCGGCATCGCCACGTTCGTCCGGTTCTCCGGAATGCACGGGCAGGTCCACGGATCGGTGAGCGAGGACGACCGTCAGATCATGCTGGAGGTCCCGCGTCGTTACGACATGTATCAGCACGCCCGCACGGGACCCCAAGCAGAGGTGATCACGCGCGAGTTCGCTGAGCGATTTGCGATCATCGGGCCCGCGGGACTCTGTACGGAGCGTCTGGAGGAGCTGGCTGCGCTCGGGATCGATCGTTTTCACATCACCGGCGCCAGTCGAGGGCAGGAGGAACACGACGCCGATGCCGCGAACGGCCGATTCGTCGAGGAGGTCATGGCGGGTCTGGCGGGATAAGGGCGAAGCGATCCGACCGCGACGCGTTGCCCGGGCTCGCGTCCAGATGATCGGAATCGCTATCAGCCGCCGGCTGAAACCCTCACCATGGTGGGTCTCTACCCGGTCGGATGATCGACGCCGACGGGCGGCAGGTTCTGTACGTCCTGCTTGGCCAGGCTGAGGCGAATGCCGTTGTCGACCCCGGTCACGGCTCCGATCGGTATGGCGACTTCCTTGCGGCCCCACAAATGACCTTCCTGTAGAAGCACATGGGTCACATGGTGAGTCTGACGATCGATCACGAGCCCCTGAACACTCCCGATCGGGCCGTCCGTTGCGTGGACCTGCTCACCTCGTCGCACCTCTACCTCGTCCAGTGGAATCGTGTCGTAGGTGACGGGCTGAGGAACGTCCCCAATGGTGTCTCGGAGGCCGTAGAAGGGCTGAGTCAGCACCTGCCCGGCGGGGTAGTCGGCGTGACCGCCGCTCGCCGGCAAGAACTGGGTCTCCTCGGCATGATCGAGTTGGGCGAACTCAGCCAGGGTGCAGCGAAGAAGGACTTCGCCGGTAGAGACATCGACGAGATCCAATGGAACGAGGCGACCGAGACCCTGACGGTGCTTGGGCTCCACCACGAGATGGCTGACGGCTCGGGCGATGGGATCAATCACGACACGGCTGATCTCGCCACACGGACCATCGGAACAGATTGCTTCGGCCCCGATTGTGAACTGAATCTCATCTGTCATGGCTACCGTCTTCCTCCGCACTGCCCTCAGGCGTCGAATACCCGGAACAGCTCGGTGGGGACCGGGGTGTCGAGCTGGGCGTACGTGCACGACGTTGGCTCCCGATCGGGACGCCACCGCTGAAAGTGGGTTCCGTGACGGAAGCGATCGTCTTGCAGGTGGTCGTAGGAAACCTCGCAGACCAGCTCGGGCCGCAGCGGCTCCCAGGCCAGGTCCTTGCCCGCGTTCCAGCGGCTGACGCCGCCCGGTCTGCGGCTGGTCTCGGTGGCCCACTCGAGCCAGGGATGGTGCTCGCTTGCGTTCGCCCGGTACGGCTCGAGCTCGTCCACCAGCTCCCCCCGGCGGGCCTTGGTGAATCCTGACGCCACCCCGACGTGATGGAGGACACCGTGCTCGTCGTAGAGCCCGAGCTGCAGCGATCCCACGACCCCGCCGTCCTTGTGCCAGCGGAATCCCGCCACCACGCAGTCGGCCGTGCGCTCGTGCTTGACCTTCATCATCGCCCGCTTGTCCTGGAGGTACTTCAGGTCACCGGGTTTGGCCACCACACCATCCAGGCCCGCCCCCTCGAACTGGTCGAACCAGTCGGTGGCGACCTCGGGGTCGTCCGTCGCCGGCGTCACGTGGACCGGAGCCTTTGCCTTCTTCAGCGTCTTCTCGAGCACCTTCCGCCGCTCGGCATACGGGGTGTCGCACAGGTCACGATCGCCTAAGGCCAGGATGTCGAAGGCCACGAACGATGCCGGGGTGGTCTCGGCCAGCAGCTTGATCCGCGACTCGGCCGGATGGATCCTTTGCGACAGGGCATCGAAGTCCAGTCCGTTGGGCCCGGCGATCACGATCTCGCCGTCGAGGACGCACTGGTCGGGGAGCTCGCACTTGAGCGAGTCGACCAGCTCGGGGAAGTACCGGGTGAGCGGCTTCTCGTTCCGGCTGCCCAGCTCCACGTCGTCGCCGTCTCGGAACACGATGCACCGGAAGCCGTCCCACTTGGGCTCGTAGAACATACCCTCGGCCCGGGGCAGGTCCCGGGTGAGCTTGGCCAGCATCGGGGCCACCGGGGGCTGCACGGGGAGGGTCACCTGCTGATCGTATCCATGATCTGCGCCGTGCTCTCAGGCCGCGTGGGTTTGCGCCCAGGCGACGAGGTCGTCGGCCGACTTCCGGTTGACGATTCGCTCCTTGGGCACATCGGCCTTGACCGCATTGGCGCATCCCCGACCGAGCCACTCGAGTTGCCCGGGAGCGTGGGCGTCGGTGTCGATGGAGACGTCGCATCCGAGCTCGATGGCCAGACGCAACAGATCCTCGGGGGGGTCCTGTCGCTCGGGCCGGGAGTTGATCTCGACGGCCGTGCCGGTCTCGGCGCAGGCAGCGAAGACGGCCTCGGCGTCGAAGGTCGACTGCGGGCGGCCCTTGCCGGTGATGAGCCGGCCGGTGCAATGGCCCAGGATGTCGGTGTGCGGGCTCTCGATGGCGGCGAGCATGCGCTTGGTCATGGTGGGCCCGTCCATCCGCAGCTTGGAGTGGACGCTCGCCACCACCACGTCCAGTTCGGCCAGCAGGTCCTCGTCCTGGTCGAGTGCGCCGTCTACCAGGATGTCTACCTCGATCCCGGTGAGGATCCGGAATGGGGCCAGCTCCTCGTTCAGCTCGGCCACCAGCTTCAACTGCTTCCGGAGCCGTTCGGCGTCGAGCCCGTGGGCCACGGTCAACCGGGCACTGTGGTCGGTAAGGACGAGGTAGTCGCGGCCGAGGTCTTTGGCTGTCTGGGCCATCTCCTGGATGGGACTGCCACCGTCCGACCAGTCGGAGTGGGAGTGGCAGTCGCCCTTTAGTTGCTTCAGCAGTTTCTTCGCCGCGGCATCGAGCTCGATGGTGGGCGGATCCGATTCGAGCTTGGCCAGGTAGGCGGGGACATCGCCGGCCAGCGCCTCCTCGATGGCCTGGGCCGTCGACTTGCCCACCCCGGAGATGGACTGGAGGCGACCGGCCTTGGCCAGCTTGGCCAGCTCGTCCGCGGGCATCGGCTCCACCGCGGCGGCCGCGTGCCGGAAGGCGCGGACCTTGTAGGTGTCGGCACCGTTTCGCTCCAACAGGAACGAGATGCGCTTGAGGGCTTCGACCGGGTCCATAGCCACGTCTCCT
>OBLU010004023.1_pt1 | contig 13289 bp, 10 predicted proteins | sample 1518681 | NCBI WGS metagenome assembly OBLU01 (sample SAMEA3539304, study PRJEB22396) | soil metagenome | biome: tundra; feature: field; material: soil | place: USA | collected 2010-05 | depth 0.15 m | reverse complement strand
CGCCGAGATGCAGGAGAAACACCTGGTCCGAGATGTTGGCCACGGTGACATCCTTCAATTTGCGGATGGCCTGCACGATGACTTCCATGTGTTCCTGGCCGCGCACCCGCACGGTGATGTCGCGCGTCATGCGTTTGGCGTCGGGATTCACAATGTCCACCGCGCCGAGGTCGCCGCCCAGCCGGCCGATGGTTTGGGTCAGCTTGGCGAACATGCCGATGTGGTTGGGATAGGTCAGCCGCATGACGAAGCTGTAGCTAGCGGACGGACGTGTCTCGGTGGCGGTCATAAAGGTTGCAGTGTATTCAGATTCAGATCAGACCAGTTTTTGAGGTTTCATAGACTTCATTTTTCATAATCCCATAGATTAAGAAATGTGGCAATGCACCGGATTTACTGGTAGTGTCCTAATCAGCACTACTCAAACAAGTTTGAAAAAATGTGGGTAAGGATAAGTCCTTCATGGCCACGTTCAAAACTGAATGTTTTGAACACACGCCCCGAACCCGGGCCGAAGCCAAATTAAAAGTCTTTGATTATCTGGAAGCCTTTTACAACCCAAAGCGGCTCCACAGCGCCTTGGCCTACAAATCCCCTGTGGAATTTGAAAACCAATTCAACTAAACTAACACCAACAAATCATCCGAAGCCCACTCCACGTTTTTGAAGAAAGATCACTTTCAAGATGACACAAATGCCCCTCACCCGTCCTGTGGACACCCTCTCCCCATCCGATGGGAGAGGGACTGGGTGAGGGGAGTTTATAGCACTTTGAAATCATACCACTTCTGGTTTGAAACTGCACCTTTCGCCTGCACGTTGTAGCGGCGGTCTATGACCGCCGATTGATGATCAGCGCGGCGCTCACAGATCGCCGCTACAGTGCAGTTTCAAACTGAAACAGGTATCACTTTGGTATAAAAGACATGAATACGAAAGCGTCTCCGGCTCTCAAACGGCCCCTCGAAATCAAGCGCGGCAACGTCACGGTGAAAATTTATACCATCTCTGGTTTGAAACCACGCCATTTGCCGGCAAGTTGTGGCGGCGGTCTGTGAACTCAGCACGGCGCTCACAGAGCGCCGCTACAGTGCAACTTCAAACTGAAACTGGTATTACGCGGGTAAAAATCCCGTCAATGGCACCGCCTATTCGCAGTTCACGCCCACCTATTGCGACGGCGCACAACGGAAGAAGAAATGATTCGCGGACTTTGCCGAAGCCAGGCGCGAAGCTGAATTCACGGCAACTCAAGGACTATTCCATCCCATAGACCAAAATCTTGAAACTGCCGGGAATCACTTGAGCGGGCTGGCCGGGTGTGTTGGCTCCCGGCGTGGCGACCGGCTCGTATTCTGCCACGGCGAGATATATTTTGTGTGTCTTGGGGTCGAGCGCCATGGTGCGTGCCCCGCGCCGGGTGACTAGGGTTTGCACCACGGTCAGTGCGTTCGGAGAATCTTCGTGCGCAATCGTGACATTGCCTTCGCCGTTGGCGCTGAATGCCAGTTGGGTCGCCGGATCGAATGCGTTGGCATCCACGCCGGCACCCGTGGGCACCGACGCCACCACCTTCCCGTCGCTGCTGTCCATCATCACCATCATTCTGTTTCCGCCACAACCGAGAAAAAGCCGGTGATGGGCCGCGTCAAACGCCATTCCGGAAGGTTCCTCGCCCGGAGCGATGGGCCAGGTGGCGACCACCTTGTGAGAGACGGTATCAATTACCGCCACGGAATTCCTGTCCTCAAGGTTGCAATAAACACGACCCGCCTTCGGGTCCACCACTGCAAATTCTGGCTTGCCCGGCAACTTGGTGGAGGTGACCGCATCCGCATCATCGCCTTCGACGATCGTCACCGTGTTATCGCCGCCATTGAAGGCATAAACCTGCTGGCTGGCGGAATCGTAGAGAATGGCATCCGGGTTTAAACCGGCTTTCGCCTTGGAGCGGGTCTTCAAGGTTTTCAAATCCACCAGGCTCAATTTACCTTCTCGGCCATTGCTGGAAAGGCCGACACCATATTCCGGCACCAACGCAAAGCCGTGGACTCCCGGGGTGTTCGTGATCTCCCCCACGATTTTTTCCGTGTCCAGGTCAACTGCCACGATTTTGGTGTCATGCGTGACGTAAAGCCGCCGGGCCTTTTCATCCACCGTCAAATAATCCCAGCCGCCCTCGCCGCCGATGGGGATTTCCTTCAGAAAATGATAACCGGGATTGGCGGGAGCCGCAAAACCCGTCGTGGCCGGGACGGACATGCCGGCGAAACTCAATACAATTGACATGAGAAATTTCCAAGGATTTAATTTCATGGCGTTAAATGTTTAAGATTTTGTGGTTGATTCAAACGAATTATAGACCAGAGCAGCCTGTGCAAGCAACAGCAAAGGCGGTATCGTCGCAATCTCCGCTCGCAAAATTCGGCTAGACAATTTGAACGCAATGTTCAATGGTTTTTGTATATGAGTGGAATGACCCGTCAGCAATTGCTTGATCTCTACTTTCTGGAGGCGCGCGCGCGCATGGTTGACGTGGCCGCTTTCCTCGACCGGTTGGATCGTGCGGAAGGCGAAGCTGACTTCCGCCTTGGGGCGTTCAAACACGCTCTGAATGAGCTTCAACGTGAGGGTGAGGGACGCACCGAAAGAGTTCTCCGATGCTTGAGCGATCCCACCCTTGATCCACTCCCTGCGGCGACATCCAAGGCCGCCATCGGTGCCTGGCCCGGACCCGCCTAATTGCCATGCGTTACATCGAACCCCACGCACACATGGTCAGCCGCGTCACGGACGACTACCGTGACATGCTGGCGGCAGGCTGTGCCGCCGTTTGCGAACCGGCCTTCTGGGCGGGTTTTGACCGCAGTTCACCCGAGGGTTTCTCCGACTATTTCTGCCAGCTCACGGATTATGAGCCCAAACGCGCTGCGAAGTTCGGCCTTCCACATTTTTGCTGGCTGTGCATCAACCCAAAGGAAGCCGAAGATGTGAAGCTTGCGGAAGAAGTGATTGCCCTGATTCCGCAGTTTCTGAAACGGTCCAATGTGCTGGGCATCGGCGAGATTGGCCTCAACAAGAACTCGCGCAATGAACTCAAGGTCCTGGAACTGCACATCGAGCTTGCGGCCCGGCACAACCAGATGATTCTGGTGCATACCCCCCACCTGGAGGACAAACTCAAGGGCACGAAACTTATTCTGGAGATGCTCAAGGCGGACAAACGGATCAACCCCGGTCGCGTGATCATTGACCACGTTGAAGAGCACACGGTGAAACTCGTTCTCGACGCGGGATTCTGGGCGGGTATGACGCTCTACCCGGAGACCAAATGCACGGCGGCGCGAGCCGTGGACATCCTCGAGTGCTACGGCGAGGAGCGTCTCTGGCTGAACAGCGCCTGCGACTGGGGCCAAAGCGTGCCGCTGGCAGTTCCTTACGCCGCGTTGGAAATGCGTCGCCGCGGTCATGGACTGGAGTTCGTGGACCGTGTCATCTACGGCAACCCGCTGCGGTTCCTCAACCAATGCCCGAAATTCAAACTGGCGGATGGGTAAGCATCTCCTCCCGGCACCTGACGCATCTGTTCGCGCACCGTCATGAAATTTCAACACGGTTTGCAACTTGCCTACTGCACCAATGTGCATCGTGGCGAGAATTGGGCTGAAACCTTCGTTTCATTGGAACGCTGCACGCTGCTCGTGCGCGAACAGGTCTGCCCCGGCCAGCCCTATGGCATCGGGTTACGCCTTAGTGAACTGGCGGCGCGTGAATTGAACGAGCCAGCCACGATGACCGCCTTTCGGCGGTGGTTGGACCGGCACGGCTGTTACGTTTTCACGATCAATGGATTTCCCTTCGGCCAGTTTCACGGCACGCGCGTCAAGGAACAAGTCTATTGGCCAGACTGGACCCAGCGCGAACGACTCGATTACACCTGCCGGCTCTTCGACCTGCTCGACCAACTCCTGCCGCCGGGCATGGAAGGGAGTGTCAGCACGCTGCCGGGATCTTTCAAAGAGTTTATTCAGGATGTGTCGCAGGCGGCCGCGATTCGCGCGAACCTTTGGGCCTGCGTTGAACATATCGCCCGTCTCAGCGAAAACTCCGGACGGAGCCTGCGCCTCGGGTTGGAACCGGAGCCGTTGGGCTTGTTTGAAAACAGCGTCGAGACTGCGGCTTTCTTTGACCGCTTGCGCGACGAACGCCCAAACGACCCGCGCTTGGACGCACATCTCGGAGTGACATACGACACCTGCCATTTCGCGGTGGAGTTCGAGGAACCGCAGGATGCCCTCGCCCGGCTGCGTCAGCATGGCATCCGCATCAGCAAGTTTCATCTGAGCAATGCCCTGGCGCTCACGCCCACACCCGCTGCCTGCGAGGCGTTGCGGGCTTTTGCCGACGACGTTTACCTCCACCAGGTCGTTTCGCGGGACCGCTCCGGCCAGCTCGCCCGGTTCAAGGATTTGCCCGAGGCGCTCCATCAATGTTCGGTCAGCGAAAATCATCAGCTCCCGGAGTGGCGGGTGCATTTCCACATTCCGCTGCATTGCGAGCCGACGGGAGAATTCCGCTCCACAGCGGACCATGTCCAGGGCGTTTTTCGTGAACTGGCAGCGCAGCCGGGACTTTGCCGCCACCTCGAAATGGAAACCTACACGTGGGAAGTGCTGCCGCCGTCGATGAGGCAGCAGAGCGTTGTGGACCAGCTTACCCAGGAATACCAGTGGACGCTGGCCCGGCTCGCGGAGCATGGGTTGGCTCCGGCAACATCGTGACACCGAAGCCTTCATGGTTTGGCGAACGGCTGCGAACGGCGTGTGTTCTCGGCCGGATTTCGAATTTGCCGACGATCGTGTCGAATTGTTTCGCCGGCTGGCTGCTGGGTGGAGGAGGAGGGCTGCCAAATTTCGCGTGGCTCTGCGCCGGGACTGCCATGCTTTATACCGGCGGCATGTTTCTTAACGACGCGGTGGATGCCAATTGGGATCGCCAGCACCGTCCAGAACGTCCGATTCCGGCTGGGCGAATCAGCCGCGGCAGGGTTTATGTTGAGGCCTGTGGCTTACTTGCAATGGGATGGCTTGCGTTGCTTGCTGGCGGGGGACGAACCGCGCTGCCGGGGCTTGCGCTGGTCGCAGCCATCGTGGTTTACGACTTGGTCCATAAGCAGGTCGTGTTCGCGCCCTTGCTCATGGCGGGATGCCGGGGATTGCTCTACCTCACGGCGGCCGCCGCCGGCACCGAGGGACTCACCCCGTCTGCGCTGCTGGGGGCGCTGGCGATCACAGGCTACGTTGCCGGGCTGAGCTTTCTGGCGCGTCACGAAAGCACGGAGCGGCGAACCCCGCGCTGGCCGGCTCTGTTGCTTCCGGTTCCCGTGGTGCTGGCTCTCATCGCGCGCTCTGATGGACTTGCGTTTGGAACCTCGACATCCGCAGGGATCGTCTTCATGCTCTGGACTGTTTGGTGCCTGCGCTGGACATTCACGAAACGGCCGCCGGATCCCGGCCATTGTGTCAGCGGTCTACTGGCGGGAATTCCGCTGGCAGACGGGCTGGCGGCAACGGACGGAAGCTGGCATGTGTTCGCCAGTTTCGCGGGCCTGTTTTTGCTCGCGCGAGGTTGGCAGCGATTTGCTCCAGCGACTTGAACTTGCGGTGTGAAATCACTCGTATTCGGCCACCACAACGGGCATCCTGCTTTCGACAATGGATTGTCTTGAGCAAATCATTCAGGTGACGTGGCGTCATCGAGTGCTGTTTGTTTCGCACATCTTCGATCCGGCCAGCCACGTTCTTCGTGAGGTGTTGGCGGACGACGCAGGACGGACGCCACGGGTGCTGGTGGTGCTGGACGCCGGATTGGCGCAGAGCCGTCCGACGCTGGCGGGCGAGATCGCCGTGTGTTTCGCCGCACACGCGGACGCGGTTGAGTTGGTGTCTTCGCCGCTCCTCCTTGAGGGTGGTGAGACCGTGAAGAATTCGACCGGGGGCGTGCAGTGCGTGCTTGCTGCCGTCGAGCGATATCATCTTGATCGCCACTCGTTCGTGATTGCGGTCGGTGGAGGCGCACTCTTGGATGCCGTGGGATTGGCGGCGGCGCTGGCGCACCGCGGCTGCCGGCATGTCCGGATCCCGACCACAACATTAAGCCAATGCGATTCCGGCGTTGGGGTAAAAAACGGCATAAACGCCTTCGGGAAAAAGAACTTCATTGGCACTTTCAGCCCGCCTTTTGCCGTGCTTAACGATTTCGATTTGCTATCGACGCTCCCGTCCCGCGAGATGCGCGCGGGTTACGCCGAGGCGGTGAAAGTGGCGTGCTTCCGGGACCGTGAGTTTTTCGATGAGATTGAACGCAGCGCCGGACGGCTTCGCGACCTCGAACCGGCAGCGATGCAATGGCTCATCCGTCGCTGTGCCGAACTGCACCTGAATCACATCTCGCTGGGCGGTGACCCGTTCGAATCCGGCTCTGCGCGACCGCTCGATTTCGGCCACTGGGCCGCGCACAAATTGGAACAGCTTTCCAGCTTCACCGTTTCGCATGGCGAGGCCGTGGCCATGGGCATCGCTCTTGATGTCCTCTATGCTCGCAACGTTGGCTTTCTGGGCGGGGGAAGCGCCGGGCGGATACTTGCGCTTCTGGAGTCATTGGGTTTCCAACTGTTTGCGCAGGAATTGACGCGAACGGATTCATCCGGTCGGCGGGCGGTGCTGGCCGGGTTGGACGAGTTCCGCGAGCACCTGGGCGGACGGCTTTCGATCCCGCTCCTCCGCGCCATCGGCCAAGGATTCGAGGTGAACGAAATGCAAATGACCCAGATGGAAGCGGCCATTGAGGAATTGGTGAAACGATGAAGCGCCTCGCCGTCCTCAATGTCGTGGGGCTTACGGAATCGCTGTTGGGCGAGAATCTGCCCGCGATCACGACGTTTTGCCGCCAGGGCTCGCTGGCGAGGGTGCGGCCCGCTTTCCCCGCGGTCACCTGCACGGCGCAGTCAGATTACCTCACCGGCGAACGCGCGTCGCGCCATGGGATTGTGGCCAATGGCTGGTTCAACCGTGAATTGGCCGAAGTTCAATTCTGGAAACAGTCGAACCATCTGGTGCAGTCGCCGAAGATCTGGGAGACGCTGCGGGCGGAGTTGCCGGGTTTCACTTGCGCGACGTTGTTCTGGTGGTTCAACATGTATTCGAGCGCGGATTATTCCATCACTCCGCGCCCGATGTATCCCGCCGACGGCCGGAAGGTTTTCGACATTTATACCTGGCCCCCCAACCTCCGGACAGAGATCAAGCATGACCTCGGCGAATTTCCGTTCCCGGCCTTCTGGGGCCCTGCGGCGGGCGTGGACTCGCCGCAATTTGAGGCCGCCGCCGCCTCGCGGTGGATTGCCGAATCGGCGAAGTGGGTCGAGGAGAAGCACGCGCCGACGCTCAATCTCGTTTATCTGCCGCACTTGGATTACAACCTGCAGCGGCTTGGGCCGGGGCATCCAGATATTGCCCGGGATCTGCGGGCAATTGACACGATCGTCGGCGACCTGCTCAAGTTCTTCATGGCGCGCGGTGTGGAGGTGTTGTTGCTTTCGGAATACGGCATCGTGCCGGTGAACCGGCCGGTGCATCTGAACCGCCTCTTTCGCGAGCGCGGCTGGCTGACGGTGAAGGAAGAACTCGGCCGCGAATTGCTCGACGCCGGCAACAGCCGGGCGTTCGCCGTGGCGGATCATCAGGTGGCACAAATATACCTAAATGACCGATCATTGCTCCCGCAGATCCGGGCTGAACTGGAAGTCACGTCCGGTGTCGCGCGCGTGCTGGGCGAGGTGGAAAAAACTGCCGCCGGACTAAACCATCCGCGGGCGGGTGACCTTGTGGCCGTGGCGGAGGACGACGCGTGGTTTACTTATTACTACTGGCTGGAGGATGACCGGGCACCGGACTTCGCTCGCACTGTGGATATTCACCGCAAACCGGGCTTCGACCCCGTCGAGCTTTTCCTCGATCCGAAACTGCGTTTCCCGAACCTCAAGATCGGCTGGCGGCTGCTGCAAAAGCGGCTTGGGTTCCGGATGCTGCTGGATGTCATTCCGCTCGACGCCTCGTTGGTGAAGGGTTCCCACGGCAGTCAGCCCGGCACGACCGGATGGCCGGTTTTAATCAGCCCTCGCTCCGGTTCGGCGTCCAAATCTGTTCTTGAGTCAACGGATGTCTTCAGAATTATTCAAGGCCACATCCGCAATCAGTTGCCGGTATGTTAACGGCCTCATTGGTTTCCACGCACCGTGCAACGGTGAACGACTTTCGTAAAGCCTCCCATCCCGAAGCCACCGCCGCAAATATAAGGCGTGATTGTTGCTGTGCCACATCTGCCAGGTGGCCGGATGAGTCAACCATGCAGAAAACACTTGACAGCATCGCTATTTTGCGATAAAAGCAGTCTCGCGAGTATTAAAGGGTCTCGTATTTAAAGGGTCTTTTTTATGACTATATGTAGCGCCGCGTTCTGTAGTTGCAATCCGCTCCAACGCAATCTTTGTGTTCAAGATTCTGCCAGGTGGCAGTCATGCCAACAGGCACAATAAGGAATGGGATTAAATGAAAATCAAAATGAAAACTCTTCGGGGGCAAACCGTCAGTGTGTTCGGCATGGTGGTCTGTTCCCAAATGGCTCTTTCAGCCCAGGAAGCCAGGGACTGGTGGTTTGCGGGGGGGCCGGTATTGCGGGGCGGGATGGATGTCAAAATCACCGGTTCTTCCTACGCGCAAATAATGGCGCTAAACACGGATGCCGGCATCGGCATCGGCGATACCAAAAGCTATGCCGACCGAATCTATGATAACGGCTATGTAAAGCGGGACTCAAGTGGTGGTGCGGGATTTGATCCGAACACGACTTGGAACTGGGGTTACAACAACAGCAGCCAATATGTTCCAGGTTCCAGTCTGTCCTTTGTCAAAGCTGGGATTCCACGATATTCGAATCTTGACAATGGCGGGAGCGTGGGTGAAAACAATATGCAGGGCGGAGGCTTTCAAATCATGGCGGGTTTGCCGATGGCAGAATCAGGCTCTTGGAGCGTGGATTTGGTCATCGGGTTTCAAGGGATTTGGTCCGATCACACCTACGCCGAAAATGCGGGATATGTCAACATTACTGACACCTACAATGTTTCAGCCATCCCGGCCGGCAGCTTCCCCGCCCCCGGGCATCAAGGCACATTTGGCGGCCCCTTTGATTCCTCTGCCTCTCCGCCTTACAGCGTCGTCCCCAACCAACCTGTTTCGCGGGCACAAACCCCTGCGCCTCCCGCGATGGCTGGCGCACAGAGCAGGATGTCTTTTGACGTGAATCAGGGATTTTACCAAATCAACCTCGGCCCGCAAGTCGGCTGGAAAATCGGGCGGCAACTAAAATTAAATCTCCGCCCCACCATTTCCATGGATGTTGTGGATGTGAGTGTGGACCGTTCCGAAACCTTTATGTTGGGCAACGGTTCCGGGCTCCAGACCTGGAAGGACAGCTCCGAAAAATGCGAAGTCCATCTCGGCTTGGGCATCAATGGCGGCATTGACTGGCAACTGGGCAAAGGCTGGTTCATCGGCGTCACCGGCGGCTATGATTGGGTGGTGAACAAACTTAACGTCCAAGTCGGCCCCAACAATGTGGCTGTGGATGCCAGCGGTTGGCAGGTGGGTCCTTTGATTGGCAGACGTTTTTGACCGAGCTGGAAGAAGGATTGCAAGATGGCTGATGGGGAGCAAAGTTGAGTCAAATCAGAACTAATTTGTGTCTATGAAAAAAATTCTGTTGGCACTGGTTTTTGGCAGCGGGCTGACAACGGCAGTTTCGTTGTCGGCCATAACCTTCGGGCCGTTTGGAGCGCATGGCGAGGGCGGAACCAAGAACGGGCAGAACCTCACGATTGGTTCCGGGGGCACCGTGTTCGAGTTGGACGGGTTTCTGGACATAGGCGGCATGGATCTCAACGGCGTTCAGTTTGGGGTCAGCGCCCAGCTTTCGCGCGATTCCCTGCCGGCGGGGGTGGGATTCAGCTTTACAAATTATTTGTCCGGGGATCAGGCGGACTTGGTCTTAAGCTATACCTTCACCAACACCAGCAGCCAGGTTTTCACCAACCTGCATTTTTTCGCGTTTCTGGATCCCGAAATTGACGAACAGACCAACACCTTTTTCAACGAATTCGGCAGCACGAGCGGCACTCCTGGCCTGCATGGTTATGATGCCAGCCAATGGCAGATTGATGAGCCGGGTTTTCAAACCGGGACTTTGCTCAAAAATATTTTCGCAGGCTCTCTCAGCGGATCCAATTCGGCGCCCATGACCGCCACCAATGATGTCGCCATGTCGCTGGAATTTCCCATCGGCAACCTGAATCCGGGTGCGACTTCGACCGTGCTGGTTCAAATATCTGAACTGGGTCACGCGCTGGGATCATTTTCACTGGCGCAGCATGACCACGATCCAGCCTCGGCGACGGTCATCACCTTGTCCGGCGCCATGCCGGCTACCGCCAGCCAGATGCTCAATCCGCCCCATGAGTTGTTGGTGCTGCAAGGCCGTGCAGTTAAAGATGGCAGCACCAATGGGGCTGCCAATCCCACCAGCATCGGGGTGCCCGGCGTGACCGTGTCGTTGCTTTCGAATTCGATCCCGGTAATGACGAATTTGACAGATTTTGCGGGTCAATACCATTTCAGCGTGCCGCCCGGACTCCAACCCGGAACGTATGCCGTAGATGCCGCCGCCGTGGGATTGACATTCGTGCCGGTGTTGCCAGCGCAAAAAGCCTACTTTGCCGCCAGCAATCCTTCCACCACCACGCTCCCGCTGCCGGTTCCAGTCCTTAACTTTGATTTTCGCGGATCGGTCGTGCAACAATTCGGGAATGTAAGCGGGATAGTGAAATTCGGACTGTCGTCATGGAGGTTGAATTACGCTGCCGGCAGCCTGCTCGGAACATTGAGCATCACCAATCCGGCAAGCAGCGGTGCCGCCTTCGGGCCGCCGTGGCGGTTGGGACTCATGGCTTCGACCAATTTCTATTACCGGTTTCCGGCGGGAACCCTGCCGGACGGCGTCACTAATATTGACATGAGTGCGGTGGTGAGCGCCAACATTCCCGGCGGAGTGCTCAATCCGGGCCAAGCGTTCGCGCTGACCAACGCGGTGGAGGTTTACAGTCGTAACCGGCTCGCGCCAACCAACACTTTGTTCGAGATCTGGGCGACTCAACAGTAACGGAGGATTTTTAACCATGAAACGACATTTCAAAGCGGCGTTTTTGACAGGTTTGGGGGCGGTTATGCTGGGCATTTCCCTGCTGCAGCTCCTCGCGGGCACGACTACCCTGAAAATGGTGCCGGGGGTGTCGGCCAATCCCAGCCAGTTAACGCTCAAGCTGCAGGTGCAGAGCACCTCCAACAGCGTCATCTATGTCATTCAGACCAGCACCAACTTGGTGCAGTGGGACACTCTGGTTTCAGGCAGGACCAAACCTGGAGCCGTGATTCAATTGGGTGACGTCGTGCCGACCAGTCCAGCCAAATTTTACCGGCTGACCGAGCTTCCCGCCGGATTTGTGGATACAAATCCACCGGCTTGGACCAACGGCGCCGGCGTGCAGTTCACCCTCACGCCGCCTTCCGGGGTGACGGTGGGATGGAATCCGGCCATCGACAACGTCGGCGTGGCGCAGTATTCGCTCTTCCTCAACGGCGTGCTGGTAACCAATGTGCTCGGCTCGACGCTGACCTACCAGTTTACGCTGAACTATCAAACCCCGGCCGACCTTCGCATTCAGGCCGCCGATGCCTCCGGCAACCTTTCGCCGATTCTATCCTTGCTGTATATGCCGGCCAACGGGATTGCGGCGGTCAGCGACGATTCGGGTCATGTCTATACCTTCAACTATCTTCAAACCAATTCTCTTCAGACCAACAGCGGGTTCACCGCTCGCCAGCAGGTCTATTACTTCGGGGTCAACGACCGCGGCCTGGGTTTGGGTGATTTTGACCGGGATGGAATTTTGGATCTGATCGCCGCCTACGCCAATGGCAACACGTTGAACGCCTATTTTTTCAAGGGCAAGGGCGATGGCACCTTTGCCGCGCCGGTGCAACTGCCAAATGCCGTCGGCGCGGTCCAGAACGGCTACGTCATGGACATGGCCGTCGGCGATTTCGACGGCGACGGCAACCTGGATGTCGCCATCAACGGGAACCACAGTTATGTGGTCTTTTATTGGGGCAACGGCGATGGCACCTTCACGCCCGAGGTCAAGAATTGGGCCGATGGCAATTATTTTTACGGTCGCGGCATGGTGGCGGGGGATTTCAACGAAGATGGCCGGGAAGACATTGCCCGGGCAACTTACAGCAGCGGCATGGTCAAGGTTTTTCTTTCCAACGGCGACCGGACTTTTATTGAGACCAATTTGATAGCCACTGGTCTTGGTGACAACGATCCTTATGCCGTGGCGGCTGGCGACTTTGATGAAGACGGGCATCTGGACCTCATTGTTGGGGGTGGTAGTTCCGGTAATGTGAGCTTCTTGAAAGGACATGGTGATGGCACCTTCACAATTCTGGGCACGAACGGCCCCTGGGCCAACCTGAACATTGGCACTGACGCGGCTTTGGATGCGTATGATTACAATGGTGATGGCCATTTGGATTTGGTGATGGCGGGCTACAATGGCCAGGCCTACTTCTTCGCCGGCAATGGCGACGGCACCTTTAGCTCCAACCGTGTCACCATTGCGACGGGCATGAGCGGGGCATTAGGTGCCTCGGCGCCGCCCCGGCCGCCGCGCGTGGACGTGGGGATTTCGCCGATGGATCCGGTGACCAATGTGAATTCAACCATTACCTTCACAGCCGTCGGCGCCGGTGTCACGGCGAATGATTTCTTCCGCTGGACGTTTGGCGACACGGGGACCAATCCGGTGGCTTGGACCTTTGGGGCCGGCACGAACAACATGGGCTCGACGATCAGCCATAACTACACTAACGAAGGCCGTTTCTTGACGCGCCTGTGGCACACGACCACCAATGGGATCAACAGCGTTCGCGGCACCTGGGCCATTGTGCAGGGCAATCCGCCGGTGGCGAATGCGGGCGGCCCCTACGTTTTCGGCAGCCAGGTGGCGACCAACGGCGTCTGGTATGCGGCCGTTGATGGCTCGGCTTCGACCGACGATTTTGGCATCGTCAGATATGTTTGGAATTTTGGGGACGGAACGTCCTGGTCCACCA
>OBLU010004022.1_pt1 | contig 13292 bp, 13 predicted proteins | sample 1518681 | NCBI WGS metagenome assembly OBLU01 (sample SAMEA3539304, study PRJEB22396) | soil metagenome | biome: tundra; feature: field; material: soil | place: USA | collected 2010-05 | depth 0.15 m | reverse complement strand
CGCCGCCTTGGGGTCAAGCCGCAACAGGTGCAGCGCTATGAGGCGACCGAGTACGGGAGCGCCAGCTTCGCCCGCATTCTAAGAGTCGTGCAGGCCCTCGGGCTGAGCATGCCCAGAGCGGTACGGCTGGTTCGCAACGGTTGAGATGCTCGGGATCCGCCTCTCGCCCCAAAATCGCGGAAGACAGCTTATCTATCGATTCGAGGACTCTTCCAAAAACGCGCATCCCAGCGCACGGGCACTGCTTGCCTGGCCCGCACCAGGGGAAATTCGGGATGTTCCTGGTTGATCAACACATTCCGTTCCACACGCGTCGCCACGGAAGGCACGATCAGTACCGGCGTGCGGCGCTCGTCATACCATCGATCGCCAAAGGCTTGGGTGGCTTCAAATGATAGTGCATCCCACCGCGGCAAATTGTCCTGTGTGATTTCTTCGATGGACAAGCCCGACGGAATCTCGATCTCGACATAGCCTTGACTTTGGGGGACGCTGCCGGAGGCGTGGACCAGAATCTCCAATAACGCGCCCGCGTAAGTTTCGGCTGCATATATGACGCGTCGCCCGGGAGAATTCCAGCGGGCACCGTGAAGCATTGCCCCACTCCCGTCGAAGATGGTATGCCGCATATCGGCGATGCGGAACGCCCGCAGCGGACCGCTACGCCGGGAGGCCATAGACGATACGGGCCATGACCTCTTCAGCCTGCCGCGCGCCCAATTCCGTCAGAGCCGCATCGAGCGGTGTTTTGCCCCCAATCTCCGGATGAGGGGTCGTTAGAAAACGCCGGGCTTGCTCGCGATCCTGCCAGACGTCTTCGGCCGTGGCGACGACCCGCGCCAATCGCTCGGTCCGTTCGCTTTCCGCGGGACTCAGACGTTCCCGCCGCCGTTTGAACGTCGCCTCCGGGACGATCCTGTGCATCATGGCGCGCTGTTCGGCGGCATCTGCAAAGACGTGCCTCGCCACGTTGCGAAGGGTTGCCTTGGGCAAGCCGCGCTCGACGGCGTCATTCAGTTCCAACAAGGATGTGACCGGCTTACCCAAAACGCGGTGGCCGCCCAGGACCTCTCCAATATTGCGTGGCTCCAGCATGAGTATCATTATACCCTACATTCCGGATCAGATGATACTGCCCTCAATGGGATTGTGCCCCCAAGTCAGACGGAGGGGTTTTCGAGGTTGCGGGGTGCGCCCGCGGCTTTGAATGCCGTGCTTTTAGGCAAACTTTGGGTTGCCGACCCAAAGATCAGTCGCGCCGAAATCGACTCCCATTCAACTCCCATTACCCCTTCCCCAGCAAAGTGCCGATTAAAGGAAGGCGATGGGGCCAGATCGCTATCTCCCATTCCTGCCCACGATACTGAATTGGATTCAGCAAACGCTCGACGCTCATGCTCGTGAGAAGCGGGCACGAACCCGCAAGCGCCCACCTTGGACTCCGAAGTTCAGGTGGAAATCGGCTTGGAACAGACCGCAGCCGTCAAAAAGGCGGAACTGAAGTGAACGTACCAAACGGACTGAACCGCAATCCCAGACCTGCAATCCCACCCGTAGCCTGGAATCTCACGATGCCCCGCTTTCCTGCCGTCAGCGGAAGTTGATTCGGCAGAACGAACGAAGTGTGACCGCTTCCCGCAATCGTGAATGTCGCTGGTTGAAGCTGATTGCCACTATCGTCCCACACGTCAGCCCTGATATTGGCGGACGATGTTGACAGGTTCGCCAGAGCCACGCCCATCACAAAACCAGCCGTGTTGTCGTAAGGAAGCGTGATCGTGGTTGGGTATTGGCTCTGAAGTGGAACCGTGCCTTCGGACACTGGACTGTTCGGGCTGCTCGTGCGAAAGATCGCATAGCCACCGAGCGATCCTGAACTGAGTACATCGGCCCATCCGACAACAGTGGATGCAACCTGATCTCCCGTAGAGATAAGCCACGTCGCATTCGGGCTTATCGTCGCATTCACGGATGAAGTAGTGGTAGTTTGCGAGACGCCTTGCTGTGTCGTGGTGACTGGCAGAGTCAAGGCGCTGCCATCGTCATTGTGAAGTGCCACTGTTACCGGGACTGCGACTAATGAAGTGTTGATGAGCGTAATCACGGTAGTCCAGCCGCCGCCAGCAGCGATGTGGGAAAGAACGCCAGTTCGTCCGAGAACCTGTATGCGCCCGATCTTGTTCGAATTGATCTCAGTAAACCACAACGCACCACCCAAACCGCCCGTGATCGAATTGGGACTGGCATTGTCAATTGGAAGGGGATACTCGGTGATCACACCTAAAGTCGTGATCCGCCCGACCTTACTCGCTGTTCCACCTTGACCACTCTCAGTAAACCAAAGTGCGCCATCTGACGAAGCTGTAATGCCGGAAATAGCGTTCTGCGGCGTTGGGAGAGGATACTGCGTGAGAACCCCAGCCGTAGTGATGCGCCCGATACTGCTGCCCATGCCAAACCATAACGCACCATCCGGTCCAGCGGCGAGGCACGCAGTTTGATTACACAACTGCGAGACTGGGTACTCGTAGATCACCCCGGCAGTTGTGATTGTGCCGATCTTGTATATTGTAGGTTCAACTTCGGTAAACCACATTGCACCATCCGGCCCAACGGTAATGGCGATAGGTGAGGCGCAGAAAGATGGCAGGGTGTACAGCGTGATCACTCCAGCAGTGGTGATCCGACCAATCTTGCTGGAGGTGCTGCCATTGGCATCGGAGCCACATCCCGTTGCGGAGAACCACAGCGCACCGTCTGAGCCTGTGGCTATGCCAGTGGGTTCAGCAGAGGGGCTTGGGACGGAGTACTCGGTGATCGTTCCCGAAGGGCTGATTCGGCCAATCTTGTTCACGTTTGCCTCCGTAAACCACAGTGCGCCATCCGGCGCTGAGGTGATGCCTTCAGGTTTGGCAAAGGGTGTTGGAACGCTAAACTCAGTGATCACGCCAGAAGCCGTAATCCGGCCAATCTTGTTTGCCTGTAGCTCCGTAAACCATAGGGCGCCATCCGAACCAGACGTGATAACCAGAGGTACAGCATTCCCAGTCGGTATCGGGTATTCCGTGATGTTGACGTTGAGGGACTGAGCGGCCACGGCCACGCACATCAGTGTGAGCATCGGCGCCAGCCAAACAACTCGTTTGACGACTTTGAACGGATTCACGGCAGCGACAGCCGTGTTCGAAAACGTTCCAAATCCAGCACGAGCAACGAACATGATGCCTCCGTATCTTCGTGCGAAATATAGCACAAGGCGTTGCGATGTGCACTGCACCGTGAAACCGATTCCGCTTGGCGCCACGGCCTCCGCTCTGAAAGAAATGAACTACAGTGAAATCTGAAAAGCTCTACGAGCCGCACCCCTGTTCTTGAGGGAAGGATCGGCCACGGCAAATTGTGGAAAAGAAACTCCTGCCGAACCCAACCTGCCGATGTGCCGATCCATTCCCAACGTCGCCGTAGCCGGGGATGCCGTCAGTCCACCGGGCTGGTGCCGATTCAACTGAGAGGCGCTGTGTGCGTGCAGCAACCAAACTGGAAGCGATTGCCGCCGTGGTGGTGACGGGATTACAGTGGCGACGGTACCACGTGGGTGAACGAATGTGGTTATCATCTCTGGTCTGGTCATCCATGTAGGCATATTGCACCCTTTGTACCCTGTCCCCTTGCCATTTGCAAGGGTCGCATCGTTGTAGCTCCCCGGAACCAACCTAGTGTCCACGCAGACGAAAAAGCGCATACCGAACCAGCCCTGGAGGTTTGCGCACTGGATTGTTCCGTCTGACGTTCCAACGGGCGCACTCCCACAGACAGAACATTAGGACTATTAGATGGCCTGTAAGACCGTTTATCGCTTCAGCACTAGCACCAAAGAAACTGAAAAGAATCAAGCCAGCGAGACAAAGCCCAATTGCTGCCAACAGGCCGATCTTGTGATTCCGGGTATTCGCCACGGTGGGAAGCACGATTGGTATCGCAACCCGAAGACCGGAATAGCCAGCCAGTGCCCCGGCCCAAGGAAGTGAACGAAATCCCCGCCAAGCATATCCTGAAGAAGCTCGCTGATTGACGGCGACTCCGGCCAACGCCAGCTTGAATCGGAGAATGAGTACGTTCGGAGCGTTGCGGTCCCCGCAACCAAACCATTCAACTGATTTCTTGACCGCGTGATGTCTTGCTAGTAGCGGCCCTCCGCTCCCTGACGGTCGCGGCTCTGTGTCTTATCGCCGCCCGAAGTATGGGCTTGGCCCATTCTGGAGTATCGGTGAGTGCGCACGAGCTAACGATCCTGGCGCGGGCCAGATGCAGGATGAGCGTTGGTTCCGGCGCAACACCCGCATGCGGATCTGCTTCCTGGCTGTTGTCGTAGACCCGAAGTTCGGTTAGTTTCGGCATGAGTTGAATCAGGTTGAGCCGGCTGCGGTCGTACCTTTCGCGAATTTTAGTGTCTGGAATGTCGTGTCCGCCTCTGGCAACTCTGGAGTGTACACGTGCGATGTGAAGCTCCGGGCTACTCAAACCCACGTACCAGATCCGTACATCGACTCCCACCGGCAGCGCCGATTCAAGCAGAGATGTGATGGTGTGTCCGCCGAGCGTGGTCTCGAAGGCGAAGTGCAACCGTTCGGCGATGGCCCGTTCCAAGAGTCGTCTTCCCTGGCGCCAGGCCGCGCTATTGGCTTCTTCGTTAGTTATCCCCGGATTGGCAAACCGGATCTCGATTGCCGCTTGATCCGGGTTGAAGTATTCGACCCCTCGTTGCACGAGCATTGCGCCGCCGACGCTACTTTTCCCGGCGCCATTTGTTCCCGCCAAGACATAGATGCAGGAGATCGGGGATCGATCAGCCACGCTTGCGCGCCACTCGAACCGCGGCTTTTCCCATCTGCTTTGGGGATGCATCGAAGGCGGCCTTCATCCCGGCGCGGGCGGCCGGTGTCTGCATCCGGGCGACAAGGGCATCGAATTCACCACTCAGAGTATCGAGCTTGATTCGGTTGGCGTTAGTGAGAGCATCGAACTCGCGCACCGAAATCAGAACCGCTTTAGGCTTGTCGTGTTTAGTGATGACGACTATGCCGCCCTGAATCGCCTTTTCCAGGGCTCGGCCGAACTCATTCTTCGCATCCGTGGCTGTAACAGTGGACGCGGCACTCAGCCGGTCATCGCGATAGGAACTGAGAACCGAAGGCTCATCATCCACAATGAAAACACGTCCCTTGGACATGGAATCGCTCCCTCATAGCCATATTAGCTATTTTGGCCAAAATAGTCAATGATGTCGGGAATTCGCCGGAATACGCCGGCTGAAAGCCGGCGGCAGCCAGGATTGGCTGCCCCACTCCTCTAGTTCTTCGGTGCGGGCTCAGTAGCCTTCTTCACAGCGGGCTGCCGGAATCCGCGCTCCACCATGTCATTCGGATCCGTCGAAACGGGACCGTCGCGCCATAGCCAGCGCATCATATCCGGCAGAATCATGCCGCTGAATTTCTGCCCGTGGAGGTTCATGCTCCACGAGTAATTCACGTCATAACCCTTCTGCGTGAGAGCCTTCATCAGGCGGACGTTCTGGTAGAACCAATCGCGCTTCTCGTCGTAAGCCCCGCCGCGGCCGACGCCCCGGTTATCGTTCCGCCCGTCGCACAGGAACACTCGAATGGGCTTCTTCTCGGCCGCCAGGACGCGCTCGGGATACACATAGCCGCCTTGCAGGTTCACAAAGCTGCCCACACTGCTCAGCACCTTCCGGAAATCGTTCGGACGCTCCCATGCAGCCATGAAGGCGGCGATGGCGCCGGAGCTGGATCCCCCGATTCCATGCTGTTCCGGGTCCTTCGATATGTTGTAGTCCTTATACAGCGCCGGCATCAGTTCTTCGGTAATCACGCGGGCATATTTGTCGTCGGGCGTGTTGTACTCGATGCCCCGGTTGGTGGTCCCGTCGCCCCAACCGGTCTGCGGGCTGGGTTCCGCTTGATCCGGCCGCCGGCCCGGATTAATGAAAACTCCGATCATCACCGGAATCTCGCGCCGGTAGATCAGATTGTCCATCACATTTTGCGCGCGCAGGTCGCCATTCTCATCCTTGAACGCCTGCCCGTCCTGGAAGACCATCAGGCTGGCCGGAACCGAAGCATCGTATTGCGCCGGCACATAGACCCAGTAAGTATGCAGTGTGCCCGGATAGACGTTACAAGGCAGAGTATACGGCCCTCGTATCTCCCCTTTCGGAACTCCCTCTTGCGGCATCGAATCCGGACCCAACCGATACTGGGAATTGGGACCGGGGGTCTGTTGCGCCGGGTTTTGCGCAATTGCGATGACGGCTGTCGCCGCCATGGCGGCGGCGATGGCATATGCAATCAGTTGTCTCATGCTTGACTCCTTCGCTGGTCACTCACTCAATCGGCGGCGCTATCGCTTTCCGGTTGCCCGGTGGCGCCCGCGCGGAACCGCCGCCCGGGCGCGGGCTTCGCGCTTGCCAGTTGGATGTACGCCTGAATGATCTTCTGCTTCTGCGCGGGATCCACTATCAAGTACCGATGGTTACCTTTTTCAGAAGCTGTAAACGAAGTCCGGCCACCCTCGTCCACGCCGATCCTACCCGGATCGGAAACCTGGAAATAACTTTCCTTGGGCCTCGCGGCGTAGAGGGCCGCGGCCATGGCCCACGACGGCGCGTCATACGGCATCGCCTGGTAGGCGCGATACGCGTCGGCAACAGGGTTGTCCGGCTCCGCCGCCGCGAATTCCTTATCGATGCTTGCGCCGGGGAACTCGAGCGCGGCGCCGACCTCAAACCCCGAGGCGACGATCGGGGTGGGCCATTCGGCGAATACCCTCTTGGCGGCCGGAATATCGGCCTTGACGCGAGCCTCCGCCGGACCGGCCGGAAAGGCTCCGCCCGCCACTACCAGGTACTTCACTTTGACCGCGATCAGGTCCCTCATCCCCGGGAATGCCAGGGCTGCCGCCAGATTCGTCGCCGGTCCGCCCAGAACGAAGAAGGCGTTCTGATCGATCTGCGCCTCGAGATAGTTCCGAAACAGCGTATTCGGATCCCCGGTATCGATAACGGTCCTGACTTGATTCCTGTATACGGGTGTTCCATCCGGCTTCTTCCTTTGAAAAGGCGCGACGAATGCGGGCGACGTCTCGCCCGGCGAACCATCCGTGTTCATCCCGATCGGCGGAACCTGGGCGAAGTTGCCCGCCGGTCCGTGATAGAAACGCTCAACCATGTCCGCAAAACCGGCCACGGCGAGATTCGGGCGGCTCATCGCGATGATGGCTACGCGGCAATCGTTGTTGCCCTGGAGGCCGAAAAGGAGAGCGGTTGCAAGGACGCTGTCAATGGTCGAAAAGTCCGTATCGAAAAACGCTCCCGCCGATGATCTTCCCGCTCCGGGCTGTGGCATCCAATCACCCCAGATCCAGGCCATTGAAGCGGCCCGTGGAATCGCCGAAGCGCTCCGTGCGGACGCCCATGCGGTCCATCATGGTCAGGAAGAGATTGCACATGGGGGTCTCGCGGCGCGCCACGATGCGGCGCCCGGTCTTGAAATAGTTGCCTCCGCGGCCCACCATTAGCGTGGGCAGGTCCTCATGAAGGTGGGCGTTGCCGTCCGAGAGGCCCGCGCCGTAAACGATCATGCAGTTGTCGAGCAGGCTGCGGTCGCCTTCCTTCGCGGCCTTCATTTTTTCGACGAAGCCGGCGAACTGCTGCACGTGATACTCGTTGATCTTTCGCACCTTCTCCATCAGGTCCGGCTGGTTGCGGTGGTGCGTGAGCGGGTGATGGCCGTCGGAAATGCCCAGCTCCCGGTACGGACGCGAGGTGCCTTCGCGGGTCACAAGGAAGGTGACGATCCGCGTCAGGTCGGCCTGGAAGGCGATCGCGATCATGCTGGACATCAGACTGAAATGCTCGGCGAAATCGGCCGGGATGCCGTAGGGCTTGTCCATTTGCGGATCGATCTGCCGGTTGTCCGTCTCGGCACGCTGGATCTGGCGCTCGACTTCGCGGATGGCGGAGAGATACTCGTCGAGTTTGCGCCGGTCGGTAGGCCCAAGGTTAGATTCCAGCTTGCGGGTATCCTCGGTAATGAAGTCGAGGATGCTGCGCCGGTATTTCGATTGGCGCGCACGTTCCGCCGGCGTCATAGGCTGGCCCGCGCCGAACAGCCGCTCAAACAGCGCGCGCGGGTCCAGAGTCGGAGGCAGGGGCTGCGTCCCGCTGCGCCAGGCGAGATTGTTGGTGTAGGCGCAGGAATAGCCGGAATCGCAGTCACCCGCTTGGCGGGCGTCATCCATGCCGAGTTCGAGTGAAGCGAAACGCGTCTGGCCGCCGATTTCCTTGGCCACGATTTGATCGAACGAGACGCCGTTCTTGATCTCCACGAGCGACTTCTTAACTTGAATGCCGGTGAGATACGATCCGGAGCAGCGCCCGTGGTCTCCCGCGCCATCGAGCAACGCCCGGCCGGTATTGTGCGTTAGGTTCCCGATCTGAAGGACGTCTTCTTTGAATGGCTCGAGCGCTCTTAAAGAGCGGGGCAACTCAGCCAACTTGCCCTCGTAGCCGGGGTTCCAGGCATCCATGATCATGCCATTGGGCAAATAAAAGAACGCCATGCGGACGGGAGGCGTTCCCGGAACCGAGCTGGCGGCAAATGCCGGGGTCATCGCGTCAAGGAAAGGGAGCGCGACGGCGGCGGTTCCTAGACCTCGTAGAAAGGTGCGCCTGGGCAGCGCGCTACCCTGGATGAATCCTGGCGCTTTGCGCGTAGTCATTTCCGGGATATCTCCTTCGATTTTTCGCTGTCCGCGTCTTTCCGGCCGGCGGCCAGCTCGCCGCGGCGCGATTGGAACGGCAGGCTCTGTACTGCCTCGTGGATCAAGGTCTGAAAGTGGTAGCCATCGGCGGCCAGCGCCTTGTTGATAAGGTCCAGAGCCCGTTTGTCGTAGGGTTCCATTCCGCGCCCGAGCGCGTAGGTCATGATCTTTTCGGTCAGGCAACGCGACACCTCGGGCATACTGTGGACAAGCACCGCTCGCATTCCGGCCGCCGTCGAGAAGGACTGGCCGCCCGGTATCGTGCCGGCTGCGTCTATGGGAAATTTTCCATCTTGGGTCCGCCATTTGCCAATCGCGTCATAATTCTCGAGGCCGAATCCAAGCACGTCCATCTTGCCGTGGCAAGACGCGCAGACCGGGTCCGAACGGTGAGCTTCGAGCTGCTTCCGAAGGGACACATCGCTGCCGACCTTCGAATCGTCGAGAGGCGGAACGTCGGGCGGCGGCGGGGGTGGCGGGGCGCCCAGGAGATTGTTCAGGATGTATTTGCCGCGGATGGTCGGCGAAGTGCGGTTCGGGTAGCTCGACACCGCCAGCACGCTGCCCTGCGTAAGAATGCCGCCACGCTGATCGGTAGCCAGCTCGACTTTGCGGAAGTCGGGGCCTTTCACGCCGTCGATGCCGTAGTACTTTGCCAGATGCTCGTTCAGGAACGTGTACTTCGCATCGATAAAGTCGGCAATCGGCCGGTTTTCGCTCAGGACGTATTGGAAGAACAGCGCCGTTTCAGTGCGCAACTCTTCCTTGATTTGCGGTGTCCACGCGGGGAATTTCTTCGGGTCCGGGTTGAGCGAGTCCAGATTACGAACCTCAAGCCACTGGCCCGCGAAATTGTCGGCGAAGGAGGCCGCTTTCTTATCCGTCATCATCCGCTTCACCTGCGCGTCCAGAACGGCTGGCTCGTGTAGTCTGTTGGTTGCGGCGAGGTTCAGCAATTCGTCGTCGGGCATCGAACTCCAAAGGAAATAGCTCAGCCTGGTGGCAAGTTCGACGTCGGACAGTAGGTGCGACTCGGGGTCCGCCGGGTTGGGATCGCGCTCGATCCGGAAGAGGAACTCGGGAGATACGAGCATGGCCTCGATCGCGAGCTGGATGCCCTGCTCGGTGGATTGCCCCTCCCCTTTCGCCAGGGTCACGAACTTCATGAGTCCCGCCACTTCAGCCTTCGTCACAGGGCGGCGGAAGGCGTGATGCGCGAGGTTGGTCACGATCCTTTCGACGCAGGCCTGCCCGGTAGAGGGGTCGCAGATGAGGATTTTCTTCCGGCTTGCCTTCTCGACTTTGGCCGCGAACGGGCCGATAAAAGAAATGGAGCCGATGAACTTGTTCTTTTTATCGTCGTACGCCTCTTTGTCGCTGGTGATTTTGGCGACGAACTCGTCATTCACGAAGGCGGCGCGGAAGACGTGATCGCCCTCGGGCAGAAAGACCCGCATCTCTCCATCCGAGAACGGATTGAAATAGACGAGTGTCGAGGGTTTGGTCTCGACGTCCATGGTGTTGAGAAGCTGGCCGTCCATGAAGAACGCCAACTGGACCGGTTTGGCATCGGGTCCGCGCTCGCCGGGAAAGCCGAAATGAATCGTATATTCCCCGTCGAAATCGATGCGCTGACTCCCTTCGACCGTGCTGTAGTCCAGGCGCCGGAGCGTCTTGGTCTGGAGGTCGCAGGTAACCTTGATCGGCGTCTTCGGCAGCGGGTCCGCCCCCATGGCGCGCGATGAGATGGCTTCAGCCGCGCTGAGATACTTTTCCATGAGCACCGGCGAGACGGTCAGGATTTCGGCAATGTTGTCGAAGCCGTAGCCCGAGTCGTCGGTCGGGAAGTCCCTCTCGGCACGGTAGTCCACGGCTAACAGATCCCTGATCGTGTTGCGATATTCGTTCCGGTTCAAGCGCTTCGCGGTGACGCGGCCAGGGTCTGGCTTGACCGCGGCGTCGGCCTTATCGAACTCCCCATCGATAAACTTCACCAGCGCCGTCATCTGATCCTGGGGCGGGCGCGGGATGCCCTTGGGTGGCATATCGCCGGATTCGATCTTCCGGGTAATCTTCTCCCACGAAGCCCGGTCCCCAAAAACTGTGGCGGGATCAAGATAGAGCAGCAGGTTCAGGTCCCCCGACATAACGGTTGCGTTATGACAGTTCGAGCAGACGTCCTTCAGAATTGGCTTGACCTTGGCTTCGAAGCCGGCAGCATCGACCACGGGCTTCGGCGCCACCGGCGTGGCGGGCACAGCCAGTATATGGGCTGCGGTAAACAAAGCTGCGCACACCAGCGTTGGCGTGAGTCCAACTGAGTATCGCAATATCCGCTCCCCTCTGAGAATGGCTTAGGAGAGCACCTGGAAATCCTTGGCCCTCGCCAACCCTCAGGCACTCCTCCAACGCTCTGCCAGCTTGGAAACAGCTTATCACAGGCAGCAGAGCTCCCGCGAACTCCTGGTTACACTGGGGTGCGCTAGGAGATTCGGGCAGGCCATTGCGCCCTCATACGGTACACTGTTTGTATTCCACGTGGTGTTCGGCCAGTTCATCGCGCTGGCTACTGTAAGCACGTCGCGTGGGATCGGCCTCTACATGAAGGCTTTCCCGAAAAGCCGGGCGGCGGCCGAAACGATAACGAAGGGAATGGAACTGGAGCATGCATGAAATGGAGCCGATGTTTCTACCCGGAGTGGAGCGGAACGCTCAGCCCGGGCCTTATCGCGACCTCATCCAGATGATGCGCGCGAAAGGGGCGGAATACCCGCAGATCTGGCACATGTTCGCCTTCCTGCCCCAGGCCACGCAGCACCTGAGCCGCTTCACGGAGGAGATCATGCGCGGTCCGGCACCGCTGACGCCGGGCATTCGGGAGTTGATCGCGGCGTATACTTCGTATCGCAACGATTGCCCGTTTTGACTGAAATCCCACGCCGCAGGTGCGGCGGAACTGTTGGGCGACGAGGCGTTGGTGTGGGCGGTTCTGCGCGACCTGGAGAGTTCGCCGCTTGACGAAAAGCACAAGGCGTTGTTCCGTTTTGTGGATAAGGTCAACCACGATTCGCCGCGTATTACGCCGGAAGACATGCAGCCGGCATACGCCGCGGGATGGACCGACGATGCGATTTACTTTGCCATTACGGTGTGCGCGCTGTTCAATTTCTACAATCGCTGGATCGATGCCAGCGGAGTGCACGCCATGTCCGGCGAGGCTCACCGCGAAGGCGGGAAGCGCATCGCCACGCAGGGATACGCGGGAAGCTGACCGGAGCGAAGATGGTCCTCAGGCCCGTCGTATGACAAAGTACGGTTGCCTGGTCAAGGTTGCGGAAAGGCCGGGGTGCAGCCAGACTTTCTCCGGTGATTCTCTGACTTCAAAGTAATACTCAAGCGGATAGGCGGAATCGGTATAGGTCGCGGGGATAGTTACCTGGTAACGATGATTGCTCGCGGTCATGGCGGCAACCTGGTATCGCTCGGCCTGGTTGACGTGCCGGTAATACAGAGTGACCGAGGCAACCGATTGCTCCAGCGTCAACGCAATCTCTAATGGTTGGCCGGGCCGGAACCGTGCGGGAGGCGTGTGGGTGACCGCGAGCGAGGTCCGCACGGGCCGGCCGAGCGCTTCCTGGATGGCCTGGGCAGTGCGCGGGTTCGATCCGCCATTGGCGGGTCCCAGCTTGGCTTCGACGGCGGCAATATCCCGATCGATGGCTGGCAGCCGGTCCAGCCAATGTCCGCGAATGACCGGATTTTCCCCAACGGTGATGTCGGGGAGATAGACGCCCTTGGCGCGGTTGGCCAAGTCTGCCCACGCGGTCCGCGCTTTGCGGTATTGATTCAGGCATTGCAGCAGAGCGGCCTGGTCCCCGGTCTTTTCGTGAATGCGGTAGAGGACGCCGCTGCGGAACTTCGCGCCGAAGAAGCGTCCCAGCCCTACCATCATCCCTACGTCGATAGCCAGGCGCCGGTACTCGGGACGTTGTTTCCCTTGCGCTTGCGTCTCGGCTTGCGCCAGGTGTTGGCTTGCCGCTTCGGCATAGTCTTCAATCCACTGTGCGACTTCAATAGGGGAATATTTTCCATTCCGTTCTCCGCTCAGCAGCGCATCGGCGAAGTCGTTGATGCGCGAGAACAACTGAGGGTCCAGCGGGCTGACGTTGCCAAACACCTTGGGCGCCGGCGAATCCGAGTAAGGCGACCCGCGCTGGGCCTCAACCATCGATTGATTAAGATACACTTCCGGCCAGTACGTATTGTTCCCGGCGGAAGCGGCGTGAGCGGTGGTCACAATCGGTAGAATCCGGCTGGCGTTGGCAAGGGCAGCTTCAATCGAATCCGAGCCACTCTTGAATTGCTCTCGCAAATAGCGGCGCCAGACATCGGCATCGGTATCGGGATTGTATAGCAGGCGGCCCCAGACGCGGTGGCCGTAGACGTATTTCTCC
>OBLU010004019.1_pt1 | contig 13293 bp, 9 predicted proteins | sample 1518681 | NCBI WGS metagenome assembly OBLU01 (sample SAMEA3539304, study PRJEB22396) | soil metagenome | biome: tundra; feature: field; material: soil | place: USA | collected 2010-05 | depth 0.15 m | reverse complement strand
CCAGCGCGCTCTTCCTCCGCGGCTTCGATCGCGAAATCCTCGAGGAAATGCGCGGTATCGCCGATGGCGCGAGCGACGCCGGCACGCAATGGCAGGGCCGCCGCCTCGACGTCGTCGATATCCTGGTCGCCAACGTCACCGTCGAACTTGGTGAACTCCGCAGCGCCATGGCCGTCACACCCACCGGCCTGGAGCCCTTTCAGTTCTCGCCTCCCGCTTACTACGACAAAAAGCGCGATTCGGTCCTCGATCATTGCAGCGCCTTTGCCGCCACCGGCCCCGCCACCCGCGATGGCAAGATGGTGATCGGTCACGTCACCTGGTGGCCGCTGACTCTCGCCGAACAAACCAATATCTGGATCGACGTCAAACCCGAGAACGGGCACCGCGTCCTCATGCAGAGTTACCCCGGCGGCATCGAGAGCGGCACCGACTGGTATCAGAATGACGCCGGAATCGTCCTCACCGAAACCACCATCCGGCAGACGCCCTTCAATCCCCAGGGAACGCCCGTCGCTTTCCGCGCCCGCATGGCCATCCAATATGGCGGCTCGATTGACGAAGTGGTCAGACAGCTCGGCACCCGTAATAACGGCCTCTACACCAATGAGTGGCTGATGGGCGACGCCAGGACCAATGAGATTGCCATGTACGAACTCGGCACCGCGCATACTAAGTTGTGGCGCAGCGGAAAGAACGAGTGGTTTGGCGATACTCCCGGCTTCTACTGGGGCAATAACAACGCCAAAGATCTCACCATCCGGACCGAGTATCTTCCCGACCCGCAAGGCCGCCCCGAATACGTTCCTTATGTCCCGCAGCCGCGCGACCTTGCGTGGCAGAGTCTATACCGCCAGTACCGCGGACAAATTGACGAACAGTTTGCCTATCTCGCCTTCCGCACCGCCCCGCTGGTCAGCGGCAGCACCATGGACGCCAAAGTGGTTACCGCCGAGATGGCGAACCAGATGATGGTCTGGGGCGCCATCGGCAAGCCCAACCAGCGCGAATGGCTTCCCGGCGGCCGCAGCACATACGAAAAGAACGACGGCCTCTATCCCAGCGGCTATGCGTTGTTCAGCACCGCGCCGCCGAATCGACTGGCCGAAATCGAGCTGGACCGCCTCAACCCCAAGCCGCCCGAGGCATCCGCCCCCGCCGCGCCGCGTCCCGCCCGCCCCGCCGCCAACAGTTACCGCGACCGTCTGTGGAAGGGCTGGATCGTTCCAGCCGCAGAGAGCGATACCTGGTTCGCCGCCGGTTCCACCGCGTATCGCGACCTGCTGGAATCGGGCGATCTCGATAAAGCTCTCGAAGGCCGCCGCATTCAGTACCGCGGCCTCAAACTTGCTCCCGATAACGCCATGAACCGTTTCCGCATCGAAGAGACTAAGGGCGTCCTGTTCCTCGATTCGCTGCGCCGCAAGCAGGGCGACGACCAGTTCTTCCTTCTCCTCTCCGCATGGTTTGCCGAAAATACGACAAAGACGGTGAGCGCCCAAAGCTTCCTCGACAAAGCCGGAGTCCCCTTTGAGTTCACCGAGCCGGCCGACGGCCCCGCGTACCTGGTGGGTGACATCGGCCGCCGCCTCGGCACCGCCGTACTGGTATACGGCACCCAGCGCGAAGCCGGCGCCAACCGTTACGCCGCCGAACAGCTGCAGGCGCAGTATCTCAACCAATTCGAAAGTCAGGTGCCCATCTACAAGGACTTCGAAGTTAGCGACGAGTTACTGGCGCACAAAGACGTCGTCTTCGTGGGCCGTCCCGAAGCCAACACGGCCCTGGCAGCCTGGGCAAAACAGATCAGCCTGGATTACCAGGCGGGTGTTTTCAAGATAGACAACCAGACCCACGCAGGCGAGCGGGAAGCGCTGACTTATGCCGCCAGAAACCCGCTGGATCCGTCGCACATGGTCCTGGTCCTGGCCGGGAACGATGCGCTCCGCACCGTGAAACTGGCCACCGGGGGCAACCGCTTCGAGCAATCGCCGTACGTGATTACCGGCGAATCGCGCCCGCCCGCCGCCGCCCCCGCGCCCGCCGGCCGAAGGCCGCGCTAAGGGACCACGCTATGTGGCGCCGGCACTCGTGCCGGCCGCGTCCCGACTCGTCGGGACGCTTGCCGACTTGCTCCAAGGCGCGTCCCGAGGAGTCGGGACGCAGCAGACTGAGAGTCTGCGCCACATCATCGGTAGCCCAAAACCGTAACGATCTTACCGTCGTGCGACCGTATCCCTTTGTTTTCAGCAAGGGTACGAACCAAACCGTAAGACCCTTACGGTTTGCCGCCTACCGCACCGCTACCGTGACCCCGCCCTGGCTTGCCACGCCGCCCACCGTCAACACCACGGGAACCGCACCGCTCAGCCCGCCGGGCACCACCACGTTCACCTGCATCAGGCCCGCGATCAGGCCCGGAGCCCCGCCCGCGTAGCGGACCTCCGCGCTGACTCCGCCGATGGTCACCGTAAGCGGAGCCACGGGCTGCGGCAGCGGCGCCGCCGCCAGTTTCCCGTCAACCCCCGCGGGCGAGGTCTGCCCCTCGCCGGTCGCGTAGAGCGACAGGACGGAACCCGCTGCCGCCGAAGCCGCCGGCCCATTGAACGTACCATCCTGATTGACCGCCGAGGCCTGCCCGCGGCCGCTCCCGTCCGCCGTGAATATGCCGGGCGCGGTCGCCGCCACCGCTACCGCCACCGGCGCCGACGCAGCTGCCGCGCTCTCCACGAACACCCGCACCGTGCCGCCGCCCACCGAGTAGGGCGCCACCGCTCCCACCTGCCCCGGCGTCGCGTAGAGCAACGGCCCCGCCACCCCATTGAAGAGCACCGTCTGCACTCCGCCGAGCCCGGCCCCGTACAGCACCACCATTTCCCCGGGCGCTACCGCTGACGCCAGATTGCTCGCCGCATTGGTCACCGCTGTGACCGCGATGCCGGCCGATACCGGCGCCAGCATTCGCACCGCGTTGTTTGCCGGGTCCGCCACGTAGACATTGCCGTTGGCATCCACGGCCACACCCCAAGGCTGGTTCAATTGGGCATCCAGCGCCAGACCGCCATCGCCCGAGTAACAGCACGTCCCGTTGCCCGCAATGGTCGTCACCAGCGCGCCCGGCGACACGCGGCGTACCACTCGGTTGCCTGTGTCGGCGATGTAGAGGTTCCCCGCGCGATCCACCGCCACTCCCCGCGGATCGCTCAGCGAGCCTCCCGTATCCACCGTCGTGATCGTTCCCCGCGCGTCGATCCGGCGCACCTGGTTATTCCCCGAGTCCGCCACGTAGACGTTCCCAGCGGAGTCCACGGCCACCCCACGCGGCAGGGTCAGGCGCGCCGCATTGGCGGGCCCGCCATCGCCGCTGTATCCCGGAGTGCCGGTCCCGGCGAGCGTCGTGATCACGCCATCCGGTGTTACCTTGCGTATGGCGTTATCCAAGGTGTCGGCGATGTACACGTTGCCCAGCGCGTCCGCCGCGACACCTTCCGGCTGGTTCACGCTGGCTTTGGTCCCCTGCCCGCCGTCGCCGTAGTAGCTGGCATTTCCGTTGCCCGCGATGGTGAACAGGTTGCCGCCCGGCTGCACTTTCCGCACCCGGTTGTTCGCCGTGTCGGCCACATACCAGTTGCCGGCGTCATCCGCCGCCACCCCGACCGGACCGTTGAGCTGCGCGTCTCGCGGCAGGATGATCTCGCCGTTGAAGCCCGGCGTACCGTTGCCCGCCAGTGTGACCAGCGCGTAGCCGCCCGCCGTCGATGTGGCGCGCACCCGCTGATTCTGCGTATCCGAAATGTAAATGACGCCGAACCTTGAGACCGCCACTCCGGCCGGCCCGTTGAGCTGGGCCACCGTCGGAGCCACTCCCTCGCCCGAGTAGTTCGGGATGCCGTTCCCCGCCAGCGTGCCGATGATGCCCGCCGTGGAGACCTTCCAGACTTTGTAATCGCCCACCGCCAGGCCGGTACCCGACCCGATGCCGGCCTCCACGAAGTAGAAGCTCCCGCCGCTATCCACGGTCAAGCCGGTGGGCCCTTCCAGCCGCACGTTGACCGCGGCTTGGCCTTCCGTCAAGGGAGCCCCGTTGGTCTGGCCCGCCACGGTCGTGATGATACCGCCGCTCACCATGCGGACCCTGGTGTTGCCGAAGTCCGCGAGGTACAGGGTTCCGGCGCCATCCAACGCAACATCCGTGGGCAGCGAGATGTCGGCGTTCCGCGCCGGGCCGCCGTCGCCGGAGTAGATGCCGGTGGAGCCCACGCCGGCCACGGTGGCGATGACGCCGTCCGTGCCCACCCGGCGTATGCGCCCGTTGAAGGTGTCGGCGATGTACAGATTCTCCTCGGCGTCCACCGCCACTGCCTCGGGAGCGTTCAGCCACGCGCTGAGGGCCGCTCCGCCATCGCCCAGGTAACCGCGCGTGCCGGTCCCCGCCACGGTCCGGATGGCGCCATCCGGCGACACCTTGCGCACCACATTGTTCCCTGTGTCGGCGATGTACAGGCTACCCCCGGCGCCTACCGCCACACCATACGGGCCGTTGATCTGAGCGCTGGTGGCCGCGCCGCCGTCGCCCGCGAACCCAGGCACCCCGCTGCCCGCCACGGTGGTAATGATCCCGTTAGCCGCGATCCTGCGGACCACCGAGGCATCCCGGTCCGCCACGAATAAGTTGCCCGCGGTATCCGCCGCAAGGCCCATGGGAAAGCTCAACTGCGCCGCGGCCGCTGGTCCGCCGTCGCCGGAATTCCCGGGCCGCCCGTTGCCCGCGACCCGGGTCAGCGTGCCGCCGGCATCCACCTTGAACACCGAGTGCAGGCTGCCGAAGTAGACGTTCCCCGCCGCATCCGTGGCCAGCCGCGTGGGATCTCCGATGGAAGCGGATTTCGCGACGGCGGGCGTCGGCGGAGGCGCACCGCCCGCGATGGTCGATATCACGTACTGCTGCGCCCAGACGCAACCACCGAACAGCAGACAACCGAGTACCCGATGAGCCCGCATTGATTATCTATTCATTCCACCATACGCAGCCGCAGCTCGCGCAAGTCGCGCAAGAGCAGATCCGGCTGTAAAGTCACAAGTTCCTCGACGGGGGTAATCCCCGTTGTTACGGAAATCGCTCGAATGCGGTTCGCCCGCGCCGCCTGAATATCCTGCGGGGCATCGCCGATCAGCGACACCGTCGCCTCGCGCCCGATCCATCCGCGCCCGCGAGCCTCGCAGATCGCCAGTTTCGCCAGCCCCGAGCGATTCTTCGCCATCTCTCCAAAAGCGCCGAACCGGAAGAATCCGCGCAGCCCGGCGCGCTCCAGTTTGCGCCATCCGATGCGCGTCAGATTCCCGGTCACCAGCCCCAACAGCACGCCCCGCCGCGTCAGCCGTTCCAGCACCGGCACCACGCCGGGGCAGTGTTTGTCGCTCAGTGCCGGACATACGCGCTGGTAATAACGCCCCGCAGCTTTCAGTATCTCCGGCATGGCCTCCTGGATGGCCGCCCGCGGGACGCCGGCTGTACGCATCATCACTCTGAGGATGTCGGGGTCCAGCATGCCCTGTACCGGGATGCCCTCGGTGGTGGTATCGAGGCCGGTGACGCGCCGCACGCCGTGGACCAGGGCCGCGCGGTGGTGGGGTCCCGCGCGCCGCACCAGGGTGCCGTCGATATCGAATAAGACCAGCGCCCGATGCACCTTGATCCCAATGATAGCAAGCGCCGTTACAATGGTCTTGTGAAGCAAGCCAAGTTCCGGGTCGGCCTCATCCAGATGGCCTGCTCGGTGGACCCCAACGAAAACCTCGCCAAAGCCGAATGGCGAATCCGCGAGGCCGCCGCCAAAGGCGCTCAGATCGTCTGTCTCCAGGAACTCTTCCGGTCGCAGTATTTCTGCCAGGCCGAAGAGCCCGCCACGTTCGATCTGGCCGAGCCCATTCCGGGTCCTACCACGGAGAGCTTCAGCAGACTGGCCGCCGAGCTGAACGTGGCGATTGTCGGTTCGGTGTTCGAGCGCCGCATGGCGGGCGTGTTTCACAATACAGTGGCGGTCATCGATGCCGGGGGCGCCCTTCTGGGGCTCTACCGGAAGATGCACATTCCCGACGATCCGCGGTTCTACGAAAAGTACTATTTCACACCGGGCGATCTGGGCTTCCGCTGCTTCGACACGCGCTATGCGCGCATCGCTCCCCTAATCTGCTGGGACCAGTGGTTTCCCGAAGCGGCGCGCCTGGCGGCACTTGGCGGCGCACAGATTCTGCTCTATCCTACAGCGATCGGATTCCACCATTCCGACGCAGCCGACGCCGACACGCAGCACAATGCCTGGGAGACCATCCAGCGCTCTCACGCCATCGCCAACGGAGTCTACGTGGCCGCCGTGAACCGCGTGGGCCACGAAGGTGCCGCCGGCGACGGGCTGAAGTTCTGGGGAGGTTCTTTCGTGAGCGACCCGCAAGGGCGCGTGCTCGCCAAGGCCGGCGAGGCGGAAGAAACGTTGATCGTGGAATGCGACCCGCGAGTGATGGAAAGCGTACGCCGCAACTGGCCGTTTCTGCGCGACCGCCGAATCGACGCCTATTCACAAATCGTCAACCGCGTGATCGATTGAAGCGCAACCGGCGTCAATTCTACAACATTTGACTGCCCATGCAGACTGGACCTCCACATGCATCTTGTAGTGCGTCCGGTAGAGGTGGCGTAAGATCTACCCACCCCTAGACAAGGAGAAACCAGATGAAAACGAGCACGACCGATCAGGTGCAGGGCGCATTTCATGAAGTCAAGGGTAAGGTTAAAGAGAAAGCGGGAAAGGTAGCCGGCAACCCGGACCTGACGGCTGAAGGCCAGGGCGAAAACCTTGCCGGCAAAGTCCAAAAGAAAGTCGGGCAAGTCGAGAAGGTGTTCGAAAAGTAACAAAGCTGGTCTGCGAGGTGTTATGCGTCACATATTGTTGGCCGCCGCCGCGATTGTGCTTGCTTCCTGTGGATCCGACAGCAGTAAAGTGACGCACGCAGCCGCACCATTACCGGAGCCGGTCGTGGTCGAGCCCGCGGCGCCTGTCGAGTCCCACGAGAGCGCGGCTGCTGAAACTCGAGTCGAAATGGTGAACGTGAACATCCACCTCGACGCCGAGTTGATCCTGCACGTGCGGCATCTGACAGGCCGGTTTCTTTCCACCAAAAAGGGCCAACCGCCCATTTTCGACGACAAACGGTCTTATATTGTCGCGGTCGATTCAGGCACAGTCGGCGTAAGCATGGCAAGCATGACCCATGCCATGAACACTTACGTCTTCGGCGAACCGGACGCGCCTCTCAAGAACCTGCAACTCAGCGCGGAAGGCAGCCAGATCAGGCAAAAAGGCATTTTGCAGAAGGGCCCCGGAATTCCTTTTGAGATGGTGGGGGAAATCAGTGCGACGCCGGATGGCAAGATCCGGATCCACCCCACGCAAATGAAAGTGGAGCATGTGCCCGTAAAGGGATTAATGAAGCTGTTCGGGCTCGATATGGCCAAGCTGATCAACACCAGGCAAACCAAGGGCGTCAGCGTGGACGATAACGACATCATTCTCGACCCCGCACGGATGCTGCCGCCTCCCCAGATGCGCGGGCGCATCACAGCCGTGCGCGTCGAGGGCGACGAGATCGTTCAGGTCTTTGGAAAAGAGAGACCGGACGCGGCGCCCGGACATCCGCATTCCAATTACATGGCGTATCGCGGAGGCGTCCTGCGGTTCGGCAGGCTGACGATGAACAACGTCGATATGCAGTTGATCGATGCCGACCCGACGGATCCGTTCGACTTTTTCCCCGATCATTACAATGAACAACTGGTAGCGGGCTACTCCAAGACGACCGCTTCCGGGGGACTACGGGTCTACATGCCGGATTACAACAAGCTCTCCAAGCCGCTCACGCCCGCCGAATAGCACGGGCTGCGATATACTGGCCTCGGAAAATACACATGCCAAGTTCTCGTTTCTCGCGCCGAAACCTCGTGCAAGCCATGGGCGCGCTTGCCGGAGGTTCCTTACTTAGCCAAACCGTGGGTTGCAAGCCGCCCGCCATGACGCCGTCAAAAGAGATCGCCGGGCAGGCCGGCGGCGCCGCGGATTACACCCTGACGATCGCCGTCAAGCCGGTGGAACTCGCGCCGAAACGCATCGTTTCCACGACTACCTACAACGGCCAATTCCCCGGGCCCCTGCTGCGCTTCAAAGAGGGCCAACCAGTCACCGTCGATATTCACAACCAGACGGACACACCCGAGCAACTGCACTGGCATGGACAGTTTCTGCCAACCGACGTCGATGGCGCCGCGGAAGAAGGCACGCCATTCATTCCGGCTCACGGAAGCCGCCGCATCACGCTCGTCCCGAAACCTTCCGGGTATCGCTTCTATCACACCCACGTGCGCGCGGGGGCCAATCTGAGCGCGGGACAGTACACGGGAATGGTCGGGCCGGTGTATATCGAACCGAAGAACAACCCCGGAAACTATGACCGCGAAGTCTTTCTTACGCTGAAGGAATTCGAACCTACGCTCAGCCGCGGCGGCGACATGGCCATGGACTTTCTGTTGCCGGCGGCGAAGGTAAAGGAACTGAAAGAGCCCGGCGAGAACGCCATGAAGGACTCGCTGGCCAAAGGCATGCCTCATGGATTCGAGGTGGGGTATGGTTCCTTCACGATCAACGGACGAATGCTGGGCAGCGGCGAACCGATACGGGTGAAGCAGGGCGAACGTATCCTTTTCCACGTCCTGAACGGGAGCGCGACCGAGATCCGCAGTCTGGCGTTGCCCGGCCACACGTTCAACGTGGTGGCGCTGGATGGCAACCCGATCCCCAAGCCGGTGACCGTGCCGGGACTTTGGCTAGGCACGGCGGAACGAGTCTCCGCCATTGTCGAGATGAATCACCCCGGGATCTGGATCATGGGCGATATGGCGGACGACGACCGGCATCACGGCATGGGCACGGTGGTGGAATATGCCGGGCAGAAGGGTAAACCACAGTGGGTCGCTCCCAAGCCGTTCCACTGGGATTACTCTCAGTTCGGAAATTCTGGAGCGGCGGTGGCAGCGCCGGATCAAGTCATCGACATGACCTTTGCCAAGCTGAACGCAGCCGAAGGCGGCTTCAACCGGTGGACGATCAACGGTGTCGCGTTCGCGGAAGATCATATGCATCCGATGTTCCAAGTGCGGCAGGGCAAACGGTACCGGCTGCGCATGCGCAACGCGAGCGACGACATCCATCCAATCCATCTGCACCGCCACAGTTTCGAACTGACGCGAGTCGCCGGGCAGGCGACGTCCGGCGTCATCAAGGATGTGGTGCTGGTGGGCGGCTACCAGGAGATGGAGGTCGATTTTGTGGCGGACAATCCAGGCCTGACGCTGTTCCACTGCCATCAGCAGGTGCACATGGATTTCGGCTTCATGGCCCTATTCGAATACGTCTAGCCCCAATACGGTTCACTAGGCGTTCAATTATCGAATGTGGACGGTCGGTTGATCGCGCGAGGAAGACTGGTTTCCCAGATGAGGACTTGGTGTTCATTTTCACCTCTCCGGTTGCGTTCGACGGCCAAGTCGCGCGGCTCGGATTTCGGGGGACGAACCTTCGGAGACCCAGTGATGCAGTTCTGGCAAGCCCACGTGGCGAATTATCGAATTCCTCTCCGGGCCAACAGATGTTACTGTTTGAGCTTACGTCAACGCTGAGGGAGGCATAGGCACAGTGGTCCCAGTACCGGCGCTCGGGTCCAAAATACCGTTTGGGCCAATTCCAGGGCTATTCGGAGGCTCTCCGTTCGAGTGCACCATCGCGGGTTGGCTACTGACCTTCGTGGGCCCGAACGGAGCGGGCAAAACGCAGATCCTAAAGGCAATGCGAGATCAACTTCGATCTCGGGGCCTAGTTGCTCGATATGTTTCGGCGGGACGGTCGGCGCCCATGGAGGAGTATCGCGCAGACATTGACGGAAGAGGCACGCATCAGTTGAAGACCTATCTTGGCGGCTCGTACATGCTGCCAAATCGGAGGAACGCGGAGTCCGTGATGGGGGACTTCGTAGCACTCAAACAGCGAGCTGACTTGCGCCTCAAGGTCCAGAGTCGACTGCAAACTCTATTTGGCCGCGACATTGAACTCAGATGGGTTCAAGAAGGGGTCGAGATCGAATTCTTACGCCCCGCAACGGGACGTTCGCCCTATCCAGGGGGCCAAGAAGCCAGCGGACTGGTTCAACTCGTCAGTCTTCTTGCTGCGCTGTATGACAACGAAGTGCAGTGCCTTCTAGTCGACGAGCCCGAGGTCTCGCTCCACCCGCAGCTTCAGTCTTTCCTGTTGGGCGAGATACAATTCGCTGCAGGTGACCCGAGCTCGGGGAAAAAACTCATCGTGCTCTCGACACATTCCCCGTCTATGTTGAACCTGTCCAGATTGGAGGATTTGACATCAATCGTCTTCTTTCACGATGCAGCGGCGCCGCCCACCCAGATCTCGACCACTGCCCCCGAACTCGAGAGCTCCGCCCTCAAGGGGTTAATCGCAAGAATGGGGATGGCCCATCGGATCGCTTTCTTCGCTCCCGTCGTCGTCTTGGTAGAGGGCCCCAGCGATGAGATCATCATGAACGCGCTTGCGTCTCGATTAAGCATTTCGCTCGGGGCGGCGGGTGTTCAGATCGTACCGGTTACCGGCAAGGGCGAAATTCCAGCGGTTGCTAAACTCTTTGGCCTAATTGGGGCGTCCGTGTTCGTGCTATCTGACCTGGATGGATTCACGGATGGCGCTGCAGTGGTCAACATTGCCACGGCAAGCGACGAGGCGAACGCACAGGCCAGAAAGCAGGGACACTCCTCCCTCCGAGAATGCGTGCAGAAAGTGAAGACACAGATTGATGTTGAACTCACCAGTAAATGGACTGAGATCTTTAGCCTGGCTGAGCAACATCCTTACTGGCTAAACAGGGATCCCCAAGCGGACAGCACGCAGGCACAGCGCCGGGCAGCCTTAGCCACGCTCTTTTCCCGCGCTGACGACGTTGCAAAGACATCAGGGGCTGAAGCGTGGCAGGGCCTGCGTATCCAGGTTACCTCGCTCTTCGACCTGCTTGAAGTCGGCCGATGCTTCTTCCTGCGGCGCGGCACCATTGAGAACTACTTCGGCGTTCCACGAAACGCGAAATCCGATCAAAAGCCTGCGGTCGCTGCGAGCGAAGCCGATACCTTCCTGGAGAGTCAGCCCGATGAACTGACGTGTCGGTACGCGGATCTGTACAGGTGCCTCCAAAGCGCCAGCAGGGCCACAGTCGTGGACGAAGTGGCATTCTTGCGAGCTGTACTCGGTGGGATACTTGGTGCCTCATTCGTTCAGATGAAGGCCGACACCACCGATGAGGAGCTAAACAGGTTCGCTGCGATTGCGACAAAGGACTATGCTGGTCTGTTTCGGTTACAGAATACGACCAAACCTGGCGGGGAACCTGCCATCACCGTCCACTTGGAAACGCCTCTTTTCGATGGTGCGCCCTTCCCCTTTGAGATTGACCGAGATGCGGCGATTGGGCCGGCGCTGGAGAGGAAGTTATCATCCCGCCCGCGATTATCGTAGGAAGAACCTCGCCGCCGGTCTGGATCGTCCACGAAAGCGACCGTCAGCGTTCTACCGATTTCCATGATTGCGTTGGACGAAAGCCGGTGTTGACCGGCTACACATGAACCAATTGTCGTCTCGTAGAAGTGACAGCGGACTGAAACGCCCCAGAAACGGCCTTCGAGGAAGTCAGCTTATCGCGCCGCGTCCCCAGCCCGCTTCCACTCCTCATTACTTATCAAAGTCGATCGGACAATCGAAAGCCCTTTACATCCCGGCAGAGACCGGAGCATTGATTTCATTTGGTCGGACAAGTTCTCGTGCAGCCAAGGGCTAAGCGTTATTCGATCAATGCATGACAGCGATATCGGGATATCGAGGTTGTCATGGTCCTCTTTTTGTGATTCGTAGAGCAGACGGAACTCGTTCCCTTTTCAAACGGGTAGCGCTTGAGAAACGGCAGATCACGCACGGCGGGCGGGTCGTCTCTGATTTCGTTGAGCTTCAAGTACCGTACCGGCCGGGCACGAACTCCCGATTGCTTCTTCACGGCTGTAAGGAGTTCGCCGCGATGGAAGGAGATGCACACGCCACTCGATCCCCCTGCGAAGACGCGCCAATGATGGTACGTCTCCGTACTGCGCGTGAAGCAGAGCGCTAACACGGAGGCGAGTTTGCGTTGCTCCTTGTATAGCCTGAGGAAGTAGGAGTCGTTTTGGTCGTCCCAGGACTGTGGGTCGAGGAGCGTAATGCAGCGCCCGTTCAGGAGGTAGATGAGACTGGGGAGGTCCGTGTAGCGACGAAGGAACTTATTCAACATTGTTCTGATTTCCGCGATTAGTCACTTCTCGGGATACCATTTTAGAACACCCTTGGGCCGCCATTCTGGCACACTCCTCAGATACGGCCATATGGGAAGCATCGCTATGGCGCCCTTAAGTGAACCGTATTGCGTCTAGCCCTCACGCCGCTTCGCGCTTGCGCTGCGCGGGGCGGGCGGCTGGTTTGGGCGGCGGCAGGGACTTTAGATGGCGGCGCACGAAGAACAGCGTCACGGCGAGCGCAATTGCGGATGAGAGCAAAGTTTCCATCGAATTTACCTAAAAATATCCTAAGAACATGATTGCCATGATATGCAGCGTCGCCATGATGGCCAGAGAATAGCTGAACGGCCTGTGGACGACATGCCACAGCTTAAACATCTGCTGCACCTTGCCGAGGAAAAGCGCGTCCTTGGAGAGCGCGGCCTGCTTGCGGATTGCCGTAAGAGCCCGGCTCACGTCCTCGTGACCGGAAACGTGGACGCCCACTTTCCAACGCAGCCGCAAGAGGGCCCACGAGCGGCGCACATCGAGCGCGACGATGACCACCAGGGCCTTGCCGAGTGGCATGGCGCGCACTTCATCCAGCGACGGCAGCGCCAGCAGCGGCCGCAATTCTTCCTCGGTGAGGACGTTTTGCGCCCGGATCTGCAAGGCCAGGTCCGCGCAGAGTTGCCCGGCTTCGTCCACCGACATTTCGACGGCGCCCAATTTCCGCGGGATGCGGCCGTACAGGTAACGGCCCACGATTCCGCTGGCCACCACCGCAATCATGCTCCAATACGCGAACCCGGCAACGCCGCTCAGCTTAAACGAAGAGTGGAAGGTGATCAGAACCGGACCCACCAGGCCCATCAGAATGTGATAGT
>OBLU010004018.1_pt1 | contig 13294 bp, 10 predicted proteins | sample 1518681 | NCBI WGS metagenome assembly OBLU01 (sample SAMEA3539304, study PRJEB22396) | soil metagenome | biome: tundra; feature: field; material: soil | place: USA | collected 2010-05 | depth 0.15 m | reverse complement strand
CCGCCATTAAGAAAGCAGGATTCGTCGCAACTCGCCCTCCGGATCGTCCACCATCCGGCAGCGATTGTCGAACACCATCGTTTGACAGCGTGTTGGATCGGAGGCGGTCCAGGTTAACCCGGGTTGGCCGGGATTGCCGGTGCGGGCAAAATTCGCCCAGGCCGTAGCCATCTTTTTGGCCAGCGCCTGCGCCTCCGGCGTGTTGCCTGTGCCCTGTTCGCAGCGCTTTGTATTATCGAAGCAGAAGGCCAGTTCGGCCGTGTGCCACGCTCCGGCATCCTCCAGCATCGGCGATTGCCAGGTGAAGTAATACTGGTACACCGGGGCTCCCTTCAGTTCGTACTTCAGCTTGACCATGCGCTGGACGTTATTGCGCGAGCTGATGCCATTCACACCATAGGACAGGAGGCGAATACTCCTCTCCGGGTGCGCTTTTTTCATAGCGGCGATGAAGGCAGCCGCCTTGGTCTCTCCCATGCTCCGGGCGAGCGTGGAATGCCACTCCGCCTCGGTTGGCCGCGAAGACATGCGATTTCCTTCTTCACTGACGTTGCCAATCAACATAGGGACGTTCTTCGAAATCTCAGGGGCGACATCGTAGAAGGAGCGCACCGTGACGACGCGGCCGTCGACTGTGGGTGAAAAGCCGGCGCGCGGCACGGGGTTCGGCGCCGAGCCCGGGCCCGTCGTGGCCGGCGCCGGCGGGTTGATTTTCGCGACGGCGGCATTGCCGGCAGCGTTAAGCCTGGCCCAATCCATCTTTTGTAGCGAGGCGAGGTCGTTGGGCTGCAATCCCAGTTCCTTCATGATCTGCCGGGCCAGTTCTCTGGACAGGTCGGCGCCGGGGAAATTGCCGCCTCCGCCAGACTGCACTGACGCGCGATGGAACAAACCGGTAGCCGACGGCATGCCCATCAGACACGTTACCTTCGAGCCGCCACCGGACTGACCATAGATCATGACCCTGTCCGGATCGCCGCCGAAATTCGAAATGTTCTCTCGCACCCATTTCAGCGAGGCCACCAGGTCCGTCATGCCGACGTTCACAGAATCGCTGTATGCCGGCCCACCAATCTCGGATACATCAAAGAATCCCAGGATGTTGAGGCGGTGATTGACCGTTACCACCACCACATCGTGATAGCGGGCCATCTGCGCGCCTTCCTGCGAGGGCAGCTCGTACGAAGATCCGAAGGTAAAACCGCCGCCGTGGTAGTAGACCATCACGGGCCGCTTGCCGCTCAGCGAGGACGTCCAGACATTCAGCTTGAGCATGTCCTCGCTCATGTACCCGTCGTCCCAATCCTGCAGAAACGAGTGCTCGATGGCGGTGTAGTCATGCAGGCTCTGCGGACAGTTGGCCCCGTAGATGAGGGCGGGGTACTCGCCTTCCCAGACCTTGGGCGGTTTGGCGGGGAGCCAGCGGTTTTCGCCGGCGGTATCCTGGCCGTACGGAATCCCCTTGAACGTGAGCACTCCGGCATCTATATACCCGCGCACTTTGCCGTATTGCGTTTTCGCGATCGCGGATTTAGGCGTAGAACAGTTGCCCGGAGCCTGGTGCGCTGCGGTCTTGGTGCTGTCCGACCCCATGGCGGGCAGACCGAGCGCGGCTCCCATTCCCGCTGTTGCCGGCAGGATCAGTGCCCGGCGGCGATTCATTATCGTAGGATTCCCAGAATTTGTCTTAGACATTGCGTCTCCTTTTCGGGCACACTGGCTGTTCGCCCTGGTCAACCATCGCAATCGGAGCTTCCAAAGTTCTGAAAGCTGCTCGTGCAACGACTAGTATGTAAACGCTTGCTGATCGTATCGCTCACCGCTCCGAAAGTAAAGGCGGGTGCGAGCGGCTTCGCGGTTCGAAGCCCAAACCGTCTCGTAAGCGCCCAAGCCAATCGGACCCGATCTACTTTGCCCACGCCTCACCTTCCGGCGACCTGCGCCACGCGAAGTACGCATCCAGGACCTTGAGCGATTCGGCGCTCGGCACCGGTCCCGTGTGGGGAGTCTGGGAAAAGTACATCACCAACGGGTTGGCGTCGCTGAAGGCCGGCCATGTGGGCAGTCCTTCCCCGTTCGGATCGCCATGCTTGGTGAAGTTCGTCCAATAGGTCGCCATGGCATCCGAGATCGCCTCGTCCTGCTTCGTGATTTGCGGATTCGACGGATTGAGATACTGGAACACGTACGGCACATCCGCGCCGTGCGGCGTGCCGTATCCGGCCCGGGGGGAATCGGCGGGGTAGTCGGGATGCTGGTCGAAATAGTAATAGAACGCCTTGGATTTGCCGGTTTTGGCCTGCAGCCGCGCCCAGATCCAGGTGTGCCAGCCGAACGCCGCATCGCGCGCCAGGTCGCGCGCGGTCTTCGGAACCGTGGTGGGTTCGGTTGGGTAGGCCTTCAGGAGACGATCCGCAAACGGGCCGTAGCGCGCGTTCACGCCGGACATGTAATCCTGTGGCGTGCGCGGAGGCGAGAAGCTCGCGCCCTCGTCGGAGTTGTAACCCACCAGGATCGGCGTGTCGTTGTACCGCTTCGCCTCGTAGAGCTTGTACTGGTCGTCCGGAATCACCCATCCGTCGATGATCGGCCACGCCATTCCGCCGCCGCGGCCGCCCGCGGGAAGTTTGTCGGCGGAGATCTTGCGCAAGTCCGTGATGGACGACGATCCCGCGCTCCTGGCGTACGCTTCGCCGGAACGCTCGGCCTCCGCCAACCGTTTCAGGTTTTCGCCGGGGAAGGTGGTGGGACGGGGCGGGCCGAACGATCCGCCGCTCTGCGATATCGCGCCGTGGAAGAGTCCCTTCGCCAGCGGCGACGCGCACAGCATGCTGACCGCGATTCCACCGGCCGATTCGCCGAAGATGGTCACCCGGCGCGGGTCGCCACCGAATGCGGCAATGTTTTTCCGCACCCACTCGAGGCCCGCGATCATATCGAGCAGTCCGTAGTTCCCCGAAGCGTGATTCCTGTTCTCGGCGCTTAATTCCTGGTGCGCCAGAAACCCCAGAGCCCCGACCCGGTATGCGATGCTCACCAGAACGACGCCCTTCCTGGCCAACCGCTCGCCACTGTAGTTGGGCTCGGAAGTCGAGCCCGCGCCGAACCCGCCTCCGTAAATCCAAACCAGAACGGGAACACGATTGCCGGCGGATTTCGCCGGCGTCCACACATTCAGATAAAGGCAATCCTCACTCATTGCGGGAGCCGGATTGGCGACAGCGGGGTTTGCCATTCCCTGCATGCATCGGGGCCCGAATTTGGCCGCCTGCCTTACGCCGTCCCATTTCGCGGCGGGTTGGGGCGCACGCCACCTCAAGTCGCCCACCGGCGGCGTGGCGAAGGGGATCCCGCGATAGACGGTCAGCCCCTCTTCCCCCGTGCCCTGAATCAATCCGCCTTCGACTTTCACCGGAGCGGGTGTCTGGGCTGCACACAGCCCGCCCGAAATGATCGCAGCCAGGAATGCTCTCTTCATCGGCGTCACCTTTCCTCTTACTTCATGTACCGCTTCTCTTTGTAGTAACGGGCGGCGCCGGGATGCAGCGGGACCTCGAACCCGTTCCAAACCGTGTGGACGTTATAAGAGAAGTTCAGGTGTCTCCACTCGAGCAGTTGCTGTTGTTCGTCCATTGCTTTCGCGACGGCATACGCGAAGTCGCTCGGCATGTCGGCCCGGCCATAGACGGCCGTACCGGTGCGCACGACCGTTGGAATGGGCCGCTCGATGCCGCGGTAAAGCCCGGCGGGAATCATGCCGCGGTCCTGTTGGCCCTCCCGCGCCAGATCCGCCAACAGATCGTCCGGCAACTCGATGAAGTTGAGGTCGAATTTCTGGCTGATCTCCGTCCAGATTCTCCATTCCGGAGCAGTCGTCATCGGGCCGCCTCCTCCGATGGCAACGTCGAAGTTCTCCCGGTCCTCCGGCGCATTGCCGATGCGCCCGCCGGCTGCCTCGATGGCCTGTCTCGACAGGCCAAAATGAGCAAGGATGCGCGTGGAGTCGCTGCCGATCCCCGCGGAGAGAATTCGGACCGGCCAGCGTTTCTGCCGAATCTGCGACAGGTCCGTAATGCCCGTCGTTGCTTTGGCCGCGACCAGAACATAACTGGGATCCTGGATGTTGGCGATCAAACGCAGATTCGTCCTGGGCTTGTCCCTCGCGTAGGGGCCCGTTCCGCGGTATGCGTTCCTCAGAAATTGGATCGCCACTGCGCCGAAATCGACGGGCCCAGCCCCGGCGCATTTCGCGGCGCGAGGATTTCGGGCACGGCGGGATCCGGCTTGTACGGAGGCGGCATTCTCGCCTCGCTGACGATACGCGGAGCATCGGCCGCGTTGCAGTTATAGCAAATCTGCACGTCGTAGCCATATGGCTTCATCGCCGCCTGCACAACTTCCGCCATCGCTCCCCAGGGACACAACCGGCACGCTCCGCCGAATACCGGCCTCTTTTCCTTGATGCCCGCCGGCGAAGGCCGCAGCGGCGAGCAGAGCCACAATCTGAGACGGAAATGAAATACGGAATCTCGACAAAGTCTCACCTCGTATACCGATCCAGATCCTCCCCTCACTTCACGTGTTGGTACGGCTCAAGCATGGCGGTGTACCTTTCCAGCATCGCGCGCAGGGCCGGCAGGTCCGGTGGCCCCTGGCGCAGCAGGTCCACGGTGCGGGTCGGCGGCTCGCGCATGGCGATCAACTGGGCCGCCTCCAGGAGGTTCGCCGCCGTTTCCGCGGCATCTAGCCCGTCCTCCCATTTCGCCTGCGGCGCCGCCAGCCATCTTCTGGCGTTGGTTACCGCTTTGGTGACCCACTGCTCACGATCCGGATCCTCGAGGACGGCCGCTTGGTTCCGGTTGCGGAAGAACCCCAGAATGGCCGCGGGGATGGTGGGATCGCGCACGGTGCCGTCCGGGTAGAAGACGCCGTGAACCGTGCCCCAGCGCGCTGTGATCATCAGTTCCCAGATGTACCAGCCCACACCCGCGTTGTTATGTTCCTTTAGCGTGACATCGTATGGATTGGCGCGCCCGACACAGCCGATTTCCGTATTGAAAACCGGTTTGCCCACCTTTGCCGCGAATGCCTTGGCCCGCGCGATGTTCGCGCGGATCACGGCCCGGTTCTGCATGTAGTCGTGGAACGACAGAACGTCGACCGCGTCCGCAAGTTCCTCCATAGCCGGAACGAACGCAAATCCGATGGTAACGGGAGTGTTCCTGTCGAGTTCGTGGAAGACCCCGGCCATGTATCGGGCCAACTCGAAACGCCGCCGGACCCGGGCCTCCGGCGTGGCCGGCCAGTCTGGTTCGTTGGAGACGTCCCAGAACTCGAGCCCTGGCTCCTTACCGACTGTGCGGACCAGGTCTGCGGCCCACTCGCGGGCCAGCGGCCGGGCCGAATCCTCCATGATCATTCGCTCAGTGTTGCCCACCACCGGCATGACCCCCAACCCGCGCTGATGGGCGGCACGCAGCAGGTGCACGAGATTCCTGCGAAACGCCGGCTTGTCCGCGGCCCACGCTTCGTAGCTGATGAAGACGCGGATCTGGTTCAGATTCAGACGCCGGGCGTAATCCAGGTCGCGTTCCGACTCCGCCGGATTGTAGTGCAGCCAGTAGTCGGTGGTGTCCTTTGCACCGGCAGCCCGATAGTTCGCACCCCGAACCGGCGACAAGTCCTTGGGGATGTCAGCCGCCGCCGCGGTGGCAGCCAGGATTGCTGCGCCCATCAGAGGCGCCCACAGACCGAACGTCCTTGGCGAGTTCATTTCGGCTCCTGATCTCCCGATAGTGTACACTCTGGCGGTAATGACGGGAAACGCTTACAGAATTGCTCGCCATTCCCACCAAAATCACGCATGGCAAGCCATAGTGTAAGCCATTGCAGGAACTATCGTTGCGTCCTGCAATGGTGGTTCGCCAGGGATTCGCGTTTGGATGTCGTCATGTAGGCGGCGGAGCCAGCCAATCCAACACGTGCCGTGTGACGGCGATCACCATGCATCCACCCAGGTGACACGTCAGAAATCTGGATCGGCACACCAACGGCGAACTTGGAATGGCCGGTTTCTTTGCAAGGAGGTAGAGAAGGCGTCCCGAGCAGTTTCTCTGATCTGAAGGTTGGAAGGCACGACCCGATGGAGTGGGCCACCCGCGTAACTTGAGCAACGGCCCCCGGCGAGGTGTGCGAAAATCACCGCTGGAAGGCAGATATGAACACCGAGTTCCAATGGACCAGGCGGCTCTTCACGGCCGCGATCGCGGGTGCGCCCGCCATCATCGCGCAGCAGCCTGGCCCGCCGGCAGCGGGCGCGGCGCAGGTGCCGGCCCCGGGCAGACGGCCCCAGCAGACAGAGCCGCTGCCGTTCGCAGAGACGCTTGTCTTCACTAGGAAGAACACCGCCTTGCACGCCACTCCGTACCCGCTTTCGGACGTTCGACTCCTGTCTGGCCCGTGTAAGCAGGCTGCGGACGCCAACCGCGCGTTTATGACGCGCATCGCGCCCGATCGGCTGCTCCACACGTTTCTCCTCAACGCCGGGCTCGCCAGTTCCGCGCAGCCGCTCGGCGGATGGGAGGAGCCCCGCGGCGAACTTCGCGGCCATACCACGGGACACTATCTCTCCGCGTGCGCCCTCGGGGCCGCGTCGGCGGGCGATCGGGAGATGAAAGCCCGGGGCGATGAGATGGTCGCTGAACTGGCTCGCTGTCAAAGCAAGTTGGCAAGCGGCGGCTATCTGAGCGCGTATCCGCCCGAGTTCTACGACCGCCTCGACAAAGGTGTGCGGGTTTGGGCGCCGTTTTACACCTATCACAAGATCTTCGCCGGCCTGCTCGACATGCATGTGCACGCCGGGAACAAGCAGGCGCTCGAAGTGGCCCAGGGCATGGCCGCGTGGGCGGATGCGTGGAGCGCGTCAAAGTCCGAAACTCACATGCAGGAGATCCTGCGGGTCGAATTCGGGGGCATGAGCGAGTCCTTTTATAATCTGGCGGCGCTGACCAACGACGAGCGCTGGGCCAAAGCGGGCGACCGCTTTCAGAAAAAGGAATTCCTCACTCCACTCGCGCAGCATCGCGACGAACTGCGCGGCCTGCACATGAACACGCACGTTCCGCAGGTGATCGGCGCCGGCCGGCGGTTCGAACTGACCTCCGATCCGCGGTTCCGCACCGTCGCGGAGTTCTTCTGGTACGCCGTGTCGTCCGCCAGAACGTTCGTGACCGGAGGGAGCAGCACGGCCGAACTCTGGAGGACTTCACCGGGCCGACTGGCGGCGGAATGGCGCTCGGGCACGCATCACCAGGAGTGCTGCTGCGCGTACAACATGATGAAATTGACGCGCCAACTGCACGCCTGGAGTGGAGATCCACGTTATTTCGATTACTACGAGCGCAACCTGTTCAATCACCGGCTCGGCGCAATTCAGCCCGACAGCGGCCATTCGGTCTACTTTCTCTCGATGGCTCCCGGGGCCTGGAAGGGGCTCTGCGCGGAGGAAAAGTCGTTCTGGTGCTGCACGGGTACCGCGTTCGAAGAGTTCTCCAAGCTGAATGACAGCATCTATTACCGCGATGAACGCGGCATCGCGGTGAACTTGTTCATCGCCTCGGAACTCGATGACCACGAACGGGCAATCGGGCTGCGCCAGGATACGCGCTTCCCCGAGGAGCCGCGCACAACGCTTACCATCACGAAGGCGCCGGCCGCCGCCTGGACGCTGCGTTTGAGGGTACCGTCGTGGACCTCGTCTGCGGCGGTCAAGGTCAACGGCCGGCTGCTCGATGGGACGCCAGGCGCCGGCAGCTATCTGAGCATCACTCGCGCATGGAAGAAGGGCGACTGCATCGACCTGGAGCTACCGATGAGTCTGGCAGCCGAGTCGTTCCCGGATGAACCGGGCGTGCAAGCCTTCCTTTATGGGCCGATCGTGCTGGCCGGCGACCTTGGCAGCCAAGGTCTGACGGATGAACTGGTGACCAACCAGCAGGGTCCCGAGGTCAACAAAGCGCCGATGAACGCGCCCGACCTGCACGCCGGCGGAAAAAAGCTCGAGGATTGGATCAAGCCTGATGGCTCCGCGGTCCTGGCTTTCCGCGCCGCTGCTTCCGGCGGTGCCGTGACGCTTAAGCCGCTGAACCGGTTGTGGGGCCGGTTCGCCACCTACTGGAATGTGACGTAAACCTATAGCGCAATCTTCAAGGCGATGGCGTGTTCGCAGGGTTTCTGTTCCGGCATTTGAACCGTAAGGCCTTTTTCGTCCTGGGCCCACTTCAGCTTGCCCTTGAACCCGAGCATCTCCACGTTCCTGACCTTCGTCCGCGCCACGGTACTCGTCGTCGCCAGCGGCTTGATCACGGCCTGTTTTTCGGGCCAGCCCATCAGGAACGCGTAGAGCGTGTTGCCCTTTGCCGTAAAGCGCACTTCTTCCACCGTGAAGTCCTGGCGACCTGCTTCGTTGAACCTCGTGCCGCGCCCGGACTGGGGCGCAGTGGCCACCGGACCGTCGCCGAAGGTCTTCCAGGGACGCGTCCCGTAGATGCCCTCGTTGTTAATGGCCATCCATTTTGTGATCTCGTCGAGGACCTTCAGTTCCCGATCGTCGAGCATACCGTTGTTGGGTAGCGGAAAATTCAGCATCATGTTGCCGTTGCGGCTGACGATATCCACCAGCATGTCGATGACCCGCTTCGGCGTTTTGTACTTTGCTTCCTTGTTATAGTGCCATTCGCCGATGCAAGTATCGGTCTGCCAGGGGTTGGCGGGAATGCCGACGGCCACGCCGCGCTCCCAGTCGAGAATGCAGGTACCGGTTTCGCAATCGCTGGCCAGCTTGCTTGTGTAGACGGCTTCGCAGCGCCCGCCGTGCAGTCGGGCGTTCACGTTGTAAAGGTTGGCAACGATTGCCAGACCGTATTCTTCAAAGAAGATGTCGCCGTCGGTGTAGAGCAAATCGGGTTGATAGTTGTCCACCAGGTCCTTGATGCGCTTGTAGTAGTGCATCTTCCATGGATCCGGCGCCTGACGGTCATTGATCCTCTGGCCGTATGGGTAGTCGGCCGGCAGTTCGTGATACAGGTCGGCAAAGGCGGGGTTGGCGCCGTCGTAGGGCACGCCGGCCAGCGGTCCGGTTTTGTCGCTCGTGTGGGACGTAGAGAACCAGTGGTAGCTGGGCGCCAGGTGCTCGCTCACGGCGAACTTCAGGCCCTGCTTCCCGGCCGCCTTCTTCCAGAGCCCGACGATGTCCTTCCTGGGACCGGCGGCAACCGAGTTCCAGCGCGGCTGGTGCTCGGACTTCCACAAGTCGAAACCGTCGTGGTGCACTGCCATGCTGCAGAAATACTTTGCACCGGCTTTCTTGTAGAGGGAGATGAGGTGATCGGCGTCGAATCGATCGGCCTTCCACGTGGGGATTACGTCCTTGAAGCCGAACTTCGAGGGGTGGCCGTAGGTTCGGACGTGATACTCGTACTGCTTGTTACCCTGGACGTACATATTGCGGGCGTACCAATCGCCGTACTCGGCGGCGGATTGCGGTCCCCAATGCGCCCAGATGCCGAACTTGGCGTCGCGAAACCATGCCGGGACCTGCCATTCCCGGAGTGATGCGCGAGTTCCCTGGAACGGACCCGCGGCGATGTCCAGTTGCTGGCCGGCGGCCCGTGCGCGTCTGAGAATCGCGGGCACCCCGATGGCGGCTAGCGCCTGGCGCCTGGTCAGCGTCATGAAAGACCTCCTGGTCCGAAAAACGGATTGACCAAACACAGAATAGCGCGACAGCGGCGAGCGTGCTCACATCCCGGCCCGGATGGCCCGAGCCGCGAGAGAGGGGAAAACAGAAATCGTGAAAGGTACGAGAAGCCCCTGGTTTGCGGAGTCGCGATTTCAAGGCTGCAAAGCTTGGCCGCTACCGAACGGTCATGGAGAAACGCGATGCCGAAGCATTCCTGGATCTCCTGCCGGCGTTCCGCATCTGGCCGGGCGCGATGCTCCGAGTGGCCAACGGCGCCGAACGCGTGGCGCTCGGGATGTGCGAGCCAGGGCCGCCCTACATAACACTCAAGCTCCGCACGGACCGCTCACAGGCGGAGGCGCAAGCCGGTCACGCTCCGACAGGGTTGATCTTGAACACGTACGCATAGTCGCACGGCGGTTTCTCCGGCAGGTTGATCGTGACTCCGTCCGCGTTCCGCGACCACACGAGATTGGGCTCCGATCCCAGCAGGCCGATCCTTGCGATCTCCCCACGGTAATGGGGAGAACCGGACGCGAGCGATTTGATGGTGAGCTTTCCGTCCGCGGGCCAGGCCAGCGCGATGGCGTAGAGCGCGTCCGCCCTGGCTGTAAACCGCACGTCGCCCGGAGCAAAACTCGGGAGCGCGCCATACGGCGTGCTGCTGCCGCCTTGAGTCGGGCCCTCCCCGGCAATCTTCCAGGGGCGGGTAGAATAAATCGCTTCGCTGTTCAGCGCCATCCACGCGCCGAATTTATCGAGGAACGCAAATTCATCGTCATCGGGCCTGCCGTGGCCCGGCAGCGGTATGTTCAGCAGCAGATTGCCGTTCTTGCTGACGACGTTAACGAGAAGCTGAACCATGGACTGGGGCGTCCGGTATCGGTGATTCTCGAAAATCGAGCGGCTGTAATGCCAGGCGCCGATACAGGCGTCGGTCTGCCACGGATCCGGCTGGATGGAGTCCGCCTGGCTCATCTCAAAGTCGCGGACCAGAGTGCTTAGGACCGCGCTCGGCACATGCTTGATATTGAATACCGCATCCAGCTTTCCCGCATTCCGGCGGGTATTGACATTGTAATAATACGCCATGATGTGCGGCGTCAACTCTGGCATGCCGAGCCATACGTTCAGCACTCTGCCGGACGGGGCGCCCTTATCGAAACTCCAATCGCAGCTATCGTCGAAGTACAAGAGGTCCGGGTTGTACCGATCGATCAGGTCCTGAACGCGCAGCATGAATTTCTCGACGAACTCCGGACAAGGGTCGTCTTTATCGTGCGGCGGTCCATTGAGGTCACGCGGGTCCATGCCGTCCCACCACTTGCCTTTGCCGTCGGCTTTGGTCATCACGCCATCGTAGGGGACGCCCTTAATGGGTCCTGTCTCATCGCTGCCGTAGCGGACCGGCATAAACTCCCGCCATACCCGCCCCGGCGTGCCATGATAAGTGATTCCGAACCTCAATCCGTGGGCGCGGGCGAGTTTGCCCCACGTGCCCACAATGTCCTTTTGGGGCCCCACGTTCACGCAATTCCACGGCTGGTACTTCGAGTTCCAGCAATCGAAGTTCCCATGGTGGTTTGCAAGCGCGACGAAATACTTGGCCCCGGTCCTTGCATAGAGCCGAATGAGTTCCTCCGGGTTCCAGTTCTCCGCCCGCCAAAGATGGCAGATGTCTTTGTAGCCGAACTGCGAAGGATGGCCGTACGTCTTGACATGGTAATTGTATTGTCCGCTTCCCTGTATGTACATGCCGCGGGCGTACCAATCCCCTTGCTCGGGAACGCACTGCGGACTCCAATGCGCCCAGATTCCGAATTTCGCGTCGCGAAACCAGTCGGGGCAACGGTACGCTTTCAGCGATTCCCAATAGGGACGAAACGGACCCACGAGGGGACCGCCGGCGAAAATGCCGTCGGCGTATGAGTTCTGTTGGCCCGATGCGGTGGCAGCCGCAAGCAGACCAGCGCCTCCCGCAACGAACTTCCTTCGATCGAAACCGACGCGTCCACCGTTCATTTTCGGAATACTCCCTTCCTGAAATGCTCTGCTTCCGTCACCGGCCGTCGTGGCACTCGAAATCCGGGACTCCAGGCCAGTCCGATCCTAGCACGCCATCGTTACGGTAAGACACAGCGAAGGATCATCCGCTCCATGACGCACCCGGGCCACATCCTCCCGGTTTCGGTGAAACGCGCGAGGTGCAGTCCGATGCGCCTTCCAATCTGTGAACGTGACGGCTGGGACGTATTACGACGGTGTTGTCGGAGGAGTTACTGCCGCTCGGCAGGGGGTGATCGCCAGGTTGAAATCGCCAAGGAAAATCGCCGGGCCCGAACGAAAGCATCTCCCGGCGATCGCCGCCGTCGCTGGAAACGCGGGGGCCAAACTGCGGGATCGCAGCCGGAGCGTGAAGTACCGGATTTTGGGGATTGGGCGGGCCGCACGCAATAAGGGTGGCGCCGGCAAAGAGAAACTGCAGCAGGGATACGGCAAGCTACTGGCGGCGACGTCGCGAGTGGTGGGACAGGCGAAACCGCCGCCAGGAATTCCGAGAATATTTGCCCTCCCCGGCCTCCTGGTGAATCTCTCGGGGCGTAACGGAAGTCTCATCGGAGAATGCTCTTGGGCGCGTGAGAATTCCGGATCGGGTCGTCCTCTTGATCCCACGGCCACGCGCCGAGCGTGGGGGAAGGAAGGAGTCCAACAAAAGTAATTTGGAAGGCGGTCTGTTGAAGAAGCTTTCATCAATCTTTCATCAATTGCTGCGTTTGTTCGCCGCGTATTCGCCTCAAACGAGGAGATCGCAGGCATAACAATCAACAAGTTACGACCTGATTGCATGCCTACGAACCAGAAGGTCATCGGCGATAGTCTGACGGGCAGATCGTCGTTTTAGTGATCGGCGCGTCCGCCAGGGACCGTCTGTGCCAAGGCAGGTGCGCTACCAGAGCATTTTGCTTGGGGTTTAGGGGTCAGGTTCGGATTCCGCAACGCCAATGACGTCGGACTAACGTGGGGGGATTTCGCAGGAAATCGGGACTGCCGGACTTTACCTCGTTTACCTCATTAACCAGGAGCGTGAGAATGGATCGTTAAAAAAATATATACCTATGTGACCAGAAAGCAGCGCCATTGACGCCTAAATCATTTATTTACAATCGATATCCCTATTCCCAAGCTGGCATTCAATCGGCATTCGCCAGCAATCCCCGTCGCGGGCCGTCGGGACCGCCGAGGCTTGGTGAGGGCTGGCTTTTTCGAGCGGCATATGATTCCAGCGCCAAGGTGTCACTGTTGTGCGATGGACGAAAGTCGAGCCCCACTCGCCCACCATTTCTTGGCCTAGATTCGTAGCGCGACTTACGGTGTTACGGCATTTATGTCAATCTCGACCGTGGGCCAATATGGGCCAAGGAGCCCTGGCAACCGTGGCATCGATGGCCGCCTTGGCAACGTACAATCTGCAAGTTGCAGGCAGGATTATCGCGGATCGTGTTCGAATCCCCCCCTCTCCGCCATCCCAAAATGGTCACCCTCGTTCCTGTTTGC
>OBLU010004017.1_pt1 | contig 13294 bp, 12 predicted proteins | sample 1518681 | NCBI WGS metagenome assembly OBLU01 (sample SAMEA3539304, study PRJEB22396) | soil metagenome | biome: tundra; feature: field; material: soil | place: USA | collected 2010-05 | depth 0.15 m | reverse complement strand
GTCGGCGGCGGTAGCCGTGTGGATCGCGGTGGCCCTCGTGGCGTGCTGGCTGCCGGCGCGCCGCGCCGCCCGCGTCGAGCCCCTGGTCTCGCTCAGGCACGAATGATCGCAGGCCTGAGCTTGAGGCGGCGGTGGTTGCAGCGGGCAGGCACCTGAGCAAACTCTTCGAAGGTTGGATCGTCGCCACACCGGATCGGCGGAAGTTCGCCGTGCGGATCGCGTCTTAGCCAGAGTTGGAGCCCGCGTATTGCCGCGATAATGGTGGCCCGCCGGAACGAGCGAATGTTCCCCGGTCTCGACCTCAACGGCTGTGTTACCATGCCCGTAAGGAGGAGCTCCATGCGACTCTCCGCCCGCTCTCACGCAGCGCGCCGGCACCCGTTGGGCAGCACTCTTGCGACGGTAGGCCTTGCATTGGTGGCAGTACTGAACGAAACGCCGCCTGCCCAAGCCGCGACCTTTACGGTTTTGCATAGCTTCACGGGTCCGGATGGAGCCAACCCCTACGACGGTTTGATCAGTGATCCGGCAGGCAATCTGTACGGCACCACTTTCAACGGTGGCAGCGGTTGCCTCCCCTACTCCACGTGTGGCGTGATATTCGAGCTTGAACGGGGCGGCAATCTAACCGTGTTACATGCCTTCTCTGGGTCGGATGGGTCGAACCCTTCCGCGAGCTTGCTTCGCGATTCGGCCGGCAACCTGTACGGCACTACAAAATACGGCGGTAACAATGATGGATGTGCTGGCTGCGGAGTGGTATTCCAGTTGGATACGGCCGGCACGGAAACAGTGTTGCACCAGTTCGCGGGCTACAACACCGGGGGCGGCGCCCTTCCAGACTCCAGCCTGATCTGGGACTCCGCACTCGGCCTTTGCAGTACTGCCCCAGTAGCGGGCGCTTATGACGAAGGCGTGGTGTTCACGCTGAATCCTGCGACCGGCGGCTTCTCTGTCCTGTATGCCTTTGAAGGTACGGGGTTGGATGACGGGGAAACACCGAATGCGGCTTTGATTCAAGACTCAGCCGGCAATCTCTACGGCACTACAACGTATGGCGGCGGCTCATGCGTCTACGGCGTGAAAGGTTGCGGAATCGTTTTCGCCGTCGATTCCGCGGGCAACGAAACCGTGTTGCACAGGTTCTCCGGTCCGGATGGTGCGCACCCCAACGCATCGTTGCTTCGATATTCGGCAACCAGCATGTACGGGACTACCTCAGATGGCGGACTCGGGTCTGGCGTCGTCTTCATGCTGCACCAGACCGGTGCGGAAACCGTGCTGTATAAGTTCACGGGAGGGGATGACGGGGCGAATCCCTCAGCAGCTTTGATCCGGGACCCGGCGGGCAATGTGTACGGGACAACCGTCAGCGGCGGCGCGTCGGGGATGGGGGTCGTCTTTATGCTGAGTCCGACGGGCCAGCAGACTGTGCTGCACAGTTTCACGGGCGGGTCCGACGGCGCGAACCCTTACGGAGCCTTGCTCAGGGACTCGGAGGGCAACCTTTACGGCACTACCTATGGTGGGGGATCGACTGCGTGCTCCGGCGGGTGCGGAGTCGTATTCCGGCTCAAGCCCTGAACGCGAAACGTAGCATCGAATCGGCGCCTTTCATGTCCGCGTTGTCCCCGGCCGCCGTGGGCAACAGGACTGCGGGTTGAACCTGGGGGTTCGAGCCCTCCTGGTAGCAGCAGGACGCCGCGCATGCTCTTGACGGGATAGCGCCACGCGCTTTCGATCCGCCCGACGACATGTAAGGCTCCGCTAACTATTGTATTACCGTACCATCGCCGGCCCGAGGATCTCCCTGTCCCAGCCGCAAAGCGCGTGTATAAACACCGCCCCGCAAATGTCCTGAGAAGGCGCCCGACGCTAGACGTAGTTCAAGTCCCAGTCGCTGCCCTGAAGGATGCCCTCTCCCGTTGAGATCGAGAGGAAGGAAAACCCATCGCGGACATCCGTAAAGCCATGAGGCTCCCTGATGCCCTTGACCACTACATCACCGGTCTTGACGCGGCGGCCATCTTTCCCGAGAGTTCTGGCGGAGCCCTCAAGGATCACCATGGTTGCCGCGCAATCGTGAGCGTGGAGAGGAATTTCCCCGCCATTCTCGACCGATACGCGAAGCACCTGGAAACCCGGCCTTTCGCCGATGACCTCGACATATGTGCCGACACAGCCCGGCACTGCAATGGGCGTTGCTGAAATCATTTTGACCTTCTCCCTGGAATGCGCAATGAATTGATGAGGATAAACCGGTATCAAAAGCCTGACGCGATCGTCTCTAAAGTCCCCGACTTTGTTCTCATTCCAGTACGATTCGTACTCCTGAAGATCCCATGCCTTCAGCGTCCCTTTCGCCAGTTCAACCGCGCGAGTGATGAACTCCGCCGGAATGAGCGGCTGCGCCGGACACTCCGATACCAGATAGAGCCACCACGTACCGAGCTCAGCGCGGGGGACAAATGGGAATATTTGGCAGACAAAGGGCTTGACTGCCTGTACCGAGCAGAGACCTTCCTGAAGGTACGCACAAGGCCCGTGGTCAAGATAGTGTATGTCCTCGGACCACCGCCTGGAATAGTCGGGGTGACCCGTTGCGCGTATCAGTTCCATTTCGTCGCGCCTGACGAGAGTCCGTCCCTTGCAGCAACTTTCTTCGCACCGCACGCAATGATGGAGGAGACTCATCGGCGGAAGTGCCTGATTGCCGAACTCCCGACCTCCGGGCCAAATCCTCACAAGCGTAGCGGTCACGAGAGCGTTCCCCCCATTTCATCCTCGCCGCCCGTCTCGCCATTGTCTCGGTTCCAAATCCTTGAATGCATCGTCCACTCCCTCGGCAATCGATCAGCCTCCCACGTCGTCCTTCCCGATCCAAACAATGCTGCCGCAGCCCGAGACCTTGCAGCCTTCTGCCCGCGACTACGCGGTCGCATGCCGTCCGGGTCGAGTCCCAGCTACACCGTGGGACGCGCCGCGATCCTTTGCCGTTTCCGTTCCGCCGCGTCTGTCGGTGACGAGCATTCGTTCGCGCCCTTAATCGGACCGCAATGAACACAGGGTTGCGGTCACAATGGAGCCTCGCAAGCAGTTCTCGCCTCGCCGAGCAGCGTGATTAAGGAATCGACATCTTCAGCTGTCGTTCGGTAGTTGGTGACGCAAGCTCTCAGGCATGTCCCGGTGCCGGGCAGGTCAACCGTTGAAATCCACCCCCGCCCGGAATTGACGACTTTAGCACAAATGTCCCTGTGATATTGATCGCCACGCTGCAATTCCGAAGCGCCATCACGAAAGCACACCAGCGGCAGCTCGCTGCTGTTGGCGATTCGCCAGGCGGTGCCTTCCAGCCCACGCCGAAGACGATGCCCAAGGTCGGTCTGCTCGTTTACCAGGCGCTCGTATCCTTGCCAACCGATCGAGCCCAGCGTCATGAAGAGCTTGAGCCCGCTGAAACGGCGGGTCCATTGCAACGACCGCGCGTAGGGGTCTTGCGGCGTGCGTCCGGCTGCCGTCGCGGGCATGTAGCTGTTGTCCGCGCGAAAGGATGCCGGCAAGAGGCCGGGATGCTTCGTCAGGAAGAGCCCGCAGCCGGCAGGCATCGTAAGCCATTTGTGCGGGTCGAAGGTGATCGAATCGGCCATTGCGGTGCCGGAGCAGAGGTGCTTCAACCGAGAAGAAAGAACCGCGGCGCCGCCCCACGCTGCGTCGACGTGGAGCCAAAGGTCATTCTCCATGGCGACTTCAGCAAGCGCGTCGAGCGGATCGATTGATCCGGACATGGTCGTGCCGATGGTGCCAATAAGCAAGAGCGGCAGAAATCCTGCGCGGCGATCCGACTCGATTTGTCTGCGAAGTGCGGAAATGTCGATCCTGAACGCCGCATCCACGCCGATCTCTCTCAGGGATTGCGTGCCCAGGCCGGCGCACCGCACAGCCTTGTGGAGTGAGTGGTGAGCTAGCGCTGAAAGGTAGACGGTCGGCTGGCCGGGAAGCGACCGCAGTCCAAGGTCAAGGCACTGCGGCCAGGCGCGCGCCAGGGCAAGAATGACCGCCGTAAGGTTGGCCTCGCCGCCCCCCGTCGTGAATGTTCCGCCCGCCTCCTCTGAACCGTATCCAAACCGTTCTCCGAATCGCTTTACCAGCAGATTCTCAACGTCCACTCCGACAGGTGAATGTGACCGCGATCCGAGCTGTGGACTGAAGGCGCTCACCAGAGTTTCAGCAAGAATGCTGGCGAAACTCGGAGCCGGATTGAACAGGCCGAAATACGATGGGTGCGTAGTCTGGACCTGGAAGCGGGTGAGAAGGTCCACGACCTGCGACATTACGCTGTCAAGCGGCTGCTCCAGCGCGAAATCAAAATCGCCCAGCAGACGGTTGAGCACTTCCGTCTGATCAGAACCTGATACCGGACGGTCCCGGATGGTGTCGAGATGGCGTTCAACAACGGCTTCGAGGTGCTTCCACAACTCAGCACGTTCTCTGCCTTCTGGCAACAGCAAACGAAGAGACGTGCAATCGCCGCCTTCCGATTCCACGCGCCGCGAGCGGCAGCCGCCGAAAGCGACGCTCCCGCGGCCGGGAACCGTCTCATGCCGTGATGTCGAGTCGCTCACCGGTACTCTCCTTGAAAAGATGCGCCTTTCTCAACGGCAGGAAGATATCAACATCGGTCCCGCACAGCCGGTGATCCACTCGCGCGATCACGGGTCCCGCCGGGGTGTCAAGATGCGTGACATAGTCCGGATCAATGCCCTCAATCAGGGAGATGCGCCCCTTCATCTGCCATCCAGACAGCGCCCCCCCTGAAGAGGAGCCATCCCTATCCAGCACTTGAACGTCGTGCGGGCGAAACCCGACGAGCACGGGCCCATCCGGCAGGTTGCTGTTCTCGGGTAGCTCGACGCTCGCTTGACTTGTCTTCTCCAAACCAATGGCCGCAACCGGGAAGCCATTCGCCTTTCTGGATATGGCGCCGACCAGAAGATTCATCGGGGGCCTTCCGAGAAAGGCGGCGACAAACGTGTTTGCTGGCCGATTTACCAATTGCTCCGCCGTGCCCACCTGGACCAATCGACCATCCTTCATGATTCCGATCCGGTCACCGAGCGCGACCGCTTCGTCCTGATCGTGAGTGACGTAGAGCGTTGTTACCCTGAGGCTCTGCTGAATTCGCTTGATTTCGAGGCGCGCTCTCATCCGCATCTGTGCATCCAGGCTGCTCAGTGGCTCGTCCAGAAGGAAGCAGGCGGGCCGCCGGACGAGCGCCCGCGCCACGGCGACGCGCTGGGCTTCTCCGCCACTGAGCGTACGCGGGCTGCGGTCCAGAAGGGGCTGGATTCCAAGCAACGAGGCCATTTGATCGACCAGGTTCGCCCGTTCAGGTCCCGGGACGCCGCGCAGCCGGAGTGGATACTCAATATTCCCGCGCACCGAACGATGGGGATAGAGAGCGTACCCCTGGAACACCATGGCGACGTCCCGCGCCTGGGGCGACAGTGCCGACCAATCCTGATCACCACCAACAATTGATCCTCGGTCCGGCGAATCCAGCCCCGCAATCAACCTCAGAACCGTGGTCTTGCCGCAGCCGGAGGGGCCGAGCAGGACGAACAGTTCGCCTGATACAACATCGAGGTCGAAATCAGCAACGGCCTGAGTCTGTCCGAATTGTTTATTGATCCGCTTAAGGCTAAGGATCATTGTCAAAGCCTATGCGCGGCTTAGCGTCAGCACAGCAAAATGCGTCTGGTACAATGCCCGGTTCGTGTGGAAATTCCAGAGCGACACGGCAAGGGTCATCACCGTAAGACTAACAACGGCCGTCACCTCGCCGGCCGCCGGAATCTTCAGCAAGAGCATACCTATTGAGATGCTGAGCCAATCAAACAGATTGAAGTATCCATAATCTCTTGTCGATCTTTTCGCCCGGTCCCGCGCCTCGTCGATGTCTCTCTTCAGGCTCTCAAGCTTCCACAGCACTCTGTCGAGATCCTCCGCCGGAGGCGCCTCCTGAGCGAGACCCCTTGTATGTCTCCAGCTTTTGATATGGTGCCGCAACGCCGAATAGAAGTCCTTCATATAGAACATCGGCAATCGAATCCACTTGTGGAATCCCCAAATACAAGCCGCGAAGACAGGCGGCAGCAAAAAGAACGCCAGACTATCAACGATGACAAGCAGCCAAAGGCATTCCAGCCATAACATCACCGAAGTGACGGCCTTGGCCGCATGAAACAGTATCAGGAACTCGATAAGCGAAAGAGCGGCAACGCCGCATAGCGTTTCCAAACGCACCCGTGAAAGCTTCTCGCGCCAGCCACCATCCGCGAATGCCCTGCCCGGATATATGCCGACGCTTTTCCACACCGGATCGACCAGACAAACAAAATACCGTATGAGCAAGAGGACCGTTGTGATAACCTTTGCGAAGGACACGAGATCGCTCTTCACCATCTCCGAAATCGATTCTGGAACGGCGACGGAGTGAAGCGCTGCCCAAAGGAAGTCCTTGGAAGGAAACGCAGGCATCGGCGTAGCGGCCGGCGTTGATAAGTTATCGTAGACGGTTCCCGCTATCGCCTTCAGCACCTCTGCCGTCGTCAGAATGAGAATCCACTTAAACAGAGAGATGAACTTCTCGCCAATGTTGAAGAACGTGCGAGAGGTCTGGTGCAGACGCGTTAGAGCTGCCTGATAGTTCGCATCTGCAGAGTAGCTCCGAAACTTCTCCAGATCGGCCGACGTCATGGGTCCGCTCACGGCGAAATAAAACAGCTTCTTGCGCGTCGCGGAATACTGCAAACGTCCGAACAGTTCCGCCGCTATCGTTGGATCCCCGAGTTTGAGATCTGGCGGTTCAGTCGTCAGTGTGACCTCCCAGCTCTGGAAGAACCGGCGGGAGTCTTCAAACAGGCGGTGAATCGCGACCTGAAACGCACTGTCCGCGGAGACACCCAGGAGCTTGTCGCGCTCAGATTCAGTCATCACACCATGAAACACCAGTGTCCGCTCACTCTCAACGTATTCCGCCCATGTAGACACACCGTGGACGCTCGCCAGGCTAACCGTCTTTGATTCAAAAACGACTCGTGTCTCGGGGGGTGAAGACATGTCAGTTCAGCTCCGAATTGACCCCAGGGTCAACTCCTTGATGATGTATTTTCGCGCAAATGCTGCAAACAGGAGGCCGGGAAACAGCCCCATCGTCGCTATGGCGGTCACCTGTCCCCAATATGTGCCATGCGGGGTTATCAGCGCGGGGACAGCGACCGTGAACGGCCTCGATTGATATCCGGTCAGGGTCAGCGCAAGGAAGAATTCATTCCACGAGTTAACGAAGCAAAACCCGGTCGTCACCATGACACCGGCAGCGCATGCCGGCAGGATCTGTTTCCAGAGGACCCCCTGTCGTGAATCGCCGTCGAGAAGCGAGGCCTCGTCCAGCGCGACCGGCACTTCGTCGATGAAGCTCTTGAGTATCCAGATCGCAAGCGGCATGGTGATGCCTGTGTGCACGAGGACGATTGGAATGTACGTGTCAAGCAGGCCCGCGCGGGAGAAAATTAGGAAGAAAGGGAGAGCGATCACGGTTGGAGGGGCCATTCGCACGGTCAGCACCCCTAAAAACAGCGGATCTTGCCACCGGAACCGTCCTCGCGAAAAAGCATAAGCGGTTGGCAGCGCGAACGCCATCGAAAGCAGTGAGGTCAGGCTCGCTATGAATATGGAATTCAGGAGGGTTCGAAGATACGGGCCATCTATGAGCGCGGCCTTGTAATTTTCAAGTGTTGGTCTGAAAAGTAGAGCGGGCGGAAGAGACAGTGCGTCAACACGAGTCTTCAGCGAAAGCAGCACGCCCCAAAGCACGGGCCCGATGATGATGATTGCCAGAGTGAGCGAAAGCAGGAATACGATCAGTTGTGTGGTTAGTCTTCGAGTGTTCATGACCGCCTGCCTGCACGCACTTGACCCGCCCCAATTCTCGAAAATGCGTAAATCAAGCAGTATACAACGACGCACAGTGCGGCCCCATAGCCGAAATTCCACTGCCGGAACGCCACGCGCCAGATATAGAGACTTGACAGCTCGGAAGCGGTGCCAGGTCCGCCTCCAGTGATGATGTAGACCTTGTCGAATTCCTTGAATGAATCGATCGCGCGAATCAGAGCCACTATGAAGACAGTGGGCAACAGGGCGGGTAGTGTGACATCATAGAACGCGCGCCAGCGGCCTGCGCCGTCCATCCACGCCGCCTCCAGGGGAAACCGCGGAAGAGACCGGCGGGCAGCCAGCAGCATCAGCGCAACAAAAGGCCCCCACTGCCAGGTGTCAACGAGGGCAAGTGTGTAAAGGATCGTTTTCGAGTGACTCAGGATGCTTTTTGCCCCTGGGAGACCGAGCTGATCGAGATAGTAGCTGATGACCCCGAACTCGCCCTGAAGAAGGACGCGCCAGTATAATCCTACAACGACGCTCGGCAGAAGAACCGGGAAAGCAAACAAGGGAGACAGCAGGCGCTGAGCCAGGGGCCGCCAGTGAAGCATCTCGGCGAGGACGATTGCCAGCAGGACGGACGGAATGACGCACAGCATGGAAAAGACGGCCGATCGCGCCACACTGTTCCAGAACATACCGTCATGGGCAAGGGCCTGTACGTAGTTGCTGAAGCCGATAAAACTGCCTCGGTGCTCGGCAATCGAAAAGCTAAGATCCGTCAAAGACACCCAGACCATGTAGACAAATGGCCCAACGAACACGCAAACCAGAAAGCCGATTCCTGGCGCCAGCATCCAACTCGTCCACCTGGATACTTTCATTCAGCGCAAGCTCCTCGTCAGGCAGTCCGCCACCGAGAACAGCACCGCCCAATAAACGCAGAACCCGTCCCCGTGGAAGTCCGTGCACGACTCTATCCTGCGCAGGAGCGCCTTCAAGTCCTCCGCACCGACCCGCTCGTCGGGGCAACACAAATACGACCACAGGAGCAAGGCTGGAAATCCCCAGGAGCGGTGGTCACTCGCGGCGGACGATCGGCACAATTCTTCGACCTTTTCGTGGATGTGACGCCGGTAATCTATCAGCGGCTCAAGGCAATTTCCAATCGCGGCGAAGCCGGCCAGGTCGGAGAGGGATGCCAGCGAGTAGATCTGAAGGTAGAGGTGGGCCAGCCGCCCGAACCGGTCGGGTATCAGGTGCGGCGAGGTGAGCCAATCCCAGAGAAACTCAAAGCCCTTCCGAATAAGGTCATGGAGGGCCGTTCCATCGGGGTGCTCGCCTTGGGTTCGGGACAAGAGGCTCAGACACAACGCCCGCAGAATGTCAGGGTGGCCCACTTCAGAGGGTTCCCGGAAGCACTTTGAATAGGACTCATGCAGGTACTTGACCTGAAGCTTGCTGCAGCTTTGATAATGGGGACGGCGCAGTCCCAGATAGCACAGTATGCTTGCCGCGGTGTGGCGCGGCGCGAGATGTATAGTCGATCGCCCCACGGCGCTCTTGACCAGGCGCCCCGACCCGCCGCCGTCCCGATCAAAACGTGTGTCGAGATAGTCAACAAGGCGTCCGTCGAGGTACTGTGCCTTCATGTCCTCTGCAAGGCTGGAGAATGAAATTGCATCGATCGCCCACCGGGTTAGCGTCACGCTTCCTTCGGTATCAAAGTCGTCGGGAAGTTCGTCGAAAAAGCTGCGCAGAGCCTTGTTGTTTCTCTTGCCCCAGCCGCCGTTCTCAAGCCTGTCCGCTGAGAGGAACCGCAGACTTGAGTCCTTGAGGCGTGAAACAGAATCTGTTTCTTCCGGACTCAGCACTTTGTGAAGATTCGTCGAAGCGGGCGCTGAAGGCGGGCGGACCAAGATGCACCCGTTATCGGGAAGACACCTTGAGGCTTCGGCTGGCAACCGGAACCACCACGGAGACAAGGGCCATGGGTTCTCGATGGTCTGGTCGAAAGGCGGCCGCATGCCGTGCCCCGACGGTTCACGGGATTCCAGAACAAAACTCGATCTTGGCGACAGGGGAAGATCCAGGATGGCACCGACGATCGGTGCCGGTACTGGGTGCTGCCCCGTGATCCGTCGATAAAGGGCTTTGTATCCGGTTTCGTCGTCCACTCGATAGTACGTGAACGATTGGAGCGGCCACGGGATGTGCTGGGGGTCGCCGCCTTCGAGAAGAACCGGCAGGAAGCGGTCGTTATGCCCGCCGCGCTGGTACAGCTCCTGAATAATGAGATGAGCTTCCCAGCTGGCGCCCAACCCGGTGCGGGGCTCTTCTTCCTTCATCGCCCTGCGCCGATAGATTTCGGTGCAGATGAGCAGCACGAAGTCGGAATCCATCACCTGGCGCGTCATCCAAATCGGCCAGCCCTCTTGCGGTGCAACCTCGTACAGATCAATGATCGCGTCGATTCCTTCGTGGCGAAGGCGATCCGTCAGCGCAAGGACGCGCACAAGGTGGTCGGGATTGTCATGGCTGTAGCTGACCAGGACATGGATCTTCCGTGATGTGCCGCGCTGTCTCTCGTCCATTGCAGGTCGTCTCTGCTAGTCTCGTGCTCCATTAAGCCATAGTATCCGGGGGTGAAAGCCTGCCGTCCCCGGCAGCCATATCTGGCAGATTGTACAACACGGCGCCGTCCGCCGATGTCAAAGCCTCGCGGCCGAAGACGCCACGCTGCGGTTCCCATGATATCGAGGCCCGGGGTCGAACAGATCGCTTATTTCCCAGGTGCGGCCGCCCGGATCTCAGCCTTGCCCTTCAGGATGCGCTGCAATTCCTGGGCGGCCCAGTTAAGCCCGTCCTCAACGGATTTTCGATCGGCGAGAATCTCCGAAATCGCCAGTTCGATCGTCTCTCCGATTTGAAGAGATTCGGGAACTGTATACAGCATGGCCGGGTTTGTGCGAGCCAGCGCGGCGACGCTTGTGGACGTCCAGGGAAGGCGCAACACCTCGGGATCTTCATAGGTCGATTTGCGGGGAGAAGATCCGCCCAGTTTTTGCTGCCGGATCTGGTTGTCCGCCTGGAGCATCCATTCGGCAAAAAGGTATGCGGCTTCCGGGTTTTTGGACGATGCGGGGATGTAGTAGGACTGGCCGCCGATTTCGTGGACCCTTCCGGCTTTGCCCTCGGGTATCATGGCGTACCCCATCTTGCCGGCCACACGGGATTGTTTCGGGTCCTCCAGGGCATAGGTCGAATCGTTCCACATGAGGCACATCGCGACTTTGCCCTGCTGCATGAGGGCCAATGCATCGTCCCACGTGAAATTGAGCGCGTCGGGTGGCGAGAAACGCAAGAGCGACTTGTAGTATTTTGTCGCTTCGATGGCCTGCGGCGAATTGATGACAATGGGCCCGTAACGCGACGGATCTTGAGTATCCATGATAGCCCCTCCGAAGGAATAAAGGAAATTGATGTATTCCTGCCAGAGGGCCATGTGTTTCTTGCCCTGGATGAGGGTGCCGTAAAGCCCCTCGCCCGGTCGCGTGAAGAACTCGGCAACATCGCGATACTGCGCCCAGGTGTTCGGTGCGGCGAGATCGTACCCGTACTTGGCTTTGAAGGCCGCCTGCTCTTTTGGGTTCTCAAAGAGATCCTTGCGGTACCAGGTGTACATCGTAAGGACCATCATTGGGTACCCGACATGGACCCCGTCATACACACCCATGCTCTTCCAGACCGGGAAAAGATCACGTGACGGATCAAAGGCGGGGTTGTGGAGCTTCGGGTCCGAGAGGAATTGCGAAAGGGGCCGCAACTGCCCCTGCGTCGCCATCCGCCCGATATCGAAGTAGATTTGTATAATCAGGTCGTAGCGGCCGGTCTTCGAATTCAAATCGAAGGCGATTTTTTGCAGAACCGCTTCGGCTTCATAGCGTTCCACTTCCACCTTGATGCCCGTGACCTTTTCGAAGTCCGCCTTCATCTTGTCGATGGCTTGCAACGGCGGGTAGTCTTCGCCGATAAGGCGTATGGTCTTGCCCTTGAACGGTCGCGCGGCCTCCGCAAGGCTCCATTCGCCCTTGGCGGCCGGTCCCACCCCGTCTTTTTCAGGCTTTTGGAGGATGCGGTTTCCCAGCCAGAACCCGAGTGCCAGGATCAGCGCGAGACTGGCTGCCGCGATTATCGACTTCCTGGACACCGTCGCTTCCTCCTTTCACACCCAACAGATTTGGGCACAACCGCAAACGAAGAGAGCCCCTTCTGCCGCGACCGTCGTCAGTTGATCGCGCGGATAGCTATCTCTCCTGAAACCTGAACCCGATCAGGGAGGCCCACAACATCCTTTTTGAGGCTTCATTTCCATTGTACGGCTTTCTTCGATTCGGAACTGTTAGCTACGAATTGGCGGCCAGCGCGTCGCCGGGCAACCCCAACCGGTAGAAGCGCCGCGCGGGCGCGAGCAAGCGCCCCATCTCCTCGGCCGCGTTCGCGAGCATGTCGAGCGAAACCCAGCGGTAGGACTCCATGATGTAGGTGCCCCGGTGCACATGCACCGCGCCCCCAGCGTGGCGGCTCCAGCCCACAAAACATTCCCACACCATGCCGAGCGGCACCTCCCGCGGCGCCGATGGCGGCATCCCCAGGCTCATGGCATCGTACACGTCGGGCTCTCGGCCGAGCGCGCGCGCAAGCTCGCCGGAGAACGTATTGGCGAGCATTTGAGCGTCGGTCGAGCGCGCCAACCAGATGGGCCCGGCCTCTGGACGGCCGCGGCGGTGGATGGCGATACCGGACGTCTCGCGCGGCGTGGCGAAGCTGGCGAGGGCCGGCGCGGCCATGCCGGCGCCGAATAGACGGAACAGATCGCGGCGGGTTTGCATACCTCAATGGTGCGCCGGAATCTGTCTAAAAGGTAAATCGCGGTCTTAAAGGTAAGAAGGGTAAATTGGAAGAGGGGCGCGAAGGCCACCGGGCGGCTGAACCCAAATGCGTTTGTCGCGCAGCGTTCCACCGAAACGGCCGTCTGCGCTCGTCGCGCCCCGATTTACCTCCGCCTGGCTGCGCGCGGCCCCCGCTGATGCACTAAGCGCGATATTCACGATAGGATTCCGGGCGGCTGGCCACCGCCCGGAAGGCCGCCTAGCCCGCTCGCGGATCGGCCGGCCACTGCAAGCCGGCGCCGGGCGTCCTCCAAGCCACCTGCAGCGCAGCGACGTCAACAACGTCGTCATGCCTTGCCTCCCTTGAATCTGTCTAAAAGGTAAATCGCGTCTTAAAGGTAACTCGGCTGGGCCCAGCTCGCGACAGCCGCGAACTGGTCGCCCGCGAACTAGCGAACGCG
>OBLU010004016.1_pt1 | contig 13295 bp, 9 predicted proteins | sample 1518681 | NCBI WGS metagenome assembly OBLU01 (sample SAMEA3539304, study PRJEB22396) | soil metagenome | biome: tundra; feature: field; material: soil | place: USA | collected 2010-05 | depth 0.15 m | reverse complement strand
GCCCGACACACACCTAGAAACTGAAGCGAGCCGCTTCGCGACCCGTTCCTGACCCAACGCCAGCATCACGGCAAACAGGCTCGGCGCCACGCCTTGCCCCGTCAGCGCCACACGCGCACCATTGATCAGCACGCCTGCTTTCAGTCCTTTTTCTTCGGCAAGACTGCGCAGGACCGCTTCGGTCGATGCCTCAGTGAACTCGCTGGCCGCCGCATAACGCGCGCCCAGTTCCACGAGAAGGGCGGGCACGTCGCCGGCCATAAACTTGGCCGCTGCGGCAGGGTCAATCTCGTACTCATCCGCAAAATAGGCGCGAAACGCGGTCGCGAAATCCTTCAGATTCCGCGCGCGCGGCTTGAGCAGATCAATGGCGTGGGCAATCTCGGCTTCAGAGCGCGTCGGTGTAAATCCGGCCAGCTTCCACTCTTCTTCAATCAGCGGTCGCAATGCCTCCGCGGGATATGCGCGAATGTATTCCGTGTTGAACCATGCCAGCTTGTCGTTATCGAAGACCGCATTTGATTTCGAAATGCCGCCGAGTGTGAACAGCTTGATCAGCTCATCGGACGAGAAAATCTCGCGGTCCTTGCCATTCGCATCCTTGATCGAGCCGGGCGTCCATCCCAGCAGCGAAAGGAAATTGCGAAATGCCTCGGGCACGATCCCCATGTCCTTGTACGCAATTACGCTGGTCGCACCGTGACGCTTTGAAAGCCGCGTCTTATCAGGACCCAGAATCAACGGCACATGCGCAAATACCGGTAGTTCCGCGCCCAGCGCACGATACTGCAGCACCTGCTTGGGAGTATTGGAGATGTGGTCCGCGCCGCGAATAATGTGTGTCAGCCGCATGTCAATGTCATCGGCCACCACGCTCAAGTGATACGTGGGAATGCCGTCAGACCGCAGCAGGACAAAGTCCTCGATCTCTGCGTTGGCAAATTCCACCTTCCCGAAAACCGCGTCATCGAAGCTGGTGCTGCCGCCCTCGGGCACGGCGAACCGGATCGCTGCCGGCTCTCCGGCATCCATGCGCGCCTGCGCCACCTCTTTCGCGATAAGCCGGCAACGACGGTCATACATGGGAGGCCGTCCTGCCTCGGTCGCCTGCTTACGCCGCTGCTCCAGTTCCTCTTTCGTGCAGAAGCAGGGGTAGGCATTGCCGCTGGCCACGATCTTTGCGGCGGTGGCAGTGTAAAGGTCCAGCCGTTTTGACTGAAAGAACGGGCCTTCGTTCCAGTCCAGGCCCAACCAGCGCATGCCCTCGACAATACCTTCGACCATGGCCTCGGAAGACCGCTCGAAGTCGGTGTCTTCGATGCGCAAAATGAAGGTTCCCCCCGTGTGGCGCGCGAATAGCCAGTTGAACAGGGCAGTGCGCGCTCCACCCACATGCAAATACCCGGTGGGTGAAGGCGCAAAACGAACACGAGGGAGCTTTACGGGAGAAACAGATTCCTGAGGCATCGTCGAGATAAGTCCTCTTCGATGCTACCAGTTTAGGCCTCGTTCCCAGCCCTCAGGCCTGGGGAGGGTACGGCGGCTGCGGAGGGAAAGGAGGCTGGGGAGTCCACGCGGCCGGCAAGGCTGGCGTCACTCTCCATTCGCTGAACGCAAGGATGTACAAAAGCACTAGCGTCCCGAGGGATGGAATCAGACATAGCATTGAAAGCCAGGGAGACAAGCCGGCCTTCTTGCAGATAAACCAACACGGAATCATGACGATCCCGATCCCGATCAAGATGAGGATTGGGACAAAGGCCATGATGGCAAAAACAAGCTTCTGAATTTCCGCGGGGCTGGGACCATTCTGTTGAAGAAACAGGGCGAGATGCATCGTGAACGCTCCAAATTTTGATATTGGAAGTCAGAGCCAAATTACGGCCCAGTCACGAATTACGCAACAGGAATCTCATAGCCGGTTCCGCCCGCGCCACTCCAACACGTGCCGCCATAGATCCCTGTTCTACGATGTGCGCTCATTGCCGACACATGATCACTGGCGGGCAGTGGCTCTACACGCCGATATCTGACCACTGACCACTGTTTTTAGGTAATGTCCTCGGTGTCAAACACCGGCGAAACCGTCTTTTTCTTCGGAACACCGTGCACTGAGCTCAGCAGGTCTTCGACCACATCTTCCAGTTGGCGCTGGCTTTCGATCACCGCCGTCATGCTCTTGAGTTCATCCTCGTCGGTGGTGCGTTCAACCAGAGCTACGGCGTGGCATTGGGCCACATGATCCAGATTCAGACCCTCGGGTGTCTTAGCCTTAATACTCACCTGGTCGAGATCCACACCGAGAAGATCAGCTACGCGCGACCGCATCTCCCCGGCTATCGGGGAAATCTTGGGCGCCGCCAACACCAGCGTCGTATCTACGTTCACGATGCGATAGCCGGCGTTTTCCAGCTCTTCAAGAGCCAGCTTGAGAAAGATCGCGGAGTCCGCATCTTTCCAACGCGGATCTCCCGGGGGGAAGAAGCTGCCAATATCGCCTGCGGCTACGGCGCCCAACAGCGCATCGGTAATGGCATGCAGCAGCACATCGCCATCTGAGTGGCCGGCGAGCCCCTCGTGGTGTTCCAATGTCATGCCGCCTATGCGTAATGGAACTCCCGCCTTGAAGGCGTGCGAGTCCCAGCCAAATCCGATCCGTGTGTCCATGAATCTCCGTGCCCGACAGGGTGTCCCCGGTTCTTTGGGAACCTGCTTTCAATTCAAGCGCAGCGGGCGCGCTGGCGTAAATAAAACTCTGCCAACTCCAGGTCGCCCGGCTGGGTAATCTTCAGATTAACCTGAGAGCCCGGGACTACCGCTACAGGATGCCCAGCTCTCTCCACTACCGAGGCCTCATCCGTGCCCACAAATCCGTCCGCGGTGGCTTCCGCAAAAGCACTCTGCAGAATGCCGTAACGGAATCCCTGGGGCGTTTGCGCCAGCACTACGAATTCTCTGGGAATGGTAGACGTGATCAGGGCGCCATGCGCCGTCCGTTCGACCTGCTTAATGGTGTCCACGGCCGGCATGCCCACAATTGCAGCGCCGTGGGCAATAACTGCGTCGATGGTGCGGTCGATGGTGGCGGCGTCAATCAGCGGTCGCACTGCGTCGTGGACCAGCACCACGTCCTCTGCCTCGGCGGCTAACGCACTCAAGGCATGAGCGACTGATTCCTGGCGGTTGTCGCCGCCCTCCACGACCACGACTCGGCCGCTAAACCCGTACTCGGCCACCTGGGCTTCAACGCGCTCCATCTCCGGCTTGCGAACGGCAACACTGATTGCTGTTACCCGCTCCACGGATGCGAAAGCGCGCAGCGAATGGATGAGGATTGGAATGCCGTCAAGAGACAGAAACTGCTTCGGTTGCGGCCCGGCCATGCGTGTGCCCAATCCTGCCGCGGGAAGTATCGCGAATACTTGCATAACGGGTGGAGTATATAACGGCGAGCCCCCCTGGGGACGACTACGGTTTCCCAGGTTCCGCGTAAAACATCTCGTTGCTCGAGCGAAATCCGAGTTTTTCGTAAATCGGACGGCCAGCGTCAGATGCGTGCAGCGCCATGACCCGGATATTTCTGACTCTCGCCTCCTCCATGCACCTTTCAACGAGTGAGCGAGCCAGGCCTCGATGCCGATATTCCGGTTCCACAAAGACGTTGAGGATGTACCCGCGCTTTTCGCCTCTCGGATCGAACGGGTGAGGAGGCCAATCGAGGATCAACAAACCTGCGGAAGCCACCGGGCGTCCGCGATCTTCTGTGATCACGCCGACATATTTGTTTTCCTCGATCATGCGCTTCAGCCACGGTCCGCAGGCCCGGTACATTTCCTCCAGAATCGGACCGTCATACCCGCCCATGGCGGCGAACATCGCCATTCGATGGGCGGAAATAAGCTGGGAATCGGTGGCCTTGGCGAAGCAGTTCTCGAGCATTCACCCAGTATAAGAACCGCCGAACAGCTCTCTGGCCGTCAGCCTGCCAGATCAAACTTCCAACGCCCTACAGGCGGCGCTGCGTCCCCTAGAGTTTTATGATCCTCAAATGTGCGCCATGCAGTTTCCTAGCCTGCCCATCGACGTGACCCAGCTCAAGCCCGGACTGCGGCTGGCTGTTGGTCTTTCCGGCGGCGCCGATTCCGTAGCCTTACTGCGCACGCTCGCCGATCGCAGCGGGGAACTGGGCCTCGTTCTCCATGCTGCCCACCTCCACCATGGGCTGCGCGGAGAGGAGGCGGACGCCGATCTGGTATTTTGCCGCGACCTCGCCCAGCGTCTCAACCTGCCATTTCACGAAGCTCGCGTCGACACGACCGTCGAGGCTCAGGCTGCGACGGGAAAATCCTCTGAGACCGTCGAAGAGGCCGCGCGACGCTTGCGCTATTCCTGGTTTCGTCAGCTTATGGCCTCAGGCACGGTCGGCGCTGTGGCCACCGCTCACACTCTCGACGACCAGGCCGAAACCGTCCTCGCCAAGTTTCTCCGCGGGGCCTGGACCGAAGGCTTCTCCGGCATCCACCCGATTGTCGAGTTCGACGAGGGCCGCATCATTAGGCCGCTTCTCCAAACTACGCGGCCAGAAGTCGAGGCTTACCTTCAGTCTCTTCAGCAAGACTGGCGCGAAGATTCCTCTAACCGCCATCTGACCTTTACCCGCAACCGCATCCGCCACGAACTGCTACCGCTGCTGAAGGAGTGGAATCCGCGTCTGCGCGAACATCTAGGTCAAATGGCTGAACTGGCTCGAGATGAGGAAGGCTGGTGGCAGTCTGAAGTGGCTCGGCTTGCGCCCCAGCTGCTCCTGCCCGGTCGCCCAGTGCGCGGAGGAGGACGAGCAGCCAGTGATGGCGTGGCTGTGGATCTCGCCCGATTTGCGGATTTGCCTGTTGCGCTCCAGCGGCGACTTCTCCGGCATGGCGCCTCGCAGTTGGGCGCAGCCCCGGATTTTCCTGCGACCGAGGCGCTCCGGAACCTCGCCTTGACCGGCCGAGCTGGCCAGAAATGCGAGCTGGCCCAGGGGTTACGCGCCGAGCGAACTCATCGTGAACTCCGCGTGACTGTCAGCAGTTCGTCCCTGTCGGCGCATTCAGAGATGGAGACGAATCCCGTCTATAAGGTGGCGATTCCAGGACAAATTGAGGCACCCGCGTTTGGCGTTCTGATCCAGATCAGGCTTTGCCAAACGTCGTTAGGCGAGACCGGCTCTTCTATTACCCATTCCGTGCCGACAAAAGGCAAGGAGGCATGTCTCCGCGTCTGGAAGCCAGGCGACCGGGTTCACCTGCGCCACTCCGGTGGGCCGCGCAAGGTGAAGGAAGTGCTGGAACGGCTCAAGGTTTCAGGTGCCGCCCGCGCATTGTGGCCGGTTCTGGAACTCGACGGCCGCATCATTTGGATGCAAGGAGTTACCCTCGTCGAGGAGGCGGGAATCGAATGTCTTGCCGTGCCTCTGCGTGCCTCGCCCATTACCTCCGCGTAGCCGATGTCCGCACTCCCCCAAAAGTTGCCAGGCGGATGCCACAATCGCGCGCAAATCGATGCAAGTTTTGTTGCTCTGGGAGTACAATCTATCTACTGCTCATCCGGGCGGATGGATAGTCTTGTCTTTCGCTCCCGAGGCCGCGGAAGTATTTGTGACTACACGCTAGGTGAAGACGTCTTAAAGTAAGGATGATGTAGGCGGTGCCGGAGTCCATTCAGAGGATTCTCCCCCGCCGGGAAAAGAGGAGTCCGGGTGAATTCTACCGTCAAAACGATTATGTTCTGGGTCTTTATCCTCATCTGCCTCATGCTCCTCTGGGGCGTAGTGCAGAGGGGTACAAGTATGGGGAAAGACACCGAGATCCCTTACTCTGACCTCTATAGCAAGGTTGAGCAGGGATTGGTGCAGGACGCAGCCATCCAGGGGCCCGATCTTCGCGGCCATCTGAAGGCGTCTCCCAAGGACCAGTTCCACACCAACATCGGCTCCAACTATGACGACCTGCAGAAGGCAATGCTCGCCTCTGGCGTCAACTTCTCCAAGAAGGAACCACAGAACAACCTGCTTCTGCCCATCCTTTTCAATGTGGGCCCGTTTGTTCTGATTGGCGCCATCTGGTTCTTCATGTTGCGGCAAATGCAGTCGGGCGGAAACAAGGCGTTGTCTTTCGGCAAGAGCCGTGCCCGCTTGCTTTCCATGCAGCAGAAGAAGGTCACATTCAAGGATGTGGCAGGTGTGGATGAAGCCAAGGAAGAGTTGAAGGAGATCATCGAGTATCTGCGCGAGCCGCAGAAGTTTCAAAAGCTCGGCGGTCGCATTCCCAAGGGCGTCCTGCTTGTCGGACCTCCCGGAACCGGTAAGACCCTGCTTGCCCGCGCGGTCGCCGGCGAAGCCAACGTGCCGTTTTTCTCCATCTCCGGTTCTGACTTTGTCGAAATGTTCGTCGGCGTCGGCGCAAGCCGCGTCCGTGACCTGTTCGAACAGGGCAAGAAGAATGCTCCCTGCATCATCTTCATCGACGAAATCGACGCGGTCGGCCGCCATCGCGGTGCCGGCCTCGGCGGCGGTCATGATGAGCGTGAACAGACCTTAAATCAGTTGCTGGTTGAGATGGACGGTTTCGAATCCAACGATGGGGTCATCCTCGTCGCCGCCACCAACCGTCCTGACGTGCTCGATCCGGCGCTGCTTCGCCCCGGCCGTTTTGACCGCCGCGTTGTGGTCGGACTGCCTGATGTGCGCGGTCGCGAGGAAGTCCTTCGCGTTCACGTGAAGAAGGTCCCAGTTTCCGACGACGTGAATCTCAATGTGCTGGCGCGTGGCACACCGGGCTTCAGTGGAGCCGATTTAGCCAACATGGTCAACGAGGCTGCGCTCAACGGCGCGCGCCTCAACCGCAAGCAGGTCACCATGTACGACTTCGAGTTGGCCAAGGACAAGGTGCTCATGGGTGCCGAGCGCAAGTCCATGCTCCTGACCGACGAAGAGAAGCGGGTTACGGCCTATCACGAAGCCGGACACGCGCTGGTATCGTTCCTGCGTGATCATTCCGATCCTATCCACAAGGTCACCATCATTCCCCGTGGCATGTCGCTCGGCGTCACTGTCTATCTGCCCGATGATCGGCACAACTACACCCGCGAGTATCTTGAAACGCGGTTGGCGACAGCTTACGGTGGTCGCGTGGCCGAGGAGATCTTCCTCAACCAGATGTCCACCGGTGCGGGCAGCGATATTGAGAATGCCACCGACCTGGCCCGCCGCATGGTTTGCGAATATGGTATGAGCCGCCTGGGTCCGCTCACCTTCGGTAAGAAGGAAGAGCAGATCTTTCTCGGTCGTGAGATCGCTCAGCATCGCGACTTCAGCGAAGAAACAGCTCGCCAGATCGACCTTGAAGTGCGTCGCCTGATCGACGAAGCGTACCAGTCGGCCTACTCTATCATCGACGCCCATCAGGACCCCATGCATCGCATCGCAGCGGCCCTGCTGGAACGCGAAACCATCGACGCTGAAGAAGTAAAGATGCTCATCGAAGGCAGGGAACTGCCTCCCGTCCGGTCCATCCTGGCGTCGCCTGGCGATGGCCCCGGCGGCGTGCAGCAGGTTCTCAAGCCTGAAAGCCGCGGCGGACCGAGCTATCCCGAGGGCTCACCCTCACCGGCATAACTGAAGTCAACGTCGTTCAAATACGAAGGGCCACTCGCGCGAGTGGCCCTTCGTGTTTGTGTTGACTTGGGACTGACATGCGGGCGGAGACTAAGCTGCAGATCGCTGCTCGACTACTGATAAATTTGGCCTCTGACAGTTGACCTGTGTCGCTCAATCATAAGTGCTGCGCTTGTGTTGGCACGCCCCGTTGTTTGAGGCCTTCGACCTGCTCTTCACCGTCGCACCAAGGCAATAGAGATTTATGCAAAGTCTGACAGAGATCGAGTGGAGTCTTGTGGTAAGTGTGCGCCCCGGCGCCAGCACAGGGTTCGGGCTCTGTGCATCTTTGCCGTTTGCACCGTCACACCTGCGTGAGACATTCCCGCAAGAATGGAGCCGTGGACTTCAATCACTTAACTTCTTTTAAGCCCTCGGTCGAGAGTTCGACCAGGCTTTGTAATTTGCAAGCTTGCTTGAGCGAGCTGTCCGTCGTTAGAAGACCTTGTAGCCCACGCCCACGCTCACTCCGTACGGATAAAGCGCCGAATTATTAATCCACTTGGGCCATTGCTGATATTCAAAGTCGATGGCGCGAATGCTGAGCTTGCGCGTCAGCTTGTAATCCACGCCGCCGCCATACGCGATGTCTGTGAATGTTCCGTAGCCGTAGCCGAAAGGAAATGTCATCTTCCCGTAGCCCACCAGTACCTTGCCGTACGCGGTGGCGCGTCCGAATTGATGGATAGGGAGCCGCGGACCGATGAGGTAGTTGTCCTGGTGTTCGCCGTAGTACTCGTTGAAGCGTAGCCAGCGGCCCTCCGCCTCAATCTGGACCCAACGCCGGAAACGCATATCGACGTAAGTGCCCATACCGAGCAAATAATTTGAACTTCCATCCGTGGTGAGACCGGAAGAATCGGGCTGAAAGCCCGAAGCGAATCCACCTACCGTCATGGTGAACTGGCGGGTGGTCGCGGAAGGTTCGACCTGCGCCGTGGCAGCGGCCGCAGATCCCATCAAAATGCACATCAAAACAAGAACAGATCGTCTCATAAGAATTCCAAACACGTTCTTGACGTCGGTATGAGTCCGCGGAGATTGGGAAAAATGTTCATCAAGTAAGTAGCCGGGACCCATTCGCACGTGTCCCGGCGTGCCTCGACCGTCAGCCATATCAGCGCTGATTCTGTGGGTTGGGCGGCGGTTGTTGTTGCGGTGCTGTACCACCGTCAGCGGGTTGAGCAGCCTGCGGCGGGACTGTAGGCTGGTTATTGTCAGGCTGTCCCGGCGTCGCCGTGGGAGCGGGGGCGCCGTTCTGGTCGTTCGCGGGCGGAACCGGCTGATTGACCGGCGCTGCATTGGCGGGTGGCGTTGCCGTGGCCACGGTGTAGCGCTGCAGCTTGAAGTACACCGGTGTAACTTCGAGAGGCATCTTATCGCGTGGGTTCATCGGAGCATACATCTTGGCGTTCAGCCCATGCACCCGGTCATCCCAGGGATCGGTCTTCAAGCGGCTGCCAAGAGGCAAAGCTGGAATCTGCGCCAGGTCATCCCAGTTGATCTTCGGTGCGCTGCGGAACAACTGCGTCATCCACGGAGTTCCATCGGCGCGCAGCAGGGAATCGCCAAGCTTCGGCGTATTTAAGGACTTCAGCACCTTGCCACGGTCTGCAAGCTGCTCCCAAAACAGGCCTGCGTTCGCCATTTTGTCCTTGTACATCGAGGCCTGCAGATAATCCATGGCACGCTTTTGCGCGTCTTCGTTGTCGTGGTCGGAGTGGTACATGTCGATGCGCTGGAAAGTCGCTTCATCGGGAAACAACAGACGGTCGTTGAAGGCATAGCGCGTGTCGATGTGATGGCCCATGGCGATGTGCGCCAGTTCCATGGCAATCACTGAAGCCATTGCTTCTTCGCTGGGGAGAGCATCGATTAATCCCTTGCTGACCAAAATTGTGTTGCCGACGGTCGTGGTCTCAACGGTGTCAGTCAGCATCAGGCGGCAGTGGATTGGGCTGCTAAACGCCAGGTTGTTCGGCACCACCAGGTTTGTCACCAGCTGATCGAGTACCGTGTTTTCAAATCCTCCGGGCGTCAGCGGCGCTACCAGGCCAGCTTCTACCAGGCGGTCAATTACGTTGTTTTCAGCCTGCGTCACCCATTCGCGGGAGGCCTGCAAGGGGCTCACATCCTGTGAGTCATCACTCTTGTCCTCGGCGTCGTCAACCTTGACGCTGACGTTTTCGCTTTCGCGCGTAGGCAGCTTCAGGGAATAGCCCCAGAAGTGAGTCTGCGCTTTGAGACCCACGCTCTTCTCGCCTTCCATGCGTTGCGTCTCTTCAACGTAGACCGCGACCGGCAGCCAGATGCCCGGCTGCACGTTCATGCGCCAGCTATCGAAGTGGAAATAGTACTTTGAAGAATCCTCGTTGGTCGGCGGCGTAAATGTGCCGTTGAACCGGACGACGTTGCCGTCCTGATCTTCAATCCAGATGCGGCCGTAGAAGCGGCCCATCCCTGCAACCTTGGGGTGAACGTCGTAGACCCAGGTGCGCACAGATCCCAGGAACTCGCGCCGCACATAGCTGAATATGTAGTGCTGCTGATCGAACCCCGAAGGGTCGAGGAACATCATCTCCGTAAAGCCGATGGGATTGTAAGTGAACTTAGTGTCCAGTCCCAGGGCCTTCGAAAGGCCAGTGATGGCGGAAAGCGATCCCTTGAAGAAGCCCTTCTTGTTCTCGGAACGCGGCTGGTAGGTCTTGTCGAAAAAGCCCTTGCCGAAATCCACCCGGCTCAGCATGTATTCGTCTGAGACAGGCACCTGGTAGAGCTTCACATCCGGACGCGTGTTCTGGATGTACGTCTCGACCAGCGGCGTATGCACCTGGATGTTTTTGATCAGAACCTTCTCGCGACCGATTGCCCTCTCCACCAGCGCAGCTTGTTCTGGGGTAAGCTGGTGTGCCTGTTCATACTTGGGCTGCTTTTTGGCGTACACACTCGACGCAGTCAGAACAAGGAACAAGAAGGGAGTAAGCGTCTTCCGCAACATCATTTGAACTCCTAAGTTCGTTTATCGTGTAGGGCTTGCGCAGTTCTAAAAAACCGCAATTGCGCTTAGCCTCTTCTTGAGTCTTCGCTTAAGTCTACGCGTCGAGATCAGGCCAATTGGAACGTGATCGTGATGTTGGTGGTCAGGTCGACCGCTCGCCCATCGCGGGTTGCGGGACGGAAGTGAATCTGCTGCGCCACGCGGCGAGCCTCTTCATCCAGTCCATGGCCCAGTCCGTGCACAACTCCGTCCACCAGCACTTGCCCGGCTGCGGTGAACGTGACGCGGAGGACCACATCGCCTTGTACCTTCAACTGGCGGGCTTCGCTGGTGTACTGCACTGGAGGCTTCGAAAGCACTTCAAGGTTCGTTGCCTTGGGTGTGCCCGCGGTCTGCTGAACGGCGGCTACGGCGGTCATTCCAGGAATGCCGGCCGAAGCCACCTTGCCATAGTTTGTTGTCTGCGCAACTGCTGTCCCTGGAATTCCAGCCGAGGCGACTTTGCCCACCACACCGGCACTGGCGCCGGCCTGAGTTCCATTGCCAAGACCGGTCGATCCGACCACACCCCGTGGCGCAACTGCCGCGCCTGCCTGGCCGCCATAAGGATTGCCGATGGCCGCCACTGTTGCCGGCCGGGCTGCGTTCGGGTTTGGAGTCACGCCAAATGTTTGGCCCAAGTGAACCGCCGCCGTCGACGGCTTCGGTTGCTCAACCTGTGCGGGGGCAGCGGCCGCAAGCACGGCCTTGGGCTGGGGAGCCAGAACGACGGCCGGCTTGGCCGCCTTTACTACCGGCACGTTGACCTTCGACTCCATTTCGATCGGCTTCATATCGGGCTTGGGCTCGATCTTCGGCATCTTGATCTTGGGAGCTTCCATCTTCACTTCGGGAGGCGTCGGCAACTCGATCTTCGGCGGCGGAGGCATTTTCAGCTTCAACGGCGGCGGAGGGGGTGTAGTCGGGAAGATCAATTCCGTCGATTCGAACTTGTGCTGTTGCAGAACATGCCTGGCCGTCATTCCCACATACAGCACAAGCACCAGGATCATCAGATTTACCAGGGCACTGGTCAACAGGGAAGCAGGATTGCTCTCCAGCTCCGGGAGCAATCCAAAGTTAGAGCGGATAGGATATGGATTCACTGGCATAAACATTCCTCTTGTGGGCCGTGAATGATGCGGCGCCATAGCTTCAAAGCAGTCGAAAACCGGAGTGGGAGTCGGTATGAGAAAAGTGCGTGTAAGTCCCCCTGCTCCCGGTTAGATCCTTCCTCGAAACTGTCCGTAGGCTGGCTCGGAGAGAATTGGGTACTTCAGTCCGCCACGTCCGTGCAGTGTGCGATCTTTCTCACCGCTTTACTTCCTGCCCGGAGGGGAGGCAGCGGACTTTCTGTCCTGTCGCCACACCCGATTAATAATTGCCCCGGTTACCGTCGATCGGGAAAACTGAACGTCTATTGCCACTCAAACTGTTGCTCTGATTGTAATGGACCCACGTCACATTGTAATGGACCCACGTCACAAGCTTTCGTCTCAACTACGTTAAAAGCCCACCCGTGTTCTAAAAGAGAACCCACCCTGTAAACTGCCTTCAGCCCGACGGTCCGGAAAGCGATGCCTCTTTGAAGGCAGTTCCCTGAAAGACATCGCCCTTAACCGGCCGTTCTTGAGACAGATACATCCGGCGTTTTTGACGGGCTCGCTTCACCCATCCAGCTCAAACGAACAAAACAGCCGTTCCTCACAGCTGGCGTGTAGCGTCTCGATGACCGCTTTCAACTTGCCTGGTGTATTAGACTCAGACTAACCCAGTTTCGCTCGCAAACGGAAGGTTTTTATGAAGGTAATGGTTACCGGCGGTGCCGGATATATAGGCGGTACTGTGGCGGGACTTCTGGTCTCCCGCGGGCACAAAGCAGTGGTATTTGACAACCTCAGTCATGGCCGGCGCGACCTACTGCCCGCCGGGGTTGACTTTGTCCACGGTGAACTGGCGGATCGTGCCTCGATTGAACGAATCTTCATTAAGGCGAAAGACGCTGGCGAACCGTTCGACGGCGTCGTCCACATGGCAGCCCTCATTGAAGCCGGCGAGTCAATGGTCGCACCCGAGGCATTCTTCCGCAACAACACAGCCTCCACTCTCAGCCTTCTCGAGGCCGTCCTGGCACACGGGCCCAGGCGCCTGGTGTTTTCCTCAACCGCGGCGGTTTACGGGGAGCCGGAAGCTGTGCCGATCGTCGAAAACGCGAAACTCCAGCCTACGAACGCCTATGGCGAATCGAAGCTGCTGGTCGAGCATATCCTCCGCTGGTTCAATCAGATCCATGGACTACGCTACGCCTCCCTTCGCTACTTCAATGTCGCAGGAGCACCCGAAGGCCCCGACGGCATTACCCGCGGCGAGGCACACGAACCGGAGTCGCATTTGATTCCGCTGGTACTCGATGTGGCGCTCGGACGCCGCGCGTCCATCCGCATCTACGGTGACGACTATCCTACACCCGACGGAACCTGCATCCGCGACTACATTCACGTCTCCGACCTGGCTGAAGCTCACCTTCTGGCCTTCGAGGCGCTTGAAAAGACCGATCGCCTCATC
>OBLU010004015.1_pt1 | contig 13295 bp, 12 predicted proteins | sample 1518681 | NCBI WGS metagenome assembly OBLU01 (sample SAMEA3539304, study PRJEB22396) | soil metagenome | biome: tundra; feature: field; material: soil | place: USA | collected 2010-05 | depth 0.15 m | reverse complement strand
CTGGCCGGCGGGGACGGCAGCAGGTAGCGTCGTGACGGGAAGCATCGGAGGGCCCCTCGGCTTGAGGTGGACAGAGACCGCCGATGCTTCCCTTTTGCGTCCACGGCCTGCGGCATTTCCGGCGGCGTGTCGCCAGACGGGCAGAAAATAGCTGTCCCGGGCCGCCCGTGAGCCGCCGCGGTGCCCTGCGGCGGCCCCAGCGGAGCACGCTGAACCGGCCCCGCTCTATATACGCTCCGTGACCACCAGCGGCCTCCCGCTGTGATCACAATCCGTAACCGGCTCCCCGTCGGAACGCCCGCATCGCCGCAACCGTAAAACCCCAGGTCACAGCCCTCCGCCGTACTCAACCGAACGCCAGTGGATGCGCCCGGGCTGGTCTGAATCCCTGCATCACGCGCACTCTGTAATCCCCCATGAGCGGCTGCTGAGCATCGACGAGCGGTTTGCGAACGCCGCGGCCAAGCCCGTAATCATTCCCGAGACGATCAACTGCGACCGGGGCCGGGTCTACCTGTCGGAGACCTTTCTGCGGGCCTGCGCGTCGCTGGGCATCTCGGTCCAGCCGGCACGCCCTTACACCGGCAGTGACAAGAGCATGGTGGAGCGGACGTTCGAGTCTATTAACACACTGTTTTGCCAGCACGTGGCCGGTTACGCCGGCCGGGACACTACCCGCCGCGGCCCAGATGTCGATGCGGAGGCAGTCTGGACAGTCGCCCAGCTCCAGGAGCTCTTCGACGAGTGGGTGATTGCCTGCTGGCAGAACCGACCGCACGAAGGCCTCAGTCACACATGGGGCGAGGGCCGGGACCTCTCCCCCAACGAGATGTTCGCCGTCTGCGTCGGCATCAGCGGGTACGTGCCACTCCCCCTGACAGGTGATGACTACATGGAGCTCCTGCCCGCCGTCTTCCGCACCGTCAATGATTACGGGCTCACCATCGACAACCGGACCTACGACTGCAAGGCCCTCAATCCCTACCGGCGGCTGGACTCAGGCCTGCCGAGCGGGAACAAGAAGAAGTGGGAAGTCCACTATGTTCTCTGAACTAAAAACGATCATCAATATCCCCAGGTTTCTGGTCGTTTCCCGGACGCATGCCGGATCGCGGTGACCAGTCGCTGGATGTTGCGGTCGTCGAGGCCGGTAGTGGCGTCGCGGAGGTCGACGGGAACGCCGTCGGCGAGGCTGGCGGACAGCTTCAGGAGACGCCGTTCCCCGCCTGAGCAGGGCAGTTCGCCTCTGCTCAGGGCGGTGACCGCGGCTTCCCAGTCGATGGCGGCCATGGCGACGCCGCTGCTGGTGGCGTGCTCGATGAAACGGCCGGTGAAGTCGCTGCGGTGCAGGAACGCGCCGCTGCTGATGAGCAGGGAGACGCCGGCTTCGAGCGGGTAGAGCCCGGCGGCGCATGCCTGAAGTGCCGCGGGCAGTTCGTCGGATTTCAAAGTGAGCTCCTGGCAGGATAGGTCGCGGTGCATCCGGCGATCTCGCGGAAGGCCGGGATCCCGAGGTTGATCACGCTGGCCCGGCGGGCCCGTTCGCCGAGTTCGGCGAGCTTGCCCCCGGCGGCGGCGAGGCTGACGCGCAGGCCCTCGGCTTCGCCGACCCAGCCTTGCTGCTCGGCTTCGGCGATGCGGGCGGCCAGGTTGTCGCGGATCTCGGTCAGGCGGGGCCGCTGGGCCGGGTCTGTGCGCAGGAGGGGGCATCTGACACAGGAATGCTCATGCTGGCAGCTGGTCCCGTATGCCCGGCCGCATTCGCCCAGGGCGACTTTTCGCCGTTCGAAGTGGCCGAGGAATTCTTCCCATTCGGAATCGGTGGGAGTACGGTATTCTTCGCTTGGGCGCAGGGACCGGCGGCGGGCGATAAAGGCCCGGTGGCCGTTGATTGCCTCCTGCGGGTAGATCGCCTTATATCCCATGGTGGTATTGATGTCCTTGTGCCCGAGGATAAGCTGGGCGATATGCGGTGGCATCCCGTTCAGGATGGCCTCGGTAGTAAAGATTCTCCGGAAGTCATGGAAGGTGTAGTCGGGGGGTTCCTCAGCGCCTGGCATGCTGATGTCCTGCAGTGTCTCCTCGATCGCCCGGCGCATGGTGGGCCGTGAGACCGGACGGTCCTCTCCGCCGGACCGCCACTGGAACAGCAGCGGAATCGGCGGGTTCCATACTCGTTCGAGGTAGTCATAGGAGACGACAAGGGGAATCGCTCCCGTGCTGTCACGGACCCGGCTGACAATGGCACTGAGAACGTCGGCCAGTTCCGGGCTCACTACCAGAAGTCTTTCCTCATCTGTTTTCGAGGGTGCTATCTGGAGAAGCGGGATAAGCTCTCCCGTGTCCGGCAGCGTGTACTGGGTGATGCTGTGATGGCTGACTTCCAGCATTTCCTCAATTCGGACGCCGGTATGGCGGAGGAATTCCACCGCGGCCCAGGCCCAGAACGCGCGATGCTCGGCCAGCGCGAAGTCACGGCGGCGCCCTGCGGCGTCATAGGCCCTGGCGTAACTGCCGCCATTCGGGTCGCCTGCCTTGCCGGCCTTGGTGAAGGACTGCCCGCCGGCGGTGAAGGAATCCCCTGGCCCGGCGGCCCGCACGGCCTCCAGGCGGAGCCGGGCATCGGCGAGCCGCCGGACGGCGGCGCCGGGGAGGGCCGGGAGCAGGGGCAGCCGTTCCCGGGTCCGCTGGTCCATGCGGGCCTTGCGGCGGGCGTTGGTTTTCTTGAACTGGGTCTCTGCCTCGCTGACCGGGCAGGGGACGGCCCATGGCGCCCATCTGGCCGGGTCTTCCAGCGCCCACTGGGCGATATCGAGGTAGAAGGCCCGGACGTTGGTCAGCAGCCTGACGTAGCTTTCCCGCGGTCTGGTGATCTCGGCCGTGCTGCCGTCAGGCAGGCGGCGGCGGTCGACTTTGACGCGCAGGCGCCCCTTCCATGCTGCCGCGACCTCGGGAGCGAGGCGGAGGGAACCGATGCCGCGATGATGTTCCTCAAGGTTCTTCCAGAAATACAGGCTCAGCGTGCGCGACAAGCTGTCCAGGGAGGAGTAGTCCAGGGCCGGCTGGCGCTCGGACAAGTAGCCGACGATCAGGTCACGGACGGGGCCGCACCGCAGCTCATACCGGTCCACGAGGCCTTCGACGCTGGACTGGCCGGTGAACCGCCCGATGCGGGCGAGGCTGGACGGCGCGTCCTGGGGGAAGATGCCCAGGTCCTTGAGGATCGTATAGAAGTGGGTGCGCCCGCGGCCGCCGGCCAGGACCCGGGCCTCGGTCTCGCGCAGCTCCAGGCAGTCACCGACGCAGATGTCCCGGACCGCGCCGCCCTTGGCGATGAGCAGCATCGCGACCTGGGCGAGGGCCTTATGACGGGTCTGCTCGCAGAGGGCCAGGTCCGTCTTCGCCTCCAGAGCGGCGAATCCCTCCGGGTCCCGGTGAGCGGCCAGCAGCTCGCGCCAGCGGCGGCCCCGGGCATGGGAGACCAGCCATTCCAGGTCCGGTCTCAGCACGTCGGCGCAGAACAGGATCGTCAGGCCGCCTTGCAGGTCGCCTTTCCGGGAGCTCGCATGATCGCCATGCAGGGCCAGCCATGCCAGCGGGTCCTCGACCCAGTCAGCCCCGCGCTCGCCTGCGGGGCATGCGCGCCAGCGCTGCTGCCAGGTCCCGCCCGGAAAAGTCTCCAGCCACTGCAGCAGCTTGTCCGCGCCGAGACGCCGGTACTGGCGCGTGCACAGGTTACCGGCGCGAAGGGGCGGACGGTCGAGGCGGGCGAGAACCTCCGGGCGGCTCGCGGCGGTGGCAGCCCAGGCATCAGGAACCTCCCGCCCGGGGAAGCGGGCACGGAGCGCCCTGAACGCCTCCCCGCTCAGCGAGGCACCGTAGTGCCTGATGGAAGCCGGGCTGCCGGGCGCGTCGGTCCGCGAGGCCGTCACGACGGCCGCCCGAACAGGACGCCGAGCGAGTCCGGGTTGTAGCCGGCGGCCGGCGGCGGAGGCGAAGACGCCGGCCCGCGCCGGGCCCGGCGCTCGTGGTGGGCCAGCGCACTGGCGATGACCTCGTTCTGGTCCGGCGTCGTATAAAGCTGCGTGGTGCTCAGGTGGGCGTGACCCAGGACCCACTGAACGTCGGTCAGGGACATCTCCGGGTCCCGGGCCATTCTCCAGGCCCCGGTATGGCGCAGATCGTGGATCGACCAGTTCGTGCCAAGCAGCTGCTGGGCACGGGTAAACATGGCCCGGGCGGCAGGATAAGCGAGCGGCCGGAACGGCCTGCGGAGGGTGAACCACAGCGGATGCCGGCGGCCGCGGGGAGCACCCTTGCGCCAGATTTCCTCCTGGTAGAGCCGCAGCCAGACGAACGCGTCCGGCGAGGCGGGCAGTTCCTGAACCGCCCGCGACCCCTTGCGGGTCACCGCGATGAGCTGATCGCCCGGGCGCACGTCGTCCTGGACGGAGTCCAGCAGCTCTTCGGCCCGGGCGCCGGTCGACACCCAGAACGCCAGCAGCGCCCTGTCGCGGTGGGACTTCAGCCCGGCGAAGATCTGATCGAACTGCTCGTCGGGGATCCGCCTGGGGATGCGCCTGGGCTGCCTGGGCCGGTAGCGGCCCGTCCGCTCGTGCGCGAACGGCTCCAGCGGGTTGCGGTGCGCGTGAGCCCTGCCCCGCCGGCGTGACCTGTCCAGCGGGAAAGGGTTCATGATCGGCCCCCGGCCGGACTCGAGGCGGAAGTCGTAGAAGCGGCGCAGCACCGTCTCGGCGTGCGCCCGGCTCGATGCGGAGAACTTCCGGCCGGGCGAGGCCTTGCCGGTCACCGGATTCACCGTCACCGCCGCAGGCCCCGCCGTCACCGGTCCCCGCGAGACACCTGGCGGCGAGCCGACCCGGTCCCGCCAGTGAGGGCGGGCCGGCTTGTCCGCGACCTGCATCCACCGCGCGAAGTCGCGGCCTTCCGCCGGGGTCACCTTGTCCCAGGCCACCCCGGCAGCCGCCAGCCACCGCCACCACAGCAGCAGGTCGTTCCCGTACGACCTCAGCGTCGAGACCGAACTGTCCTGCGCCTGCAACTCGGCCAGGAACTCCGATACCGGGACCACCACCGACCCGCCCGCGTCCAGCAGCCGGCACGGCTCCCACGGATCACCCGTCTCCTCCAGCCGCCCGACGCACAGCACCACCAGCCGCGCCAGGTCCCGGTCCGCCTCACCATCATCAGCCACGAGGCGGGACGCTAGCAGAAAAACTCTAAATACAGCTATGACCTGCTAAAACTCGTGATTTAGTTCAGTTAACGGGCGACCCCTACGACATCACCGTCGTCTGGATGCGCGACCACCGCTCCGAGGAGTGGATCACCGTCCCATGGGTCTACCGCTCCCTCGCAGGACAGCCGTTCGGCCTCGCGCTCTGGGAGCACGCCCGGCGTATCACAACCGAACGATCCGGCCCCCGCCCTGCCGAGGCAGACATCGCGAGGAACCTAGCCGACCTGCTCAACCGTGCTCACGGCCCGGACCTGACACTGGAAGAGGCCAAGGTGGTCGCGGTAGACGCGAACCGGCCGGTCCGCCCGAGGGCTGAAGATCCAGATGACGGCTCCACACCGGACTCAGGCGATGAACCGGATGACCGGGCAGAACCCGACCTGGCTGTTGAGCCGGGTAGGTATGACGTGTTCGACCCCGGAGACGTTCCGTGGCGGCTGTAACGACCGTGAGCTTCTCGTCCAGCGTGGTGACCACGGTGGGCAGCTGGCGTGAGTTCGTGGCACACGCCCCGGAGCCGGTTACGGTGATAACCGAGACGGAGCTGAGCCTCCTTACCCCGTCGGAACGGCTCGCGTACGACGACGTGCGCAGTGACTACCACGCGGCGCTACCCGCGCTGAAGATTCCGATACTCGACCGCACGGTGACCGAGGGCCTGCTCTTCATGCGCCTCAACCGCGGGCAGCAACTCGGCACCTCGTGCGGCATGATCCTCAGCGGCGTGCCGGGCGTCGGGAAGACCACGGCTATCCGGGCATTCGGCCGCACTGTCGAACGGTCCTACCGGGCGAAGAACCCGCAGATGACCAATTCGGTGCCGGTCGTGTACATCACTATGCCGGCCGGCCAGCATCCCAGGGCCCTGCCCGCCGAACTGTTGTACTTCCTTGGCGCACCGCACGCCGTCCGAGCCACCGAGACGGCACTCACTCACCAGGCGTGCCAGCTGATGACTGACCTGAAGACCAGTCTCGTCATCGTCGACGAGGTCCACGGGATCGACAGGTCGAGAGCAAGCCACGAGCAGCAGTCGGACCAGCTGAAGTACTTCATGGACCACGTCCCGGCCACCTTCGTCCTTGCCGGGATCAACGTCGAAAACTGCGGGTTCTTCACCGGGAACCGGGGCCAACAGCTCGCCCGGCGGTTTACCCCGCTCAAGGCCTCCCCCAGCAACTACAGCACTATCCCCCAGCGCCAGGACTGGGCCAAGCTCATCGATGGTTTCGAGCACGCCCTGCGCCTCCACGCCCATAAGCCCGGCAGCCTCCTCCCGTTGGCCGACTACCTGTACGGCCGCACCGGCGGCTACATCGTGTCGTTGTCCCACCTGATCCGTGAGGCTGCCATCAAAGCGATCCTGAGCGGCACCGAGCGCATCGACGAAGAAATCCTGGAGTCCGTAGAACTGGACCACGCCGCCACCCAGGAAGCCGCAGCTCAGCGTCAGGCCATCCGGAAGAGCCATAAGCGGAGCAAGCGATGAGCCTCATGCTGCCGCCACCTCGCCAGATCCCAGTCTTGCCACGCCCCGCCACGGCGAATTGTCAGGCTCCTATCTGGCCAGGGTCGCCCGAGCCAATGGGACTGACCTGCGCACATTCGCCGGCCTGCTCGGCCGTCTCCCCTCGCCTGCACTGACCGAAGGACCGGACCTGGCAGTCATGGTGCTCACCTTGAACAATGCGGCGTTCACCAGGCTGCTGGCCTACACCGGGCTCGCGGGCGACAACCTCATCAAGGCGATCCCGTCCCTCAAGCCCAGGACGTTCAAGTCGCCAGCGGAACCGCCTGCCATTCGCATCTCCTTCCTGCGGACCCTCGCTGCCGATTGCCCGGGGTGCCGTAGCCGCCGGGGCGGCGCCCACGCCGACACCCGGATCTTCCCCAACAAGACAGCATGCCTTCGGCACGGCTACTGGCTCTACGGGCAAGATAGCGGCCGACACCTGGACTTCGCCGTGCGGCCGGACCTGACCGCCGCCCAGCGACGCCTCGACAAGGTAGCGATGCGCTGTGGTCCATCGGCCGCGATGCGCGCCTATGAGATCGCCAGCGGCTACCTCCAGTACGCGTGGCGGATCGACTACCACCCGTATTGGTATCCCACGCTGCTCGACCGCTGGCAGGAGCGTGTCCGCACCGAAGGTGCCCTCGCCGCCCGCAGCACGTGGCAGCTCCCGAGCTGGGCAATACACCCCGAGTGCACCGCGCTAGCGGCCGTCTTCGCCAGCCCGTACTGGGCCGCGCTCGCGCTCCCTGCACGCGGCCGGCAGCACTGGCGCTTCTACCAGCGCCTCCTGGCAGAACTCGCGATCGAGGACGGCACTCCTCTGCGGACCATGAGGATCTTCGATCCCCTGCCACGTGACATCCAGGAACAGGTCCGCTGGGGCCGCCTCTTGAATGACCCCGACTGGGGTGCGCCGCCCCCTGCCGCAGCCATCCCGCAGACGGTCCCCTTCATCGACATCACCGACGACTACGAACGATCCATCGGTGCACTTTTGTACTCTCGAAGGGCGACCACTTAGCAGGGAGCAACCCTATGCGGGGCATTACCGGTTTCCTCTAAGCTCGTCGCGTGGGCGACGACACTGTGAGCAAGACCGCCGCCGCCATCGAGCCTACTGAATCGGCGGTGTTGGCTGCATACGCGGCCGTTGCGACTCGTCGCGCCCAGTGGGACTCCCTCGTATGGCAAGTGCCTACCTTGTCCTTGACAGCACAAGCTTTCCTGCTCACGATCGCTCTCAGCCAGGGGAACGATGCCTGGGCTCGCATCATCTCTGCGCTTCTCTCTGAATATCACCGTTATCTCAATCATGCTCATGGCGCGTCACAGGCAAGCTGAGATTCATGATGCCCACTGGCTCGAACACGTGGAACGCGACGTGCTCCACCTTGGAGCGTTGGTTAGCCATGGCCCGGAGTTCCGGAGAAGTCGTGAACAGCAAAGCCTTTCTGCGGGTCCCATAGGACGCGTCATCCCACTAGTCCGAATGTTCCCTATATGGGTGATCGGATTGGGGCTCTTCGGTTTGAGCGACGTCGTCGTAATAATTCGAACACTAGCAACCTTGTAGCGTCGGTCGCGTACGTCGTGAGGGGCGCCACAAGATCTGCAACGAGCACGAGCGGCAGCTGATGGTCTGCGCGCTGCGGCTCTAACATATCTGGGCCCGGACAGACCTGAGCGAAGGCGGACCATGTGAAGGTGTTCACCGTCATGGACGAGCTGAACGTTGGCCCCGCCGACATCCCGGCAAGCGCGATCACTGGATACCGCGACGGGGGGCGGGCCGCGTGCCCCAGCGACGTCTACGAGTCCCCGTGACCACTCAGCACATCGGGGCCGCCGGCGAACTGCTAGTGCAGTACCGGCTCTTGAAGCTCGGCATCGACAGCGCACGCCTGACCAGCGACGTCGGCGTGGATCTGTCGTCTACTCGCCCGCAGATGGCCGCGCGACCACCGTACAGGTCAAGACCGTTCTCGCCCCGGACCCCCCGGCGGTCGGGCGCCGCCTTGCGGTCGGCTGGTCGTTCCCACACGAGCTCGGCGCGGAACTCCTAGCCGTAGTGCTGCTCAGCGACGACGAAGTATGGCTGTTCACAGCCGACGAGGCCCGCACGATCGCGCAGCAGCACACCACATCGGGATCGCGCCGACTCTACTGGTACACCGACGTCGACATGCCGCAGCGCGGCGGTATTCCGTTGAAGCAAGGCGACATGACCGGCTCCTGTTCGGGAGACGTGCGGCCGACTTCTTCCTGCGGTGAGTGCTCGCAACTCGTCGCCGGAGCGACTGCCGTGATCACTGAGCGAGGTAGCCATGACTCGGCTCGAGGGAGCTCGTTTCTTGGCGCCCTTCCAGAAATGCGTGACGACCGGGTCGGCGGCGGCCCGTGCAACGTGGTAGCGGCGGGCGATGGGATCAGCAGCGGAAGGGGTCCCGGCGCTGCTGTGCGGTCATTCCGTAGGCATCAGTGAAGGTGGCCCTGGTACGGGAGTCGAGCCCGGCGAAGGCTGGGGATTAGTCGCGTCCGGGGTATCCATTTAACCGGAGGTCGCAGCTCGGCGGCTCGCCATGGCGCCCGGCAGCTGGCCGGTCGAGGCTGGGCGGCCGCCCGCGGGTCCGGGGTGGCGCGGTGGGCACCCGCAGCCGGGGCTGGCTGGTGACCAGGTCGCGGTACCGCACCGGGTCGTGGGCGACAGCGAGCTCGAGCACCCGGCAGAAGACCAGGCCCCTGCTGGCTGAGCGCCGGCGGTTGAACCGGGACACGGATTCGTCCAGGTAGCTGGCCAGGTGCTCGGCGTCCACCGAGCCCTGGTGGGTGCCCAGCAGCCACCGCTTGGCCAGGGAGGCGACCCGGTGCACGGCCGGCAGCAGCTCTCCGGGATCCTCGCCGCGGGCGCGGGCAGCACGCTGGCTGCGCCGCTCGTGGGCGTAGCCCAGGCCGTCAAGCCCGCGGTAGCCCTGCCAGGCATCGGTGATGACCCTGGTGCCCGGCTCGACGTTACCGGCCACGAACGGGTGCAGCGCGGCAGCTGAGGCGTCTTGCAGGACCGACATCCGGCACCGGCCGATGCCTCGCGGCTCCCTGACCTCCACCGCGATGCCCACCAGCGACTTCTTGCCCCTGGCCCGGCCGCCGCGCAGCCCGGCCTCCTCGCCGCCGATGAACGTCTCGTCCACCTCTACCACGCCGGCCAGCAGGTCCCGGCCCGACCGCACCAGCACCGACCGCAGCCGGTGCAGCATCGCCCACGCCGTCTGGTACGAGCCGATCTCCAGCGCCCGCTGCAGGCTCTGCGCCGAGACGCCGTCCTTCTGCGTCGCGAAGATCCAGCATGCGGTGAACCACACCGTCAGCGGCGTCCGCGTCCGGTCGAAGACCGTGCCCGCTGTCACCGACGTGCGCCGGCCGCAGCCGCCGCACTCGAATCGGCCATCACCCAGCCGCCACCCGCCCGAGCCGCATGCCGGGCAGGCGAAACCGCCCTGCCAGCGCAGCCACTCCAGGTAATCCAGGCAGTCCGCGTCCGTCCGGAACCACGCCTGGAACTCGCCCGTCGACCGCGGGTAGTGCACGCCGCCACGAGGCTGATCCACGCTCTCAGATTACTCCGGTTAAATGGATACCCCGGAGTCGCGTTAAGGACCTCCTCGCGCTAAGTTGCCGCGCAGCACGCGTCCGAACCCAGGCTGCTACATTGGCCGAATATGGAGACAGATGGGACCTTCGATGCGCTGCAAATGCTGAAGTACAGCAATACAGTCGAAGTGATCGACGAGGTTCTCGCGTCCAATCCCGTCGCAACCGTGGCTGACGTACGCCAGTACGCTGCCGTCAAGGGGAAAGCGGCGGAAACGCAACTCAAGGAGGCAGAAGCACGAATAGAACGTGCTGTCTGCCAGCACTGCGGGGTGGAGATTGTCCGGGGCAACGATGCCACGTGGTACCACGGCCGCATCCCCTCGTGGGGGTCACGGGGATGTCGGTCCCACAGCTTCGATCGCCTGGGTACTTGGGACGACCTGCTGGACAGAGGGTGGATGGCCACTCCAACCTGATCTACGCAGCCGTAGTTGATCGAAGCGAACCAATCAAACCCGCCCTTGTCGTGAGCGATCGGCAAGGCTCCAAGCCCTTAGTCCGAGGCGTCGGCTGGAGGCAGGACGCTCGGGCTTCATCGGTGGCGCGCGTGTCCAGCCGTGGCCAACGCCTGCGGTGAAGGCAGACGCCAGAAGCCCGCAAGGCCCGTCTCCGGAGACGACATGATAGCTGTCACAACCTGGCCTCAGCGTAACAGAGAATATGTCATTTCCCAGGCGCGGGACGACATGTTGGCTGTCACGGGACACGACTCACGCACCAGAGCCTACGAGACGCTCGACCCGGACCAGGCGGCTGCCCGCCGTGCCGGTGATGCCGTTGCGGCCTGCGCTGCACGTCAGATCAAGGCGTACGTGGCCGCGTGCCTGATGCTGGGCGCCGTCCTAGACGTTCTCGGTAGCCTCCGGCAGCTGCTAAGCGACCAGGTACCGGTGAATCGAATTTCCGTCTGGCTCGGCTGACCCGTTCACGGGAGCCGCGGACCTGAATATACTTTACCTCGTGACAACTATTAGTGATGGCGGCCGCGTCGGCGGCGTCTCAGAAGTGGCGGCGGAGCTCGGCGTCACCCGCCAGCAGGTCGCGAATCTCCGCCAGCAGGCTGACTTCCCGGCACCAGTGGCCACCTTGTCGATCGGCGACGTCTGGAATCTCGATGTCATCGCCCGCTGGAAGGCCAGCGGGCTGCGCAAGGCGGCCGGCAGGCCGTCGCCCGCCGGCATGCCTATCGCCGTCGGGCGACGCTTCGAACTCGGCCCGGTGATCAGCGACAAGGGCGGCTTCGGGGTCGTGCACAGCGCGCGGGACCTGGCCGACCCGGCCGACGGCTGGATGGCGGTCAAGCTCCTCAAGCAGGCGCACGCCCTGGACCCGGGGACGGTCGCCAGGTTCATCCGCGAGCTGCAGCTTATGTCTCGGCTGAGCCACCCGAACGTGATGCCCGTCATCGCGAGCGGGACCGACGACAGGGTCGGACTGTGGTATGCCATGCCCCTGGCGGGCGGCAGCCTGGCCGACGACCTGCACACCAATCTCAGCGATCAGGACATCCTGGCCGTGATGCGCGACATCTGCGCCGGACTCGACTACATCCACCGCAGCGGAGTCCTGCACCGCGATCTCAAGCCCGAGAACGTCCTGCGTACTCAGGCCGGGACATGGGCGATCGCCGACTTCGGCTTGTCCCGCTCAGTCGCCGATGACGGCACGCGGCTCACCGATACCGCCGCCGGGATGGGCAGCAGGTTCTACACCGCGCCCGAGCAGTGGCGAGACGCCAAGAACGTCACCCAGGCCGCGGACATCTACTCCGCCGGCAAGATCCTCCAGGCCATGCTAGTGGCGGGCCTGCCTGTCGATGACCAGGTTCCGCCGGGCCGTCGGCTCGGGCCCGTGGCGCAGCGCGCGTTCTCCCAGGAGCCGCAGCACCGCCACCAGAGCGCAGTGGAACTGCTCGCCGCCATCGAGGCCACCGCCGCCCCGGCGCCGGCCGGGCGGTGGGAGACGCCGGCTGAAAGGTCGCTCCGCCTCCGGCGGCGGCTGGCCGTCCTGTTCGATCCCGACGCGGCCACGGAGATCATCCGCTGGGCCGACCAGGTCAGCCCGGACGAAACGGCAGACTTCGCTCTCGCGCTCAGCGCGCTGCCCGCAAACGCCCTCGAGGTGTGGTGGCTGCACTACGACTCCGTGGGCTTCACCCGCGCCTTCAAACTCTACGCCGACGCGCTGCAGGACACCGGCTTCGACTTCAAGGATTGCGATCCGCTCGCCGACTTCGCCCGCCGCGCCGTCGACGTGACCCGGGACCAGGTAATACTCCGCGAGGCTGTCCGCGGGCTCGCCGCACTCGGCTGCAGCCACAACCGGTGGCATGTCCGCGACGTCGCCGTGGGAATCCTGCAGTCAATCAGGGAAGACGGCGCCGCCGTCAGCGCCCTCGAAGGCCTCAGGATGGCCGGACCACGGGCCACCGAATGGACAGCCGGCCCCGCCGTCGCCGGCACCCTGCACCCGATCCTGCGGGGCGGGATAGCACAGATCCTCGCCAGGCCGACCTGAAACGCGTCCACCAGTCGTGGACAACGCCGACAGCCTCCGGGATACGGGGCCCTTAGTCGGCCCCGGAAACGACAGGATGGCTGGCATGAAATCGAGCTCCTGCGTGACAGGAACGTGTCACTTCCCAGGTCGCGGATGACATGTTGGCTGTCACGGGACAGAACTTGTCCCGTCTCGCCGAACATGTCGAATCTCACTCATCTTGGCGGACGGCATGCCGGAAGGCGGCTCATCCGACATGAACTTGAGACGCGCAACTTTGTGGATCAAAGACACGATCCGGTAATCACCGCCGCGGCTGCCGTCATGCCGCCACGGTGTACGGTCCTCGTATGGAGGTCGCTGAGCTGG
>OBLU010004014.1_pt1 | contig 13297 bp, 16 predicted proteins | sample 1518681 | NCBI WGS metagenome assembly OBLU01 (sample SAMEA3539304, study PRJEB22396) | soil metagenome | biome: tundra; feature: field; material: soil | place: USA | collected 2010-05 | depth 0.15 m | reverse complement strand
GGGAGGGCGGCGATCCGGCACCAGCGGGGGTTGAGGTACTCGGTGATTCGTTTGACCACACCCCCCTTTCCCGCGGCGTCCCGACCCTCCACGACGATCACTACGCGCTTACCTTCCTCGCGGACCCACTGCTGCATCTTCACCAACTCCTCCTGGAGCCGGAGAAGGGCCTTGTCATAGACGCTGCTGTCAGGCATGGTCCCATCCTGACAGCGGAGGACCGACGAGGCGACGGGGGACCTCAAATCGGCAATGCCTTCACCGGGTCGGGGCATGAATTCCAGCAGGATCCCCATAGCTCCTATACGCCGGGCATGGTGTTGGCCCGTGGATGCGCTCGTGGAAGGAGGTCGGCCTTCCTATCCCGGGAGACCGGTGCGGCCGCGAAACTCGTCGACCGATCGGCCTCCGAGCGAGCATCGAAGAACGCCGAAGCAGACGGAGCCTCGGCTCCACCGCCCGACGCCTCACCAAATGGTTGATCAGCCTTAGCGCGGCCCTATCGCCTACCGACAGTTACGCGCCACTACGAGTCACGGGCACCGTTCACCCTGCACGGGCACAATCAGATACGGACCTGCTCCTCGACTATGAGGACGTCGAGCTTTGTCCCGTAGGTCTCTTGCAGGCGACCCGAGTCCGCCAACAGTTTCTGACCCCCCTCGGAGCCGAGCGCGTTCTGTAGGCCATCGCCGTTTTCAAACATCAGTTCAGCCATCCGGTGATACGGACCATCAAGAGCCTTGGACGCCACAGCGCCTTGGAGCCCCGGGAGAGCGGCCACCAGCGCGATGTGAGTCTCCTCGTAGTCCTTCTCGAACCCGTCGACGTCCTTTGGTGTGCTCCAAAGAGCCACAAGCTTGATAGTCAATTCAACCTCCTGGGTCACTGTTCAGCCCGTTCAACGGAGAATAACGCCTCTTGGGTCGCCTTTCCCTGGTTGAACGATGTGGCGAGGCGGGCACGTCTGAAGCGCCCTGAACAGCTGAAACTGAGTGACTCGAGAGTTCGAAGAGAGTCGCCGCCTCGGCGGAGAGCACCGTTTGTGTAACCAAGTCGTCGTCGCCGTGACGAGGTGGAAGCGGTGCCATGGCCCCAGCGCCCAGACCGCTGTTCAGCCCGTGATCTTGGAGGAGGTGATCGTGGCGGCGACCGGCGGCGCCTTCACGAGCACGTGCTCGCCCCACTTGGAAAGGGTCGTTGTCACCTTCGTGCCGCCGGAGTCGGTCGCGGTTTCTTCGACGGGCAGGGTCGTCGCTCCGGCCGAGACGGTGAGCATGTTCGACAACTTGGGTGTGGAGCTCGTGGCCGCGCTGGTCCACTTGAGGACGTACAGCTTGGCGCCGTTGGTGACGTCGATGGATAGCCTCGTACCCTTGGCTTTCGGGAGTAGGCCCGTGACCGAGGAAATGGTGAGACTCGACTTGAGATTGCCGTACTGGCTCGTGCCGGCCTTCCAGGACACCCAGTCCGTGCCGACCTTCTTCGCGTCCGCTGAACTTAGGCCGAAAATCGTGGTCAGCCCAGAGGAATTCCCGCTGACATACCCGTAGGTGGGTGTCACCTTGACCGTCAGATCCGCCTTGCCCACGAATACGGTCTCCACACCTCCCGTCGTCCCCACGTCGGCGACTATCTTCTCGTTGATCGACGACGAGCTGGAGCTCGCCTTGAACACCACGTGGACACCAGATTGCTTAGCGATGGTCGCCTTTGCCGCCCTTAGCACTGAGTCCGTAGTCACGACCCCGGCATAAGCCGTCGCACCGAGGGCGGACGAAATCACAAGTGCGGTCATCGCGAGCGCGAGCGCATGGACGAGGCCGGGAGGGTTTCGTCGAATTGAGAGATCCATCTTGCCAACCTACTTGGGCGGTCAGGCGCGCGGAAGGTGCGAACGGGGGAGGTCGACGAAGGACCCTTCGCAACGTCGGCTTGCCCGGGCACGCGACCCCCGATTCACCGATCACGGTGCTGCGCGTTTGACCACTCGGCCACTGAGGAAGTTCAACCAGTGAGGGCAGCTTGAGCTGTGTGACGACCATTCGCTTTTGTCCGCCGACACCACTCACGGCAACGACGATTAGCTTGTCGCGCTCGTCAGTCTTTCCTCGCTTGGGAAACAGCAACCAGCACCTTTTCGATCGCGGCATCTTGAGCCTCCAGGTGCGCCTGGATCTGCTTGGCCTCCTCCAGGACAGCGGCTGCGTCGTTATAGGTGGCTTGAGCACGAGCATCGGCCGCCGTGGCTTGGATGTTCTGGCCCACGATGATGATGGGCAGCAACACCAGCTGGAGGAACTCGGACGAGAGCCAGAGCACCAGCACGGTCGTGCTGTGCGCCTTGATGGTCGACGGCAGGCTCACAAAAGCAATCACGGCGAACAGGTAGGCGGCCCACATCGTGCCCACGATGACGGTGATCCTCAGGCCGACCTTGGCGTTCAGACGTCCGAGAGGGCCGGGACCATGGACTTGGGTGACCGCGGCCGCCACTTTCGGAGGACCGGATGCCTTGCGTGCTTCGATGTGAGGATGCGGGACGTAATTGTAGATTGTGGACATGGAATTAGCATTCCATGATTCTTCGGGAGGCGGTGTCCGCCGCGCAATACAGGCCGTTCTACACAGTCCGAGAGCCACCGACCGGTCGGACGCGACCGTCGATCTCGTAAGCACAAACGGGTCCCAATCCCTAGGATCGCGCCATGCGGATTCTTGTACTAGGTGCCGGTTTCGGAGGTCTGGAGCTGTCGACGAAGTTGTCGGATGAGTTGGGCGATGAACTTGATGTCGTCCTGATCGACCAGGGCGAGGGGTTCGTGTTCGGGTTCTCGAAATTGGAGGTCATGTTCGGGAGGACCCTGCCCTCGGCCGTACTCCACCCCTATCGTGACCTCGTGAAGCCGGGGCTGCGGTTCGTCCAGACGACCATCCGCTCGATCGACCCTGCGGCCAAGCGCGTCGAGAGCGACGCGGGGGCCTTTGAAGCGGACGTCATGGTCGTGGCGCTGGGAGCTGATCTCGATCCCTCAGCCACCCCGGGGCTGGTCGAGGGTGGTCACGAGTTCTACACGGTGCCTGGGGCATTCGCCCTCCGCGACGTGTTGGCGGGCTTCGACGGTGGCCGGGTGGTTGTCGGTGTGACCTCGGCACCGTTCAAGTGCCCTCCCGCACCGAGCGAGACCGCTCTGTTGATGCACGACTACCTCACCGAGCGGGGGATACGCGATAGCTCCGACATCTCGCTCGTCATGCCCCTTGGTGTTCCCATCCCGCCCTCGCCCGCAGCCTCGGAGACACTGCTCGTCGCCTTTGCCGAACGGGGGATCAACTGGAACCCCGAGCGGGTGGTGAGCCGGCTCGACCCCGACCGCAAGGTCGTTATGCTCACCGACGGGGCCGAGATGCCTTACGACCTCTTCCTCGGCGTTCCGCTCCACCGGGTGCCCGTGGCGGTGGAGGAGTCGGGGTTGGCAGTCGACGGGTGGGTCCCGGTGAATCCTATGACACTTGAGACCGCATTTTCGGATGTCTACGCGGTCGGCGACGTAACGAGCGTGGGAACACCGAAAGCAGGCGTCTTCGCCGAAGGTCAGGCCTCGGCGGTCGCCGAACAGATCATCGCTCGATTGCGTGGCGGTTCGCCGCCTGCGCCCTATGACGGCCACGGGATGTGCTACCTCGAGTTCGGCCGCGACCTGGTCGCTCGCGTTGATGTCACCTTCGTGAGCGGGGAAACCCCCGTCGGGGACTTTGAAGGGCCCTCACAAGCGCTTGCCGCTGACAAGGGCGAGTTCGGCTCCAGCCGAATCCAACGCTGGTTCGATCGCACCTGGACGGGAGGCAAGCAGTCCGTCATCTGACTTGCAACGGCAGCCTTCATTCGGGCAGACGAACCACCGGAGCGAGCATCGAAGAAGGTCCACCCTATGCCCGGTCAGCGCATTCCAAACTCCGAGAAGCGCCGACCACACAGATCGACGGTTCGGGAACGGCCAAGTCGCCCTGAAGTCGTTGAGCCACGCCTATCCGCGCACCCTCCACGTGACTCAAACGCTCTCCATGGGGATGGCTGCCGGCAATAGGGACGGTCAAGCCTCGGCGCCACGGGTCCCTCGTTGCCGTGCGACCTTGGTCCGGCGCCAGAGGCTCCACGCCCGACCTATGCCATAGGAGCAGGCCCCGAAGATCCCAACAAAGAAGCCAATTGGCCAGTTGGTCAGGTAGGAGCTTGCTATCGCGATCCACACCGTCGTCAGCGCCAGAACCACCGACAGCGCTATAGCGACGAATGGCCGGTCGGTGAAGGACCGGGCGGCAGCCGGTGGCCCAATCATCAGGGTAAAGATCAACAGTGCTCCAACCACCGGCACAGTCATTGCGGTGGCAAGAGCAATGACGAGAAGGAAGCTCACCTCCACTCGATGAGCGCGGACGCCTTTCGCCTCTGCAATCTCCGAGACGACAGAGGAGAACATGAGCGGACGATAGAGGAAGATCACTGTTCCGATGCAGGCGATGGCCAGTGTGGCAACAGGCAGGAGCTCGGCTGTACTCACTCCGAGAACCTCGCCAAAGAGGAGCGAGTAGATCTCTGGTTCGTACTGAGTGCTCCGACTCAGGAACAGAGCGCCAAGGGCAAGCATCATGACAAGGGCGAGCGCAGTGACGACGTCGTGACGACCACGACGTCCTAGCGAACCGATTCCGAGCGCGGCGAGAAGCGAGAACGCGGCGAGGCCGACAAGTGGATTTACCCCGACCAAATTGGCTCCCGCCGCGCCAGCGAAAGCACCATTAGGGATGGCGTGAGCAGGGAATGCTGAACCTCGTAACACCACGAAGAACCCGACGACCCCTGCGACCACAGCGACGATGGTCGCCACAATCCACGCGTTCACCATGAAGCCCGAGAACATTCGCGCTCCTATTCGTATGCTTCCGGGGGGTCGAGCCGGAATCGCTTCACCGGTCGATCACGCTGACATGGGACTTGGGGGCGGGCCCGCGTCTCGCCGTAGCCCGGCGGGCCGGCAATCCGGAGACGAGGTACATGAAGAAGACGACTGCGACGATGAAGAAGCTGACCGGCATGCCATTACGCGCCGACCCCCAGTAGTAACTGTCGTAGGAGAGGAGTACACCGAGCCAGGTTGCCCCTACTCCGAGGAGCGAGGCGACGACGACCGCCCACCCCATCCGTTTCGTGAGACGCAGGGCGGTGGCGGGCGGACCGACCAGCAGGGCAGTAGAGAGGATGGTGCCGATGGCCAGGGACGACAGTCCAACCGAAAGAGCGAGAGCGAACATATAGAGCAGGCCGACCAGACGGACGGGCACTCCCCTTGCGCCAGCTATATCGGCGCTGACCGAGCTCAAAATGAGCGGCCTATAGAGGACTGCGATCAGGGCAAGCGTCAGCGCGCCGAGAGTGGCCACGTACGGAATGGTTGAGCTGTCGATGACAAAGATCGATCCGAACAGGATCTGTTGAGTCGCGCCTGTCGTCGCGCCCGTCGTCGTGTCGAGATAGAGGAACAAGGCCGCGAAGCCCGTGGCGGCACCGAGCACGATGCCGGTCGCGAGGTCCCTCCCACGGGCCCGGCGGATACCGATCGCTTCCATCGCTCCCGCTCCGATGATGCCGCCGGCCACAAATCCCGTCAGCGGGCTCATTCCCAACAGGAGAGCCCCTGAGCCCCCTGCCGTCGAAACGTCGGTGAGGGCGTGACCGCCGAAGGATTGGCCGCGCATGACCGTAAACACTCCGACTACTGCGGTCACGGCTGCGACCACGCTGCCGATCACAATGGCCACGTGCACCGGCTGGCTCGAGAAGAAGCCTGGCTCGAACACCGACGTGTACAGCCTGTGCATGGCGTTCAGCCCACGACGGCCGCTGCGCTCGCGGCGAGGATCTCTTCATCTCCGCTACCAGGCCCGGCCACCACAAGGACCCGGCCATGGATGCGAAGGACGTCGACGTGATGACCGTACAGCTTGCTCAAGACGTCGGGCCGAACCACCTCATCGGTCGTGCCACTCGCGACTCGACCCGATGCAAGATAGACGATGCGGTCCATCACCGGTAGCAGAGGGTTCATCTCATGAGCTGAGAGCAGAACAGCTACGTGTTGTTCGTTGACTATGCGGTCCAACAACCCGATGATCTCCTGACCACTGCGAATGTCGAGGTTGGCCAAGGGCTCGTCTAGCAAGAGAAGCTTGGGGCGGCTTATTAGCGCGTGGGCGATCAGTACCCGCTGTTGCTCCCCGCCGGATAGCTCACCGATGCGCGCATCAGCGAAGTGTTCGGCGTCAACCGCGTGGAGCATCTCATCGACTGCCTCCGTTCGCTTCGCCGAGCGCAGCGGCATTCCGAAGCGGTGGCCATCGATGCCCAACGCAACCAAGTCGCGCGCACGAAGGGGCACGTCTGGGTCAAGGAGAGTCTTTTGAGGGACGTAGCCGATCGACCGATTCCGCCCCGAAAGCACGTCGCCACCGACAAGCACGCTCCCTGATGTCGGCCGGTGGAGGCCCAGAATCACTCGAAACAGCGTTGTCTTGCCAGAACCATTCGAACCAATGAGACCCGTGAACTCCCCAGAGAGGACCCCGAACGACACCGCATCGAGAACCTGCTTGCCGGACAGCCAAACATCGATGCTGTCGACGCGGAGGACCTCACCCTGCTCATTCCCACCGTGGCGTGTGTCGGTCACAGTTCTTCGGTCGACACCTTGTCTGCGACCGCCTTTTGGATGTCCCGAACTTCGCCGAGCATCCACGACTGATAGTTGTAACCGGGCGTTGGCATCGTCTCGTAGACACCCACGACCGGGATCCCGGCCTCTTCGGCAGCAGTACGGAACGAAGTTGTCAGCGAGTCGACGACTTGTTGGTTGTACACGAACACCTTGACCTTGTGACTCGTGAGAAAGCTGCTCTCGAGCGAGACGTCCTGGGGAGAGGGATCGACCCCATTCATGATGTCGGCTTGAAGTCCGAACGGTGTCAAGTTGTCAGCTCCAATTGCCTGCAACATGTAGTCGGCGACCGGCTCGGTCGTCGCGACTGGGGCGCCCGAATACTTCGCCCTGAATGCTTCGATGGCGTTCACCCAGGGAGCCAAGGACCTGTCGAACTTCTTCAAGTTTGCCCGGAAGTACGTCGCGTGCGAGGGATCGAGTGCACCAAGGTCGGCAGCGATGGCCTTGGCCACTGCCGGCATTGTCGTGGGCTTGTACCACAGGTGCGGGTTTGGGGTGCTGTTGGGAAGTCTGAGCACGTTCTGCACGGTAATCACCTTGCGCTTCGGGTTCGGCGACGCTGACTCGATCTTGTTCATGAACGTGTCGTAACCCACACCGTTCTGTACGACCAGCTGGGCCGCGCTGACGTTCTCGGCCACGGTGGGGCTCGATTCGAAGGTGTGCGGGTCGGTGTTGGGGTTGTTCAGAATCGACGATACGTAGACGTATCGTCCCCCAATCTGTGAGAGAACGTTCGCGTACTCGTTCTCAGCGCCGATGGCGAGGATCGAGCCGCTTGGATGCACGCTCGCACCAGCCGACGGCCGGCCGAGGGCCCCTGGGAGCCAGGAAGCCATCAAGGCGGTCGCCGAAAGGGCCAGGAGCCTGGTGCGAATGCGAACGGGGTCAGTTTTCATCCCTACCTTTGGTCTTCCTCCGGCTCCGCTGCTAACCAGTATTAGTAATGGTTACTATTATCAGCTCAGGAGGTCAACACCGATGGGGATGCACAACCCCGATTGTCAGTTGAACAGGGAAGATGCAACGAAAGAGTCGTTCAAACCCTCCCCTGCTTGGCCAAACGAACCTGGTGCAGGTCGGCGGTCTCGGAGCCCGAGGCTCATTCGCCGATCCGCCGTCCCAACAACACCGAGCGACGCGGCAGACAATCGGCCCCGGGCGGTCCGCACAGAACCACGCTCCGGAGCGCCTCGGGTAAAGGCCCGCAGGAGACCTCAACAACGTGCGATCGACGATCTGTCCTGCGTCAGGTCGGCCGGGGGTGCCCCCAACGCGCAGACGTTGCACGAATCACGAGCAAGTGGAGGGGAGCAGACAGCTCTCGAACCAGACCACCAAGGAAGAGATTCACGCCGTCTGGTCCATTGCCAGGGATTTCGGCTGGCAGTCCTGGATATGGGTTCTGCGTTCGCGTCGCAGTAGGTGGAGGTCACGGGGCCTCACCACTCGACTCGAACCTCACGCTGACGTGTCGGCGGGGGCGGCAAACAACGGCGAAGCGGGGTCGTCATTGTTTGTCGGGAGCAAAGTTCCGGCCTCGGGCGCGAGCGCCGTGATGTGCCGGTGGATCTCTCTGATCGTGTCTGAGTCCGTTCGACGCTGCGCTTGAACCTCTTCGTGCGCCTTAGCCATTATCTCCGCAGTGATACGTGGCTGCTTCGACAATACGGGATGGTGCTTTCGGCAAGCCTTGTAGGGCGTACCGTCAACCTTATGCGTGATGATTCTCCAGCAGCCTCTGTCGTGGCAATTCACATGCCTTAAACCCACGATAACCACGCCAATGAGCGTGACCTCTCCGATGTCGGAGCCTGCCCCTGGCCAGAAGCCGTAATGGGGACCGCTGCCCCCAATACCGAAGAACGAGTACAGCCAGTGGCCAATGGCGTGCAGTGTCGTCATGTGGGCACCTTCCCTTCGGTACTGGTGGGGCCACGTCGTCGCGCGCCGGTTGTGACGAGATCTTAGAGCCGGTGAATCGCCTGATCGCGCGTCACTTCGCGACACCGAGTAGACCGCCCCGAATGGCAGGCGACCCAGAGGAGGTGACCACATCGAAGTGCACGGTGTCACACGCATCGAGCACGGCACACGACTGCAGGCGAACCGTCAAGACCGACGGCATTGGCACCATCGCGCCGAAGCGCCCGGCGATCCGGTTGACCCTTCCGGGGTCATCGACGCCGATCAAGGCGAGAACCTTGCTCACCGCCAACGCCAGGGTGGCGGTTCCATGCAAGATGACGGAGGGCAATCCCACGCCAGCGGCGACAGCGGGATCGGTGTGGATCGGGTTCCATATGCGGGCACACTCGCTGTAGACATGACCCAAGGTAGGAGCCACAGGTACTGTGGCTGAAGACCCGACGAGATCTGAGACCGCGTCGGTACGGGGCAATCCGGCTGAGGTTCCTTGCAGCACCGTCTCTTCGCCCTCAAGCTCCACCTGCCGCAAGAGGGTGCCTGTCCAGGTCGTCCACAGCGACTCGCCGTCGACAGAGGCGTCGATGCGCGTAAGAAGGAGCGCGCCGGCCCGGTGCCGGGTGACGGCGACGACCTCCGAAACTGTGGTCACCCACTCTCCGGGACGGACCGGACGATGCAACGTGACGTCGTAGCTGTAGTGCACACCCCGAGCGGCTTCGGCCTCGGTCAACCCAAGCGAAGTCGCGGACGGACGAGTAAGCCATTCGACGCAGACCGGGAATAGCGGATGGGCAATGATCCCCCCTGCTCGGAGAGTGTCCAAGTACCAAGACCCAGACTCACCCAAGCCGGCTGCGTACGCCATCATCCAGCGCGCATCAACCTCAGTCGTCGCTGGTTCTGATCGCCGGCCGACAATACTGCTTGCCAACGGCATTTCTCTCGTACCTCCGTGCTGCCTTGTATCCGCTCGCTGTCAGATCAACCACGTCGACGTCTGGCTGAGAACCCTGCTCCCGTCGATATCGGCCAACGACAACCCGGCGAAGGCTGCCGCGGTGGCGGAGGTCTGCCATCGAAACTTAGGAGTGGACGTGGACGTGGTCGCCGCCTCCACGGGCTCGGCACTCCATGACGGGTCCGGAGTGACTTTGGTGCTCATCCTAGGGCGTCTTCGAGAACGGCTACGAGGCTCGGATAGGGGTCGGCTAGCCGATCGAGCCCGGGTGATCACTCCGATATAGGGGGTCGCGGTTCTATCGTGACGGTCGTGGCAAAGAGACTCGCCCACAAGCCATCGCCTCCTACCTCCTCACCCGGCGACCGTAAGACCAGAGTCGTGGAAGAGGCTGGGGTCGCCGATCTCGCCGATAGCGACGCTTCATCCTTATCCAAATCGACTGAGCGACATGTGGCGTCGAATGGTGATGCCCCCGAGGTCCCCTGCGAAGTCACGGTCCACATGACACGCGACGCCGCCGGAGTGATTACGTGGGTGGACGAACTGATCGTTGAAATGCTCGGTTGGCAGCCTGAACAGTTGGTTGGTTCGCCGTCGACCCGGTTCATCCACCCCGAGGACCAGGCGACCGCAATCGCTGCATGGATGTCCATGATTACCTCGCCCGGCATGCCCAGTGTGTGGCGGGGCCGGTACCAGGCCGCCGACGGGGCGTGGACTTGGGTCGAGACGGTGAACCGTCTCGAAGATTCGGACGACCCAATCGTGTCCAGCTCGATGACGCGGGTATCGGTCGAACAAGCCGGCGTGGAGGAGGAGCTGCGCGCCCGTGAGCAATTCTTGAGTCGATTGTCAGACGCCCTGCCAGTTGGTCTATTCCAGATCGACTTAACTGGCAACGTCACTTTCAGCAACGATCGCTTTCATGCGATCGTTGGTCAGCTTCCCGTGGCCACGATCGAAGCTCAGATGTCACCGGTTGTCGCCGAGGACCGACCGCTCCTTGATGCCGCGCTCGCTGCGGTCTTGAGCGATCAACCGGTCGATGATATCGAGCTTCGGCTCCGCCTCGTGGCCACTGACGCGCTGCCCGCCACCAACGTCGAGCGTGTTTGCTTGCTGAGTCTGCGCGCGCTCACAGACAGCACTGGCGTCGTGACAGGCGCCGTCGGGTGTCTCAGCGATGTCACCGACCGAGTTCAACTTCGCCGCGAGCTCGAGGTGCGGGCGTCGGTCGACGAACTTACGTCCTGCCTAAATCGCGCGGCGTCGCTCGAACTTCTCGGGCGGATCACCGCTGCCAAGAATGCCAAGGGAATGGGAAACGCTCTGATCTTCATTGACCTCGATCGATTCAAATCCGTGAACGACCGGTTTGGCCACGCTGCGGGTGACCGCCTTCTGGTCGAGGCCGCCGACCGCCTTCGTGGAGTCTTGCGAGACTGCGATGAAATCGGCCGCTTGGGCGGCGATGAATTCCTTGTAATCTGTCCGCGAGTTGAGAGCTCGGCGGTAGCGGTGAAGATCGCCGAGCGGATCGCGGCGGCGGCGACTGCCTCGGTCGACATCGGACCTGGCGTGGTCAAGCTGCGAACAAGTGTCGGTGTTGCCTGGACCACCGAAGCGCTCGACGCCGACACGTTCATCGCACAGGCCGACAACGCGATGTACGAGTCGAAGCGGGCGGGTCGCAAGGGGGTATCGCTGTTCACGGCGGACACCTTTGACCCGAGCGCAACGTAAGTTCGACACCGCAACACGCGCCGATACAGGTCGAGCTGAGAAGCTCCAGTTGTCCCAGGCTGGGACATAGCAGCTCTGGCCAGGGCTAACACAGTGACGGATTTGACAATTCAGGCAGATGCCTTATTCTCTGCCCCGATTCTCTGCCCGACGTGTAGGAGTGGAAGAGCCATGGCTGATGCGTACGCGACGGTGGCGGCGGGACAACTGCGCGGCCATAAGAAGGACGGCATCGCTCAATTCAGAGGCATTCCGTATGCGGCGCCTCCGGTCGGTCCGAACCGGTTCCGGCCGCCGCGACCGCTCACGGCATGGGACGGGGTTCGCGATGCGCTGGAGTTCGGGCCGTCGTGCCCGCAGTCCGTGCAGCGTCCGCCGGGCTGGTCGGCTGAGGATGCCATGTCGGAGGACTGCCTCTACCTCAATGTGTGGACGCCGGGAGTCGGCTCTGGAGGGCGACCGGTCATGGTCTGGATCCACGGAGGCGGGTACTCAATCGGGTCCGGTTCGTGGCCGCTGTACGACGGTGCGTCGCTCGCCCGACGCGGCGATGTCGTGGTGGTGACAGTGAACCATCGACTCGGCGCCCTCGGATATCTGTACCTGGGTGAGCTGGGGGGCGAGGAGTTCGCGACCTCGGGTAACAACGGAAACCTCGACCTGGTGGCCGTCTTGGAGTGGGTGCGCGACAACATCGGGGCCTTCGGCGGTGACCCGGCAAACGTCACGATCTTCGGCGAGTCTGGGGGTGGCGCCAAGGTGAGCTGCCTGCTCGTAATGCCATCGGCTCGCGGCCTCTTCCACCGTGCCGCAATCCAGAGTGGTCCTGGGCTGCGGGTGACCCCGCCCGACGCCGCTACCGGGTCGTCGCGAAACCTACTTGAGGTTCTCGGTATCAAGGAGAAGAACCTCGAGGAGTTGTGGTCTTTGCCAGCCGAGCGTTTGTATCGGCGACCCAGGAGATGGGGCCCGCCGCCGGGTTGGGCGGCGGCATCGGACCGGTCCTGGACAGGACGGCGGTGCCTACGCACCCCGGCGAGGCGTTGCGCGACGGGACAGCGGCCGACGTGCCGGTCTTGATCGGCTGCAACCGCGACGAGGGCGCCGGCGGGCTGCCCGCGGAGCTGGACGAGGCAGGGCTCCGGGAGAGGCTCGCCACCTACGGCCAGGAGCACGTCGGGGACATCCTCGAGACCTACAAGGGCCTCTTCCCGGAAGCGTCCCCGGTCGACATCCTCAGCTGGGCCATCACCGATGCCGGCATGCGGGCGGGGTCGATCCGCCTGGCCGAGGCCAAGTTGAAGGGCACGACCAGCCCGGTCTTCATGTATTTCTTCACCTACGAGATGGCGGGGCGGGGCGGGCACGGCTACGAGATCGCGTTCGTGTTCGACAACGTCCGGGAACCGATCGCTCATCCGTCAGCCGGACGGACCCGGCTGGCCGAGCAGATGAGCGAGGCGTGGCTTGCCTTCGCACGGGATGGCGAACCCGGCCACCACGGCCTGCCGAAATGGCCTGCGTACACGGTTCGGACCGAGCAACGATGGTGTTCGGGCATGACGGTGGGACGGTGGCCACTGACCCGTCGGCCGAGGCCCGCGAGCTGTGGCGGCGAGTACCTGCGCCTGCCCGTCCGATGATGATTGCCCGCCCGCCGGCGTAGGGCGCAGCCCTCCGGGCCATTTCAGTTGGATCCCCGGTTCGTGAGCCGGTGCAGGTGCACCGTCTTCCGGAACAGTTTGCTACCCGGCTCCTCGCCAACCGAGACTGGCTGACGCCTCAAAGGCGGCACCAACACTGCTGGCCGAGCTGGGGGTCGGGGTCACCGACCTGCGCGACGTGCCGGTGCCGGCGCTGCTCAAGGCCCAGGCGTCGTTGGCCGCCC
>OBLU010004013.1_pt1 | contig 13298 bp, 18 predicted proteins | sample 1518681 | NCBI WGS metagenome assembly OBLU01 (sample SAMEA3539304, study PRJEB22396) | soil metagenome | biome: tundra; feature: field; material: soil | place: USA | collected 2010-05 | depth 0.15 m | reverse complement strand
CCTGGCGCCCGGCAACGTCCTCGGCAAGATACTGCGGATCGACCCCCGCGGCCACAACTCTGCCAACCATCAGTACGGCATCCCTGCGGACAATCCCTTCGTCGGCAAGCCGGGGGCGGACGAGATCTTTGCCTACGGCTTCCGCAACCCCTACCGCATGTCCTTCGACCAGAACACGGGGCAGCTCTGGGTTGGCGACGTGGGTCAGAACGACATCGAGGAAGTTGACATCGTTCAGGCCGGCGGCAACTACGGCTGGCACGAGAAGGAGGGGACGTTCTTGTTCAGTCCGGGCGCGCCGCTGAACCCCGTTGACGGCGTCGTCACCGCCAACAGTCCCGGTCTACCGAAGGGCCTCATCGACCCGGTCGCCGAGTACGACCATAAGGCTCCGCACGGTTCTATTGAACAGGGAGAGGCCGTCATCGGCGGATACGTGTATCGGGGCTCACGGATCTCGGCTCTGGCCGGTAAATACGTCTTCGGCGACTACTCGCGCGTCTTTGCGAAACCCGACGGTCGGCTCTTCTATATGTGCGGCTCACCCGACGTCACCCATCGGGTATGCAACCTGGTCGAGCATCCCGGTATCGCGATCTTCGGCTTCGCTCGCGATGCCAACGGCGAACTCTATGTCCTGGGAAACCAGACCGGCGTGGTCTCGGGGACTACCGGCGTTGTCGAGATGATCCCCGCCGGCTGACCTTGAGCGCGACAGGCACCGCGCTCCGGTCAGACAGCACGCTCCGAGTGGCATTGACGTCGCTGGCATCCAGCCGCAGTTCGCGACCAGCGCGAATCCACCGAAGCCGGAACCGAAGTTCTCGATCCCTTCTGACCGCCCAACCACGTCGGGTCTGATGCTGAACACCAAGCTCGGTGGGCTGCCATAAGGCTCCCACGGAATTGCAAATCGACATTCGTCTCGAACACGGCGCCGATTAGTCTCACGGGTCCGTGGGCGACGCAGCCAACCACTCGCTGCCGGAGCCGGCGTCGCGCACTTGTCCTCGCCGCTGTCCTTTGGATCCATCAGCCTCGGCGCGGCAGCGCGGGCTCCGCTGAAAGCCGGGCTCAAATCACATCACAGTTCAATGGGCGCGGAAGACGATGGTGGCGCACCCCAGCGTGCAATTTTATTCCTTGAGCCGACGAGGGCTAAGCAACCCCGGAGAAGACCCTAACGCGTCACGCCAAGCGAGACCGGATCAGGCCGACCGGACATGGCTGGCTCGCGGGCCCTTGTCGCTGCTCTCGACCTCGAAGCTCACCTGCTGATTCGTCAACTCCGTCTCGGAGTCGCTCCACGTCGTCTTTCTCGCCGCGGTGCCGATCCTGATCGTGGCGTTCCTGCTGACGCTGCTGCTCCGAGAGATTCCACTTCGCACCCGGGCGCATGGCATTCCTGCCGCCGAAGAAGCGCCCGCGGTCGACATCGAGACAGATTTCGGCGGCCCGATCCCTGTAGAGGTGGGGCAGCCGGAGCCTGCCGTCGGGCCATACCGTCGTGTTATGGACACCGCATCGCCGGCATCTCAGGATCGCATCGACGCATCCGGCCTAACCAAGCCGGTCGGCGAGCTGCGACGAGCGCGCTGTCACCGTGATCCGTGTCTCCCGCGACCCCCGCGGGTGCGAAGGTCATTGGTCACTCCCCAGCGTCGCCGGGCGCATGGGGATCAGCCACGACCGGATCCCGGTCCTACGCTGTGCGTCATCGAGGTGTACCGGAGCCGGCGTTCGGAGTAGTCGCGGGTCCCTGGCCCAAACCCTGAGGCATCGCGTCGGAACTACTCTCCAACTAAGGACATAGGCGAGTGAGGACCTTCGACCCTGGCGCCGCCCTTCCTCCAGGAGCAGGATACGCTTGAGTCAGCAGAAGGCTTGAAACGTCCGCGTGGGAGGCCACGCTATGACTGTTGCAACGCGTGCGCGAAAGCGAGTTGTCGCCGCGATTGATGGCGCGGACTTGTCGGCTCGCGTGCTCGCTTCGGCCGCGGCGGCCGCGCCGATGTTCGATGCGAGCGTCGAGGCCGTGCACGTGTTCGAGACCGCTCGTGCGGCGGCGCGTGCCCGACACGTGGCTGCGGCCGCCGGTGTCACGCTGGACGTGATCACCGGACCCGTTCTGGCGAGGTTGACAGCGCATGTCATGTCCCGCGATGTCGCCGTGGTTGTGATCGGCGCATCGACCGGGCCCCGCCCGGATCAGCCGATGGGGCGCCACGCTCTGGCCCTCATCACGGCCGCTCGGCGGCCGATGATCGTCGTACCAGTCGATGCGGTGGTTCCTATAGCGCTGCACCGCATGCTCGTTCCCCTCGACGCCTCGCCCATGACGCGGGAAGCGCTGCACGATGCGGTTGAGCTAGCCCGGGCCGTGGACGTCGAACTCATCGCGCTGCACGTGCACTCGTATCATGCTCTCCCAATGTTCACTGATCAGCCGCAGCACGAGGTGCCGGCATGGTCGGATGAGTTCCTGCGCAGGTACTGGCCCGGATCGACGCCATTCCCGACGTTGCAGCATCGAGTGGGTGTACCCGCCGACGAGATCATCAGGACGGTCGAGGAAACTGGTGCGGATCTGCTGGTGCTGGCCTGGAGCCAAAACCTGTCGCCGGGACGCTCGCGGGTCGTTGGGCGAGCTCTGCGAGAGTCAAGAACCCCCGTTCTGCTCTTGCCTTCCCGGCGCCAGCCTACGGCCGTCGATGACGTCGAACTCTCCGGGCTCGCCCAGCCCGAGGGCGCCGCAGCCGGCGTCGAGGTTGGCTTCGTCAAGCGGTAGCATCGCGAGCGTGGTCAGTCAAAAGGTGGAGACGCAGCAAGCCATCTCCGGTCATCGACGCGTCGCGCAACCGCCGGCCGGCCTGGCGACGCTCTCATCTCGAGGCCCATAGGCAGGTGCACCATCGTCGGCGCGCCAGCTTCGACCTCGAGCCGGTCGCGGAGAACGGTGATCGTCAATTGGTTGCCGCGGACCTGTAGCGGCAGCCTGAACGTTGACCAGTGCGAAGGCACATGCGGGTCCAGAGCGACACCATCGGCAGTCAATCTCAGGCCTGCGAAACCGAAGGCGAGCGCCTGCCACAGGCTCCCCATTGCGGCGAGATGGAGTCCACCGGCGGTCGTGCCGGTGACGTCATCGAGATCCAGGCGACTGACGAGCCGCAAGAGTTCTACGGCGTCATTAGGGCGACCCAGACGAGCTAGCAGTCCGGCATGAATTCCGGGCGACAGAGAGCTGCCGTGGGCGGTCCGCGGTTCGTAGTACGCGAAGTTGGCTGCGAGAGAGCCAGGCGCGACCTCATCCGGGACCATGTGGTGCAGCATCAGGACGTCAGCCTGCTTGACGATCTGCGATCGGTTCACAACCTCGTGGCCGACCAGCAGATCTGCCGCTACGGGGCGGTGGGGGACAGCCTGCGCCAAATCGAACGGCGCGAGGGCATAGAAACCGGCGAACTGCTCATAGAGCTGCGTGGCCGGGTCGTACCCGTCGACCATGTTCGCGACAAGCGAGCCCCAGCTACCAAGTTCGAGATCGTCGATGTGCACGTGACCTTGCTCGTGCAACTGCAGCGCGCGGCGGAGATTCCAGCGCGCCATCACGTTGGTGAAGGCGTTGTCGTCGACGATCTCGTGGTACTCGTCAGGCCCGATGACGGCATCGATGTGGACCCGCCCGGTGTCGTCGCGCCGGCAGCGTGAGGCCCAGTATCGCGCTGTCTCGACGAGGAGCTCGCCGCCCGGACCGGCCATGAATTCGGTGTCTCCGGTCCAGTCAGCGTAGAGGCAGGCGGCCCAGGCGACGTCAGCGACTATGTGCTCCTCGTATGTGCCGGTGTGAATGATCACCTCACGCCCCGTTTGGTCGCGCATCCTCGCCGGAGTCACGTCCTCTCCAGTGGCGGCGGACTCCCATGGGAATCGCGCCCCAGCTTTCCCGAAGGCTGCCGCTCGGGCACGTGCCGCGGGTAGGCGCCTGATTCGGTATTCGAGCATGGCGCGGGCGGCAGGGGGATGGGTGAGTGCAAGAAACGGAAGAACGAACACGTCCGCATCCCAGAAGACGTGACCGCGGTACGCCTCCCCGGTCAAACCCCGGGCGCCCACGAACGCCTCTGCATCATCAGGTGCCTGACTCATCAGATGGAAGAGCGCGAAGCGGACGGCGCGCTGCAGTTCGTCGTCGCCGCTGATGACGACATCCGCCTGATCCCACCGCGTTGCCCAGGCACTACGGTGCTCACGCACTAACGCATCGACATCATCTGCCTCATGGGGCGCAGAATCCTCTCCCTCGTCGTCGCGCCGGTAGCGCGCCACACGATCGACGCGCGGTCCCGCCGGTGAGGCGTAAATCTGAGTCGTTGCCGACACCGTTACTGACCTGCCCTTGTCGCCGACCTTCTGGTGGTTGAGGCCGTCGAGACTCCGGGCGCGATCGCTCTCTACCGCCGGACGCCGATACGAGACGACGGCCGGGTGCTCGAGGGGGTCGATCCCCTCGACAGCCAGCGCCACCACGCCGCGGCGATGGATGGCAGCCAGACCCACCGCTCTGACGCGTTCCTTCGCGCCGGCCACGTCTTGCCAGAGAATCCCTGACCGCAGGTCGAGCACTCGCCGCACTACAGCGTCGCGCGGCAGCATCGTCGAGGTCTCCTGCCAGATCGGACAGGCGAGGAGATGAGATTCATCACGCTCCCCCTCGAAGGCGCCAGCGACGAACACAGTGGGTGTCACCGTGGGATGTCGCAAGCAGGGAGCCCCACCGCTGCCGACCGTTCCCGAGGCGAGAGTCAGCAGCACCTGATGCACGCGCTCCAGCTTGTGGTCAGCGCCTGTCACGGTGATAGACCAGAGGGGATCGACGTCGATCCTGGGCAGCTCGCGCTTCTCATGGCGGACTGTTTGATCCTCAAGAAAGGTGAGAAACGCGGCAGGGCCGCCGCCGATGTGCGCCACGTCAGGAGGGACGCCCTCGGGTTCCACACCGACGGATAGGGCAGTTGCTCGTTGCGCTTCCGCGACGATCATGTAGTGATCGCTCCCGCGTGCTCCGCCAAGCGGTCCCATTTCGTCACCAGCGATGACAACGAGCGCCGGTCCGATGCCACATCCCCACCACGTTTCCATTAGCCAGTGGAGTGACTCGGACTTGTCGGTCACGCCGATCTCCACGAATTTGCCGTCGGTTGTGACGCGCGGATCCTCGAGGCCGGCCGTACGCGCTTCGCGGGTGGCCAGTTCGACCACCGCTGCAAGAGATCCGAGGCCCCGTGCGCGGAGTCGCTCACCGACTGCATCGACGAGTTCGGCGATCCGCGCCTTGGGTGGATCCTCCCAGCCGGGCATGGAGATCAGGTCCAGCTTGCGGCGGTTGAAGCGACGCGTGATCGGTGGCAGGGCCAGGCCTCGCGCCTGTAATGCGGCGGCGCATCGCTGGGCCCCCAGGTCGAGCGCGGCCTCCTCGGCGGCGGACGCCTCTCGCCGGTGTATGAGATGGACTCCATCCGAATCGGCCTGATAGATCTCGGATCCACGATTCACGCAGAGGTACAGGTTTCCAGGTCCCGTCGGTCGGGCTTGCAGTTGCCCATCGATATTCTCGACATGGGTGCCGCTGATGACCCCAACGTGCACCCCGAGGCTGGTGAGCCGCTCGATCTGCACGCGAATCGATGAAGCGTCGACACGGCGATCGAAGACTGCGGTGCCATCCCAGTCGAAAGCGATGGCCTCGAAGCGCCGTTTCAACGGTTCAGGCCACACCTCTGGGTGAGCGGCGTGTACCGGGAGGTTCCTGCTGCTGGTCACAGTACCATCCTGAGGCGCAACGAGCCCGTTTGGGGCGATTTCAGCTGGGTTGGGCGGCAAATGGTCCGGTTGAACGACCTGCACCGTTAGGGCAACGCCGAGGACCATTGTCACAGTGATTCTCATACCAAAGCCTCTGGCGAGAAGGGATGGGTGGGCGCAGCGTTAGAGGTTGGGAACCCATGGATAGCAGCCACCGGCCATTGAACATCGCGCTCATCGCTCCGCCCTGGTATCCGATGCCGCCACGTGGCTACGGCGGCGTGGAGCTAGTCGTGACCCTGCTGGCCCGGGAGATGCGTCGATTAGGGCATCGGGTGACCCTGTTCGGTGCGGAGGGATCCGAGGGCGGCACCATCATGTGCGCCCCCGAAGGGCTGGATGCCCACCTCGGCCAAGCGACGCAGGTGTTGCACGAGATGACCTATCTCGCGCGGATCGAGCGCATGTTGCACCTGCTTGGGCCGTTCGAGGTTATCAGCGACCACGCGGGCTTCGGCGCTGCGCTCATGACCAGCCTATTGAGCACAACGACCCCGGTGCTGCATACGGTTCACGGTCCGATCGGAGTGAGTGAGCTCGAGTTCTACGATTCGCTGCCCGCCAATGGGACTCTCATCGCCATCAGCGGCAGTCAGCGCCGCCAGGCACCGCGTCTCGCATGGGCCGGAGTGGTGCACAATGCTGTCGACGTTAACGAGCTTTGCGTGGCTCCGGCTGATCGCGATCCGCGGTACCTGCTGTGCCTAGCGCGCATCTGTGAGGAGAAGGGTCAGGACGTCGCCATCGAAGTGGCTCGACGTTGCGGTCTTCACCTCATCCTCGCGGGCAAGATTGAGCAGACGCCTGCTTCGCGCGCGTTTTTCCGTCACCGGGTTGAGCCGTTCATCGACGGAGCGCATGTTCAGTACCTCCCCAATGTCACCGGAGCCGTGAAAGCGCGCTTGATCGCCGGCGCCACGGCGATGCTTGCGCCGATTAGTTGGCCGGAACCATTCGGCCTGTCCATCGTTGAGGCGATGGTCAGCGGCACGCCGGCAGTGTCTTTCCGGCAGGGCTCTGCACCCGAGTTGATCGAGCCTGGGATCACCGGATTCGTTGTGGATGACATCCGAGAGATGGTTGATGCCGTAGGGGAGTCGTACGAGGTTGACCCCTTCGACTGCGCTCGCGTCGCGCGCGAGCGATTCAGCCCGCAAGTGATGGCAGGATCGTATCTGCGCTTGTGTAGATGGGCTCTGGCTGGCGCTCCGGACAGGCCGACCACGGTTGAAGCATTCGAGCGCTTGAGTGCCTAGGAGCGGGTTCGGGAACTGCACAGCTGTGCTCTCCTTACGGTGAGTCGAGGGAGATGACGTACCAGCACGGCAAACGATTCGGGGTCACCCGCGAGCGCATTCGTCAGATCGAGAGCAGGGCGCTGCGTCAGCTGCGCCAACCATCGCGCAGCAAGAGATTGATCGACTTGCTCGAGTAGCCGGCGTGGCGTTGTCGGGTGAGAGCCCGGTGGCGCACCCCAGCGTGCAATTAGCGGCACCAGAGCTATGGAGTGCTCAAGCGCGTCGATGGCGCTGAACTTGTTACGTCTCTGAGGACAAGCGACTAGCGCGCTTCGACGACGAGGCGGATGCCCGTATCCGCTCCTCCCCGTCGATCGATATGGTGATGAAGGAGGGGATGCACACGAGGTCGAGTCCGCGGGACGCCACATAGCCGCGTGAGATGGCGATCGCCTTGATCGCTTGATTGATGGCCCCGGGGCCACTCGCTTGTACCTCCACCTTGTGCTGGCTGCGCACGACACCAGCAATCGCACCGGCGACTGCGCCTGGCTTGCTCGTTGCGGAGACCTTGAGGATTTCCAATCGGGATGAGGCCGTTTCCGGCCGTGCCTGGGGAGACGGTGTGCTGCGATGACCACACTATCGGGAGGATCGTGCCCTCGCGTGGGCCGGCCTGGCCGAGCTCACGGTCAATGTCTCCCGCGAGCAGTTCGAGCGGCGGGGCGGCACCTGGTGAAAGGCGAGCACGCGGGGCGACGAGGCTACCATCGCCATTGCGCTGACTGGCTCGCGCGGCAGCGGCGGCGAGGTCCACGGCCGGTGACCTCCGCGTTGGGCCAGGACGAGGCGACCACACACCATCATCGACTTCGCGCCGCTCGCCGGTCATCCGTGGCTTTGAGTCGTCAGATAGCTACTCGGTGAAGTACTCCACCCGAATCGGTACACCTGCCACGAACGGGTTCGCCCACTCCGATCTCGAAGTTCCGAAGGGCCAGCAGTCGGTGACCACCATGGCGCGATTGCCGTCAAAGATGGCGATAACCAGCTGCGGAGAAGACAACTTCACTCCCGGCTTTCGCCACCTGACCCAAGTCTTGTTACCTGTGAGCAGACGCCCCACGGTGGCCGTCCACTCTTCCCTGTTGTGCCGGAAGGTGATCGAATAGACGCGCTCGCCCGACGGCGGGACAGGCACGCTACAGAAGGCAGCCAACTGAGCGTGGGCGCCGGCTGCATCCGGAAAGCCGGGAACGACGGGAACGAAGAATTGGATCAGCTGTTGTGCCCGTCCGCGCGAGGTCTCCGACTACAGCTAGATGGCGGTGAGGTCGAACGCGGGAGCGACGACGACCCCAGCGTAGTCTGATTCGTCCCATTGCACGCGGACGCCGAACCTGTTGACGTTGAGGACGGTCCCGGTTGAGCCTGTCCGGTTCATGCGGACCCGCTGGCCGGGCTTCGCCGCCTTCCACTCGGGCCATGTGGCGGTGGTGGAGTTCATAAGTGCAGTGTGGGCGCGTCTGCGCTCCGTCGCGCAGTGCGTTGGCCGTCCGTTAGGCCGCACCGCCGGTGTCCGACCCGGCCGCCGAGCCAATCGAGGATGCCGTTTCGATCGGCCCCGTCGGGTTCGTCAGCCACCCCTCACTGGCCTCAACCGCTGTCCTCATCGCGCCCGCGATCAGCGGGATGATCTGGCGTGGCGGGATCATGCCAATCCGCGGCGCTGATGGCTGAGCCGCGGCTCGAGGTCGGTCTCTTTGCCTCAGGACCGGCCTCTTGGTGCCCTCGGCGATGGGGTTCTGAATCCGCGGTGCCCGTCCATGCCCGGTCCTGCACTCCGGTCCCAAGGTCTGGAAATGCGGTTGGAGGGGTAACCCGCTACGAGGGTTCGAATTCCTCTCCGCGTTTTGTCTCGCTCACCATGGCCCGCTGTTCCACGCCGGGTGCGGGTTGGCGTGGGCACAGGGGGTGACGCTGATCGGAGAAAGGGACCGTGAGCGCAGAGTTGAGGGGAATACTGACCATCAGGAAGGAGCACTGACATGGGATTCATCACACGCCACCGCATTGGCGGGATCCACAAGGAAGCCAAGGCGCAAACGAAGCCAAGGTGCAAACGAAGCTGATGCAGGCCGCCGAGGCACGCGCCAACCAGCCGCGTCCCGACGCACACCTCAACGCATGTGGCATTGGCGTGTTCGGGCGGGACATCACCCCGCGTGACGATGCCTACTGGGCCGCGTAGGTCGAACAGGTCACGGCAGCGAAGAGCAAGAAGCATTGACCCTCGGCATGGCGTCTCTCTCACGCGGACGTAACCTGGCCTCCCGAATCCCGCGATCAGCTGGTTAGGGCAGCGCCATTGCACGAGTTGCAGATGTGCACGCACTGTCGAGCCCCGATGCACCCGTGGGCGCATTGCGAGTCGCCAGGCTTGAGGCGGCGACCGTCCATAGCGACCGCAAGCGGCTGAACGTGGTCAATGCTTGGATAGCCGGGGTTTGCCAAGGCCGGCTGCTTGAGCAAAGTCACGATTGACGGGCTGCCGCACAGTTGCTACAAGGTCGCGAGAGAGCGCGACGCAACCCGTCCAGGCGTCACGTGTCCCGGTCTGCTCCGTGCAACAAGTGCGTCGTGGGCGCACTTACTCTGCGGCGTTTGGCAAGCGCGCTCTCGAAACGGCGCTTGCCGGTGTAGCACCAGGGACAGACGACATCAGAGCAGATCTCAATATTCACGGCCGCGTCAGCAACCCCACGCCGATGCCGAGCATCCAGACATCCTTGCTGATGGCCGTCCCCGCCTGAGTCGGCCAGATGCTCCCGGGCTTGCGCATCGTCGGCGTCCGCCAGTACATTGCCAGCAGCGCTCCGGAGAAGGCTGTCAGCACAGCACCGGCGACTGTGTCCGGAAGTATCGGGTTCAGCAGCGCCGCGCCAGCGGCGATCTCCCCCGCGGCGAGCAGGCGCAGGAACTTCGTCGGAGGAATGACGCTGAGCGGCGGGAAGGCTGCCGCTGCCACACCGTGCAGCGCGGTCGCCTGCTGTTCGGTACCGCGCCACTTACCCAATCCGGCGTGGAAGATGAATGCGCCGGTGGCAAGACGCTCGGGAACGCGGCGAGTCTGGAAGTGAAGATGCATAAGAGCTAGCATAATACAAGTAGCTCGCGGAACAGGCGGGTCGTGCACTCACGCGGGTTCAACGGCTGCTGTGTGCAAGACATCGTCGAGGCTGCTGGCGTACCGAAGGGCTCTTTCTACAACCACTTCGATAGGCAGCGCTTCCTGCAGCCGCGCCGACCGGAGACCAACGGCAGGTGGAGCGCTTCAACCGCGCCCTCCTGGAAGAATGCGCCTACTTGCGCCCGGACACTTCGAGGCAGCAACGAACCCGGGCCTTGACGACTTGGCTGCACATCTACAACCATCACCGGCCCGTCCGCACGTGGTCAGCCTTGTCCACACGAGCGAGCTGTCACCGGACGTGTCGCGCCTTCAGTTAACGAGCGTTCAACAGCGTGGTTCTGGAGCCTCCGGCTGACAGCGCATGACACTCTTGCCACACGGGTACAGGTGGGGCGGAGCAGAGTCGATCCTGAGCACTCGGGTGATGCCAACGCCGATGCCAACCGGAGGTCGGATCCAGTCGGTTACTGTCGGCGTGACCTTCCCATTTGTATTCAGGAGACGGTCCCAGACGGGTCCTGTCGGGCTCCGTACGCTTTCTGGAAATGCGGTTGGTGGGGAAACCCGCCACGAGGGTTCGAATCCCTCTCGCTCCGCATTTCCCTTAGCAGATAAGGCATTTGGACGGCCCACATCGACAATGTCACGTCGAAGCCAACTCCCAGTCGGCATCGTCTGATGCCAACGGCGATGCCGATCTCACCGAAGTTGGCATGCACGCGCTGATCGACCGCCAGGCCTCCTTGCGATTCTCACGCGGTCGCGGCTAGTTTGCGCCGACGACCATGAAAGTCTCGTTGACGAAGATGTGGTGAGGCCAGTTGACGCCGATGTAATGAACCTCGTACTCCCCGTTGCTCAGCTGCACGGCCCGGTCGACGAAGCCGCCCAGGTAGGCGGCCAGCTGGCGGGGGCTGCGACCACGTCAAAGCAGGTGGGTCAGATCCCCGCGGACTACAGCCAGGGGCCGTCGGAGCGGCCGTCGCTGATGGTTAACGTGCCCTTGCTCACAAACGGACTCTCAGTCACTCTGAGAGTCAATCTCCCGCAGGGTGGGCCATTGGCCGCATGGCGGTCTCAATCGGAACGAGAGGCTGTGTTCGGCTCGCCAGGCGCCGGCCTATCCCGCGTAAGGGGCGCTCGACACACCGATAGGACACATCCGCCACGAAAAGCGACGTCACCAGGACACATACAAGCATTCCGGCGCTGTTCCCGATGTGGAACTGATAAATAAGGATCGCGGCCATGAAGGGGTGCCACAGATAGATGGCGTAGGAGCGCTCGCCGAGCCAGCGGGCGGGAACCGTGGTGAGTGGCCACAGGCTATGTTGTGTGAGACCCGCGACGAGAACTGAGCCAAGTGCCACCATCGCGAACAGCTCGTAGATCAATGGGGGCTGCAAGATCGCGACTGCAAGAATTGCCAGCAGTGCGGCGCCGCTCGCCGACCGCTGAATGCGGGGGAGCCACCCGCATTGGGCCAACAACGCGATACAGCAGCCGGCGAGGAGCTCGGCCGCCCGGGTGTCGGATCCGAAATACACTCGGGCATAGGTGGTCCCGAACCAGGCCAGTCCATAGATCTCACCAAGCGACAGGGCGAGACCGGAAGCGGCCACGATCAGTGCCGCTCGCTGCCCCTTCCATTTCCAGGCAGCGATGATGACGATCGGCCAGAGCAAGTAGAACTGCTCCTCAACGGACAGGCTCCATGCCTGAGACGCGGGATCCGCCGGAAACGCAGGTGTTGCGGCATGGGCCACCGCCATGATGTGCCAGTTCTCGACGTACAGAACACTGCTCAGCATTGTTCCGTGCACTGACCCGACGCCAATGGATGGGCACAGGAATTGCGTCCATGCGAGTACCGCGATAAGGAACACGAACAGGGCCGGGAAGAGTCGGAAGGCGCGTCGGATGTAGAACCCGCGAAGCGAGGTCGTTTGCCTACGTGCGAGTTCGTCAACTACGAGGCGCGTGATGAGGAGTCCCGACAACACGAAGAAGATGTCGACGCCTACAGTAAATCCACCTTCATTCGGCATGGTGTGAGCGACCACGACCAACACCGCAGCACATCCGCGCAACCCCTCCAGCGATGGATTGAAGGGGTGTCCTTGCCGCTGACTTCCAGAGGTTTCGGATGCCCCCGCAAGGGGGTGGGACCGAGAGACGCCAGTCGACAAGTGTTCAGATCGCCCCCGCCGACGTAACAGCTTGCGCCTTGCGATAGCATCCGGCGCTTGGCTCCTCGGCCACTTCTTCGGAGAGTCGTCCGCGACCGTAGGCCGAGGATCGCCGCCATGGCGGTACCGCCCATGCGATGAAGAGGTTCCCGTCGCCGCTCCCGTGCGAATTCGGCATCTGCCGACTCTGGATCGGATCAAAGCCACCAAGGTCACACCCTGGTTACGGAATCGCAAACGTCCGGAAGGCCAGGGTGCACCGGATCGTCGTGGCGAAGGGCACAGCCGATGGGGCGACGGCTCAGGAGTATCGGCCTTGACCGACCGATATTTGTTTGATTGATGCGCAAGATCGCATCCGTAAATGTAACCAGAGGCGAATGCCTCGGGCTTTCGTGTCTGCTAGTCGGCCATCGCCGAAGGTCGCGACGCTTTGAAGATCGAGGAGATTATCGCTTCCTCTCGGGAGGCCTCCGCCGAGGAGAGGATGTTTGTCCAGACGAGTCGATCCGCTGCGGGACCGCGCTAACATCGCCGGATGATGACGCCTACCCTCATTAGGAGGGCTCTTAAGCTGGCGGCGATCCCAGTGGGGGGTCGGACTTGGCGGTCAAGTCCCCAGACATGCGCTGCCGCACTTTGAGAGGGCTGAGGGTGATGCCTTAGCCCACGGGACGCAGTCGCGTCAGGGCCACAGAGATGATGAGCACCACCGTCGCTGCGGCTGCGCCGAATAGAGCGCACACCCAAAGGGCGACTCTCGGCTCCGCAACAAAGAAGGCAGGGTTAGGACAACGGGCGTAGGGAGGACAA
>OBLU010004012.1_pt1 | contig 13301 bp, 10 predicted proteins | sample 1518681 | NCBI WGS metagenome assembly OBLU01 (sample SAMEA3539304, study PRJEB22396) | soil metagenome | biome: tundra; feature: field; material: soil | place: USA | collected 2010-05 | depth 0.15 m | reverse complement strand
GATCGGCATCTCGCCCGACAAGCAAGCCGCGATCTTCGAGGCGTTCAAGCAGGCCGACGGATCGATGACCCGGAAGTACGGAGGCACGGGACTGGGCCTAACGATTTCGTCGCGTTTGGTCGATTTGATGGGAGGGCGAATCTGGGTCGAGAGCGAGTTGGACGAGGGCAGCCGGTTTCATTTTACCGCGAACTTCAAGGTGCAGAAGTCGGCGGTAAGAACGATCGTGCCTCGGGACCCGACAACCTTGCGAGATATGCGCGTGCTGGTCGTGGACGATAATGCGACGAACCGGCAGATTCTGGTCAAGATGCTGGAGAGCTGGCGAATGTCGCCGACGGTGGCTGACAGCGGGGCCAAAGCTATGGTGACTTTGACGGAGGCAAAGGGCATCGGTAGGTCGTTCCCTCTGATCCTGCTGGACGCGCAGATGCCGGAAATGGACGGATTTGCGCTGGCCGAATACATCAAGCGCCACCCCAGCTTTCGAGCGGCGACGATCATGATGCTGAGTTCCGCGGGACAGCGAGGGGATGCCATGCGGTGCCGCGAATTAGGCGTCGCCGCGTATCTCACGAAACCCGTCCGGCAGTCGGAGTTGATGGACGCGATATTGACCGCGCTGGGAACCCGCGCGAAAAGCGAGGCTAAGCCTGCGCTCGTTACACGCCATTCTTTGCGGGAAAGCCAAAATCGACTGCGTGTGCTTCTCGCGGAAGACAATGCCGTCAACCAACTTGTCGCCCTTCGATTGCTCGAAAGATTCGGACACACGGTAACGGTAGCGGCCAATGGCAAGAAAGCGCTGGAAGCTTGGGGCAAAGGTTCCTTTGACGCTATTTTGATGGACGTCCAGATGCCGGAGATGAATGGCTGGGAAGCAACACAAGCGATCCGGGAAAAAGAAAAATCAACGGACGGGCGCATTCCCATCATCGCCATGACCGCGCACGCGATGAAGGGTGATGATGAACGGTGTTTTGCCGCCGGCATGGACGATTACCTAACGAAGCCGATTCGCACCGAAGAGTTGATGGCTGCGCTCGACAAGGTGGGAATGCGCAAGGTCGCAAGCGAGGCTCGTTTGGATCCGGCGGCGGTCAGCCGAGATGCGAAGTTTGTCGACGTGGCGGCAGCGCTTGAGCGGCTCGGCGGTGACCGCGAACTCTTTCACGAGCTCGTGGAGGTCTTCAGGACCGAGTGTCCGGGCGTCGCAGGGGAGATGCGCCGTGCCATCGATGATCGCGACTTGAAGACTTTGGAGCGAAGTGCTCATACGCTCAGGGGATCGTCCTCCAATCTGGGTGCCGTAGCGGTTTCCGAGGCAGCAATGGAGCTGGAGAAGCTTGCTCGTTCCGAGAAGCTCGAAAACGCCGAAGAACAGTTCAAAGTTCTGCAGAATGAAATTGAACGATTGTTTTCCGAACTGGAATCCCTTCGTGCACAGTGACGTTCTTTTTTGTCCGATCGGGATCGCCTGGGAAGGCGGTCCAGCGAAGCTGTTCGCGGATGAAGCGCCAACATGAGTAATGAAGCAAAGCCGAAAAAGCGGGTGCTCATCGCTGAAGACGATCCCGTTTCGTGCCATCTCTTGAAAAGCTTCCTCGTAAAGTGGGACTACGAAGTGTCGGTCGAAACGAACGGGCTGGCCGCTCTGCGAATTCTGGAGGGTGACGAGACGCTGCGCCTGGCGATACTGGACTGGATGATGCCTGGCATGGAGGGAGTCCAGATCTGCCAGCGCCTTCGCGAGCACAAGGATCGGCCATACGTGTACGTTCTCCTGCTTACTGCGCGGAGCGAGAAGCGGGACCTCCTGCGCGGTCTCGAACTGGGCGCCGACGACTACCTGACCAAACCTTTCGACTCCGAGGAGCTGCGGGCGCGCCTTCTGGTCGGCGAGCGCATCCTCAATCTGCAAGACGAACTGATTGGGGCGCGGGAAGAACTTCGCTTTCGTGCCACCCACGACGCGCTGACCGGCATCTCCAACCGCGCCGCGGTCATGGACGCGCTTCGGAACGAATTGTCGCGTCAGGTGCGCGAGCAGCGCTCTTTCGGAGTAATTCTGGTGGATATTGATCATTTTAAGAACGTCAACGACACCTATGGGCATCTCTGTGGGGACGAGGTGCTGCAAGCCGTGACGCGGCGGATGAGGGAGTGCATCCGCCCCTATGACACAGTCGGGCGGTACGGTGGCGAAGAGTTCCTAATTATTGCGTCGAACACCGATGCGGTGGGTACGCTAGCGCTGGCTGAGAGAATCCGTGGCGTGGTGGAATCCAAACCGGCGGTGACCCAAGCTGGCGAGGTGCGCGTTACCGCGAGCCTCGGCGTCGCCGTAAGCACGGATGCCCGAAGCACCGATCCTCAGATACTTTTGCGCCTCGCCGACAAGGCTCTCTACCGTGCGAAAGAGCTAGGCCGTAACCGCTCCGAGCTTGCTGCCTCGATCGAACCAATCAGTTCCACCACAGGTACCGCCGAAGGCGTTCCGCTCAAATCCGGTCATCGTTAGACGAAGAGGTCGCCCGCGACAAAAGCGGCAGCGCACGCCCGACTGCACGCTATGTGATCTGCATCACAGACAGTGCCCGCCAGAGTGCGATCAGCCTACGGTTTGGGCATGCCAGCGCCCACCCGCGAACTCGTATCAGCCATTCGTAATTCGGATGAAGCGCGTAGTAGACTGTCGAGTGTAAGATCCGCTCTTGCGGTGTCGATATGGGGGACGGTAAGTCTTGGAGGAAAGTCCAGGATTTGTAGGGTGGCGAGGGGCTGCGGTGGCGGCGTTGCTATCTTGGGCCACCCTCCCGACATTTGCGGACGCGCGCGACGGTTTCTTCGGTCCTACCAACATTTTCGCGCCGGACTCCACGCCTGCTCATTCGATATTCCGACTTTCCATATTTGAGCTCGAAGTGGAAGGCGCAATCTTTGTAGTTGTGTTCAGCCTGCTTGCGTATGCCATCACCAAGTTTCGTCAACGAAAGAATGACGACGATTCGGAGCCGCCGCAGGTTTACGGCAGCAACCAGATGGAGCTGGCGTGGACGGTGCTTCCGGTTCTGATTGTCGTTGTGCTGTTCCTGACGACCGCGCAGGTGATCCACCGCGTGCAAGACGCACGCCGACCACCGGGCACGATCGAAGTGACTGTCGTGGCACACCAATTCTGGTGGGAATTCCGGTACCCGCAATATGGCTTTGTCGCTTCCAACGAACTACACGTGCCCGTGAGCGCTCCCCAGCTCCCCACACCAACATTTCTCGCATTGCAATCGGCAGATGTGGATCACAGTTTCTGGGTGCCGAGACTTGCGGGAAAGACCGACCTGATTCCAAATCACCCCAACACCATGTGGATCGATCCGCAGGAGACGGGACTATTTCTCGGCCAGTGCTCGCAGTACTGCGGAGTGCAGCATGCCAAGATGCTTCAACGCGTCTATGTGCAAAGCCGCGAGGAATTCGATAAATGGGTACATGCACAGCAACAGCCGGCCGCGTCCGATCCAGCCGTGGCCGGCGGCAGCGCATTGTTTATCACCAAAGCGTGCTTCGCCTGCCACACGGTGCGCGGAACGATCGCCGCGGGAGTCGTGGGGCCAGATCTGACTCACCTGATGAGCCGGGACACGATTGCTTCAGGGGCCGTGCCTCTCACGCCGGAGAACCTGCGTCAATGGGTCCACAATCCCGCGAGCTTCAAGCCCGGGTCGCTGATGCCGGCTCCCGATATCACTGAACAGGAGTTGGATCAGATCACGGCGTATTTGTTGACACTTCGCTGAGCGCGAAGAGGAGAGAGACGAAGGAAATCATGGCGTCGGAATCCATAGCCCTGAGGGTTCACAAGAGCTCGCTGCAAGTCATGTACGAGTGGGTGGCTACCGCGGATCACAAAAGGATCGGGCTGATGTATATCGTCTACGCCTTGCTGTTCCTGGTCGTCATGGGGATCGAGGCGATCCTTATGCGCATCCAGTTGTCGCACGCCAATGCGACTTTCCTATCGCCCGAAGTATTCAATCGCCTGTTTACGTTGCATGGCACCACCGGCGTGTTTTTCGTGGCCATGCCGATCCTTTTCGGTTTTGGAAACTATCTGGTGCCCCTGATGATCGGGGCAAGGGACATGGCGTTCCCTCGACTGAATGCTTTCAGCTTCTGGATGACGGCATTCGGCGGATTCTTCTTGTATGCGAGCTTTTTTGCCGGAGGGGGACTCTCACAAGCAGGCAGCGCGCCGGACGTCGGGTGGTTTGCTTACGCGCCACTCACTTCACCCACGTTCTCTCCAGGGCATAGCACGGACTACTGGACCCTTTCGTTACTTCTGGCAGGCGTCGGCAGCATCGGCGCCGCTGTGAATTTTATCGCCACGATCCTATGCATGCGGTGCCCGGGAATGACGTTGAGCCGGATGCCATTGCTGGCGTGGATGAATCTGGTGATGGGTGGACTGATCCTCGTCACGATCAGTCCGCTCACGGCTGCCCAGCTGATGCTGATGGCTGACCGCTACATCGGCGGACACTTCTTCGATACGGCGGCCGGCGGCTCCGTCGTGATGTGGATGCACTTCTTCTGGATATTCGGCCACCCCGAAGTCTACGTTCTGATCATTCCGTGCTTTGGTTTCGTATCCGAGATCGTTCCCGTATTTTCGCGCAAGGCGATGTTCGGCTATCCGGCGATGGTAGCGGCGTCGGTGAGCATTGGATTCGTGAGCTTGGGGGTATGGGCGCACCATATGTTCACCGTTGGCATGCCTTCTTACGGAAACGCGTTTTTTGTTCTCACCACCATGGTGGTTGCCGTGCCGACGGGCATCAAGATATTCAATTGGCTCGCGACGATTTGGGGCGGGAAAATCCGCTTCGTGACGCCGATGCTCTTCTGCATTGGCTTTCTGTTCCAGTTCCTGATCGCGGGCCTGACAGGCATCATGTTGGCTACGGCGCCATTCGATTGGCAGCTCTCGGCGTCCTACTTCGTGGTCGCGCACTTTCACTACGTGATCGTGGGCGGGATCCTCTTCACGATTTTTGCGGCGTTCTATTACTGGTACCCTAAAATCACCGGCCGGATGCTGAATGAAACACTCGGAAAGTGGCACTTCTGGATCTTCCTGATCGGATTTCACCTCACCTTCGATTTCATGCACATTCCGGGACTGCTGGGGATGCCGCGGCGCGTTTACACTTACGAAGCGGGCCGAGGCTGGGAAACCTGGAACATGATTTCGTCCATCGGCGCAATCTTCCAGGCTGCGGGAATCCTGATTTTCGTCTACAACATGATCGTGTCCTACTTCTACGGCGCTTTGGCAGGAAATGATCCCTGGGATGCGTGGACGCTCGAATGGGCCACGACTTCGCCGCCGCCGGACTACAACTTTGCCGGCGTCCCGGCGGTGCGCAGCCGCAGGCCACTCTGGGATATCAAGCATCCCGACGATCCGGACTGGAAGTATGAGTAGAGCATGACGGAGGATCGCAAATACTCATGAGCGCAAGCCCAGCAATCATGGCGGAGAATGACACTCCTTGGGTGCTCCCCTCACGCGGGCGCGTAGGGATGATTTCGCTGATTATCGCGGAATCGGCGATCTTCATGATTTTCGTCGCTGCCTATATTTTCTACATCGGGAAGAGCCTCGATGGACCCACGCCTCGACAAGTTCTCAAGATTCCCATTTTCATCACAGTCTGTCTGCTGTCGAGCAGCCTGACGATGCATTGGGCGATTGCCGCGCTGCGAAAAGGTAAGACGGCCAGCTTCAATTTATTTTGGCTGATGACGCTTGTCCTCGGCGCGATTTTTCTCGCCGGAACGGGGCGCGAGTGGCAGCACTTGATTTACCAGGAAGGGTTCACGATCCAAACCAATCTGTTCGGGACGACCTACTATTCTTTGGTCGGGTTGCACGCGTCTCACGTCACGGCAGGATTGATTGGACTGACCATCGTGGCGATTCTCGGCCTCGCGGGGAAAATAAAACGCGAACACAGCGAGCGGTGCGAAGTATTCGCTCTGTACTGGCATTTTGTTGACGCGGTTTGGGTGGTGGTGTTCACCGTGGTTTACATTGTCGGCCGGTGACGCAGAGGAACTGCGAATGAGGGCAAAATGAGCTCGGGACATCCATCAAGTCCGGCGGCATCTCCCATACCGTTACACGTCAGGTTACCGGCGCCCAGTGTTTGGCCGGGCCTGCTGGCGCTGGGACTGACGTTGGCCGCAGCCGGGCTGGTCGGCAGCCGCGTGTTGAGCATCGTGGGAGCGGTTCTCTGTGTCGCAGGCTGCATCGGTTGGTTCCTGCAAGTACTTCCGCACGACCGGCACGAGGACGTTCCCGTGGGCGCCAAACCTGTAACGATTGCCGTGTCGCACCGCAAGGTGTCGCGGATGGCCGCGGCTCAGGCGCCCCATCGGGCGCGTCTGCCGCTGGAGATCTATCCCATCTCGGCCGGCATTAAGGGTGGACTCGCTGGCAGCGTCGCCATGGCTGCATGCGCCATCCTGTACGGCGTCATTAGCCACGGTAGCGTCTGGTATCCCATCAATCTGTTGGGCGCCGTGGTCTATGCCCAGACGGAAGTGAGGACGGCGCAGATCTCTGCATTCCATATCGAGCTGCTGCTCGTCGCTACGGTCCTTCACCTGACGACTTCGATCCTAGTGGGACTTCTCTATGGCGCCATTCTGCCTATGCTTCCGCGACGACCAATTCTAGTGGGCGGAGTGTTTGCCCCGCTGGTTTGGACGGGACTGCTCTATTCGGTCCTCGACCTCATCGACCCGTTGCTCAATCAGCGGATTGACTGGCTCTGGTTCCTCGTCTCGCAGGTTGCATTCGGAGTAGTGGCCGGGCTCGTCGTGGTGCGGCAGGTGCGTGTGCCTACTTGGCAATTTCCGCTCGCTGCGAGGGCTGGCATCGAATCTCCCGGCATGATGCACGAGGTCGGCGAGCAGAATCCCCCGCGATGAGACGCGCCACGAATCCGCGAGCAGTTTCACGCGTCTCTCTATAAAGTACGTTGATGCCTTCTGTGGCCCAGGCTGTCCTCACTTCCTGGTCGTTCCCGCCTTGGATCACGGCTCTCAATCTGCTCACGACGCTGCTCTATATTCGCGGCTGGAGCGCGCTTCATCGCGCGATGCCCGGGCGGTTCACAGTCTACCGGCTGGTGTCGCTCGTGGGCGGCGTCGCAATTCTGGAGGTGGCGCTCGCCTCGCCCATCGACGCATTCGATCCCTTCCTGCTCACCGACCACATGCTGCAGCACATGCTTCTGATGATGATCGTGCCCCCGCTCGTACTTTTGGGCGATCCGGTGATCCCCCTACTTCACGGGCTGCCACGCTGGGCCACGCGGAATGTGGTAGGACCTTTTCTGCGGTCGCGGGTGATCAGCTCAATTGGCCGGCTGCTGACCTACCCTCCCATCTCATTGCTGCTGGTGTCAGCGGCCATGATCGGATGGCATCTTCCCGCTCTTTACGAGTTGGCCCTGCGTTCACCCGGCGGGCACGAGGTCGAACACGCCTCCTTCCTCGTCTCGTCGTTAATCTTCTGGTGGCCTGTCGTCCAACCCTGGCCGAGCCGGCCGCGGTGGAATCCGTGGATGCTGCCCGTGTACCTGTTGCTCGCGGATTTCGTGAACTCGGCGTTATCGGCGTTTCTGGCTTTCTCAGACCGTGTCTTCTACCCGTCGTACCTGGCGGTGCCGCGCCTGGGCGGAATCTCCGCGCAGAACGATCAGGTCGCCGCGGGCGCCATCATGTGGGTGATTGGATCGTTTGCATTTCTGATCCCTGCCGCCGCCATCACGGTGCGACTGCTCTCGCCCGCGCCTCCGCGAGTCGAGCGCCAGCTTCGACCGATGCTGCCCGAATCGCGAATCTTGTCTTCCTTGCTGGCTATGGTGTTGATTCTTCCGCTCGCAGCGGTTGGCTATGGCCTGCTTGTGCCCGAAAAGCTCGATATTGATGGTGATGTTGTAAGGATGCAGGGAGTCTCAGGCCCGTTCCACATCAGCGTGTTTACGGCGCCGGATCCAGTCCCCAGTGGTGAGTTTGAAGTTGCGGTGCTGATACAGGACCAGGACACGAGCGCAGCGGTCCTGGATGGTACTGTGGAAATAACTGTTCAACCGCCCGATGGGCAGAACCCGAATCCCACGATCGTCAAGGCCACCCGCGAACGGGCGGCGAACCATCTGCTCGAGGCTGCCTCGATTGATCTCCCCAGCGCCGGCACCTGGGAACTGAACGTTTCAGTTAACCGCGGCGACGACCGCGGTTCAATTGCTGGCAAGGTGGAGGTTGCACGGGTTACCAAAGTGCGTGGCGGGGAAGTCGGCCTTGGCCACTAGAGTCCAGACGTGACCTGAGTCACGGGGATTTGTGATACGTGTCACCGCCAATGAGCCTTCGCCGAGTGTATTCATGCAGTGCGCGGGACGGAGGGTCAGGTCTGCGTGGATTTATGGTTGTTGCGGAACCGAGTCAGAGGAGTTTCAGGATGAGCCTGATGACGCATCACGAAGTTCCAATTCCCGGCACCTACATGTTCGATGGACGAGCGGCGATGAAGGGATATGCGTTGAACAAGATGTGCTATTCGTTCAACAACGCCGAAAACCGCGCCGAGTTCAAGAACGACGAAGATGCGTATTGCACGAAGTACGGTCTGAACGACGAGCAGCGCAAAGCCGTCCACGAGCGCAACGTCTTGGCGTTGATCCATGCCGGCGGGTGCATCTATTACCTGGCCAAGTTTGCGGGAATCTTTGGCTTGAATGTTCAGGAGATTGGCGCGCAGCAGACAGGCATGACACTTGAAGCATTCAGGCAGAAGCTCAAGGCTCAAGGAGAATAATCCATGGCACGCGTCGTTGGCGGACTTACGACATCGCATATTCCTGCAATCGGGAATGCTGCTCCGAGAGAAAAAGAGCTGGTCAACGACCCTTACTGGAAGCCGTTTTTTGCCGCCTATCCGCCGGCACGCGCATGGCTGCAAAAGATGAACCCGGACGTCGTCGTCGTCATCTACAACGACCATGGGCTGAATTTCTTTCTCGACAAGATGCCGACTTTCGCGATCGGAGCGGCCGCGCGTTACGAAAATGCCGACGAGGGTTGGGGCATCCCGAAGACGCCGCCTTACCAGGGCGATCCCGAGCTCTCCTGGCACATCATCGAATCGCTCGTTGCCGACGAATTCGACATCACGTCGTGCCAGGAGATGCTGGTAGATCACGGGTTTACAGTGCCAATGTCGCTTTTCTGGCCGGGCAATTCTTATGGCGGCATCAAGACGGTTCCAGTGTGCATCAACACGGTGCAGCATCCTCTGCCGTCACCGTTGCGCTGCTATAAGCTTGGACAGGCCATCGGCCGCGCGATCGAGTCCTACCCCAAGGATTTGAAGGTGGTAGTGCTGGGCACCGGCGGCATGTCGCATCAGCTCGATGGCGAGCGCGCCGGCTTCATTAACAAGAAATTTGACCTACTGTGCCTGGACAAGATTGTGAACGAGCCGGAATTTCTGACCAAGTACTCAATCCATGAACTGGTACGGGAAGCGGGCGCGCAGGGCGCGGAGTTTATTCTCTGGCTCGCCATGCGCGGTGTTCTTCACGGACACGTCACCAAGATCCACAGCAGCTACCATATTGCGGTGTCGAACACTGCCACGGGGCTTCTCGTTCTTGAGAATGCGGCGTAATGGGCGCGGGCTGATTCCTCAACCGCCGCGGAAAGCAGGCTCGCTTCTTTCAGGCGGGACTGCCAATTCTTAGCGGCGGGCGATCAAACGCGAACCTGAGCGAAATTGGCACGCCGCGAAGACTCACCGAGCGCGGACCACAGAATTCGCCCAGTTTCAGAGGGATCGGGCGGGCATGCGATGTAATTGAATGCGCCCGCCTGCAGCGCGGTCAGATAAGCATCCCATTCGGCAACGCGCGACAGCACAATCACCGGCACCGGTTCCACGGCTTTTATGACCGCTCGGAAGTCACTGTCGGGCAAGGTGTCACTGCAAAATACGAGGCTATACTCCCCCCGCGCGACGATCGGCTGAGCTTCGTTCCAATCGGAACAGCAGATAGGACGCAACCCGCACTTCCCAATAGCCGCAGCGACATCCTCCCTGTTCTTTCCCTCTTCACAAATTACCAAGACTGGTGTGGCATCCAGCATCGCGCCCTCCAGTATTTTGGCATCTCGAGGATTTCGTTCAGATTGACCCGCGAGTGATTCACAACCATGCCCTAATCGTTGGCGCAGGCTTGCAACGCCGGCCGGTCCGCGATCATCAGGGTGGAACCCTTGAGCGTTACGAGATGCCTGCTTCTGAAATCACTCAAGGTGCGCGTGACCGTTTCGCGAGAACTGCCTATGAACTCCGCAATCTCCTGATGCGTCAGGGGCAGCGTGATTCGGGTTCCCAGCTTTGTTTCTTCGCCTCCGACCGACCAGCCGAGCAAGAGACGGGCAAGCTTTTCCGGAGCCGAGGCGGAGAGTCCGACAGTCTTAAGCTGCTCGCATGCTGCGTGATAATGAGCGGTCAAAAGCTTGACGATGCTCAGGGACGCTTCGGGATGCTGGGCGATGAATCGCAGAAACTCGTCCCTCCGGACGAAGGCAACTTGACACGGCCGCAGGGTCTCGGCGGTAAGTTCGTAAGGCTCGCCCGAAAAAGTGGCCATTAGTCCCAATACCTCTCCCGGCTTGGCGATCCTCAGGATGAGCGTCTTTCCCTCGCTCGAACTGATGGTGAGCTTGACCTCCCCTTCGCACAGAACGAAAACGCCTCGCGCGTCCTGCTTCTCGAGGAAGAGTACCGCGCCCTCTGGGTAGACGGAACTGGACTTGATCGAATCGAACTCCTTAAGCGCTTTAAGTGAAAGCCCGCAGAAAAACTCGGCCTTCTTCAACTTGCCATTCTGGCAACTGTCGCTCATGTCGAAACCATAAGGTCCGCGCATGTTATGCTCCCCTCCTCGTATCTTTGTGATTTGCTCGCTGTGCTTCTTCCGCGAGGTATTTCGTCATCGGCGTATCGGCCAGAAAATCCGCCCCGGTCCTTGTGTACATTTCGGCCAGGAGTTCTCTTCCGCGTGCATCCATGTACGTCACCTCACGAAGGTCAACCCGCAATTTCTTCGACCCGAGGGAAGTGACTAGAGACCGCCAAGTTCGATCACATTCGTTCACCCAGGGCCCTGCGACTCTTCCCTCGAGTTTCACCGTGGTGCTTCCTGCCTCGTCGCTGACTGTGATCTTTAACGTAATTTTCTTTCGCCCCGCGCTACAGTTCCACTAAAGGCACGTCGGAAGCCAACGTGCCATTTTGGAATCAGGCGGACCGAGGCGCAGAAATACAAGGAGTTACAGGGGATACCACTTTTTGTGAGTTAGAACACAGTTCCGAAGTGACGACGGTCACTGACGAGATGTCGTCAGTGATGACTACATGTAGTCATCGCGCTCGATTCCCAGTTTCTTAAGCTTGGAGTTCAGCGTCGTTCTCTTAAGTCCAAGCCGAGCAGCGGCCCCGCTGGGGCCGGCGATCATGCCTTTGGTTTCATGCAAGACACGAAGGATATGTTCTCTCCCGCTCGATTCGAGGGTCACATCGTCGGACGCGGATGGCTCCTCAGGCTTTTCCAGCTCAGCTAAGGGAGCGCGCAACAAGGGTCCTTTTGAAAGTATCACGGCTCTTTCAATGAAGTTCTCAAGTTCCCGAATGTTTCCCGGCCAGTGCCAGCGTGTAAGCGCCTTCATTACATCAGGCGGAATGGTCTCGATCTGTCGATTCAAGCTCCGCGCGTGTTTGTCAACGAAGTAGCGAACCAAAAGGGGGATGTCTTCGCGCCGCTCGCGCAAAGGGGGCAAAGTGATGGGAAAGACTCTCAGACGATAGTAAAGGTCGCTCCGGAACTGGCGGTCAGTGACCATCTGCCCGAGATCGCGGTTCGTGGCGGCGATGAGCCGGGCGTCCACGGGAATCGTTCGCGTACCACCGAGCCTTTCGAATTCTTTCTCCTGCAGGGCCCGCAGAATCTTGGGCTGGAGTTCCAAGGGCAGGTCCCCGACTTCATCGAGAAAAAAGGATCCCTGGTTGGCTAGTTCGAGACGGCCGATCTTCTGTGAAATGGCACCCGTGAACGCGCCCCTCTCGTGCCCGAAAAGCTCGCTTTCCAGCAGCCCGGTTGGAATCGCCGCGCAGTTCAGCTTGATGAGACTGCGTCCGCTACGCGAGCTGAGCTGATGAATCGCCCGCGCGATCAGGTCCTTGCCCGTACCAGTTTCTCCAAGAATCAGAACAGTTACATCCGTCGTCGCGACTGTTTCGACCTGTTTCAGAATGCTTCTCAGCGCCTTGCTCTCTCCGATGATGTCTTCAAATCTGTGCTCGGTATTGAGCTCCTCTTCGAGATAGCGTTTTTCTCGTTCCCTCCGCCGCAATTCTTCCTGAGCCCGCATCTTCTCCGAGAGGTCGCGGACCACGGTCAACACGACCTTCCCTATCTCCGTGTCGACGGGACTGAGCATTATGTCCACGGGGAATTCGGTGCCGTCTTTTCGCCGGCCGTACAGCTCCAGCCCGGCTCCCATCGGACGAATGCGGGCTTTGTCGCTGTATTCTTTCCTGTGATGCGGATGAGCGTGTCGGAATCGTTCGGGTACCAAGACCTCGATTGAATGGCCGAGGAGTTCGGCGCGGTCATAGCCGAAGAATTTTTGGACTTGCCCATTAGCCTCCGTGATCTTTCCTTCTCTGTCAGTCACAATAATGGCATCCGGCGAATACTCGAAGAGCGCCCGAAAACGGGTTTCACTTAGTCGCACCGCTTCCGCAGCCCGTTTGCGTTCCGTAATGTCGCGAATAACGCTCAGCACGACCCTGCCTTCCGCTCCTTCAACCGGGCTGAGCATGATATCCACCGGGAACTCGGTTCCATTCTTGCGAAGGCCATATAGTTCTGTCCCGGTGCTCATGGGGCGCATGTGAGGGGCGGCGCTGTATTCCTTGAGGTGTGTAGGATATACGTCGCGAAATCGTTCGGGGACCAGAGTTTCCACAAGCTGGCCAAGAAGCTCGTCGCGGGTGAATCCAAAAATGTGTTCGGCCTGCGCGTTGGCCTTCGTAATCCGCCCCTCGTGGTCGCTCACGACGATAGCATCCGGAGAGGATTCAAAGAGCTTCTCAAACAAAGCATGAGGGTCGAGGATCACGCCTTTACCCTGGGAAGTCGCATTCATTTCGCCGGACC
>OBLU010004010.1_pt1 | contig 13303 bp, 8 predicted proteins | sample 1518681 | NCBI WGS metagenome assembly OBLU01 (sample SAMEA3539304, study PRJEB22396) | soil metagenome | biome: tundra; feature: field; material: soil | place: USA | collected 2010-05 | depth 0.15 m | reverse complement strand
GGGCGCGCCGGCGGTCCCCGGCTCGGCGGGCGTGGCCGGGCGTACGAGCTCGTCGCCGGAGGAGATCTCCGCCGCCGTCACGAGCGCTCCGGTCCGATGGCTCCGGCCCCGTCCTCCACCCCCGCCATCAGCAAACCGATCCGCTCCCGGGAGGTGGTAGGCGGGACGATGCCTACCACCCGCCCCCGGTACATCACCGCGATCCGGTCTCCGAGCGCCAGCACCTCGTCGAGCTCGGAGGAGACGAGCAGCACGGCCGCGCCGCGGTCGCGCTCGTCGATGATCCGGCGGTGGACGTACTCGATCGAGCCCACGTCGAGGCCCCGGGTGGGCTGGGCGGCCACCAGTAGAGTGACCGGGCGGGAGAGCTCGCGGGCGACCACAACCTTCTGCTGATTTCCTCCCGACAGAGTGGCCACGCGCTCGTCGACCGAGGCGGCCCGGATGTCGAACTCCTTCAGCTTGCGCTCGCCGTCCTTGTGCACCGTGGCCAGGTCGCGGGTGCCGAAACGGGCATAGGGCTCCTGGTTGTAGACGTCCAGTACGAGGTTGTCGGCGATCGACATGGACAGCACCAGCCCGTCGACCTGGCGGTCTTCGGGGACGTGGGCGATCCCGGCTCGAAGCGCCTGGCGCGGCGAGGCATTGGTGAGGTCGTGGCCCGAGAGGCGCACCGAGCCGCCCGTCACGTCCCGCAGGCCGGTGACCGCCTCCGCCAGCTCGGTCTGCCCGTTACCCTGCACGCCGGCCAGGGCGACGACCTCGCCGGCCCGGACTGTGAAAGAGACATGGTCGACCACGGTCAAGCCCCGGTCGTCCTGCACGGTCAGGTCCTCCAGTTCGAGCACGGCCGGCCCCGGTTGGGCCTCGGGCTTGCTCACCACGAGCTCTACAGAGCGGCCCACCATCATCGCCGCCAGCTCTGCCTCGTTGCTCTCCTGCGGGGTGGTGTGCCCCACCACTCGGCCCAGGCGCATGACCGTGATGCGATCGGCTACGGCAAAGACCTCTTTCAGCTTGTGGGTGATGAACAGCACCGATCGCCCCGACTCGGCCAGCGACCGGATGACCTTGAAGAGCCCCACCGTCTCCTGGGGCGTGAGGACGGCGGTGGGCTCGTCCAGGATCAGCACCCGGGCGTCGCGCATCAGCGCCTTCACGATCTCCACCCTTTGCTGGGCGCCCACGGGCAGATCCTCCACCAGCGCGTCCGGCTCGACGTCGAGGCCGAACTCCCGGGACAGCCGGCGGATGTCGGCCCGGGCCTTGCCGCGGTCAAGCCATCCCAGCCGCCGGACGGGCTCGAAGCCGAGCACGATGTTTTCGGCCACCGTGAACACGGGCACGAGCATGAAGTGCTGATGGACCATGCCTATGCCTCGCCGGACAGCCTCACCGGGGTCGGCGAAACGCACGGGCTCCCCGTCGATGCGGATTTCGCCCGCGTCGGCGTGCATCAAGCCGAACAGGACGTTCATGAGCGTGGTCTTGCCGGCGCCGTTTTCCCCCAGGAGGCAGTGGACCTCGCCCGCCTCGAGCGTGAGGTCCACACCGTCGTTAGCCAGCAGCGGTCCGAAAGTCTTGGTGATGCCGACCAGCTCGAGCCTCATGGCGCCTCGCGCTCATCTCAGGCGCGAGCCACGGCTCCCGCCGGCGCGCCCGAACTGCCGAAGCTCCCTCCGGCCCTGACGGCTCATCACAGCCGCGACCAGGCCGAAGGGAGGGCGTTGTGTCAACTTGTCGAGTAGGGGTTAGCCGAGCGGGTACTTGTTGGGATCGACCGAGATCTTGCCGGCGATGATCCCGGCCTTGATCTTGACGAGCTCCGATTGCACGCTGGCCGGGATCTTGCTGCTGAAGTCGTGATAGGGGGCGAGAGACACGCCGTTATTGGCGAGGTCGCCGGTGTAGTTGCCGCCCTTGAACGTCCCCTTGGCTGCCTGCTCGACGGCAGAGGAGACCGAGGCGGCGATGCCCTTGGTGACGCTGGTGAGGAACAGGGGGCAGTACTGGGGGGCCGAGACACAGCCGTCCGTGTCGACCCACTCCATGTAATGGCCTGCGCCCGCCGCCTTCACCGCGGCTGCGGCCCCGAGGCCGACTGCGCCTGCCACCGGGAAGATGATGTCCGCCCCTTGCGCGATCAGGGTCTGGGTGTCGGTCTTGCCCAGGGCCTGGTTGGTGAAGTCGTTGGTAAACACGCCGTTCCCGGCGAGGCTACCGGCGGGGCGATTTGCAGTGGGGACCCAGCCGAGGACGGTCACGTGGCCGTGGTTGAGTTTGTCGAAGTAGCGGACGCCGGCCACAAACCCGTCCATGTAGATGGTCACCGGCGGGATGTTTTGCCCGCCGAACGTGCCCACGATGCCGGTCTTGCTCATAGCCGCGGCCAGGTAGCCACCCTGGAAGGCGTCCTGGTTGGTCTCGTAGAAGAGGCCGAGCACGTTTTTCAGCGTCGGCGAGTAGGTGAAGTCGACGATCGTGAACTTCTGCGTCGGGTTCTTCTTGGCGGCGGCCTGGGTGGCGTCCGCCATGTCGAAGCCGACTGTGACGATGATGCCGCACTTCTCCCCGATGAAGGTGTTGAGGTTGGGGGTGTAGTCACTGGTCGAGGTGGACCCGAGGTACCCAAAGGTAAGGCCCGGGATGGCCGCGGCCGCCACCTTCAAGCCTGCATAGGCGGAGGCGTTGAAAGAACGGTCGTTGATGCCCCCGGTGTCGGTAACCTCACAAGCCTTGAAGCTCGAGGTCGCGGCGGGCTTCAGCCGCGCCGTTGCCCCGAAGCTCGCCGTAGTGCCGACGACCACACTGCCGCTGGCCACCACGACGGCTGCCGACAGCATGGCCGCAGACCTGGGCCAACCGCGGCGCCGTGACCGACCGCCTTGATAAAGGTCCTTCACCATCATTGCGTCCTCCTCTTTTGGGGTCCTCTGGCTTCAACACCGGATGCGCCGTCGCCGGGGCCCGACGGCCGCTTGGAGCAGCCCGGGACTTTGGCCCTAGGACGGCGCTGTTAGCAGCGTCATCGTGATCACCCCACGTCAGACACCCTGGCGCCGGGTGGTTCCGACGGGACGTTACTAGATCCGGAGGATCCTCACCCGTCACGGCCCCGGCGGGCCCGAGCCTCTTGCGGGCCTGGCGCGAGGCGGGTCGGCGGGGCGCTGAGCACCGGTGCTCAGAGCGGCACCGGGTGTGCCGATAGGTAGCAGTTAGGGTCGCGCCGACCCGAGGTGGGGAGACTCGCGGTGCACAAGGACCATCAGGACGTCAAGTCTCTCGATCCCGTGTGGGACGAGCGCATCGAGCACTTTTGCCTGCGCAACCTCCTGGCGAGCACCAACCAGGCCGTCTACTTCAAGGACGCGAACTGCCGCTTCATGCTCGTCAGCCGGGGAGTGGTCCAGCACCACATCGACCGCCAGCGCAAGCAGGGCTCCCGCGAAGACCTCGACCTGGGCCCCGAGGACTTCGTGGGCAAGACCGACCTCGACCTGTTTGATCCCGAGCTCGGCCTGGAGTGGATCGCCGAGGAGGAGAGGATCATGGCCACGGGCGAGCCCGTGGTGGACGTCCTCGAGCGTGATACCTTTTTGGACAGCGCCGGTGGCTGGTTCCAGACCAGCAAGGCCCCCCTGCGCGACGACGACGGGAACATAATCGGGACCTTCGGGATCTCCCGGGACGTCACGGCTCAGATCGAGGCCCAACAGGAACTGCTGCGCCGGGAGGCCCAGCTTCGGGCGGTCCTGGACAGCTCCCCCGACGCCATAGCCTGCTACAGCCCCGAGCTTCGCTACGAGATGGTCAACGCCAGGGCCGTGGCCCTGTTAGGGAAGCCGGCCGACCAGGTTGTGGGCCGGACCGACGCCGAGCTGGGCCGGCCGCCGGAAGTGGTCGGTACCGTGCTCGGAGGCCTGCAAAGGGTGCTGGCGACCAAGGCGATGTGCGAGGTCGAGTACACCACGCACATCGAAACGGTGCCGAGCTGGTGGCATGTCCGCATGGTGCCCAACTTGAGCGCCGACGGGACGGTGACGGGGGTGATCACCGCCACCCGCGACCTGACCGAGCTCAAGGCGGCGCAAAGCGTGCTGGCTCATCAGGCGCTCCACGACCCGTTGACCGGCCTCCTCAACCGTCTCGCCCTCATCGACCGGGTCAACCATGCGCTGGCCGATCTGGACCGCAACCACGGTCGGGTTGCCCTCCTCTTCATCGACCTGGACAATTTCAAGCTCATAAACGACGCCCGCGGCCATGACATGGGCGACCACCTCCTCGTAGAGGTGGCGGCCCGCCTGACCCGGGTCATGCGCCGGTCCGACACCGTGGCCCGCCTCGGGGGCGACGAGTTTGTCGTGCTCCCGGACCACGTGTCCGGCGGCTACGACGCCCATCTGCTCGCCACGCGGGTCTTGCGCAGCCTCAGCAAACCCTTCGTGCACGGAGGGGAGAGGTTCCGGCTCACGGCCAGCATCGGTGTCGTGGTCACGGCCGATCCGCACGCCGACGCCAAAGACCTCCTGCGGGACGCCGACATCGCCATGTACCGGGCCAAGGAGAAGGGACGCGACTGCATCGAGTTGTTTCATCCCACGCTGCGCGACCACGTCAACGAGCGCCACCGTTTGGCCCTGGAGCTACGCCAGGCAGTCGACCAGCACCAGTTCTTCCTCGTCTACCAACCCTTCTTCTCCCTGGAGAGCCACGCCCTGGTCGGGGTGGAGGCCCTCGTCCGGTGGCAACACCCCGAGGAGGGGGTGGTCCCGCCCGTGAAGTTCATATCTCTGGCCGAGGAGCTCGGGCTGATAAACGCCCTCGGCACCTGGGTGCTCCGGGAGGCCTGTCGCCAGCTGTCGCAGTGGGCGGGCCCGGACCGGCTCGTGACGCCGGGGCCCATGATGACCCCGCCCCCTGTACCTCGGCCCAAGATGGCCGGGCTGGTGATGGCGGTCAACGTGTCGGCCCGTCAGCTCGCCAGCCCCGGCTTTCTCAACGTGGTTACCAGCGCCATTTCCGATCACGACATCTCAGCCGGGCAGCTCTGCTTGGAGATCACCGAAACGGGGATGATCGAGGAGGTCGACCGCTGCGGGGAGACGCTCGACGCCCTGTCCGCCATGGGGGTAAGGCTGGCCCTGGACGACTTCGGCACCGGCTACTCATCGCTGGCCCATCTCCGCACGTTCCGTGTCAACACGCTGAAGATCGACCGCAGGTTCGTCGAGCAGCTCGGCGGCCGGGGCAACGACGGGGCGATCGTGGCGGGGGTGATCGCCATGGCCCACGCCCTGGGGATGGACGTAGTGGCCGAAGGGGTCGAGACCGAGGAGCAGTTGCGCAAGGTGGTGGACATGGATTGCGACAGCGCGCAGGGTTTTTTATTGGCCCGGCCGCTCACCTCGGAAATGATGGGCCACCTGCTGGCCAGCCGGGGGCTCCTGACCGTCGACGCCTTACCGTCACGCTGAGCCTCCGACCCAGACTGCCTTCAGGTTGCAAAACGCCCGGATGCCCGGGGCGGAAAGTTCTCGGCCGTAGCCGGACGTCTTCACGCCCCCGAAAGGGAGCTCGGGGTACGAAGTGACCATTCCGTTGATAAACACGCAGCCGGCCTCCAGATCCCGCACGAAACGCCGGCGTTCGTCCTCGTCGTTGGTCCATGCGTTGGACCCGAGCCCGAACCCGGTGGCGTTGGCGAGCTCTATGGCCTCGTCGATGCCGCCGACGCGGAAGAGCGCGGCCACCGGTCCGAAGGCTTCTTCGCCGTACAGCCGCATCTCGGTCGTCAGCTCCGTGATCACGGTGGGGGGGTAGTACCAACCCGGGCCCGGAAGCCGCTCGCCGCCGCAGAGCACTTTGGCGCCTTTGGCAACGGCGTCCGCCACCAGCTCCTCGATCTCTTCCCGGCCGGCGCGGTGGGCGAGGGGGCCGATGTCGGTGGTCTCCTCGAAGGGGTCGCCGACGGTGAGGGCCGTCATATTTTCCACAAATCTGCGCTCGAACCCGTCGGCGACGGCCTCGTGGACGATGAAGCGCTTGGCGGCGATACAGGATTGCCCGTTGTTTTGGCAGCGAGCCTTCGTGGCCACCTCCGCCGCGGCCTCGACGTCCGCGCTCGGCATGACGACGAAGGCATCGCTCCCCCCGAGCTCGAGGACGCTCGGCTTGATCATTTCGCCGGCTACAGCCGCGACGGCGGCGCCGGCCGGGCCGGACCCCGTCAGTGTTACGGCGGCCACCCGGGGGTCGCGGATCACGCGCTCGACCCGGGACGAACCAATGAGCAGGGTCTGGAAGCAGCCCTCCGGAAAGCCGGCCCGCCCGAAGAGATCGGACAGGCAGAGCGCGCTCTGAGGGACGTTGGAGGCATGCTTGAGCAACCCGACGTTGCCGGCCATGAGCGCCGGGGCGGCAAAGCGCATCGCTTGCCATAGGGGGAAGTTCCACGGCATGACGGCGAGGATGACGCCGAGCGGCTGGTACCGGGCATAGGCCGCCGTGGCACCGACAGCCCTGGCCTCGGCGGGCTCGTCGGCCAGGAGCGCCTCGGCGTGCTCGGCGTAGTAGCGGCACCCCCGGGCGGACTTGGCGACCTCGGCCCGGGCCGACTTGATGGTCTTGCCCATCTCCAACGTCATCAGCCGGGCCAGGTCCTCCTGGTCGTGGTCGAGCAGCTCCGCCGCCCGGAGCATCCACCCGGCGCGCTGGCGGAAGCTGGTCAAACGATGTTCTTGGAACGCCGCCGCCGCCCTCTCCAGGCACATCTCGAGCTCCTCGTCGGAGATCTCATCGAACCGCTTTACCGTTTCCCCGGTGGCCGGGTTCGTCGTCGCGATGGTCATTTCGCCCCGTTCTCGCTCGGTTACGGGCCGCCACGCTAGCGCCGCTCGCCGCCCAATGGCACGAAGCATGCCCGGGGGCGAAGGCGGCCTCGTTCGAGGACGCTGGGGTCTCGCCGATCGTCAGCCATGGGCGCGGCCTGTCTCGCGCCGCACTATCGCCACGCCCATAGGCGAAAGCCTTACCCGGTCACCGAGCGGGCTCGCCGCCAGCAGGTCGAAGCCGTCCGGGGCTATCTCGACCTCGCGGCCCTCGGCCGAGTGGTTTATAAGGAACTCGTAACTGTGGTGGCTCGACACGCGCACGACCCGCTCGACGCCGTAGTCCGCCCGGGCTGAGGCGGCCGGGCCGGAGAGGGCGGGCACCCGGTCATAGACCCGCTGCAGACCCGCGGGATCGAGGCGGGCCGCCACGTAGTAGGCGCGTCCGGCACCCAGCTGGGTACCCACGACCGCGGGCCGGCCCCTCCAGGGGCCCGTGGCCACGCGCGCCAGGACGTGGCCGTCACCTTCGGTTGCCACATCGGCCCAGAAGTCGGCCCCTGTCCTGGTGCCGTCCTCCCATTCCACCTCCACCGTCTCGCCCCTCGGCAGGGGCGCCACCTCCACGACGTCACAGCCCATCAGGGGCCGAAGCGGGCCTCCGTAAGGGCCGAGGTGGACGGCGTCGAACTCGTCGACGATGCCGGACCAAAAGGATAGGACCGCCGTGCCACCCCGCTCGACGAACGACACGACGTTGGCGCCCTGCTGCTCCGTCACGAGATAGAGGCTGGGCACCACCACCGCTTCGTAGCGGTCGAGGGGCTCCTCCGGGCGGCAGAAGTCGACGGTCACCCCGGCGCGGTAAAGAGGCCGGTAAACCCATGACAGCTGATCTGCCAGGCTGAGGTCGTTGGCGGGCTTGGCCGGGGCCTCCAGGGCCCACCAGTTGGGCCAGCTGAAAAGCATCGCTACCCGGGCCTGGACGACGGCGCCCTCGAAGTCGCCCAGGCCGGCCAGTTCTGCCCCCAGGCCGACCACTTCGGCCCACACCGGTGACCCCACGCCCGAGTGGGAGAGCATGGCCGAGTGGAACTTTTCTGCCCCGGCCCGGGAGGCCCGCCACTGGAAGAAAAGGGTGCCCGATGCGCCCCGGGCCACGGCCTGATAGTTCATGGCCCGCATCTGGCCCGGCACCTTGGCGCTGTTGTGCTCACGCCAGTTGACCCGGGAGGTGGCCTGTTCCATCACCATCCACGGCACGTGCTTGTTCAGCGAACGGACCAGGTCGTAGTGCATGGCGCTGAGCATCATGCCGTCGGGGCTGGCCGGGTCGGAGTAGTTGTCCGTCGACACGACGTCCAGCTCGGCGGCCCAGGCAAAGTAGTCGAGGGGTTTGAAGAAACCCATGAAATTGGTCGTGACGGGAATTTCGGGCCGGGCTGCCCTCAATATTTCCCTCTCTTCGAGGAACTCGTCCAAAAAGGCGTCGTTGCTGAAGCGCTTGTAGTCGAGATCCTGGCTGGGATTGACGAAGGTCGGCGTCATTCGCGGCGGCATCACCTCGGCGAAGTCCCCGTACCGCTGGCTCCAAAAGGCCGTCCCCCAGGCACCGTTGAGCGCCTCGACAGACCCGTACCGGCGCTTGAGCCAGGCGCGGAAGGATTGGGCATGGGCGTCGCAATAGCAGTAGGGCACGTGGCAGGCGTACTCGTTGTGCACGTGCCACATCTCGATGGCCTGGTGCTCCGCGACTTCGGACACCAGCTGTTCGACGATGCGCCGGGCCCGGGCCCTATAGGTGGGGCTGCACACGCAGAAGTGCTGGCGGCTGCCGTGACTGTAGCGCGCGCCCGTGGCATCGACGGGGAGCACATCGGGGTAGCGGGTCGACAACCAGGGCGGTGGCGACGCCGTCGGGGTGGAAAGATCGACACCGATCCCGGCCCCCCCCAGCAGGTCGAGCAGTTCGTGGAGCCAGCCGAAGGAGTATGCCCTCTCGGACGGCTCGAGGTGGGCCCATGAGAACACGCCCACGGTGACCAGGTTCACGCCGGCTTGGCCCATCAGTCGGACGTCTTCGTCCCACACGTGGCGCGGCCACTGCTCGGGGTTGTAATCCCCACCGTAACGGGTCCGTTCACTCACCTGCGATCGCCCCCAATGTCAGCCCTCGGGCCACGTACTTCTGTAGGAATGGGAAGAGGATGAGCATCGGCAGGACCGATATGAGCGAGCCGAGGATGACCTCCGGGTAAAGCGGTTGCCCGGCGCCGGCCAGGTTGAGGTCGCTGGCCCAGGCGGAAAGCCCAACGGTAAGAGGGAAACGTGTCTCCGTCTCCAGAAGGACCAAGGGAAGAAAGTAGTTGTTCCAGGTACCGATAAAAGAAAGAAGGAAGAGGGTTACCATGCCCGGCATGAGGATAGGGCGCCCTACCCGCCAGAAGATGCTCAACTCGCCGGCACCGTCGATCCGGCACGAATCGATCAACGTGTCCGGTACGGCATCGGCCGCGAAAATCGACATGAAGTACACTCCGAACGGGTACACGAGCAGCGGGAGGATGACCCCCTGGTAGGTATTGGTCAGGCCCACATCGTGCTCGAGGAGGAACAGCGGCACTACCAGGGCGGTCGCCGGCACTATGAGCGAGCCCACCACCAGCCCGAAGACGGCGCGGCGGATCCTGAACCGGTACTTGGCCAGTCCGTAGCCGGCCAAAGTGGAAACGGCGGTCGCAAATGTGGCGGTGGTGAGCGCGTAGATCACCGAGTTCACGAACCACCATTTGAAGTCCCCGGCGTTGTAAGAAAAAAGGGACTTCAGGTTGGAAACCCAGTTGAGGTGGGACGGAGGCAAGAAGGTCGAAGTAGAAAACAGCTGGCTGGTGTTCTTGGACGACGCAATTACCAGCCAGTAGATGGGCGCGATTACGTACGCCGCCACGACCAGCAGGGCGGCTGTCCCAACTGTTGTCTTGACGCGCCGTGCCAAACGCCCGCCCGATATAGAGGCGACGGTCGGCTGCCGTGGCGACATCGTGGCCGCGCTCATTTTCTCACCGGCCCTCTTGTGGCTGCGAACGGGTCCATTTTGCGCCTGATGATGCTGTAGAACGACACCGTGGCGACAATCGTGATGGCGGCCAGGATGACGGACTGAGCCGCCGCCAGCTGCTCGTTGCCGAAGGAGAAGGCGGTGTTGTAGATGATCTGGTTCGGGGTGAAGCTGTTGCCGACGGACGCGATCTCGTTGAGGATGACCGGCTCGTTGAAGAGCTGCAAGGTGCCGATGATCGACAGGATCACGATGAACACTACGGTCCGGCGGATCAGGGGGAGCTTGATCCGGGCGGCCAGGGCCAGCTCCGAGCAGCCGTCGACCTTGGCCGCCTCGAGCACCTGATGGGGTACGTTTGTGAGGCTCGTCAGTAGGATGGTCATGTTGTAACCGGTGAACTCCCAAGTGACGATCAGCATGATGGCGTAGAGGGACAGCCGGTAGTCGAGCGGGCTGATCGGGCCGTGGGCGAGACCGAGGTGGCGGGGGATGTTGAGGGCGCTGTCGAGGTCGGGTTCCAGCAGGAAACCCCACATGATCGCCGCGATCACCCCGGGCACGGCGTAGGGGAGGAAGTACACGAGAGCGAAGGCCTTCCTCCCTCGGCAGTAGGGGCTGTCCAGAAAAAGGGCGAGCAGGATGGCCAGGCCGATCATGACGCTGACCTGGACGGCGCCGAAGTAGCCCATGCGGACGACGCCGCTCCAGTACTCCCCGTTGCTGAACACGGTCCGGTAGTTGAGCAGTCCTGTGAAGGAGTTGGTCAGGGGCGAGCGCAGGCTGAGGGCGACGGAATAGATCAGCGGAGCTACGAAAAACAAGGCGAACAGGGCCAGGAAGGGCGTTGTCATGCCCAGGCCGGCCCGCCCCCGGGTCGAGCGCAACCGGCGTTGCCGCCGGGCCGGGCCTCCCGGCGCCAACGCGGCCGGGCCCTGGAGTGCCGTTACTCCGGCGGTACCTGTCGCCAATGTCGGTCCCCTTCCCTTCGGCATGCATTGAACACCATGGAGCGCCCCATCCACGGCCCGATGGCCCAACCGCGGCCGGAGGCGGGAGAGGTCGTGGCCCTCTCCCGCCTCCTACTACCGCCGGTGCCGTCACCCGGACCGGGTAACCGCGGCACCGCTACCTGCCGTCGAGCCTCAACCCTCGACGGAGTACCCGGCTGACTTGGCGTACGAAACGAGCTGTGACTCGGTCGCCTTCAGGACCTGCGACCAGCTCTCCTTGCCCCCCGCGGCAGCCGCCATCTGGGTGGTCACGAAGTTACCGAACTCGTTGTCCCATGGGCTCCACTCGAAGCTGGTGGGGACGTTGTTGGCGTAGACCGAGAACTGGGCGTTGATGTTCCCGGCGAAGTGCGGGACCGGCGCCGAGAACTCCGGCACGCTTGCTCGGGCCAGCGCGGCCGGGAACAGGCCCCGGCCTCCACCCGCCGGCGTGGCCGGCGACTCGTCGATCCCGAGGCCGCTCTTGGAGGTATTGATGAAAGCGGCGAAGAGGGCCCCGTCCTTGACGAGGTCGGAAGGGCAGGCTTTGGTGACGGCGTTGGTCGAGCCGCCCCAGTTGGCAGCGGCATGGGCACCGGCCGTCCATTGGGGCATCTGGGTCACGGTCCACTGTTGGGTGGACCCGGCCGGCAGGTACTCATCGACCATGTAGGTGGGCGACCAGCCCGCCCCGACCATCGCGGCGTAGCGATCGGCGCCGATATGGTGGCCCCAGTCGGCCGTGAAGTCCTGGTCAACGGCGACGGCGCCCTCCTTCACGAGGTTGCCCCAGAAGTTCATGACCTTCAACTCGATCGGCCCGTTGAGGTCGATCTTCCACGTGCCGTTCGGCAGCACCATATAGGGGGTGGCCCCGGCCTGCCAGAACAGCGACTCCAGGACGTCGGCGTCGTTGGGGGCGAAATAGGTCATGTACATGCTGGGATCGGCCTTGTGCAGCGCCACCGCGTCCGAGGCAAACTGCGCCCAGGTGGCCGGGACGGGCAGGTTGAACTTCTTGAGCACTCCGGGTTGGTACATGAGGCCCATGGGGCCGATGTCCTCGGGCACGGCGTACACCCCTCCGCCCTGAGAGACCTGGCCCCAGGTCCAGGCGGGGAAGTCCTTGGCGTAGGAGGACACGTACTTGGAGATGTTTTGAAGGTCGTGGGCGGCAATGAAGGTCGGCAGGTGGTCGAACTCGACCTGGCTCACGCACGGCCCTGTGCCCCCGGCCAGGGCAGTTGTCAGCTTTGTGTAGAACGTCCCGCCCGAGCCGTAGTTCGGTGGGGCCGGGATCGTGATGTTCGGGTATGCCTTCTCGAAGTTGGCGATGACCTTCTGTGGGTTGGTCGTCCAGGTCCACCACGTGAGCGTGACCTTGGCCGACGATGCCGAGGCGCTGGCCCCGGTCCCGCCCAGGACGGCCAGCAGCATTGCCGCCGTCGCGCCCACCGGTACCAATCTCTTGAGCTTCATGCCTTACCCCCTTCGGTGATGTGTCCATTTTTTCAAGTCATCAACGCGGGCGGCGTAACCGCCCGGTGGTGGAGAACCTATTTGGGAGCGCTCCCAACCCACTGGACGCGGACGCTAGCAGAGACATTGGCTGTTCGGAAGCCGCCGGGCCCGGGTGACCGTATGGCCCCCCCTACCAGCGATGGAGTAGGCAGGGCGCGGCGGCCTCTCCTAGGATGCGCCGACGTGTTCCCTGCCACAGAATGCCGGGCCGCGAAAGCCGGGGCTCGGCCGGTGGCTCCGCGTCAGGCGCCTCACCGGCCGACCATCGAGGACGTCGCCCACCTCGCCGGTGTCTCCAGGGGTACCGTTTCGCGTGTGCTCAACGGGGGGCGCCATGTGCGACCTGCCCTGCTGGCCAGCGTCAACAGCGCCATCGAGGCTCTGGGGTACTCGGTCAACCAGGCCGCCCGGAACCTCGCTGCGGGTCGCACCGGCTCGGTGGCTTTCGTCATATCGGAACACCAGGAGCACCTCTTCGAGGACCCGAACTACGTCCTGTTCGTCAGGGTCTTCGGCCGGGAACTGCGCCTGAGAGGACGGCACCTCCTGCTCACCGCCGCTCAGGACCACGATGAGGAGAGCTTTCTGGGCGGCTATCTGAGCGCCGGCCATGTTGATGGTGCCTTGTTGGCCCTTCCGCACCTGGGGGAGCCCCTTCTGGCCCGACTGGCCGAGAGCCGACTACCCCTGGTTGTGATGGGCCGCCCTCCCGGCTATGAAGCCGAACTTTCCTGGGTAGCCATCGACGACGAGGCAGCCGCCTACGAGATGGTCGATTACCTGGTGGGCAAGGGCCGTTCGCGCATTGGCACCGTGACGGGCCCCCTCAACACCAGTGGCGGGCGAGACCGCCTGGACGGCTACCGGAGGGCCGTGGGCAACAGGTTCCAGGCCGGCCTTGT
>OBLU010004008.1_pt1 | contig 13306 bp, 8 predicted proteins | sample 1518681 | NCBI WGS metagenome assembly OBLU01 (sample SAMEA3539304, study PRJEB22396) | soil metagenome | biome: tundra; feature: field; material: soil | place: USA | collected 2010-05 | depth 0.15 m | reverse complement strand
CCGGCGAACACACCGGCAACGAATCATTATTACGGTTTGCAGATATTCAGCAATGACGCCAATACCGGTAGCGGACACGATCTCTTTATTGGCAAGAACGGTTCCGGCCTTAACTGGGGCTTCGAATACACCACAAACTCCATCTCCGGCACCACGACCAGCACGGTTCCGGTTGACGCCTATTCCAGTACGCCAGCAGCGGCAAATCAAACCGTCTTATTGGTGGTGCGCATCGACTTTAATTTCGGGACGCCCGATGTTTTTAGTCTCTATGTGAATCCGACGCCGGGCAACGCCGAACCGGCTGTCGCCAGCGCCACGATAACCAATGATATTGGGACAGAGAACGGTCTCATGCTCAACACGGGCAACGGAGGCGACGCCTTCTTTGATGAAATCCGCCTGGGGCAGACATTTGCCTCGGTGACCCCGACATCGGGTGCGGCAGATCCCAATCTATTGACGTATGAACCGTTTGCGTATAATCAAGGGTCTGTCGCGACGACTCTCGATAGCCAGCCCAACAATGGCACACAAGCCTCCAACGGATGGGCCAACGTTACGTGGGGGCAATTCCTCGGCGGCGCAACCAGCTACACCATCGGCCACGGCAGCCTTTCCGATCCCAGCAACCTGCTGGTGACAACCGGAAATTGCGCGCAGACCCAGGGTGGTTTCGCGGGACGCTACAACCAGTTTGCGAGCTATGGCGCAAATGGCTCAACAGCATATTTCAGCATCCTGATCCGGCCTGATAGTGCGCCTACCAGCACGAACTATTATGGTTTACAGTTGTTTAATAACTCGGGGCAGGGCGACCTGTTTGTTGGCAAGAACGGATCCGGCCTTAATTGGGGGTTGCAGCACGGAACTACGAATGCCTTTTCCAGCATTGCTTGCGTATCGAATCAAACCGTGTTGCTGGTGTTGCGGGGCGACTATACTTCGGGCGCCGATACGTTCCGGCTCTACGTGAACCCGACGCCGGGGGCCGCCGAACCGGCCTCGGCGGATGCAACGGTGACGTATGACATTGGCACCCAGAATGGTCTTGCCCTTAGTGCGGGCAACCTGGGGGCGGCCACCTTCGACGAGATCCGTATCGGTACAAACTATGCCGATGTCACGCCAGCCGTGACAGTGGTCGCGAATCCCTTTGTCGTCACGTCGATCCAACTCCTGAGCGGGAGCAACGCGGTGATCAGTTTCACCACAACGTCTACCAATATTTATAGCGTGGAGGCGAACAGTGACCTCATCACCGGTGTCTGGGCCACGGTAGCCAGTGGTATTCCCGGGACGGGCGGGATCATCTCGATCACCAATGCGGTGCCCCCCGGCACCTTGAAGAAATTCTACCGTGCCCGGCACCCCTGAGGGCTCCAATAACCATGTCGGGGTAATCAATGTGAATGCGGAGCGCAGCTGAGATATGCGGGACCTAAAACATGCAACAATTGAGCCTCGTTCATGGCTTGGTGAACTGCTGCTTGACTGCGCTCCAGCTTCCTTGCGTGTTTTTGTTGGCAACCAGGCGCAAACACAACACATGAACCACCCTTACAATGGGGTTCCTGGGGGCGATCCGTAATTAGGACCATCATGGATTCCACCATCGCACCAAGTAAGTTCACGGATAGAGCGCCGCGCCACCTTGGTCGCCGTCGCCCAATTCCCGTCCGAAGCTATTCATTTCCCAAGACTTTTGCCTGGGGAGCGGCCACGGCGGCGGCGCAAATCGAAGGCGCCGCCTTTGAAGATGGGAAGGGCGAATCAATCTGGGACCGGTTTGCCAGGGCGCGGAAGATCGATGCGCCGACGATCGCGTGCGACCACTACCATCACTATCGGGAGGATGTCGCCTTGTTGCGTCAACTCGGCGTCGCCAACTACCGATTTTCCGTTGCATGGCCGAGGATTATTCCCAGAGGTGACGGTGAACCGAACCCCAAGGGGTTTGATTTCTATGATCGGCTGATCGATATGCTCTTGGAGGCCGGTATCACGCCCTGGGTAACGTTGTATCATTGGGACCTTCCGCAGGCGCTCGAAGATCGCGGGGGCTGGCGGGTGCGCTCCACTCCGCAAGCCTTTGCGAAATATGCGCAGTTGGTGGTCCAGCGGTTCGGCGATCGCGTCAAACACTGGATGACCTTGAACGAGATTCTGCGATTTGTGCCCTGCGGGTATGGCTACGGATGTGATGCGCCAGGGGCGACGGAATCGGCGGCGGTCATCAATCAGATTTATCATCACACACTTCTGGCACATGGCTATGCCGTCGAGGCGGTTCGCGAGTATGGCGGCAAACGCGCTTGCGTCGGTCTCGTTCACAATCCGCCCACACCCGTGCCGGTAACGGAAACGGCGGCCGACATTGCCGCCGCCCGCACGGAGTATACGCGGCAAACCGAACAACTCATGGGGCCGCTGTTCCTTGGGAACTACACGCCAGCCTTTCTGGAGGCCGCAGGCGCGGACGCTCCGGAGGTGGGGATGGGCGATCTCGAATTAATCTCCCAGAAAACGGATTTCTTCGGGTTAAATGTCTATTACGGCGATTTTGTCCGCAGCACCGCCGACGGCCAGGTGGAAAAAATCGCCCTTCCTGTCCAATATCCCAAGGCGGACATTTCCTGGCTCAATATCGTACCGCAGGCGATTTATTGGGCGATCCGCCATGCCCGCGAGGTGTACGGGGTGTCGACATTTTACATCACGGAAAACGGCGCGCCCTATACGGATCACGTCCGGCCGAACGGCGAGATTCATGATCTCGGTCGTCGTGAGTACCTGAGAAACCACCTGATTTCGCTGCATCGCGCCATCCAGGAGGGGTTTGACGTTCGGGGTTACTTCCTGTGGTCACTGCTGGATAATTACGAATGGGCAGAAGGATATAGCAAGCGCTTTGGCATCGTGCATGTTGATTACGAAACACTTCGACGGATGCCCAAGCTCAGCGCGTATTGGTATTCGAAAGTGATTGAAGCGAACGCGATTGTTTAGGCGCTAATGAGGTCGGACATGAATGATCATCACGACAAGCGGGCGGGGGTAGACGCGTCGGGGAGTCGGCGACGGAACGGTTTCACGTTGATCGAACTACTCGTCGTCATTGCCATCATCGGCATCCTCGCGGCGATGTTGTTGCCCGCGCTGAATAAGGCGCGCCAGACGGCAAAAAAGGCTTCCTGCCTGAACAACGTCAAGCAGATCACACTGGCCTGTATTATGTACGCGAGTGACAACGACGAATGCCTGCCGTTTGGCGCTACTTTTTCGGGCGATCTCACCGGCAGCAAGACGTTTATTACCGACGCGGCAGCCGACCCGTATGTACAGGATATCATTGCTCCCCAGATTGCCAATATCCAGGGGCATATTACTCAGGTCTTCAAATGTCCGAATGCACAGATCATTCCGACCGCGGCCGATCCGAACTGGCTGCGAGAAACGAACTCGTGCGATTATCGCTATAACTGTTACTCGGCATCTCACGATCCCAACCAGTTCAACCTGCCGTCCAAGGGGACAGCGCCGGGTCGCCGACTCAGCGCCGTCGCCAATCCCTCCGCCGCCATTCTGTGGGCGGACATGGTGTTTTACGACTGGCAGCCGAGCTACTTACCGCACGATGGGATTAACTGCGGCTACGTTGACGGCCATGCGGAATGGGTACCGAGTCAGACGTATTTTTCACAAATTACCGCGGGCGAATTATGGGCAAAGTTCTGGATCACCGGCTGGCATTAATATTGCCAGTGCAACATGCGGCATCGGGACAAATGAAATGAATCGCCGTGAAAACTGGATGGTCGCCCTGGGTTGCCTGCTGATTTCGGCAGGCGTTGTTTTGGCCAAGGTGGCTGTTTCCGACAAGGCGGAGTCTCCCCGGCTGGCGAATCCGTCGTTTGAGGATCCGGGTGATGCCGCTGATCGCGCCGCAAGTTGGGGTCGCTGGGGTCAGTGGATCAATCGCGAAGAGCAATGGACCCCCGTTCGCAGCGGGCATTGCATCCTGGGATACCACCACTGGGAAATCCCCGATGCCAAAGACTCGGGTGTCTACCAGGACGTCGAACATGTGGTCAAGGGCGCGAAATACACGTTCGGCATCTACGTCAATTTGGACAAGGCCAAGAAGCCTGCGCAAGATGCGCTTACCGTGGAGTTACGCCTGGAATCGATTGTGGGAGGGCAACCGCAGGCGGTGGCCTCAAAGACGTACAAGGTGGCCGACCTCATCGCGGACCAGTGGCAGAAGCTGACCGTCTCCGGCGTCCCCGCTACCGACACATTACGCGTGCTGGTAATCATCACTCCGTCGTCTCAGGATGGGATCCGCGGGGGAGCGATTCGGTTGGACGACGCATTCCTCGAACCGACGAGCTGAATCACATTTGAAGAACAACATCATGGACGTTTCACGACGAACGTTTGGGCTCGTTGGAGTTTTGGTTGCGGGCGCACTCATTTGTTCGGCGAGAGCCGCGACTCCGGATCCATTCCTGGCGGCCAACGGCGTCAACATTCGTAATGGTCATGGCAGCGGTGACATCGTCCCGCTGCATGGGGCGAACCTCGGCACCTGGTTGTTGATGGAAGGATGGATGTGCCCCTTGGACTCCTCCGGCCTTCCGGACAATTACTCTGTTATTCAGACCCTCGACACGCGCTTTGGAGTTCCCACCGAGCAAATCCTAATCGGGACGTACCAAAGTACATGGATTACGACCAACGACCTCGACAACATCCGGGCACTGGGCATGAACCTGGTCCGGGTCCCGTTTTGGTGGGCTGACGTCCAGACATTGAACGGCACCTGGCGCGCCGACGCCTTCGACCGGATGGACTGGGTTGTAAGCAATGCCTGGCAACGCGGAATCTACACGTTGATCGACTTCCATGGCGTCCCCGGCGGCCAAAGCACTTCGCAATCCACCGGCCAACAGAACCAGAACCAGTACTGGACAAACTCGGGTGACCAGAACCAAACGGCGCTCATCTGGTCGAATGTGGCAGCGCACTTCAAGGGCAATGCGGCTGTGGCGGGGTACGATTTAATGAATGAACCACTCGGTTCGCCGTCACAGGCGGCGATCTGGGCCATGTACAGCAACCTGTACCAAACAGTTCGCGCTGTGGATCCCGATCACATCCTCGTGATGGAGGGGACCTGGACCGGTACGGCGACCGGCGGACAGCAACTGAACTGGCAATGGGACGTTCTGCCAGCTCCCGGTTTGTACAACTGGAGCAACGTGGTTTATTCAATGCACGCCTATCCCGGCGGCACCTCCCTGAGCGATGTGAAAGCAGAGGTGGACAAGCAAGTGAACGACTTCAACACCCACCACTCGTGGAATGTCCCGGACCTCATCGGCGAGTTCAATGCATATGGCACTGCGGCTTCCTGGCAGTATGCAGTCCAGAAGTTCAATTCCAACAACATGAGTTGGGCCAATTGGGCTTACAAGGCCACCGATGGCACGGTCGGGGATTCCTGGGGCATCTATGACCCGACCAATAGCAGCACTCCCAGCAAGCCCAACATCCAAACCGATTCCACTAACGCCATTTTCAGTGCCTGGTCGCAGGGTAAGACTATCTCAGCCTTCGGTATAACTCCCTATCTCAAGCGATACCTGGGAGAACCACTCGCTGTCGCCGATGCGTACACCGCCACGTCGGGTGTGACCCTGGCCATCAGCAGCGCAGGGGTACTGGCCAATGATCTGGACATCAACAACGGCCAGCCCGGCATTCAACTGACGGCGGAGCTGGTGAACGGTCCGGCAAACGGTCAATTGACCCTTAACCCGGACGGTTCGTTCTCCTACACTTCGACGGCCGGCTTCAGCGGGACCGATACGTTTCGCTACAGTGATTACGACGGGTATGCGGATTCCGTGAATATTGTGACCGTAACGATCCAAGTGACTCCGGCTGGAATCCCTCTCGGTTGGAGCGATGAAGACATCGGCTTGCCCAGCCCGGCGGGTGAGGGGCAATACAGTTCAAACACGGGCATTTGGACAATGTCCGGCGGAGGAGGGACAGGCATTGGGGGCACAGCGGATCAATTCAACTATCTTTGGGAGAATTATTCAGGCGACGGCAACCTGATTGCCGAAGTAACTTCCTTGCAAAATACCGATCCCGCCGCCAAAGCTGGCGTGATGTTTCGTAGCGACGACAGCGCCGGCTCGGCCTTTGCCGACGTGGTGGTCACCCCGGGTAACGGCGTCAACTTTGAATGGCGTAATCACAACAACGGACAGGTCAGTTCGGTACAAGTGACGGGCATCACGACTGCCGTCTGGGTGATGCTTACCCGCACGGGTGGCAGCAGCTTCTCGGGGTATTATTCCCTCGACGGCACCAACTGGACGCAGATTGGCGCCACACAGATCGTCAGCGGACTGAGCACGATCGTACTGGCGGGGCTGGTCGTCACGTCCGATAACTCGAACCAACTCGCGACCGCGACATTTACCAATGTCAGCGTGACACCGCTGACGGCGTGGCAGCAATGGCAGATGCAGTATTTTGGCGGCGTCGGCAACCTCATGGCTGCACCCGATGTGGATGCGGACGGCGACGGCCAGTCCAATTGGCAAGAGTTTCTGTCAGCCACCGACCCGACCAACGGAGCGTCATATTTACACATCACGTCTGTCACACCCCAGGGCAATGCCCTTGTCGTCACGTGGATGTGCGGCGGTGGCACCACTAATGTCCTGCAGGCGAGTTCAACCGTTACCGGGACCTATTCCAACGTCAGCTCAAATATGATTATTGTCGGGAGTGGAGTGACGACAACCAATTACCTGGACACCGGAGCGGTCGTGGTGGTGAGTGGAGGGGCCAACGACAATGCCTCGGCAGCGGCGTATACGGGCGGCAACTTCAACGGGGCCAATAGCGGCACCGGATTTGGCGCCTGGGTGGTCAGTCCGACAAACAATACGGGCAATGCCTTATGGTTCATTACTTCTTCGACCACCAACGGGGTTAACCCTTCTGTGGGCATCGACAGCACGGGTAATAAATCTTGGGGCTCGTTCGCCAATAACGGCGGGACTGGCACAGCAGTTCGAGTGTTTTCAGCCGGTGCGCTGGTTGTGGGCCAGACTTTCACCTTAGACATGGACAATGGGTACGTGGAGTCCGGTGACTCCGTTGGTTTTGATTTGCAGAATTCGTCAGGTCAGACCCTATTGGAGATCAACTACATCGGGATGAATGCAGCGGGCAGTTACGGCTCGATTGACAACACCGGAGCGCACAGCTTGGGGGTCCTCTACACAGATGGAGGCATGCATGCGAAAATCTCGCTGACATCCGCCACGACCTATTCGGCGAGCTTGACGCCGGCGGGCAACGCGACGGTGAATTTCAGCGGCACGCTGATCAATGCAGCCGGGGGGCGGGGGATCAACCAAATTCGGCTGTTCGATAATAACGTGGCGGCGGGAAACAGCGGTTCGCATTGGGAGGTGTTCTGGAACAACTTCAACATAAGCAGCGTGACCAACACCGTGAACGCCGGTGTGCTCAATAATGGTGCCCGTTTCTACCGCGTGTTCCTCGTGCCATAAGCCAAACACATCCGAATGAGAATCTGCCAGAGCCTGCACACCATGATCGCTACGGTCTTGCTGCCGATTATTCCAATCTCGGCGCAAACTTCACACCCAAACAGCGCCCCGAAAGGCTTCGAGAACACAGGGGACGCAAGCCCCTATGGGGATGCGTTCGTCAAAAAAGATATTCCGTATGTCGCCAATCCGCACCTGCGCCAAACCTTTGACCTCTACCTGCCCAAGAACAATGGGCAGGAGCCCAGTACGCTGATCTTTTGGCTGCACGGCGGCGCGTGGATGTTGAGCAACAAGGACTGGGACAATGTGAAGTACCTCGTCAAGCACGGCTACGCCATCGCCAGTGTGGACTATCGGTTGAGCGGAGACGCCGTGTTTCCGGCGCAGATAAAGGATTGTAATACCGCCCTGAACTTCATCCTCGCCCATGCCGACTCGTACGGAATTGACCCGAAGCATTTCGTCGTGGGTGGCGCTTCCGCCGGTGGTCATCTGGCCCTGCTCCTGGGACTGGCGCGAAACGAAAAATTTTTTGGCGCCGATCCATCGCTCAAACCATTCGCGATCCTCGATTTTTTTGGGCCGACCGACCTCACCACCATCCTCGACGAAGTCGGCCCGGGACACGGCCATCAGGTTCTGGAGGATGCCCAGCAGCGTCTCCTCGGCTTATTGACCAACCAGTTGGACATGACCCGCGCAGCCAGCCCCATCATCTATGTAAGGTCCGGAAATCCACCCGTGCTGATCCTGCACGGCGATAAGGATGATCTGGTGCCTTACTCGCAAAGCCAGCGGTTGCATTCACGGCTTGACCAATCCGGAGTAAGCAATGAGGTTGTTACTGTTCAGGGCGCAGGACACGACGGTCCGATGTTCGAGACATCCGAAATCCAGGAGAAAGTCGTCTCTTTCCTGCGCAAATCTGCTCAGGGAGGTAAATGAACTTTTCCTTAAGGCGAATTGGGGCAATTGCGGTGGTGACTCTTTTCCTGGCGTTATCGCTCATTGCGTCGTGTGCCAACGCCGAGACCTCGCCAAAACCGTCGACGCTTGCACCACTCCACGCCAACGGCGCGGCGATCGTTGATGACCACGGGCAACCGGTGATTCTGCGCGGATGCAATTTGGGCAACTGGTTGCTCAATGAACTGTGGATGATGGATATGAAACGTCCCGATGATCCGAAAGACCATTGGCAACTGGAAGGGCTGTTACAACAGCGCTTCGGCGTTGAGGAAAAGGAGCGATTGTTCGCAGTCTACCGCGAAAACTGGATCGCCTCACGGGATTTCGACATCATCAAGTCGTGGGGTTTTAATACAGTACGATTGCCTTTCTACTACGGTCTACTCGAAGACGACGCCACGCCGGGGCAACTTCGCCCGGACGCCTTCAAATGGCTGGATCGAGCCGTCGACATGGCTACCCAAGCCGGTATTTATGTGATCCTGGATCTGCATGGCGCGCCCGGCGGCCAGAGCACCGACCAGTGCACCGGACACGGCGGCCAGAACAAACTCTGGCTAACGGAGAACAGAAAGCGAACGGCATTCCTCTGGAAGGCGATTGCGGAGCGCTATCGCGCCAATTCGACCGTTGCCGCCTACGATTTACTCAACGAACCTTACGGCAACCATGGAGATGAACCATCCGACTCGATGCTCGTCACCACCATGGACGAATTGATCCATGCTATTCGCGAAGTCGACCAGGGGCACTTGATCCTTTGTGCGGGAAACACTCACGGACTAACGATGTTTGGGACTCCCTCCTCGCACGGATGGAAGAATGTCGGTTACACAGAACACTTCTATCCGGGCCTGTTTGGAGGCGTGCCGGTAGTGGAAACACACGCGCGGTTTATCAGCCTCGATTTGCGAGCGAAGATAACGTTGCTCCAGCAGTGGAAGACGCCTTTCCTGGCCGGAGAGTTCAACATGGTCTTCGACAAGGCGGGCGGTGCGGCCATGATGCGGCGCTATTATGACATTCTTGCGTCACACGGATGGGCAGCGACGATGTGGACCTACAAGATGGTCAAGCACCAGGGCGGACGTCAACCGGATAACTGGTATATGCTGACGAACCTCGACGATGTCAAAATCCCACACTTCCGCACGGATTCGAAGGAGGAAATTGAGAGCTTCTTCCGAGCCGTCGGAACGATGGAGTATGCCCAGGACGACGAATTGCGCATGGCGCTGACAAGCAGCCAGCCTCCCGCCCTGACGCTGCACGAATACCCCTTCGTCTCCGGGCCGGCCCCGCAGGACCGTTTGCCGGTGAATTGGGAAAGCAACGATTTGGGTGAACCGTTTATCAAGGGCGGTCAGCGCGTTCTGGCGAAAGATCACCTGGAAGTGTTTGGCGCAGGGCGTGATGTTTTCGAGGGCAAGGATGAATGCCACTTCGTTTCACGGCAGGCAGCGGATCGTTTTGAACTGAGCGCAGGCCTGACCCCGCCGGTTGACAGCCACACGTACGCCAAGGCGGGGCTTATGTATCGCACCGGTCTAAGCGCCGATGCACCGATCGTCATCGTGAGCTTGAATCCCGACGGCGCGTGCACGTTCGCATACCGACGAACGGCGGGAGCGCGTATCACCGAGAACCCCCTGGCGCCTGCTGGACGAACACGCGCCGTTCGTCTCATCCGCAATGGCGCCCGGTTTGAGGCCACCGCTCTCGATGGTAATGGCAAACCGTTGGCCACGCAATCTGCCGACCTGCCCGACCTTGCCGCCGCAAAAGGCAATGTCGGGCTTTTCGTTCTGAGCCACGAAGCGATGCTCCTCAGTAAGGCGAGTTTCACCGATATCCAATTCCACTAATCCGGCCCGCCTCAAACGGGGGACATTTTCTTCTGAGCGCCGTGAGTCTGACATGGTTGCATTTTGCGACACCCTCACGCAGTTGACGAAAAAATGAATCCCACGCACAACTTGCTCAATGGAGGACAGCTACATATAGTTGCACATGGTCGGGCGCAACGATGGGCCTTTCCATGGACCAAACGAACCGGACACTGCTGGATTGGTTGTTGTCGGAATTCCCTGACACACCACGGAAACGCGCCAAGCAATGGATTTTGGCAGGGCGAGTGAGCATCGCTGGCGTAGTGGTGCGAAAACCGAATCAGTTGATCGCTGATCCGTGCGGGACCCTCGAATTGCAGGGGCGTCGGTCGTCCGCGTTGGTGCTTAACCAGGAATGGCGGATTCATCCCCGGCTGAGTCTGGTGTATCTCGATTTGTCGCTGGCGATCATCAACAAAGGGGCAGGACTCCTCTCCGTACCGGCGCCGATCACGGACATCTCGGTGCTGAGCATTCTCGCGGATTTCCTGGCCGGCAAGTTGCGCGGGCTGGGGCACCGCACCGCCGAACATCGCCTGCCACCGGCATTTCGTTTGTTGCAACCACTGCCGGTGCATCGCCTCGACCAGTTTACGACGGGCGTGCTGTGCTTGGCGATGAACCCGGCGGCTCGGGCGGCGTTGATCGAACAATTCTCCGCGCATTCAGCTGCGCGGCAATACGTGGCGTTCGTGGATGGGCGACCCCAAAATCCCCGTGGCACGTGGCGGCATTGGCTGCGGTTTAATGACGAGACGTTACTACAGCATGTCTTTGCGACGCCGAGTGGACCTGACGCGCTGGAGTCCGTCACGCACTATGAAGTGCTCGACGAATTTCCCGTCGGCACGACCGGTCGTGTTGTGAGCAAGATGCGGTTCCGTCTGGAGACGGGCCGTACGCATCAGATTCGGGCGCAAGCAGGGTATGAGGGGTTGCCGTTGATCGGGGACCGGACGTATCATCCACAGTATCACGCGTCGAGACGCGCGAATGGCAGGGTGCTGGTGGAGTTTGAACGGCAGGCCTTGCATGCCGAGTCGCTCGAGTTGGAGCATCCACAACAGGCAGGCAAACGGCTCACGTGGCACGCCCCATTGCCGGCCGACTTGCAGAAGCTTGAACGCACGTTGCGGGGCAACACGGACATAAGAAAACGATGAATCCCGATACGGCCAACCAGATTGCGCGGCAGTTCGGCGCGCAAGGATATTTTCTTCCAATCGATGTGTTTGCTTCCGACGAGATCGTTGAGTGCCGCCGTACCTTTGACGCGTTAGAGGCACGGGAAGGCAGGGAGAAGAGCCAGGTCGGTCTCTTTGACCGTCACCTGGATCTTGAGTTTGTCTGGCGGATGGCAACGCATCCGACCATCCTGCAATGCATCGAAGCGATCGTGGGGCCAAATGTGTTCTTGCTATCGAGCCTGTTCTTTTGCAAATACCCGCCTCCGCGTCCAACCCTCGCGCGTCGGATCAAGGCGATCCTCGGAGCAGCTTCCGACGAGGCAAAATTCGTCGATTGGCATCAGGACCTCAAATACTGGGGGCTTGATCCACCCTACGCGATCACGGCTTGGATCGCCCTGGACGACAGCGACGTCGAGAACGGTTGCATGCGCGCGATCCCGGAGTCGCATCGGCAGGGGATCGTGGAGCACACAACTTCTTCCGAGAGAGGGAACTTACTCAACCGCAACCAGGCAATCCGAAAGGACTGGATCGACGAATCGAAGGCCGTCAACTTTGTTCTCCGAGCCGGGCAAGTTTCCTTACATCATGGTGAGTTGTTCCACGCGAGCAACCCGAATCGCTCCACACGTCGTCGCTGTGGGCTGGCCGTTCGTTACACGCATCCTGGAGTCAAGCCGATCCCTGACCCTAAAGTGACGGCCCGCCATCCAATCCTGCTTCGGGGACTCGATGAACCCAAGCATTTCGGAGATACGTCTGTCCTCCCTTTTTTGCTGCCAACCTAAGCGAAAAAAGGGGAGCAGGAACACGTATTCTGCGAAACGAACCCACCACGGGGGAGTTGGTCATTTGGTGATGGCTAAGCATCTGTTGCTTTTGAGTTTAGAATTATTGCCAAACCAGCATCCCAATCTCTACTGCAACTGATTGCAGGCCATTGGAGGTGAGAAATGAATACACCCAAATTCTCAAAAACTTTGTCTTGCAATCGTTTGCTAAAACTGCCATGCTTATTACAGTGCTTTCGGGTCCTTGGTAAACGTAGAGATTGGCGTCTTTGCGTTTGTGTGTCGCAGCTGAGGGCCGTTGGCCATGATGCTGACAACAAGACACTAAGGATCGCCTACGATGAAAGCCTGTTTGAAGCGAGCAACCCCCGTCCATTTGGCAGTCACTGCCCTCTTGTTTATCGTTAGCGCGGGTGTGAGCACTGCTCAAGTACAGCTCAACATTCAATCCGGTGTTCAGTTGGGCTGGCCCACACCGAATACGACCAATACCTATCACCTGCAATGGTTGCCCAGCTCCGGCGGCGCGTGGAGTGATCTCGTCGCAGCGATCCCCGGCGATGGAACAACGCACACGCTTTACGATCTGGTTCCAATCGGAACGCGCCTCTATCAGGATTTGGAAATCGTTCCGGGTTCAGCACCGTCCGCTGCGAACCCACCGAATGGAGGGTTTGAGACGGGAAGTGGAGCCAATGCCACCGGTTGGACAGTGGACACCTCCTCGTCCAGCCTCGTTTACGGCGTTCGAACGAACGATAACCCGCACAGCGGCTCGTGGAACTATCAGGTCCATCTGGCCGCCACAAATAATCTTGGCGCGCTGGTTCAGTTTCACCAAGCCGGGATACCGGTGACAG
>OBLU010004007.1_pt1 | contig 13306 bp, 16 predicted proteins | sample 1518681 | NCBI WGS metagenome assembly OBLU01 (sample SAMEA3539304, study PRJEB22396) | soil metagenome | biome: tundra; feature: field; material: soil | place: USA | collected 2010-05 | depth 0.15 m | reverse complement strand
CTGGTGACTCACAAGACGGAGGTGGTGGTCCACCGCGCCGACACAACCCTTCGATGCGTAACACTGGATCGGCCGTCACGACACGCTGCTCGAAACCTGCTCCGCCAGCTCCGGCGCGAGGTCCGGGCTCGGGGTTAGGGAGGTCTGCACCGACACAAGGAGGCGGAATCCAGTGACGACAGCCGCTTCAGACGTGCCCCATTCGGTGATGGCGAGCAGTTGTGGTCAGCCTCGGTTACGGCATTACTCATCAGTCGCGTTCGTGTGGCCAACGAAGTGCCTCCTTGGCGGTGGACCCCGGCCCAAATGCTCGGCACTGCCTGCCCACGTCGGGTCAGCTTGCCTCGTGCGTGTCCGGTGTTGCACAGGCGGGAGACAGGGTGACGAAATGGAGGTTGTCCCCGGCAGCCAGCGAGAAGTCTTCGGGCTCGCCTTCCGCGACATCGAGCAGGAACACATCCTGGTGCCAGGCCTCGTCGAGGCGCTTGTCGATGTAGAACGGGCTGCCGTCAATGTCGCCAAGCAGCACGTCGACCTCACCGATAAGGAACTCCCCCATGGGGAAGCACATCGGGGTGCTGCCGGCGCAGCAGCCGCCGGACTGCACGAACATCACCGGGCCGCCCCGCGCGGCGTGGAGGCGAGTAATCGCCTCGCGCGCCGCGGGGGTGGCCATGATGCGTGCCGGAATGACCGACTCGGACATCACATGCCTTAGAAGAAGCCGAGCGGCTTGGTGCTGTAGCTGACCAGCAGGTTCTTCGTCTGGCTGTAGTGGTCGAGCATCAGCCGGTGGTTCTCGCGGCCGACGCCGGAGATCTTGTAACCACCGAACGCTGCACCTGCCGGATACGCGTGGTAGCAGTTCGTCCAGACACGGCCGGCCTTGATCTTGCGACCCATCTTGTATGCCCGGTTGCCGTCGCGGGTCCAGACGCCAGCACCCAGGCCGTAGAGGGTGTCGTTGGCGATCGCCAGCGCCTCCTGGTCGTCCTTGAAGGTAGTGACCGCCAGCACAGGGCCGAAGATCTCCTCCTGGAACACCCGCATCTTGTTGTCACCCTTGAGCACCGTCGGCTCGTAGAAGTAGCCGGTGGCGAACTCCCCGTCCATCGCGGCGCGGTTGCCTCCGATGAGGACCTCCGCGCCTTCAGCGCGGCCGATGTCGACGTACGACGCGACCTTATCGATCTGCTGCTTGGAGACCTGCGGCCCGATCATGGTCTCGGTGTCCAGCGGGTCTCCCTGCTTGATCGCGGCGATCCGGGTCAGGCAGCGAGCCATAAACTCGTCATAGATGTCCTCGTGGATCAGAGCCCGGGAGGGAGCGGTGCAGACTTCGCCCTTGTTGAAGGCGTACAGCACCAGACCCTCGATCGCCTTGTCCAGGAACTCGTCGTCGTGGGCCATCACGTCGGCGAAGAAGATGTTCGGCGACTTGCCGCCCAGCTCGGTGGTGGACGGGATCAGGTTCTGCGCGGCGTACTGCATGATCAGCCGCCCGGTCACTGTCTCACCGGTGAACGCTATCTTCGCGATCCGTGGGTTGGTGGCCAGTGCCTTGCCGATCTCCGCACCGGGACCGGTCACGACGTTGATCACTCCCGGCGGGCAGACGTCCTCGATGACCTCCATCAGCTTCAGGATCGACCACGGGGTCGGCGACGCAGGCTTGAGCACAGCGCAGTTGCCCGCCGCCAATGCCGGGGCCAGTTTCCATGCGGCCATCAGCAACGGGAAGTTGAAGGGAATGATCTGACCGACGACACCTAGCGGCTCACGGAAGTGGTAGGCGACGAGATCCTTCTCGATCTCAGTCGAGGAGCCTTCCTCCGAACGGGCCGCCGCAGCGAAGTACCGGAAGTGGTCGACCACCAGCGGGATGTCGGCGTTGAGGGTCTCGCGGACCGGCTTGCCGTTCTCCCAGCTCTCCGCGACCGCCAGCATCTCCTTGTTCGCCTCAATGACGTCGGCGATGGCGTTGAGCACCGCGGCGCGTTCGGTCGCCGATGCCTCACCCCAAGCGTCCTTGGCCGCGTGTGCAGCATCCAGGGCGAGCTCGACATCCTCTGGCGTGGAGTCAGCCACTTCGGTGATCGGCATGGCCGTCGCAGGGGTCAGGTCGACGCGATACTTGCCGTGCGTCGGCGCCAGCCACTTGCCACCGATGAAGTTCTCGTACCTCGGCGCTACCGAGACGATGCTCCCGGGCTGGCCGGGTGGGACGTACTTCATGTCATTGCTCCTTCAGGGATGAATGTTTCACGGGGCGGAGACTGAGCCGCCGGTACCGTCCCCGTACTGCCGGCACAAGTACCTACTGCCGACTGAACACCGCGCCCCGGTTCCGCAAATAGAGGCGAAGGTCCTAGCGCCATCGACAGCCAGATCCGATACCCAGTCTCACCTCCAGCGAATCAAACAGCGGCCCGTGAGCGCACTCTTGGATCCGCGCCCGTCGCCCCCGGTAGGCGGTTCGTGTGCCGACGGCGGAATGATGTCCGGTGATCGGTTAGCGTCTCCAACAAACCCTCGCTTCTGCGCCGGCTCCCCACTGACGGTCTCGGCGCCGACGTCATCTTCTAGCCAAGGCGCCGCGAGACGGCAGTCTCAGCCTCCCATTCTCGTTCCACACACCCAAGGCGGACGCGAAGGACTCAATCAGGTGGATCCTCGGAAGATGTCCGAAGCGGCGTTCTCGCGCAGGGCTCGAAGACGCAAGGTCCAGACACCTGGTGTGCCAGCACCGATGGGCTGGCCGTCGACACCGGTGATAGGCACTATGCCGGCCACTGAGCTGGCGAGGAAGGCCTCGTCTGCGACGAAGAGATCGTTCGGGCTCAGATGGTGCTGACGAACAGCTAGCCCAAGCCCGGGCCCACCTGAGGAAATGACCCACTCGCGGGTGGTGCTGACGAGGATCCCGCAGTCCAGCGAGGGGGTAGCGAGCGCCACCCCCTCGAGCAGGAAGATGCTGGCTGATGTCGCCTCGGCCAGGTGCCCGTCAGTGGTCAAGAACAAAGCGTCATCTGCACCGCGGCGGTGGGCCTCGAGTTGCGCGAAGACGAACTCGGCCCTGCTGGTCGTCTTAACCGTAGCCAGCGGGCTGGTCGGGTCACGCCGCACCTTGGAGATGGACAGGCGGAGACCTCGACTGATCAGTTCTGGCGGCGGTGGCTCGGCCCTCCACGCCTGGACGACCAGGTTCGGCCTGACGTCATCAGGCGGGAGGAGGGCGCGCCCCTCGACGGCGCCACGGCTCACCGTGACCCGGACCGCGACCCGGGAATCGGAGCCGTCCAGCCGGTTGGCCCTACAGAGGTCCGTTATGGCCCGTCCCAGGCGGCGCTCGAGATCGTCCTGAAGAGGCATGGCCATGACCTCGGCCGAGGCCTGAAGCCGGCTGGCGTGAAGCGGAAGCTCGAGGACACGCCCGCCGACCACCAGAAGCGTCTCGAAGATCCCGTCGCCAACCTGAAAGCCACGGTCGGTGACGGTGAGCAAGGCCTTTTCGGCCGACTCCAGCCTTCCGTTGATCCAGACGGTGCTGGTCCGGTTCATCCCGCCACCCGCCATCTCGCCTGCTCGCGCTCGCCGGTGAGGACACGTACGTATCCCGCGAGGAAACGGTCGCACTCGGAATCTCCGGTGTCGACCCGTGGGCCACGTCCAGCACGTGGAAACCGTCGAGCGTGGCGATGACAATGATGTTGTCGAGCCCGACCACCGGATGACCTGCCGGGTTCAGCTGCTCGTTGCCACACCCCAAGATCATCGCTGCTCGCCTAGCGTTGCAGGATTGGACGATGATGCCGCGCGGCGGCAGGACCCGTCTGTCGGTCCGGCCCCATAGAAGCGGGCGCGCAGCCAAGATCGGCTGCCTTCCGTAAAGCGACCAGCCCCAAGCGGGCAGAGCGCGACTGCGCAGATGCCCACTGTCCCTTGTATGCCCAACTGGGGCCCACGCGCGCGCCGTAGGCGGTAGAAGCGGATGTTGCCCCTCGTTCCCAAGACCGAGAAGATGCTCCGTATTGAGTTCGCCATGGTCTGCCATGCTTGGTGTCACCATTGATACCACGGGGCATGCCCATGGATCTTCCTCTGACCGGAGCCGAAGCGACCGCTCTGCGTGCCTGCGCCAAGCGCGAGGCTCGCTCGAAGCAGGACGTGGCCAGGCACGCTGTGCGCGAGTACGTCGAGAACCCGTACCAAACCGTAGAGGAAAAAGCCGCCGCCTTGTTGCATTCGCTGGTGCGTAACCACAAGCTGATCGACGGGAATCGGCGGATGGCTTTGGCAGCCACCATCGCCCTCCTCGGGTCAACGGACGCAGACTGTGGACCTTGTCGAACGACCAGGCTTACGAACTCATTATCGAAGTCGCGACGGGTGAGTTGGACGCGGTTCCCTGCATCGCCGACCGCATCAGACGTGGAAGCGAAGCCCGCCACCGGTGAAGACCAATCGGTCCCGCAGTCCGAGTCCTCGCCGGACAAGGAGGCGCGCCCATCGCGGCTAAGATCGCGTGCCCCAACAGCGGCAGACATCCGGTCGCATTTCGTCGAGCGTCCACCTGTTGCGTAAAGCGGAAACATTGCGGGGTTCGTTCCCGGCGCAAGGTCTGCAGGCGCCACCTGCGTGGGCCGGTCGCCGTGTGCCCCGCCCGAGCATTTGCCGGGACAGACATTAGGGACGTTGAACGGGGCGCAGACTAGGTGCGAACCGGGGGCGTCCCCCAAGATTGGGCTCTGCCTATCGGCTTCGGAGGTGCTCATGGTTTGGCGTTTCGAACCGCCCCCAGGTTGGCCGCCGCCACCGTCTGGTTTCGTTCCGCCCAAGGGCTGGAGGCCCGATCCCAGTTGGCCGGCAGCGCCCAAAGGCTGGACGTTCTGGATATGGGACGCGACCGACACGGTCCCACCGCCACCGCGACCACCGTCTCAGACGCCAAGCACTGCGACGGTGCAAGATCGCGTCCCGGGGCCACCGCCAACACCGTCTGAGATGCCGGACCAAGCGATGGTGCAGGATCGCGTCACACGTGTCGGCACGGTCACCGAGACCGGATCGGAGCACCCGTCATGGCGGGTCCGCCGCCAGGAGAGGCACGCCGCGAAGGAGCACACCCAAGAGGTCGCCGTGTGGCAGGCTGATCAAGATTTCGCCGACGAGGTCGCGGCCGTGGCGCGCGAGACGCAGCAGGGCTTGACAACACTGCCCGGGCTACTCCTGAAAACCGGCGAGCTGCCCTTCTGGTCGGCGGCCGCCGCCTTGATCGAGCCTCGCGTCCAACAAGGCCACTACGTCGGCAAGTCAACAGGAGTCAGTCTGCATGTCGCCAAGGGTGTCAACTACCGGGTCGGCGGGATGAGGGGCCACTACGTTCCCGGGCCCGAAGTGCAAACGCCGATCGATCACGGCCAGGTCTTCGTGACCTCACAGCGCGTGGTGTTCGAAGGCGGCCGGACAACCCGGGAGTGGTTGTTCACCAAGCTGCTAGGCGCCGACGCCAGCAGCGATGATCACGCGGTCCTGCTGCACGTGTCCAACCGGCAGAAGGCGTCGGGCCTGGTCCTGGGACAGCTCGGGGCCCGTTTCCAGGCCTACCTTGCCCTGGGCGTGGCGGCCGGACAGGACGGTGGGGCCGCGGTCGCGCGGCGCTGGAGTGAGGCCGCCGAGGCCCACCGCCGGCAGAAGTCCGGCTGAACCCTCAGGCGAGGACCGGACAGCCTCAAGACCGCGGCCCGATTGGACGGGCGGCACAGAACATCTGCCGGCAACCGGAGACCTCCGACGCGCTCGCAGAACATCGACTTGCGCCCACATCACCGGCCGCAGATGGCAGTGACAGCTCGCGCGCCCGGACAAGAGTTGGTGGCGGGTTCCCGGGCGGGGTGCGCGGTCTCTGGTGTGCCCCATTGGGTGGCGGGGGTGGCCGCAGTGACCGTGCCATCCCACTGGAACGTCGAGGACCCCGCGGCCTCCCTGGAGGCGGCATCGCGGGCCTGCGGCTTCGGCCTGCGACGTCTGGACCTAGCCCAGGACGTCTGGACCTGGCCCAGGACGCTGGCTTCGACGCAGCCTGCCTGCCGCTGGGCGTGGGGCTGCGCAGCCGGGAGTCACGCCCATGAACAGGTTCACCTCGGGTAGCAGAGTGCGAGCACGCACAGACCGATCTTGGCGCGCCTTCATGCGACCTCAACGGTAGGCATCAATCCCGAGGTGGATCGCGAGTCCCATCCCAGCGACCGCTATCGCGATGCGCAGAGGTTGGGCGGGTACGTGACGTACGAAGAAGGGTCCGAGCCTGCCCCCCACAAAGCAGCCGAGGCCAAGTGGAGCGACCAGAGACCAGTGGATGGAGCTGAGAAGAATGAAGGTTAACGCTGCCATTGCGTTGGCGAGTCCGAGCACCACGTTCTTGAGGGCGTTACTACGAGCCAGAGTCCCCCGGGTCGAGACGAGAAGCAACGCGAGCATGAGGACGCCAGCCGCCGCGCCAAAGTAACCGCCATAGACGGCCACGAGGAACACACCCACAGCTAGTCCTATCGGTTCACCCCCTGGGTCGACCCACAGGACATCCTGCGGTCGTCGCTGCACGAGGATCGCAATCGATGCGAACGCGATGAGCCACGGCACAATGAGCTGGAAGGCGCCAGGTGGTGTGATCAACAGCAGCAGCCCGCCGATGACACCACCAAGAACCGCCATGACGCCGAGCCGAAACAGCCGTCTGCCTTGACCACTGAGTTCAGGTCTGGAACCCAGCGCTGACCCGCCGCTGCTGAAGACCAGGGCCACTGTGTTCGTCACGTTCGCCGTGACGGGGGGCAGGCCGATCGCCAGCAGCACGGGATAGCTGATGAGCGAAGCAAGGCCCGCGATACTGCCGACAAGACCGGCGCCGACGCCAGCGAGCGCCAGGAGAAGAAGCTCAGCGGCGGGCACGGACTTGGAAGTCACCCCATAAAATTTCGCACGGACGGTTCATGAAGGATTCACGCTTGCGCGGGGCAATGATGCTGATGCCGCATTTGCTGCCCGACATCTGCGGGTGCAGTTGACACTTATCTGACGGCGCGCGTTGGCTGGACTACGGAACCCGCAGGCCGACCGCGACTTAGGTCTGCTTCGGCGTGCCCTCAGTCCGAGCTCCAAGGTGTCTGGAGTCGCGTGGACCCTTGTGCGCTGATTCGCGGTACGTGAGCGAGGCATACTCGAGGCGAACATGGAACCCATCAGGTCCCGCATTTCGAAATTGTTCATAATCTCCTGAGAGACTCACTGGTCTCGTTCCTGTGTGTGTTAAGTGAATCATCAGGGAAGATCGCACTCCGCCAGGGATCCCAACCGTGGATACCTTTCGTGTCTGACGACGTCGTGTCGGCAGATCACATGACCCGTCAACTGAGTTCTACTGGCCGCTGTCGCTGGTTCTTTGGGTCACTCGCAGACTCGCTCCACCTTTTCCGACCAGCAACAGCCGCGATCAAGTCGTCGCAAACGATCGGCATTCGGGGTGCAGCCTTGGAGCCCGGGGGCCACTAGGCCAGCGGCCACGACGGATCGTCCTCCTCAGGGTGCGGTCACTGGCGAGGGGGTCAGGGCTGCTCGCCTGCCGCGGCCTTCTTCGGCAGGAGGGGGACGATGGTCGTTGCACAGGACGACGATCCCGATGACGACCACCACGCTGAGGATCATCGCATGGTGCATGCCGTCGGAGGCGAGACCGGCGAAGTACACCGAGGTGACCGCGGCTGATCCGATGCCGGCCGCGAGTTGCTGCACGGCGCTCAGCGCGCCGCTCGCGCTGCCCGCTTCGTCGGGGTGGACGCCGCCTGGGGCAATGTCGAACAGGATGCCGAAGCAGGTACCCATGCCCATGCCGATCACGCAGACGGGCCCGATGATCGTCCACTGGACGGTGGCGGTCCCGCTGTCGGTCACGACGGCCAGCATCCAGCCCACACCCGTCAGGGTGATGAGTAGGCCGATGAACGGGACAGTGCGGCCGAGCTTGGCGATCGGAGCCATGCAGGCTCCCGCGGCGGCGATGAGCCGGACGGTCAGGGGCAGGAGGGCGACGGAGGTGCGTCCGGCGTTGTAGCCCAGACCCTGCGATCTACCAGAGCCATCTCACGTCATCGTGGAGCCAGTCTAGGAACAGACCAGTCGCCGTCGGGAACCACGGATTCCAGTCCGGGTCAAACGGCCATTCGTGGGGTTCTGCGGATCGGTGAACCCGGCGGCCAGCGGTACGGATGTCGTCAGCTGTCGCGACCCTGATTACGTCTGCCTCGACGCTCCATTCCAGTTAGTCGACGTCTTTCCGCTCAGCCTGAAAACGGGCTGAGTCGCGCAACCACTTCAAGGATCCAATCGTGGCTGTCGTAGCCGATCGGGGTTCGAGTCCATAACTGTTCGACGTTGATGTAGAACTTGGAAGACCATGACGCATCCGCTTCTAGCCACCCTGACTACAGGTCTGGGCTCGGGTCGATTCCGTTAGCCTCGCACAGCTTGCCCAAGCGGCTGAGTTCCCCAATCAGCGTGAGCAGGGCGGAGTTGTAGGGTCCCAACTCGTCGAGCAGGCGTTCTTTTGCATCGAGGATCTGCCGGCTGGTGGGCGGTGTAGTCATGGGTCCAGAGTGTCACGCGGCCGGCTTCGCTGTCACAGCGTTGGCCGCATCTTCGTGACTGCCGCAATGCTGTCACCGGCAAGCTCATGGGTGACCCACGTCGGGTCTTGGTAGATCCGACGACTCGATGGCACGCTCGCCGATCTACCGTGTTCGCGATGATGGTCACCCCGTGGCAGGCCCGGCGTCGACGGACGATAGGGCTTACAGACGATTAACAGCATCTATCGAGGTCAGTCTCAGCAATGGTTGGCATGCTGTCCTTACTGCACCGCTGACCTTCGTCACCGGAAGCGGAACCAGGAGGCAGTGATGACCGTGGCGCTCACCGACGGCCCAGCCGTCATCGCCAAAACCCCTGCTACCCACCACGACGCTCTGAAGGCTCTCGCTGGTCCCGTCAACCACTGGACCAGTACGCTACGCGGCTTTATCAGCAAAGCGCCCGCGACCACTGCCTACCTCGCGGCACTGATGGTCACGACCGCCACGCTTGCCAACAGCAGTCCGCACGCCGTGCACTGGCTGGTTGCCAGCGCATCGACGAACCTTCACAACATGACCATCGACCCCCTCCGAGTACTGGTCGTCTCAGCCTTCTGGGTGCAGTCCACCCCATGGATCTGGCCGATGGCACCGCTCATGGTGGCGGTCATGGTTCCGGCCGAACGACTGCTGGGCACCGGGCGCACACTGTTCGTCTTCGCCGCCGGCCACGTCGGGGCCACGGCGCTGACAGTCGCAGCCATCGGCGTCGGCGTCGACTACGGCCTGCTCCCGCACCGCTTGGCCTACGCGCTCGACGTTGGGCCCAGCTACGGCCTGGCCGCCCTCGGCGCCGTGCTGGCCACACGACTACCCCGCCGACGCATGCGTCGCGCCGCCATCGGAGCGCTCCTGCTAGGGCTCGCTACAGCGGTCATCCTCGGTGGCGACTTCACTGATGCCGGTCACCTGCTTGCGGCACTGATCGGACTCGCGCTCAGTGGTGTAGCCATCCCGACAGCGCACGCTGTTCGCGAACCTGCGCAGTCGCTATTGCAGAACGCGCGTAGGCCAAGAGCCAACTGGAAGGCAGTGCTCAGGACCTCCCTCGCTACGGTAGGGGACTGCCCGAAGTCCGGTGCTGATCCTTGCTGTCGCATCTCGAGGCGACAGGATCTCGAGGATGAGTGTGCTTCTGTGGGACCCGCGCATGTCCCGGTCGGCCGTCAGGCGATGAGCTCCGACGAGGGCAAGTCAGGAATTGGTCTCAGGTCATTCACTGATGACGCAAGCACACGCGGAGGCTGCGTCGAGCTGGCACAAACTTGTTCTTCGTCGTTCCGTTAGTGGGATCCGCTTTCGATGACCACTGGTCCGGCGGCCGAGGACGCAGGATCGGCTCTCGTGAGGGCCAGGTGGCGCCCGAAATGGCGGCTCGACTCATGATTGTCAGGATGTCCTGCGACGGACGGGGCCCGATACATCCGAAAATGCCGCATTTCGCGCGGTGTCACCGGCGCCTCACCTGCCGTTGCAAGGTGACGAGGCCGGGTGTCTTGTATCAGAGCCGTCCCGGTGGCCGATCGTCGACTGGCGCCGCTCTTCCACCAGGATGGTGGCGCCGAAGGCGTCGAGCGCGTCCTCAAAGAATGCGTGGAGCCGCGCCGTTCGGTACGAGACTGGTTATCATGGACGAACCGACGGCGGCCCTCGGTGTCAAGGAGTCCGGAATGGTCCTGGACCTGATCCGTCGTATCCGGGACAGGGGCATGCCGGTCGTGTTGATAAGCCACGACACGCCCCACGTCTTCGAGATCGCAGATCGCATTCATGTCCACCGCCTCGGACAGCGGGTTGCGGTCGTCAGCCCCAAGGAGCGCACCATGACGGAAGTCGTCTCCCTGATGACGGGAGCTCTCCGTCTGGAGGAGAATGGCGAGCTGGTCGATGCGACCGGGCACGCGACCGAACTTCCCGACGAGGATGCTCACGCCTGAGATGCCTTCTCCCCAAGCGGTGTTCGTCGGGTTGACAACCCTGGACGTCATCCAGCGCGTGACCTCAGAGCCTCGCTGGGGACGAAAAGGCGTCTCCGAGTCCAGCGAGCTCGTCGCCGGGGGACCGGCAGCCAACGCGGCAGTCACCTTTGCCGCCCTCATTGGCTCGGCCACTCTCGTGACCGCAGTCGGAGTCGGTGGCGCGGCCGACGCCGCGCGACAGGACCTCCAACAACATGGCGTGCATGTTGTCGACTGCGCACCAGCCGGATGGGACCTGCCCATCGCAACCTGCATCATTGCTGCCAACGGCGAACGCACGGTTATCTCTCCGGGCGCCACCACGAGTGAAGCGCGACTCAACCCACGAGCACGGGAGGCTGTCGCACGTGCGGAGGCGCTACTCATCGATGGGCACCACCCCCTGCTGGCACGGGAGGCCCTCTCCCTCACCCGCGGCCTCAAGGTCCTCGACGCCGGCAGCGCCAAGACACACGTCGAACCGTGGCTGGGCGAGTTTGATGTTGTCGTCTGCTCGGCAGACTATGCCCCCCAACCTCAAAAGCACGGCGTCAGCGTGACCCGACACGTACTTGCCGCCGGCGCCGGCGCCGTCGTCGTGACACACGGATCCGGACCCGTACAGTGGCAGCGGCAAGGCGCGCGAGAGTATTCAGTAGACCCTCCCCAGGTGAAGACCAAAGACACTCTCGGTGCCGGGGACGCCTTCCACGGCGCCTTCATCGCCGGGCTCCTTCAAGAGCCGCCGGGGCTTGAGTCATTAGCCAGGGCGGTAGAGCTGGCCACAGCCATAGCGTCCCTAAGATGCTCCGTTGTGGGCGCGCGCTCGTGGCTCGAACAGCTTCCCAGGACTTAGCGACCAGTTCCGTGTTCGCGCATGTCCCCCCTTGAACGCGGAAATGCCGCAGGTCCACGCGCAGTCCCGGACCTGGTCAAGGGACCCGTAGGAACCTGATTCCCGGACATCTCCACAAACAACGAGCCACCAAGGCTGGTCGAAGCGTTCCTGAAGATCAAGGCACAACAAGTATCTCCAGTCGTAACTGGTCGAACTTTCACCGGCCCGCCCGATGGCGGAACCAGCTACGGACACACGTGGAGGCTGCAGACGGACTGCGACGACGAAGTCCTGACTGTGTCTTATACGGATCGAGCTACGGGACGATCAATGTGCCGGGGAACAGCGGTCACGTGCTCCGCTGACCGTTCGTCGACCGGACTCCGCAGACGTGGTCTACCTAGCGCGAGTTACCACAGAACTCGGCGACGCCTCCGGATGCCGTGCGTGCAGCGCAGATCGACATCCAAGTGGTGGTTCGTCCGCTCGACGTGCAGGAGGCCAGTGGGTGGTCAATTTCTGTCGCGTGGTCGCACGACGAGCCACACGATCAGTCCGACCAGGACGAGGAACAGCACGCCCATTCCAAGCCAACCGAGCGAACCCATTGCGTTGCCAAAGCCACCCATCATGGTGAACTCCTCCTTCATCTACCCGGTTCCTCCAGGACACCTCCAGTGTCGCGCCCGAATGCTGTGTTCGCGGCCATGAGCCATCCCTCGCGGCGATCCTCGGCGCGAGGGTTCAGATCTCTACCGGACTCCACCGGTCGGTGCGCCAGCGGCGGCAGTGCTGGCCGGCGCGTCTTCGACGCCGAGGCTTCCGGGGCGGGTCCTTGCGGATCGACTTCCAGCGCTCGCGCTCCTGAATGTAACCTTCAGCCAGGGTTGCCGTGGCGGGCCACCGTGTCGAAGCACGGCATGCCCTCGCGGATCTGCGAGACGCGTTGGAGTATCCGGGTGAACTGCCTTTCTACGCCTACCGCGCGATCGGGGACTGTCCGTCAGTCCTTTCTTGCAGGGGACATTGATACCGACGCTGCGCGCAAGAAGTCGTGGCAGTCACTGCGAGACGCCTTGAATGTCGACCGTGACTCCCTGGACCAAGCGCGTGCGCTCGCGACGCCCCGTCGGCACGGGGAAGCAGACACGCACAGCGTTAGCGAGGCACAGCGGTTTCAAGGTCGACATGACGGTGGGCGACATGGCAAGCGCATCCGCCCCACGCGATAACTACCCACTCGTCTACCTGATCTTCAACACCATCTACAACCTGCTCACCCAGGATGGTCAGGTGCGGTGTTTCGAAAACGCAGCCCGACATCTCACCACCGGCGGAGTCTTCGTCGTCGAGGCTGGTGTCCCCTCGGCGTGGCTGCGCGGAGACCAGTTCGTCAACGTCGAGCACCTCGGTACCGATGAAGTCGGCCTTGACGTCAATCGCTACAACGCGGTCACGCAGATCCGGGACGAGAACCACGTCTCCCTGACGAAGGACGGGCTGCGGTTCGGGCCGATCTCGTGCAGGCTCATCTTCCCGGCCGAAATGGATCTGATGGCCAGGATCGCTGGAATGCGGCTTGTCGATCGCTGGGGTGGTTGGAAACAAAAGCCGTTCACGGCTGCAAGCAACCGCCATGTCAGCGTCTACGCAAATTAGAAGCGAAAAGGTCCTTGCCGCCCGCGCCCGGATGACGATCCGTATCTGGTGATCGTCCACGATCAGCCACGCCGAGGACGTGGTCTTCGGGTAGAACTGTGAACATGATGCAACCAGGTCCAGACCCCGACAACTACCCGCCGATTGATCCGACGGAGCCGGTG
>OBLU010004006.1_pt1 | contig 13307 bp, 10 predicted proteins | sample 1518681 | NCBI WGS metagenome assembly OBLU01 (sample SAMEA3539304, study PRJEB22396) | soil metagenome | biome: tundra; feature: field; material: soil | place: USA | collected 2010-05 | depth 0.15 m | reverse complement strand
CTGGAGGCGAAAATGAACCGACTTTATGGGCCGCGCCAATCCTGGTCCTTTTCTAGACGCCGTTCCCGATCTTTCAGGGATCGCGACATCACGGGAGCGATCGTGAGCCGGGCGGGACTCGAACCCAATCTGGGTATTGACAGGACTTAAGTTATTGATTCTGCAAGTCGGACGAAACGCTGAAACCGCTCAAAATCGACCAAGTGTCACCATGGTGTCACCACGCAAATACGGGGCTGCGTGGGAAACACTTGCTACTGGGCGCAATGATCGGATCACGGGCTCAAGCGTCCCGTGTAGCACGCGTCTGATCTATGTCTCGAAGAATCTGGAGTCCCTGCGGCAGGAGCGCGGCGGACTGGCAGTGGAAGTGATCTCGAAGGCAATGGTCCGGATGGCTTTTCACAGCGATACGCCAGGCGTCATGGTGGGAGCCGATTACCAGGACTGGCATCGCAGGTGCGGCCACGAGTTGGAGGCGCACGTGACGTCTGGCAGAACCGTGGTGCTCCGCAAGGCCCGGACTTCCGGGTTTGGAATCGTACGGGCAGCGGCCCGCGTGCTCGACTTCAATGAGACATCGTCCACTGTGAGTCTCACCCTGGAGAATCCCGCGGCCGATTCCACGCTGCGTTTCCGCACCGACAATCCACCGCGCCGGGTGCTCGTGAATGGCAAGCCGGTGAATGTCAGCCGGGCGGGTGACGAGTGGGAGGCGCCTTTGCCGGCAATGCAGGGAAAGGTCGCCGTGGTGGTCGAGCTTTAAGCTAAATCACGCTCCATCCCAGCAGCCGGGCCGTGTTGCCGGGATCGGATGTTGCGGCACCACCAGCATGCTTTTCGGCTCGTAGGCTTCCACCAGCATGCCGTTCGGGCGGGCGGCTCGCTGCGGAGCGGAATCGGACAGACCGCTCCCGGGCCAAAGCAGAAGCGTGCCCGCGGTGGCTCCGACGAATCGAGTTCGAGGCCGATCTGAAATAGAAAGGAATTCACGGAGCCACTCCGGCGTTCGTCACGGCCACATGCGATTCCTTCGCGCCGGCCTCAAATTCCGTGACCTTAAACTTGTACCCGCACGCCATGCCGTGTTCGCGAATGCGCTCCATGGTGGTCCAGCGCGGCCATTGTTCGGCGATCATGAAGGTGATGCCGAAGTTGCGCGTTTCGGCGGCCCATTTGGAGGCCACCGTGTCCGCGAATTCCTGGTTGCGGAACAGAATCTCGCCGCCCGCGGGCGAATGCCTGTATCGATCGCGGCCGAAGAACGTCCAGCCCTCGAGGTTGTAGCCCGGTTGCCAGGCCAGATGAAATGAGTCGTCGAAGACGCCAAAGCGCAGCTTGAGCAGTTCGGGCTTCGCGGCGAACGGAGCGCGCTTGCCTTCGTGCGCGTCCTGCGAGATTATCCAGGGCGTTTGCTTGAACGTTTGCGCCAGGAATTGGAAGAATCGTGCCTGGAATTCCTGGCTCGGAAAAGTGACGCCGAGCGTTTCCGGCCCCGAGTAGATATGGTATTCGGCCCACAAACCAAATCCGGTTTCGAGGAAGGCCAGGCGCGGATCGCGATCGTATTTCTCCGCGAACTTCCGATAGAACTCCAGGAAGAACCGTTGGTACTCCGGATGCGACCAATCGGGAAATCCGGTGTCGCGGTTCTCGCTTTTCGCTAGTGTCTCTTTGTAGTCTGGAAGCGCTTTGATGTACTCCGGAACACTGGTGGGCCGCCCCGGATAGGTGTCCCAGAAGCGGAGCACGGCCTGGTGCCCGCGGCTCGCGCTGGAGTTGAGTTTGCGCTCCACGGGCGTCCAATCGTATTCGCCCTTCGCCTTCACTACATCGCCATAGCGCATGTAGGAGTATTCGAGCTGGATGGCATCCGTCCGGGCGTGTTGCAGGTCTTCCCACATGACCAACCCCGTCATGGGCTGGACGTTGGCGATGTGGTGTTGGAGCGGAACGGAACGGAACCCGCTGCGACCCGCGGCGGCGCCGGCCAGGGCAAGGCAGACGGCGCAAATCAGAATCCCTTTGCGATGTTTCATGGTGTTTCCTAACCGAGTCCGTGCCCGCCGATCGGTACGTAGTGCGTCCAATCCTGGCGGTCCTGACAGAGGCCGGCTGCGAGCAGCAGACACGCGGCCGCAACGATCCGCTCAATCCGCATGGGTCGAGTATATCGGCAAAAGCATTCAAAAGCAAAACGCCAGTAAAGATAGCTTACAATTGCTTCGGATAGTTCCTAGAATTGTGTAGTCTCCAATTTCCGATGCGGCGCGTAGGGCATTTCGCAGTCCCAATCCGGAAGTTGGATGGCGGCTTGGCCAGGCGTGGCGGCGGCGCTTATGCCCGCGCGAGTGACACGACCGGGTCTGAGGCTGGTGGGGTAAACGCATGGTAACCAGACGGCAACTACTCGGGTCTCTGCCGCTCGTCGCGGCGTGGAACGACGGCCGCGCGGCGGAGTCCGCGCCGGAGAGAATAGACTCCCACCTTCATATACACCGCCCGGCTCCGGCGCTCTTGGCAGCTTTGGAGACGGCGGAATGGAGGTGCCTGTCGGTTTGCGTGTCGAGCGCGATCGGGGATGAGCCCTCCACCATCGGCGACCTCATTGCGATGACCGCCGAATTGCACCGGGCGACGAAGGGACGGGTGGCTTGGGCCTCTTCCTTCGACGCCCGGGGCTTCGAGGGGCGCGACTTTGCCAGCCGGGTGACCGCCAGTCTCGCCGAGACGTTCGACCAGGGCGCAGTAGCGGTGAAGATCTGGAAGAATATCGGCATGGGGATCCGCTCCAAATCGGGCGAGTATGTCCTGCCCGACAATCCCGCCTTCACACCGGTCTTCGAGGCGATTCAAAAGGCCGGCCGCACTGTCATCGCCCATATCGCGGAACCCGATGGGGCGTGGCAGCCCCTGGATAGCTCCAACTCCGAAACTGGATATTACAGCAGCCATCCCGAGTGGCACATGTATGGCCGGCCAGGCATTCCTTCCAAGGAGCAGATCCTGGCGGCGCGGGACCGCTTCCTGGCCCGGCATCCCAAGTTACGCGTGGTCGGTTGCCATTTAGGCAGCGACGAAGAGCATCTCGACCGGCTGGCGAAGCGGCTGGACTCCTTTCCGAATTTCGCCGTCGACCTGGCCGCGCGCGTGCGCTACCTGGTCCGTGGCGATCATGAACGGGCTAGGGAGTTCCTGTTGAAGTACCAGGATCGTGTCCTCTACGTCACCGACTTCACACTCGATTCGGGCGACGATGCACGCGCCGCGGCATCTCTCCAGCGGACACACGATCAGGACTGGAATTTCTTCGCCACTGCGAACGCCATACAATACCGCGACCGCACTTACACCGGCCTGAATCTTCCGGAGGGGGTGGTTCGCAAGATATTTCACGGGAATGCGGTACGTTGGTTTCCGGGATTGATCCGGCAATAGACCGCACCGTTTATGACACAGCCGGCCCGTTATGTCATAGATGCGCGCGCCAGCATCGCCACCGCCGGAGCCGAGGCGAAGATGCCGTCCTTGCCCGGAATATGCCCGCGAATCGTCAGGCCGCCCGACGACCCGCCGCAGCGCGCCCGCAGCGTTGAGCGAGATGTCGATTGCCAAAGGCCCCGCGCCCGTTGCCTTCCCCGACTTCACGCGCGGGCGGTGGAAGGGGAGCGCCGCGTCGCCGGTTCAGACCACCACGAGGTCGACGCCCATCGCCCGGAGGGCGCTGGCCGTTTCTTCCTCCACGCGATTATCGGTGATGATGCGCTGCGCGCACTCGATCTTGCCGATCAGCGACAGGCTCCGGCGGCCGAACTTGCTGGCATCGGCCACCACCGTCACCTCACTCGAAACCCGGATCATCACGTTGTTGAGTTGGGCCTCCAGAATGTCGGGAGTGGAGAAGCCCACGTCGGGATGCAGCCCGTCTACCGCAAGAAACAGGTGATCGGCATGCAGGTCCCGCAGCATGCGTTCGGCCTGGGGGCCGACAAAAGAACTGGACGCCCGGCGCAGGATGCCTCCGATCATGATGAACGAGATGCCCTCGGTCTCCGATAACTCGTAGGCGATGTTCAGCGCATTCGTGATCACCGTGAGCGGGCGGATGCGCGCGGCCTTGATCTGTTTGGCGATCTGAGCGGTCGTCGTCCCCGAGTCGAGAATGATCGTATGATGGGGCTTGAGCAGTTGGGCGGCCGCATGGCCGATGCGGGCCTTTTCGGCGTGGTGAATCGTCTCCTTGAAGCGCAGGGGGTAATCCACAACGGGATACAGTTGCCGGACCGCCCCACCGTGAGACCGTAGCACGTCACCGCGTTCCGCGAGTACGTCAAGGTCTGCCCGCGCCGTAACGGCAGACACCTTGAACTTGCCCACGATGTCCTCGATCGTGATCCGGCCGCTCTCTTCGATCACTTCCTGGATCTTCTGCCGGCGCTCCTCGCCCAGCATGCGGTGCTTCTTCGCACCTCCGATGGCGTGTTCCACAACCCCAGTCTAAACGATCGTCGAGGAAATGATTACTCCGGCTTGGCCTCTAACAGCAGGTGCGCCTGGAATTGCACCTCGAGCGTGCCCGCCGGGCCGCGGACGGTGCCGAGCGTCTTTCCGTTCTCGTAATCGCGGACGGTGTAGACACGGCGGTCGAGTCCCCGCAGTTCAACCTTGCCCTGCCATTGCGGCGCGAAGAACGCGTAGTACATGCTGCCCGCCTTGCGAATGGCATGGGCTTCCGGCCGGTAGAATCCGATGTCGTACAGGTCGCCCCGGTACTCGCCCTGCGAGAGCCGCTTCTCGTTGTAGAGCGAGATCCACTTCTGCCAGATCTGCTCCTTTTCCGCGGTCAAATCCAACCGGTTGTTCCTGCCGGAGCCTGTGGGCCAGGTGAACTGCGTTCCGACCACACCACCCACTCCGACGGTGGAAGCGAAGTCCTGACGGCCATCGCTCAACTCCACGTGATCGCCGAAATAGGCGGTGGCGTCCCCATGCAGAGCCTTCAGGGTTTTTCCCTTGGTCCGGACCTGCCAGGAATTGTGCGGGTCCGAAGCCACGCTCATGTTCAGATTCGGCAAGGTATAGACATTAAAGGCGGTGCCGCAAGGGCACCACTCCACCAGCGCGTCCGGCTTGATACTGCGGGCGCTCTCGTAGATCGTTTGGAAGAATCGCGCCAACCCTTCCACCGACTCTTCCGGCCGGGCATGTTTGTGCGCCGGATTGTAGCAGGGTGGCACCGCATTCATGTGTTGGCCATCGAGTTTCAATCCATCGTAGCCCCACTCTTTGATCATCTTCACGACCAGCTTCTTGTGGTGCTCCAGCACCGCCGGATCGGCGGGACAGAGATACCAATCGTTCCAGTAGGAGATCTTCTGCTTCGATCCATCGGCATTCAGCAGCAATTGTTCCGGGTGATCCTTCGCCAGGTTCGAATCGGGCTTGACCGCGAGCGGCGCCCACCAGATTTGGGCGCGAAAGCCCTGCGAATGGATCTTGTCCACCAGCGCTTTCATATCGGCGTCGCCAGCGGGGAATTTCGCCGGCACGAGTCCCCAATCGCCGTCGGACGACTGCCAGCCGTCATCCACACCCACCCAACCGAAGCCCAGCTTCTTGACTACCGGCAGGGCGCCTTCCACCTGCTTGGGCGTGAAGGTCCGCCCGTAGCCCCAGGCGCACCAGATCGGTTCAAAGGCGCTGGCGGGTGCGGCCGCGAACTTCAGGCCCCGCTTTTGCATCACCGCGCTGTAACTCTTCAGAGTCTGGAAGTAATCGCCGCGGTGGACGGCCACAAAACTGCGAAACGTCTCCAGGGTGCCGCCAGGCTTGAGCGCCTGAGGAGTGTGGAAGCTCAGCTCCAGCGTGGCTCGGGTGGCATCGGGCATGGCCACGGGGAGCGAGACCAGTTTGGCGGTTGTCTCGATGTGGCCGACGGCCAGTCCCACGTCCCGGCGCCATATGTCCGTCACTGGCGTGCCCCCGCCATAATCGGTGGCGTTCATGCCGAGGTAGTTCTCTTGTTTAAAACCCACCTTCAGCGGCAGCACCCAGTCCGGCCTCCGCTCGTACGAGCCGCTCTGGAGCGACCAGAAGGCCGGCTCGGCCGCGCCCGCTTCCGCCGCGATCGAGTAGCGATTGTTGGTCCAGGCGGCCACCTTCATTTCCGCCTTGCCTTGATTCGTGTATCGCACCTTCAGAAAGATCATGCGCGGGAAGGCGTCATACACGGTGGCGAGCACAGTCTTCCGAACCTGCCCCGCGATCCCGGTGAGCGACACTTCCCGCCCGGCGCCCAGTTCGTCGCGAACGCTCTGCTGCTTGCTGCCCTCCAGGGCGAAATCGCGCAGCTCGGCCCCGTCGATAGTTACGGTCTCGGAGGCCTCGAACGGGCCAAGCGCTATCTCTTTGCCGTCGAATCTGGCAATGACACGACTGTGCAGCGTGGAGTCGAACTCCAGGCGGATCTCCTTGCCGTCCACCTTGACAGGCGACGATGCGGCGCGCAAAACGCTCCATGAGAGCAGGACGGCGCCCGTGCATAATATGTAGATCTCGGTAGGAAGGGGATGCTTCACTTTAGAACTCCGTAGGATCACTGAAACCACTGCTTTCCACTGAACTGAGCTGCCTTCACGGCGTTTTGCCACCCGCGCTTCCCGCCGGGAGCTACACTCTGGCCGCCCCCTTGACGCCGAGTTTCGTATTTGATCTTTCTGAAAGGTATTCTAGAGATAACGAGTGTGGCTGTCAAGTTTTCTTCTATCGTTTTGTTTTTTTTGTTTGGTTTCAACCGGGATACATATTGCTTTGGCTCTTGCTTTACCTTTGTTCTGCCTGTATTATGGAATGCGGTCATGTGCGGGCCGGGCAGGGCCGCGCAATCGACCCACTGCGCGAGGGACCGCGTCAGGGCGCCTCGCGGAGGAGGCGATCCGCGTCGCGGACCGGGGACAACAATCCATATGAAGCGACGGGCATTTTTCAAAACCGCGGCTCTCGCCGGACTGGCGGCCCCGCTGAGCGTAAGAGAATCGGCCGGCCACGTGGGGGACCATAACTGGGATAAGTACGATTTCGGCCTGGGCCCGGCGGTCAAAGACCGGCTCTACCAGGGGCCCTTTCCTCAGTACCCTCCGGAACAGATCTTCCCCGGAGGCGACGTGGTCATGGCGACCACCGCTTCGGGGGAAGTGGTGCCCAACTTCGGCAGGGGCCTGGTCACCTACATCACGGCGGACATGGGCACGGCCGAAATTCTGGGCGACGACAAGGCGCAGGCCATCGAGGAACTGGTCAAGGTGCCGCTGGGCCAGAAGCTCTATATCCGCCCCACCTGGCGGGAGATCCAACCGCGGCGCGGCCGGCTGGACTTTCCGGACTACTGGAAGCTGACTTTTGACCTGGCCAGGAAACACAACAAGCAGGTGGGCTTCCGGATTCAGATGCGCGCCCCGGATTACAAAGAGGAAGCCCTGCCGGACTTCGTTCTGGAAAAGGTGCCCATGGTGAAGCTGGAAGGGCAATGGCGGAGGGCAGGCAAGACCGAGTTCCAGGAACCGCGCTACGATCACCCGTACTTTCAGGATGCCTTCCAGGAACTGAACGGTCTGCTGGCGGCGGAATTCAACGGCAACCCGCAGGTGGAGTTCGTGGACACTTTTATGTACGGCTTCTGGGGCGAGGGCCACACCGCGCCCTTCCGGAGCAACCCTTTCCCCGACTACCAGACGGCGGAGCGGACCTGGATCCGGATGTTCGAATTGCAGTTGGAGCAGTGGACCAGGACGCCGCTGGCCACCAACACGCAACCGGACTACAGCCGCGTGGGGAACTCCGAAATCGTGGACCGCACGGTCCGCAGCTACAACTGGCTGCGCAGCGACACCATTTTTATCGAGAACACGCAGATCGAATCGTTGAGCAATCGTCCACCGTGGATGGCAGCGATTCTGGAGGTCGCCATGTCCGATGGATCGCCCAACTCCCTCCGTCTCGACGAGGGTGTTACAGCCAGCGACAGCGCCATTCGTCACGTCATGGATGTGGGCGCCAATTATTGGTCGCTGTGGAACTTCCACGGGATCAGCGCCGCCGGCATCATGAACTACTATCGCCAATACCCCAAGGCGATCGATGAGATCAACCGGAAGATCGGCTACAACGTGCGGCCTTCGTTCGTATGGGCATACGACGGCAAGACTTCCGGCCTGATTATCGGGTTGGCCAACGACGGCATCGCCGGCGTTCCCGGCGTCTTGCGGGTGTCGGTGGCGAGTGACGACGGCAAGGTGAACGTGGGCGGCGGCCTGGATGCAGGCTACCCGCTCCCCGGCAAGATCCGGCAGGCTCACCTCCCCCTTCCGGAAGGCACCCGGTGGGAAGGGCTCAAGCTTAAGGCGGAAATCGAGGTGAAAGGGGTGCGGCACCCCGTGCGATGGTCCTGCCGCCAGAAAACCAACCCGGACGGTTCGCTGACGTTGCGCCGCAACCGCGGGCGTTCCTGAGGAAGGAGATTCCGATATGAAGCGACGGGCATTTTTCAAAACCGCGGCTCTCGCCGGACTGGCGGCCCCGCTGAGCGTAAGAGAATCGGCCGGCCACGTGGGGGACCATAACTGGGATAAGTACGATTTCGGCCTGGGCCCGGCGGTCAAAGACCGGCTCTACCAGGGGCCCTTTCCTCAGTACCCTCCGGAACAGATCTTCCCCGGAGGCGACGTGGTCATGGCGACCACCGCTTCGGGGGAAGTGGTGCCCAACTTCGGCAGGGGCCTGGTCACCTACATCACGGCGGACATGGGCACGGCCGAAATTCTGGGCGACGACAAGGCGCAGGCCATTGAGGAACTGGTCAAGCTGCCGCTGGGCCAGAAGCTCTACATCCGCCCCACCTGGCGGGAGATCCAGCCGCGCCGTGGCCGGCTGGATTTTCCGGACTATTGGAAGCTGACCTTCGACCTGGCCAGGAAATACAACAAGCAGGTGGGCTTCCGGATTCAGATGCGCGCGCCGGACTACAAAGAAGAGGCCCTGCCGGACTTCGTTCTGGAAAAGGTGCCCATGGTGAAACTGGAAGGGCAGTGGCGCAGGACCGGGAAGACCGAGTTCCAGGAACCGCGCTACGATCACCCATCTTTTCAGGAGGCCTTCCAGGAACTGAACGGGCTTCTGGCGGCGGAATTGAACGGCAATCCGCTGGTCGAGTTCGTGGACACATTCATGTACGGCTTCTGGGGCGAGGGCCACACCTGGCCGTTCCGCAACAACCCGTTCCCGGATTACGAGACCGCCGAGCGGACCTGGATTCGGATGTTCGAGACCCAGTTGGAGCACTGGACCAAGACGCCGCTGGTCACCAACACGCAACCCGATTTCAGCCTGGTCGGGAATGCCGAGCTGGTCGACCGCACCATCCGGAGCCACAACTGGCTGCGCACCGACACCATTTTCATCGAGAACACGCAGATCGAGGCGATCGGCAACCGCCCACCGTGGACGGCGGCCGTCCTGGAGGTGGGCATGTCCGACGGCTCGCCCAACTCCATCCGCCAGGACGAAGGCGTGACCGGCACCGACAACGCCATCCAGCACGTCATGGACGTGGGCGCCAACTACTGGTCGCTGTGGAATTTCCACAAAATCAGCGCGGCCGGCATCATGAACTACTACCGCCAGTTCCCCGAGGCGATCGACCTGATCAGCCGCAGGATTGGCTACCGGGTGCGGCCCTCGTTCATCTGGGCGTATGGGGCGGATGTGAACGCCGGCAGAGTCATTTCACCGGTCGGCTCATACGGCGACCGGCATGGGTTGATCGTCGGATTTGCCAACGACGGCATCGCCGGCGTTCCGGGCGTGCTGCGGGTCTCGGTGGTGAGCGAGGACGGGAAGGTGAATGTGAGCGGCGGGCTGGATGCCGGGTACCCACTGCCGGGAAAGATTCGGCAGGTGGAGTTCCCACTGCCGAGAGGCACGCCCTGGGAAGGGCTGAAGCTCAAGGCGGAAATCGAGGTGAAAGGGGTGCGGTACCCCGTGCGCTGGGCCTGCCACCAGAAGACCAATCCCGATGGCTCCCTGACGCTGCGCCGCAACCGCGGACGAAACTCGGCTCCGCCGCCGGCGTAGTACCCGAATCGGCCCGTGCGGCAAGAGCTTATCGACAGGAGATTCCGATATGAAACGAAGGGCATTCTTCAAGACCGCGGCCCTGACGGGGCTGGCGGCCCCGTTGACCGTCAGAGAGTCGGCTGGCTACGTGGCGGCTCATAATTGGGACAAGTACGATTTCGGCCTGGGACCGGTGGTCAAAGACCGGCTCTACCAGGGGCCCCTTCCGCAGTACCCTCCGGAACGGATCTTTCCGGGAGGCGATGTGGTGATGGCTACCACTCCATCGGAAGAAGTGGTGCCCGGTTTCGGCAAAGGACTAATCACCTACATCGCGGCGGACATGGGCACGGCCGAAATTCAGGGCGACAACAAGGCGCAGGCCATCGAGGAACTGGTCAAGGTGCCATTGGGCCAGAAACTCTACCTCCGCCCCACGTGGCGGGAGGTCCAGCAGCGGCGCGGCCGGTTGAACTTTCCGGACTACTGGAAGCAGACTTTCGACCTGGCCAGGCAATACAACAAGCAGGTGGGCTTCCGGATTCAGATGCGCGCCCCGGATTACAAAGAGGAAGCCCTGCCGGACTTCGTTCTGGAGAAGGTGCCCATGGTGAAGCTGGAAGGGCAGTGGCGCCGGACCGGGAAGACCGAATTCCAGGAACCGCGCTACGACCATCCCTACTTTCAGGAGGCCTTCCAGGAACTCAACGGGCTTCTGGCGGCGGAATTGAACGGCAATCCGCTGGTCGAGTTTGTGGATACCTTCATGTATGGCTTCTGGGGCGAGGGCCATACCTGGCCCTTCCGGAACAATCCGTTCCCGGATTACCAGACGGCGGAGCGGACCTGGGTGCGGATGTTCGAAACGCAGTTGGAGCAGTGGACCAAGACGCCGCTGGCGACCAACACGCAGCCCGATTTCAGCATAGTAGGGAACTCGGAACTGCTGGACCGCACCATCCGCAGCTACAACTGGCTGCGCAGCGACAGCATCTGGATCGAGAACATGCAGATCGAAACGATCAGCAACCGCCCGCCCTGGGTGGCCGCGATCATGGAGGTCGGGATGCACGATGCCTCGCCCGCCGCAGCGGTGGCCAGCGATGACGTGAACGAAACGGACAACCGGGTGGTGCATGTCATGGATGTGGGCGCCAACTACTGGTCGCTGTGGAATTTCCATCGGATCAGCGCCGCCAACATCATGGGTTATTACCGCCAACACCCGAAGGCGATCGACCAGATCAGCCGCAAAATCGGCTATCGCGTGCGGCCTTCCTTCATCTGGGCGTACGGCGGCGAGACTCCCGGCCTGATCATCGGGTTGGCCAACGACGGGATCGCCGGCGTGCCCGGCGTGTTGCGCGTGTCGGTGACCAGCGAGGATGGCAAAGTGCACGTCAGCGGCGGCCTGGACGCCGGCTATCCGCTGCCCGGCAAGGTTCGCCAGGCTCAATTCCCGCTGCCAAAAGGCACGCAGTGGCAGGGCCTCAAGATCAAGGCGGAAATCGAAGTGAAAGGCATGCGGTACCCCGTCCCCTGGGCCTGCCTTCAGAAGACCGTCCCGGATGGCTCCCTGACGCTACGGCGAAACCTCGGCCGCGGGTGAGCCGAAAGCTGCGGTCCATGTGAGGAACGTCCTGGATCGAAAGTATAAGATCTTTTCTTTCGATTTACAACGATTTCCTTCGCGCCATTTGCATATACCCGTGATATACTTTCGAAGTCGTATATGCAGGTCTGGAGGTCTCAATGAATCGCCGTGATTTCGCCAAAGCGACAGGTGTGGGCATGCTCGTGGCTGGGGCCGGCCCCCAGTCTTTGCGCGCCGACGTTTCCGGCCATCTGTGGAACGGATATGATTTCGGCCCGGGGCCCGCAGTTCCGGACCGGCTCAATCAGGGCCCTTTCGGTGTGGAACAGGATGAAGGATTCCAGACCATTGGCTGGACGAATCCTTCGCAGGAACACATCCGGAATTTCGGCCTGGGGCTGGTCGCCTATACGTGGGAGGAGGGCGGCCCTTCGCTGGCGGCGCGCCGCCGTCAGGAACCATTGGAAAAATCCGTCGAAAAGCTGGCCACTCTGCCATTCGTGGACACGCTCTATATCCGGTTCGACTGGAGGGATGTGCAGAGCGCCCCCGGCAGACTGGACCTCAACCCCGTTTGGAAGCTCACCTTCGATGCCGCCCGGCAGTATGGGCTGAAAGTCGGATTCCGCGTGCAGCTTTCCAGTCCCGAGTTCCAGCCAAAGCAGCTGGCCTTGCCCGATTTCTTGCAGAAGAAGATTCCCCTGGTGAAGATCGGACGGAACCGGGGCTAAGGCGGACAGCGCCCCCAGGACTGGGATTTTGTGGAACCCCGCTACGATCACCCGGAATTTCAGAAAGCCTTCCGCGAACTGAACGAACTGCTGGCGGCGGAGTACGACGGGCATCCGCAGCTGGATGTCATGGACCTGATGATGTACGGCTTCTGGGGCGAGGGCCACACCAACCGGCTGCCCAGCCCGTTCCCGGATTACCTCACGGCCGAGAAAACCATGGTTGGCATGACTCGCATGCAAATCGAAATCTGGGAGAAAACTCCGCTGGCCGTCAACACCGATCCGGATATCAGCAGCGTGGGCAATCGGGAGTGTCAGGATATCGCGGTGCGCGCCGGCTGCTGGCTCCGTTCCGATAGCATCGTGCGCATCGAGGAGCCCGTCCAGGTGGAAGAGCTTTCCGGCCGCCCGCCCTGGCTTGCGGTGATCATGGAGGAAGGCGGCAACCGGCACTACGATCCGCAAACCGGAGGCTCGACTCCGCCCACGTCAACGGCCGCGAGGACGCCGGGCTGCATGTGCTCGACCTGAACGGCAACTATTGGGCGCTTTGGACGGAAGCCGACAACCTCCGGAAGTTCTACGAAACCTACCCGCGGGCCTTCGACACCCTGCACCGCCGGATGGGCTACCGCGTCCGCCCATCCTGGATCTGGCAACGGAAGCGCTACGGTACCAGCGAAGTGATTTGTGCGTTCGCCAACGATGGGGTAGCGGGAGTCCCCGGCGTGCTGAGGGTGTACCTGGAGAGCATGGACGGCAAGGTCCGCCTGGGCGGCGGCCTGGACGCGGGCCATCCTAGATCGGAAGAGCGTCGTGTAGGGAAAGAGTGTAGATCTCGGTGGTCGCCGTATCATTAAAAAAAAAAG
>OBLU010004004.1_pt1 | contig 13310 bp, 15 predicted proteins | sample 1518681 | NCBI WGS metagenome assembly OBLU01 (sample SAMEA3539304, study PRJEB22396) | soil metagenome | biome: tundra; feature: field; material: soil | place: USA | collected 2010-05 | depth 0.15 m | reverse complement strand
CTGGCCCAGGGGGTGGGCCGCCTCATTCGCACCAACACCGATCGCGGGGTGGTCGCCGTGCTCGACACCCGCTTGGCCGAGTCCAGCTACCGGTCGTCGCTCTTTCGAAAGCTTCCTGCGATGAAACGGACCCGTGACCGAGACCAAGTGCTGGGCTTTCTCCAGGAACTGCAGGGCTGAACGTTGGCTGCTCGTTCGGTTCTAAGCGAGCACTACCTTGGTAAGGGGACGTTGGCGGAGGCCTGGATGAAAAGCACTACCCACAAGCAAAAAGAAGGCCGGGGCCTGCTGGCTCCGATGACCGCACTCCCCCAAGAAGAGGACGTCGATCAAGACGATCCCCGCCGCGTTGAAATTCGAGCGTGGCTCGAGCAGCATCCCCAACCTTCCGGTCACGATCTCGCCGAGGCCGGTCTGGTCGCTCCCCACTGGCCAAAGCCTTGGGGGCGAGGATCCAGCGTGGAAGATCAACTGCTCATTGACGACGAATTAAGTCGAGCCCACGTGCAGCGTCCCATCAATCCCATTGGCATTGGCTGGGCCGGACCGACGATTCTCCAGGCCGGCACGAAAGAGCAGCAACAACGTTGGCTGCCCAAGTTGCTGAGCGGCGAGGAGTTCTGGTGCCAACTCTTCAGTGAACCCAACGCCGGTAGCGATCTCTCGTCGCTCACCACCTCGGCTCACCGAGACGGCGACGAGTGGGTGATCTCGGGTCAAAAGGTCTGGACCAGCTACGCCCACATCGCCACCTGGGGCATCCTGCTCGCGCGCACGTCGAACGAAGGGCCGCCACAAAAAGGCATCAGCTACTTCATCTGCCCCATCAAAGCCCCCGGCGTCACGGTGCGCCCGATCGTGGACATGACCGGCGACCACGCCTTTAACGAAGTCTTCCTCGATGAGGTCCGTCTGCCCTTGGACCATCTCATTGGTGAAGTCAACGAGGGCTGGCACCTCGCCAAAGTGACCTTGGGCAACGAGCGGGTGGCCCTCTCGGGCGAAGGCTCCCTCTGGGGCCGCGGTCCCACCGCGAAAGATCTGGTGGACCTGGTGCGCACGGCCGGCGTAGCACACTCGGCACTGGAACGCGAAGACCTGGTGAAGTGCTGGGCCCACGGAGAGATCCTCCGGCTACTGCGTCTTCGTCTGGTTTCGGCGGCCCTGGCCGGCCGCGACCAGGGACCCGAAGCCAGCGTCCGCAAGGCCTTGGCTGACGATCACGGCCAAGAGGTCATGGGACTGGCCAATCGATTGGCCGGGGCGGCCGGGATGTTGAACGGTCGCGGACCGGGCGGCGTCGCGGGCAGTGAAGGAGCGTCGTGGACCTACGGGTTCCTTTACGCGCAGGCCCTCACCATTGGCGGCGGCACCTCGGTAGTGCAACGCAACATCATCGCCGAACGGGTGCTGGGACTGCCCAGGGACGTCACGTCCTGGGACGCTCACCAATAGTTAGCGGTTCTGGTCAGTCGGGTTCGGCGTAACGGGCCACGGTAAAGGCAATCGTTATCGGCACGCTGACGGCGAAGATGACGAGCATCAACGTGACGAGCACCAGCGATGAACCCCGGGTGTGGTCTCTCACGAAAGCGAATTCGATCATGCCTGCCGTGATGACGTAGGCCAGCAGGGCCCACTTAAAAACGGTGGTGAACGTCGTCCACGAGAATTCCTTCAAGCGAACGAGCTGGATAACCGACGAAAGCAGCAGCGCGGAGGCGGCTCCCAACAAAGGAAAGGTCACGCTCACCGGCGCCTCGCGAGGCGCGTACGAGGCCAGGAGGATGCCACCGAAAATCACCAGGCAGAGCGCTCCCGTGCTCAACCAGGCCACCGGTGGATAGGTTCGATCGACCGAGTTCGACGTCACGGGTGCGCTGTCGATACTCACTGGCTCGCCACCCGAGTCATGATGATCAACGTGGCGATCTGCATCAAGCCCGTAATGCCCGCCGTCACGATGAACCTCTTCATCAGACGACCAATTCGTTCCCCGTTGGGAACTGGCTTATTCATCTCGTAGAGCACCGCGATGTTGGCCGGTTCCAGCACACCCAGGGCAATGGCCGCCATGACCCCCACCACGCAGAAGGAGACAATCAGCCAGGCGTGGTTCGGACTGCTGGTCTGCAGATTGCCCAGTTGACGGGCTATCTGGAATCCCGTCGCCAGGGTCATCATCACCACGACCGGCATGATGATCACCATCTTGGGCATGAATCGGGCAGAGAACTCCGCTCGGGCCGGTATCGACAAACGGCCCAGGATCGGACCGATGATCAGACCAACAAAGAGGTCAATCCCGGTCCACAGCCCCCCGCCCACCACGTGGCTGAACATCAGCGCCCACTTCCAGTTCGTGGCAATCGCCACTATTACGAAGACCACCGCGACGGCGGCGACGGGCAGTCCCTTTAAGGGCACTACCTGGATCTTCGGTCGGTCCCGGGGCGGTCCCTCGTGAACCATCATCACGCGGACACCACTTGCATCGCTCACGGCGTACCCCCTCTGCGGCATCAACACGACAATCTTGAAATCTAGCGTCTTCGCGCACGGCTTGGCCAGTGCTTTAGTTACAAATCTTCGGGCGGGCGTCGCCGTCGCGACGGCCGCGTTGCTACGCCACTCCTTCTAATCTGAGACCGTGACCGAGCCACATGAAGCCAGCGCCGCAGTTGCCTATCTCTCCACCCGCGATCTTCTCGAGCGATTAGACGACGGACGATTGACCTCGAAGCAACTGGTGAAATCCTTGCTCGCGCGCATTGACGCCCTCGACCGCGTCGGCACCGCAGTCCAGCTCAACGCCATCGCCGCCACGTCGGGCGACGCCCTCGTGGTGGCCCAAGAGCGCGACGGCGAACGACAAAAGGGAATCTCCCGGGGACCACTGCACGGCGTACCCGTCGTCCTTAAGGACAACATCGAAGCGGTGGGACTACCGGGACTGGCCGGCTCTACGGCCCTGCTCGGCCGACCGACCCGGGACGCTGCCTTGGTGACTCGCCTGCGTGAGGCCGGCGCCATCATTTTGGCGAGTACCAATCTAAGTCAGTGGGCCAACATCCGTTCCCTGCGCTCGACCAGCGGCTACTCGTCCTCGGCCGGACTGGTCGGCAATCCCTGGGCCCTCGATCGCTCGGCCGGGGGCTCCTCGTCGGGCACCGGGGCGGCCTTGGCGGCCGGGTTGGCCCCGCTCGGCGTGGGCACCGAAACTGACGGATCGATTGTCTGTCCCGCCTCGGTCAATGGCGTGGTCGGTCTCAAACCCACGGTAGGCAACGTTCCCAAGCAGTACGTCATCCCGATCAGCGCCAGCCAGGACAGCCCGGGACCCATGGGCCGCAACGTCGACGACGTCGCCCTTATCTACGGAGTGCTTTCGGCGAGCTCCGCGCCGGCGGAAAGCCCCACGCCCTCTTTCGCCGCGGCCACCAATTGGCGCACGGGCAACCCCGAGACCGATCGACGCTATGACGAACTGGTCAAGGTGCTGCGTGGCGGCGGCCTCAGCGTCGCCGATAGAGAGATGGCAATGCCCGGCGAACAAGAAAATAATGACGAGCTAACGGTGATGCTGGCCGAATTGGTCGACGGCATGTCGACCTATCTGAAGGATCGTCCCGGTAAGGGCGTCGCCTCCCTGGCCGACGTCATTGCCTACGAGGACGAGCATCGCGACGTCGAGCAGATCTACTTCGGTCACGACCTCTTTACCTTGGCCATCAAGACTGGCGGATGTGGCGGCGCCACCTACCCCGAGGCCCGGGCCCGCAATCTCGCCTGGGCCATCGATACCTGCCTCAACCCGGGACTCGAAGGGGTGGACGTGCTCCTCGCTCCGGCCTACGGACCATCGTGGAAGAGCGACCTCGCCGTCGGCGGTCACCCCGGGCCGGCCAGCTGCGCCACCCTGGCGCCGGCCATCGCCGGTTGGCCCATCATGTGTGTACCCATTGGACTGGTGAAAGATCTGCCGGTGGGCTTGGCCCTCATCGGCCGACCACAGAGTGAGTGGACCTTGATCGAGGCGGCCCGCCACATTGAGGCCGTGATGGCGACCCACCACCCGATGCCGCGGCCCTTTTGGAAAATGCCTTCTCGCGGGTAGGAAGAGTCCGCCAGGCTGGAAGTAATGAAACTTTTACGAAAATGTTCCGGGCAATTTACGTGACGTCACTCGACCGTTGGCTTACCGTGGGCCCGTCACGGTAGGTTGGTGATGCGGACGATGTCGAGAGTTATTACCCTACGTGGGTGACTCATTGATTGGCGTCACGTAGTGGGCAAGATATGAATCGCCAAACCAAAGGAGATCGTCATGATTGGCGTAAAGGAAGAGCATTTCGCGGGCAAGGGCACGCAACTCGACGGCCTGGAGTCGCACATCGAGGAATACCTCAAGAAGGATGGCTTTACCGTGGAGACGGCGCCGCCCAGTGGTGACACCAGAATTATTCAGGCCAAGAAGGGCGGCTGGATGCGCGACATCGTCGACGCCGATCGCGCCTTGACCATCACCATCACCGGAACTCCCGCTGACTTCACCGTGAAGGTCGGCATCGGCAAATGGCTACAACACTTGGGCGTGGCGGCCGCGGAGACGATCCTGCTGTCCGAACTTTTCCTCTTCGTCGACGTGGCCGACTCCTTGTGGAACATAGAAATTGAGGACAAGCTCATCGCGGACTACACCAAGTTCATTGGCTAGTTGTCCTCCGTCAATCATCGTGACGGACTGTTCAAAGTTCCCTCAAGGCGACGTGAAGCCAAGAACGCCTCCTCTTTAAAGAGGAGGCGTTCTACTTTTGCGCCAGGTTGTCTCGTACCGAAAGACGCCACACCAGTCGCAGACCCGTCCAGGTGGCGTCCAGGGCGCACACTTTGTTGTCGACGAGGCCCATTGGCAAGGCGACCTCGCGCACCAGGTGATCGGTCATGTCCGCCGCCACCTCAGAAGCCCCCTTGGGCCAGGCAATCCAAAGCCCTCCCGATGGCACGATCATCTCGCCCAGCGCTTCGATCTGCTGGGCGAACTCGGCGCGCTGCGTAAAAAACGCCAGGACGACGTCCGCGTGACCTTTCGCTTGGCGACCAATCGTCACGCTCGTCGGTACCTCCAGAAAAAAGGTCGGGGGCGCGTGCCACAACACCACCGTCGACTCCTCTTTGATTCCTAATTTGATCGACAACGGCGTGCCGGAATAGCCCTCCACGACTGACCAGTATGACATCGTGAGCACGCTCGCCCGATAGGTGGGCTGGGCGAACGTCGCTCGCAGATCGCTAGTAACCGAAACGGTCCAACATGTCGTCGCGCTTCTGCCAACCGGGTTCCACGGAAACCTTCAGTTCCAAAAAGCAGCCTTCCGGCAACTGGCGACGTGCGGCGATGCCCACGTCTTTGAGCAGCTGACCGCCTTTGCCAATCACCATTCCCTTTTGACTTTCCCGCTCCACCAGTATTTCGACCGTGATGTGGGGCCACACGAACTCCGTGACGCGACAGTGAATCGAATGCGGCAGTTCCTGCTTGGTCTTTCGCACCAACTGCTCGCGCACCAGCTCGGCCACCCAAATGGCTTCGGGAACGTCGGAGACTTCGTCCTCGGGAAAGAGAAACGGCGACTCGGGCATGGCCGCTTGCACGTACTTCAAGAGTTCGGCGATTCCCTCGCCGGTCTTGGCCGACACCGCGAAGTACTCCACTCGACTGGCCGCGTCCGCCAGGTTCCGTTCTTCGGCGATCTCGCGAACGGCGTCGGTAGCGGCCATCAACTGCTTGGCCACGGTTTCGCGCCCGGTCTTGTCCATCTTGTTCACCACCACGCAGGGACGGGGACCGTTTTCGCGGCGCGAGGATTCGAGCAGCGTCGTCAGCACCGTGCGGTCGCCCGGTCCGATCGAGGCGCTCGCTTCAATCATGGCGAGAATGACGTCCACGCCGTCGGCGGCGGCCCGGGCCGTGTCGTTGAGCCGTCCACCGAGCGTGGTCTTGGGCCGGTGGATGCCGGGGGTGTCCACGAAGATGATCTGGATATCGTCGTCGGTCAGGATTCCGCGAATGGCGCTGCGCGTGGTGTTGGGCGACGGCGAAGTGATCGACACCTTGGTGCCCACCACCTGATTGAGGAACGTCGACTTACCGACGTTGGGTCGCCCGAGAATGGCCGCGAAGCCAGAATAGGTCACCGATGCTCCGAAATGGGTTTTACAAAGACTTCTTCCACCCGCCGACCGTCCATTCGCACCACCGTCAAGCGGTAGTGCTCGGTGTGATACGCGTCGCCCACTTGGGGCACGCCGCCGGCGAGGTCGAGCACCAGGCCGCCCACCGTGTCCCAACCCTCTTTTTCCAGCAGCAGTCCGTACTCGTCGTTGGCGTCGTCGATGTTGAGCCGTCCACTCAGCGTGATGCCGGCTTCGATCGACTGCTTGGACGCCTCTTCCACCGGATCGGACTCGTCGGTGATCTCACCGACCAGTTCTTCCAGGATGTCCTCGAGCGTTACCAGTCCGGCCGTGCCTCCATACTCGTCCACCACCACGCAGAGGTGGGTCTTGGCGCGCAGTATCTCGGTCAGCAGCGGGGCCACCCGCTTGGTCTCGGGCACGAATCGAACTTCGCCCATGTGTTGGCCAACCAGGTCGGCGCCGTGACCATCGGAGACGAGAGCGGCCAAGTGTCGAAGATTCACCAGGCCCACCACGTCGTCGACGCTTTCGCCGTAGACGGGGATCCGTGAACGTCCGGATTCAATGGCCAGGTCCAGCGCATTGCGAATAGTGACGCTGGCGGCGATGTCCACCATGTCGATGCGCGGCACCATGACCTCGCGCACGATGGTGTCGCCGAACTCAATGACCGAGTGAATGAAGTTCCGCTCTTCGGATTCAATGGCGTCGTCTTCATGCGCCACGTCGGCCATGTTGAGGATGTCCGATTCGGTCATTTGCTGGGACTTATCGGAGCCGCCAAAGAGACCGATCACGCCGTCAGCAATCGCCAACAACAGCTTCGAGATCAAGCGGATGGGCCAGAACCTCAAGATGGCCCCCACCACCGGGGCCGTCGTTAAGGCCGACGTGTCGGGGTGGCGCACGGCGAAGTTCTTTGGTATCGCCTCAAAGATCACGAAGATGACCACCACTTCGCCGACCGTCGCCACGAAGACCCCCGCCGCGCCAAAGAGGTGGCCGGCGAGCACGCCGACCATGGTGGCCGAGACCAGTTGACAGATGAGTACCAGCAGCAGCAACGGATTTAGAAATTTCTGGGGATCCTCCGTTAGCGCGAGCAGCGCCTTGGCCCCTCGGCGGCCGTCATCACGCAGCGACCGGGCCCGCGACTTGTTCATGCGCACCAGCGACGTCTCGGCCAGGGCGAAAAAGCCGGAAAAGGTCAATAGCACCAGCACGCTGATCGCCAGGTAGGAGTCGCCCGCCGACCACGTGGCCGCGATCACGACGAAGCTTTTCGGTAGTGACGGTCAAGGAGCTCACGCTCGCGAGCCTCCATCCGTTCGGCCTCGTCGTCGACGGCGTGGTCCCAACCGAGCAGGTGCAGCACGCCGTGCACCACCAGCAGGGCAATTTCGTCGTCGAAGGAGCACTCGTGCTCGAGGGCGTTGCGCGACGCGACGGCCGGACAGATCACGATGTCGCCAATCAACTGGGGAATCTCCGAGGGCGGCGGCTCGCCCGGGCCGCTCCCGCCGGCGTCGGGAACCCGACCGGTCGGTTCCGGCTCGTAGTCAATGGGAAAACTGAGCACGTCAGTCGCTTCCGATTTGCCCATGAACTGCAGGTTGAGCGCCGCGATGGTTCGCTCGTCGGAAAAAATCAGCGAGACTTCGGCGAGACCTTTTACTCCTTCGTCGACCAGGGCACCGTGGGCCAGCGCTATCCAACGCTCCAGATCGATCTCGTGGTCGTGCTGCTCGTCGGCCGCGTAGATGTCAATGTTCATGAGTGTTGTTCGTAGGCCGCCACGATGTCGGCGACGATGCGGTGACGAACGACGTCCTTGGCCCCTAAGTGCACGAAACTGATGCCCTCGACGTTCCAGAGAATCTTCTCGATGCTCACCAGCCCGCTGTGCCTGCCGTTGAGGTCGATCTGGGTCACGTCACCGGTGACGACGGCCTTGGAGTTAAAGCCAATACGGGTGAGGAACATCTTCATCTGTTCGGGCGAGGTGTTCTGGGCCTCGTCCAGGATGATGAAGGAGTCGTTGAGGGTCCGCCCGCGCATGAAGGCCAGCGGCGCCACTTCAATGGTGCCGTTGGCGATGAGGCGCTGGGCCCCGTCGGGTCCGACCATGTCGTAAAGGGCGTCATAAAGCGGACGGAGGTAGGGATCGACCTTGGCCATGAGGTCGCCCGGCAGGAAGCCCAGGTGCTCGCCCGCTTCCACCGCCGGGCGGGTCAGCACGATGCGCTGGACCTGGCGGCGGTGCAGGGCCTGGACCGCCTGGGCCACGGCCAGGTAACTCTTGCCGGTGCCCGCGGGCCCAATGCCGAAGGTGATGATCGACGCGTCGATGGCGTCGGTGTAACGCTTCTGTCCGGCGGTCGAGGGACGGACCGGCTTGCCCTTGGCGCCGCGCGCCACTTCGTGGCGCAGCACTTCGCTCGGGCGCAGGTCGTCGGCGACCATGTCGATGGTGCGCTCGATCTTGGTGGGGTCGAGTGACTGGCCGCTCTCCAGCACCAGCACCAGTTCGTCGAAGAGCCGCAGCACCTTGGCGGCGTCCGGTCCGCTCACCGAGATCTGGTTGCCCTGCACGCGAATCTTGGAATCGGGAAAGGAGCGCTCCACCACGCGCAGGTGCTCGTCACGCGGACCGAGCAACCCCGACATCAGGTGGGTGTTCGATACGAAGGTGGTCGCCGTCAGGGCCTCAGTGGCCGAGGCATCAAAGATCATCCCGGTGGCCACTCCATTCGGCGTCCCCCGAGTACGTGCAGGTGCAGATGGGCCACGGTCATCTGACCGTCGGGACCGACGTTCATCACCAGGCGGTAGCCGCTCTCGCGCACGCCTTCGAGCTCCACCACCTCTTGGGACAGCATTACCAGGTCGTCAATGATGCCACCGTGGGAACTGGCCACCTCGTCGGCGCTGGTGATGTGCTCGCGAGGAATGACCAGCACGTGCACGGGGGCCTGGGGAGCAACGTCGTAGAAGGCGTACGCCCGCTCGCTCTCGGCGACGGGCTTCGACGGAATCTCGCCGGCGATGATTTTGCAAAACAGACAGTCACTCATGTAGATACCCAACCTTACCGAGGGTCCCGGGCATCAAGAGTAAATCCCCAACCACCAGCGCCGAAGGCCAGGAGACCGGCGGCAAAGATCCCGGCCGTTTCGCTGCGCAGCACGGTCGGTCCGAGGGCCAGACGTCGACGTTGCGCACCCCACTCGTCCGCGGCCCATCCGCCTTCGGGACCAACGGCCACCGCCGACACCCCGCTCCAGTCGACGTCGCCGTCCCAGTCCGCGACGCAGACCTCGTCCGGCACGTCGGCCACGTTGACCGGATCGTCGACTACCACGTCGTAACTACGGCGACACTGGCCACACGATTCGGCAGCGATGCGTCGCCAACGCATCACGATCTTGTCACGGGTCTGGCCCTTGAACTTGACGACCAACCGCTGACTCACCAGCGGCACGATGCGACTTACTCCCAGTTCGGTGGCCTTGGCGACAGCCCACTCACTGCGCTCACCCTTCAATGGGGCCAGGTAGATCGTCGTGGTTGGTGTCACCGGGTCCCGGTGCACCGGCGTCACGCGGTTGAGCACCGTGTCGCCCACTTCACAGAGTGACCACGAACCGGCGCCGTTAGTCACCACCACCTCCTCGCCACTGCGCGCGCGCAACACGGTGCGCAAATGGTGCTCGTCGTCGCTGCTGAGTGCCGGTCGCTGGGGATCTTCAACGCGAAACTGTCCGAGGGCGGCGACGCGTCGCGGCCACTCGAGGTAACTCACCGTTTGGCGCCGCGCCGTCGCGAAAAGAGGCCGCCACTGTGCTCTTGGATCTGCTCACCACGGTGCGCGGCCAATTGGCGAAGCAGGTCGGTCGAGGTGTCGTCGAGATCGGTGGGCACGTCGACCACCAAGTGCACGTAGAGGTCGCCGCGACCCCGTCCGTGCAGATGCTCGACCCCCTCGTGACGCAGGCGGTGCACCGTGCCGTTGGCGCTGCCCGGGGCGACTTCGATCGTGTGGGTGTCACGCAGGGTCGGCACTTCAAGGGTGGTGCCGAGGGTGGCCTGGGTGAAAGCAATGTGGGCCTGGTGGTGCAGGTCGTCGCCGGAGCGCTCGAAGCGTTCGTCCGGGGCGACGCGCAGGTGCACGAAAAGTCGTCCGTTCGGTCCTCCCCGCGAGCCGGCCGGACCGCGATCGCTTAAACGCATGGTCGAGCCGTCTTCCACGCCGGCCGGTATCTGGATCGTCAGAGAAGATGACGCATTGATCCGTCCCTCACCGTGACAGTCCTTGCAGGGCGTATCAATGCGCGAGCCAATTCCGTTGCAACGCGAACAGGGCATGGAGGTGACCATCTGGCCCAGGATGGAGTTGCGCACCCGGCGCACCTCGCCCAGCCCCGCGCACTCTACGCAGGTGGTGGGCGTGGTGCCCGGCGCGCAGCCCGAACCGTTACAGGTGATGCAGCGCTGAGGGAGGGTGACCGACACTTCGTGGGTCGCGCCGAAGGCCGCGTCGTCCAAGGTGATGTCCACCGAGATCTCGGCGTCCGGCCCGGGTTGGGGCCCGCGCCGGCCCTGCTGGCGTCCGCTGATGCCGCCGAAGAACATGTCAAAGATGTCCTGGACCGAACCGGCCCCGAAGGGATTGCCGGCGCCGGTGTCGGAACCGAAGCGGTCGTAGTTGGCCCGGCGCTCGGGATCGGACAGGATCTCGTAAGCCTGCGACACTTCCTTAAAGCGGGCCTCGGCGCTGGCGTCGTCGGGATTGGTGTCGGGGTGATACTGACGAGCGAGTCGTCGGTAGGACTTCTTCAGGTCCTCGGCCGACGCGCCAGCATCCACCTCCAAGACGGCGTAGAGATCGGAATTAGCCATTATTCTCTCCCCCACCGAAACGTCGGGTGAGGTGCTCCGAGACCACCTGGGCCGCGGCCAACGCTTCGCGGTACTTCATGCGCGTGGGACCGAGCAGTCCGACCGCGCCGGCCGGTTCACCGTCAATCGTTACCTGAGCCACGATTACCGCGCAGGCCGAAAGCGGCTCGTAGCCGTTCTCCGATCCAATCGCCACCGAGAGGCCTTGGTCCAAAATGTCCTGGACCAGGGAAACCACGAGCAGCTCCTGTTCCAGAATGCTCAAGACCTTGCGAACGGTCTCCACCCCTTGGAAGACCTCCGCTACCCGCGACGAGCCGCCAATGAAGACCTGTTCGCCGTCGGTGGTGGGCTTTTCGGCGTGCAAGAGGCTGACCGCATCGCGCACCAGGGTGGCGACGTGGTCGGCCCGCGAGGGAACCTGCACCCGAGTTTCCAACGTCGTGTTGATCAAGAGGGCATTCAACTGCTTGGAGGCTTCGGCCACTTCTTCGTGGTTGACGTCAAAGGACGCGATAATGCTGTGCTTGACCACCGATCCGTCGGAAAAGACCGAGACCAGCAACTGGTGACGGGCATCGAGGTTAACCAGCTGCACGCTCAAAATCGACGAATGCGAGTGACCGGCCCCGACGACCACTGAGGTATAGGAAGTCAATTGCGTGAGCAGGGTCGAGGTCTGTTCCAAGACGTCTTCAACCTCGCCGCGCACGTTGGCGAAAAACTCCTTCACTTGGTGTTGCTGAGCCGAGCCCAACACGCCGGACTTCAAGTGATCGACGAAGTAGCGATAGCCCTTGTCGGTGGGCACCCGTCCGGCCGAAGTGTGAGGCTGGACCAGGAAGCCTTCGCGCTCGAGCGTCACCATTTCGGCCCTTACCGTCGCCGGCGAGACAGCCAGATCGACGGTGGCCGCGACCGACGAGGAACCCACCGGCTGAGCGGTCTTAATGTGCTCGACCACCACGGCCTCGAGAATGGTGGCCTTGCGCGCGTCGAGATCGGTGGGTGACGGTTTGATTGATGAATCGGCGCGACGAGCCATGCTTCCTCCTGTTAGCACTCGATTCTACCGAGTGCCAAGCGTAAACTGTCATGGGCCGTAGCCTTGGAACATGGACACCTTTTCCGCTCCCGATAACCGTTCGGTCCCCTTTCACGGCGACGAACGCACCCAGCTGAGGTGCTGGCTCACGTCGTATCGAGAAACGCTGCTGATCAAATGCGACGGACTAAACCTCGCGCAAATGAAACAGCACCCGGTCGCTACCTCGCAGCTCTCGCTACTGGGCATCATTCGCCACATGACCTGCGTGGAGCAGGCCTGGTTCGAGCACACCTTCAGGGGCATTGAGTCTGCGGAGTACTACAAGACTCCGGCCGACCGCGACGGCGATTTTCGCGACCTCGACGAGCTGGGTCTCGACCAGGTACTGGCGAACTACCACCGCGCGATTGCCACCGCCGAAGAGTGCGCCCGCGGACATCAGCTCGACGAGATGGCGGTCCAACCCCGACGCGGGCGCGAGGTCGACCTGCGTTGGATCTACCTGCACATGATCGAGGAGTACGCGCGGCACTGCGGCCACGCCGACCTCCTTCGAGAACTCATCGACGGCGTGACCGGCGAATAACCTACTCTTCGAGTTTTAGCGCCGCCACGAAGGCCTCCTGGGGCACTTCGACCCTTCCGATGTTCTTCATGCGCTTCTTGCCCTCTTTTTGCTTCTCCAACAGCTTGCGCTTGCGAGTGATGTCGCCGCCGTAACACTTGGCCAGCACGTCCTTGCGACGGGCCTTGACCGTTTCGCGCGAGATGATCCGACCACCCACCGCCGCCTGGATGGGCACGTCGAACATCTGCCGGGGGATCAACTCCTTCAGTCGTTCGGCCATTCGTCGTCCGTAGTAGTCGGCGTTGGACTTGTGCACGATGGTGGAGAAGGCGTCCACCGGCTCGTGGTTGATGAGCAGGTCGACCCGCACCAATTGCGAGGTGATGTAACCGCTCTGGTCGTAGTCGAGGCTGGCGTAGCCCTTGGTGCGACTCTTTAAGGCGTCGAAGAAGTCGATGATGACCTCGGCCAAGGGAATGGAGTAACGCAGTTCCACCCGGTCGGTCGAGAGATAGTCCATCTTCTTCATCTCGCCCCGCCGGGCCTGGCAGAGGTCCATGACGGTCCCCAGATACTCCGAGGGCGTCAAGATCG